>ERZ761602.8266-NODE-8266-length-10562-cov-8.972209_pt1 | contig 10562 bp, 10 predicted proteins | sample MGYA00512165_ERZ761602 | MGnify/ENA primary metagenome ERZ761602 (study PRJEB28899, sample SAMN02445085) | bioreactor sludge metagenome | biome: EBPR sludge; isolation source: Thorneside wastewater treatment plant | place: Australia: Brisbane, Thorneside...
TGAACTTCTACCAGATCCAGACCAAGTTCCGCGACGAGATCCGGCCGCGCTTCGGCGTGATGCGCGCCCGCGAGTTCTCGATGAAGGACGCCTATTCCTTCGACGCCGACGAGGCCGGGATGCTGCGCTCCTACCGGAAGATGTTCGACGCCTACGTCGCCATCTTCACGCGGCTGGGCCTCAAGTTCCGCCCCGTCGCCGCGGACACCGGCGAGATCGGCGGCAGCGCGTCCCACGAATTCCAGGTGCTCGCCGATTCGGGCGAGGACCAGATCGCGTATTCCGACGGCTCGGACTACGCGGCCAACGTCGAGCAGGCCGAGGCCCTCGCGCCCGCCGCGCCGCGGGGCCCGGCGACCGAGGCGATGAAGAAGGATCCGACCCCCGGCACGTCCACCTGCGAGGGCGTCGCGAAGCTGTGGAACGAGCCGCTCAAGCGCACCGTGAAGGCCATCCTGCTCACGGCGAACGACCGCGTGCACATGGTGCTCATCCGCGGCGACCACTCCGTGAACGAGATCAAGGTGGGCAAGGTGCCCGGGCTCAAGGGCTGGCGCTGGTCCACCGACGCGGAGATCCTCGCGGCCGCGGGCGGCCCGGCCGGCTACCTGGGCCCCGTGGGACTGGACCGCTCGAAGATCACGGTGGTCGCGGACCGGACCGTGGCGGCGATGGCGGACTTCATCTGCGGCGCCAACGAGAAGGACTTCCACCTGCGCGGGGTCAACTGGGGCCGCGACTGCCCCGAGCCCGATCTCGTGGCCGACGTGCGCAACGTGGTGGCGGGCGACCCCTCCCCCGACGGCAAGGGGACGCTTTCGATCGTGCGCGGCATCGAGGTGGGCCACGTCTTCGCGCTCGGCCGCAAGTACTCGGAGGCCATGAACGCCACGTTCGCGGCGGAGGACGGCACGCAGAAGCCCTTCGAGATGGGCTGCTACGGCATCGGCGTCACGCGCATCGTGGGTGCCGCCATCGAGCAGAACCACGACGACAAGGGCATCATCTGGCCCGATCCCATGGCGCCCTTCACCGTGGCCGTGATTCCCATGGGCGCGGGCAAGAGCGAGGCCGTGAAGGCCGCGGCCGAATCGGTCTACGCCGAGCTCGTCGCCGCCGGCGTCGAGGTGCTTCTCGACGACCGCGGCGAGCGTCCCGGCGTCATGCTCGCGGACCAGGAACTCATGGGAATCCCCCATCGCCTGGTGATCGGCGATCGCGGCCTCAAGGAGGGCGTCGTGGAATACCAGCACCGGCGCGACGCCGAGGCCACCCGCGTGCCGCTCGCCGAGGCGGCCTCCTTCGTGAAGTCCCGCCTCGCGCCATGACCACGGGCGAGGGCCGCGTCGCCACGCCGTGAGGCACGCGCTCGCGCTCGCCTTCGTCCTCGCGGCCATCGCGCCGCCGCCCGCCGCCGCGGGCAACCAGCGCTACGAGGCGCTCTCGGCCTCGGTCCGCGCGAGCCTTTCGAAGGCGGTCGCGGATCCGTCCGCCACCGCGCCCGACGACGCCCAGACCCGCGCATGGGTCGATGCGCGCCTGGACCGCGTGAAGGCCCGCATGGGCGACGAGAAATCCGCCCGCGACCTGCTCGCGATGGCGCGCTACGAGGCGCTGCGCGCGGGCCTGGACCCGCGGCTCGTCGTCGCGATCATCGACGTGGAAAGCGGCTTCCGGAAGTACGCCGTGTCGGTCGCGGGCGCCCGCGGCTTCATGCAGGTGATGCCCTTCTGGGTGAAGGAGATCGGCGCCGGGGGCGAAAGCCTCTTCCACCCGAGGACGAACCTGCGCTACGGCTGCGTGATCCTGCGCCACTACCTGCAGGTGGAGGATGGCAACCTCTACAACGCGCTCGGCCGCTACAACGGCAGCCTGGGCAAGCCCGGCTATCCGGAGCGCGTGCTCGCCGCGATGCGCGAGCGCTGGTAGCTACTTGCCGGTGGTGGCCTGCTCCAGGCTTTTCTTCGTGACGGTGCCCATGCGGTCGTAGACGCGCTTGCCCGCCGGGTCCCAGACGAGCGTCGTGGGCAGGCCCTTCACCTTGCCGAACTGCTTCTCGACCGAATCGTCGCCGAGCACGAGCGGATAGGCGTGTCCCACCTTCGCGGCGAACTGCCTGGTCTTGTCCTCGCCTTCGACGTCGAGCGCGACGCCGATCACCACGGTGCGGGGCTGGGACTTCGCGAAGTCCGCGATCTCCGGGATCTCCTTGATGCACGGCGCGCACCAGGTGGCCCAGAAGTTCACCACGACCCATTGGCCCTTGTAATCGGCGAGCCGGTGGCGCTTTCCGGCCGTGTCCGTCACCTCGAAGGCGTGGGCGGCGGAGGCCAGCAGGGCGAAGGCCAGGGCAGCGAGGGCCGCGGGGCGGGAAAAATCCTTTGTTCTCAAATGCATCGCGCTCGTCTATCCTTGCCGCTCGTGGGGGCGCACAGCCTTGGCCAGGCGGCATCCGGCCAAAAAACCCTTCAAAAACAAAGATTAGCACAATATGGCTCTCGAACTGTCCGTCCCGACGGAGCGGGCGGCACCGCCCAAGGACCTGGAGCTTCGCCCCAAGCAGGCCAAGGCCTGGGTCGAATCCCTGCCGCTGAGCCAGAGCGCGGACGCGGGACGCAGGATCCTCGCCAACCTCGCTTCGATCAACCGGTCGAAGGTGGAGTTCGACGACCGGCTGCAATTGCTCGAGATCTACCGGCCCATCGCCCACGTGGTGCTCGACGAGCTCGACGCGGTGTACGGCAAGTCGCTGCTGCCGCTGCCGCCACGGGCGCGCGAAGCGCTCGCCCTCGCCCGCGAGCTCGCCACGGAGCTGGCCTACGGCTACAAGATCCTTCTGCTGGAAAAGACGGGCAAGTTCCTCGCCTTCGGCGCGAAGAAGCAGCAGCCGCTGCTGGGCACGCGGGCGATGGAGCACCTCATCGCGCTGCTTCGCTCCTCCTACCGCTCCTACACGCCCATGCCCGCGGGCATCTGGCGCGAGATCCACCAGATCTACCTGCACTTCGAGAAGGAAGGCCTTGCGGGCGAGCCGGGCGATCCCGAGACGAAGCTCGGCGTGATCGACCTTTACCTCGAGACGCTGCTCGTCTCGCTCACCGATCCCTACCGCCTGTTGCCCGGCGACGTGGACAAGGTCTCCGAGGTGATCCGCGCCGCGCCCCGCTCGGCCACGCTCGGCCAGGCGCGGCCGCCCACCTCGCCCACGGCCCACTTCCTCGTGCCGGCGGACACCGACAAGCCGCCCAAGCCGCTGCTGTCGGCCAACGACGATGCGGGCGGGCCCAACTGGCGCCTGCTCGACGCGAACCCCATCGTGGACAAGCTCCGCGCCAAGCGCCAGGCCTTCGAGACGGGCAACGTGTCGGCCACCATGAGCCGCGCGATGAATCCCGAGGCGCTCGTGTTCCTGGGCAAGCTGGTCACGCTCTGGGGCGACCCGCCCAAGCGCGCTTCCCGCCGCGATCCGATGGACACGAGCGTCGCGATCTGCGCAGGCCTTCGCGCGATCACGCACTTCCTCGGCGTCGATGTCCAGGCCGAGGAAGCGCAGGAGGCCGCGAAGATCCAGCAGGGCATCACCATCCCCCTCATCTCCGTGCCGGACGACGACGTTTCCCGCGGCATGAACGTGAACGAATGGGAGGTGATCAACCAGAGCGCCGGGGGCCTCAAGGTGCGGCGCGTGGGCGCCTCCACGCAGGCGATCACCGTGGGCGAGGTCGTGGGCATCCGCTTCATGGCCAGGCGCCGCTGGACCATCGGCGTGGTGCGCTGGCTCACGGTGCTCGACGAAGGCGGAATGGAATTCGGCATCCAGTTCCTCGCGCCGTCGGCACGGCTCGTGGCGCTGCAGCCCACCATCAGCGCGGTGGGACAGGTGCGGCCCGGCCTGCTCCTGGCCGAGGACGAGGGCTTCGAAGGGTCCGACGCGGTGCTCGCCCCGCCGGCCACCTACAGCGACCTGCGGGAATTCGAGCTCGAGGACGCCGGGCTCGTGAACCTCGTGCGCGCCACCTCGCTCATCGAGAAGACGGGCCGCTTCGAGCTCTTCCACATCGCGCCGTCGTCCTGACGGCACGTCGCTAGCCGGGCGCCACCGGGCGCGAGAGCGCGTCCTGCATCGACCGGGCCGCTTCCCCCAGGGGCTGCGCGCACGCGGCCCAATCCTCCACCGACGGCGCGCCTCCTCCGGGCTGTGCAGCCTGCCAGAGGTCCGCGTAGGTCACCTCGCCGAGGGGCTTCGCCAGGCGCCACCCGGCACGGCGCCGCTCCACGATGCCGCCGAGTGCAAGCGCCTCGAGCAGGTCCTCCAGCCGGTCGCCGGGCATGGGCACCGAGCCCCGGAGGCGCGCGATCCGCCGGGGCGGCTCGTCCGCCGAAGGAAGCCGTCGCACCACCTCCAGGGCGCCTCGAAGACGCAGTGCGGGCGACGCGCCGTCGCGCCAGGGGTCGTGGCGGCGATAGGCCAGGGCCGCCGTGAACTCCGCGCCCAAAAGCACCACCATCCACGCCAGGTGCAGCCAGATGAGAAAGACCGGTATCGCCGCGAACGCCCCGTAGATGAGGTTGTAGGTGGGCACCGCGCGCAGGTACGCGGCGAAGGCGCTCTTCATCGCCTCGAACGCGACGGCGGCGAGGAGTCCGCCCGCGGCGGCGTGGCGCCAGGGCACGTGGCGATTGGGCAGCACTCGGTAGAGCAGGAAGAAGGCGAGCGCGCTCACCGCGATCGGCACGAGCCGCAGCACCGCCGCTTCCACGGGCGCGGCCACGGCGACCCCGTCGAGGGACGTCGCCACCAGCCACGATGTGGCCGCGAGCGACACGCCCACGAGGAGCGGGCCCAGTGCGAGGAGCGCGGCATAGCCCGCCACCAGCAGCCACAGGGGCCGGCGTTGGCGCACACGCCAGATGTCGCTCAGGGCGTGGTGCATGGTGAGCATCGTCGCGAGGGCCATCGCGACCAGCGCGACGAGGCCCACGGACGTGAGGCGGCCGGCAACGCCGGCGAACTCCCGCATGTAGACGGTGATGATCTTGCCGGCGATCTCGGGCACGAGATTGAGCAGCAGGAAGATCTTGAACTGCGTCATCGCATCCTCGAAGAACGGCGAGCGCGAGAGCACCGCCGCCGCGATGGCGAAGAGCGGCACGAGGGCGAGGAGCGTGGTGAAGGCGAGGGCCGCCGCCACCTGCGGGCAGCGATCCTCCCGCCAGCGCCGGACGACGAAGGCGAGGAAGCGCCAGGCGGCGCGAAGCGTGTCGGCGTCGGGCTTCAAGGGGCCGGTATCATAGCACCCGCCTTCCCCCCCTCCCCGCTTCCGCCATGGCCGACATCCTCGTCCTCTTCTACAGCGCCCGGGGCTCCGTGCGCCAGCTCGCCGACCACGTGGCCCGCGGCGTGGAATCCGTGCCCGGCATGCGCGCCCGGGTGCGCACGCTGCCGCGCGTCGCCCCCGTCACCGCCGTGGCCGAGCCCGCGGTACCGCCCGAGGGCGCGCCCTACGTGGAGGCGAAGGATCTCGCCGAGTGCGCCGGCCTCGCGCTGGGATCGCCCACGCGCTTCGGCAACATGGCCGCGCCCGTGAAGGCCTGGGTCGATTCGCTCGCCGGGGAATGGACCCGCGGCACCCTCGAGGGAAAGCCCGCGGCGGTCTTCACCTCCACCGGCACGATGCACGGCGGGCAGGAGGCGACGCTCCTCACGATGATGGTGCCCCTGCTGCACCTGGGCATGGTGGTGGTGGGCTTGCCCTACTCCCTGCCGGAACTCTCCTCCACGACGAGCGGCGGCACGCCCTACGGCGCCTCCCACGTGGCCGGCGCGAGCGGCGACCGGCCCCTCACAGAGGAGGAACGCCGCCTCGCGTTCGCGCAGGGCGCGCGTCTCGCCGCCGTGGCCGCGAAGCTCTCCCGGTGAGTGCCCGCGCCGCCTGGCTGGGCGCCTGCGGCACCTGGATCGCCCTCGCCTTCCTGTGCGTCGCGTGGGAACTGTGGCTCGCGCCGCTGCGGCCGGGCGGATCCTGGCTCGTCCTCAAGGCGCTGCCGCTGCTCGTGCCGCTGCGGGGCCTGCTGCACGGGCGCAAGCGCAGCGTCCAGGCCTCGACGCTGCTCGTGTGGGCCTACGCGGCGGAAGGCGCGGTGCGCGCGGCGTCCGATCCCGGCCCGTCGGCGCGCGTGGCGGTCCTGGAGGTCGCGCTCGCCTTCGCCTTCTTCGCGTTCGCGGTGCTCTACCTGAGGGCGATCCGGCGCGGCGTTCAGGCCTCGAAGTAGCGGGCCCGCTCGGCGACGCTCGCGAGCCACACCTCGCGCAGCATCGCGACCAGCGCCACCGTGAGCGCGACCATCGCGAGCACGAAGAGGAAGGCCACCGTGCGCGCGAGATCCATCGAGACGAAGGCGCCCAGGAAGGCCGTCACGATGAGCAGGCATACCAGGAGCGCCGAGAAGACCGCCGCCGTGATGGCCCGCAGCACGAGCTTGATGCGCCGCGCGAGGGTGCCGAGCTCCCGCTCCATCGAGGCGCGCGTCGCGCCTTCGTAGGCGGGCAGCAGCTCCTCGAGCTTGCGACGGCGGTCCACGGCGCGGCCCAGCCGCCCGGTGAGGGCGTTGATGAGCGTGCCGATCGCCGTGAGCAGGAACACCGGCGCCACCGCGAGCTGGATCACGCGGGTGATGTCGAAGACGTGGGAATCGAGGGAAGGATCGAGCAGGGGCATGGGCCAATCTAGGCGCCGGCCGCCCGGCGCGTCAAGCGCGCGGGGCTACGCGCGCCGCTCCCGCCACCACGCGAGCACGAGCGGCGCCACGCTCGCGGCGATGATGCCCACGATGATGAGCGAGAGGTTCGCCTTCACCCAGGGCAGGTTCCCGAAGAAGTAGCCCGCATAGCACAGGGACGCCACCCAGATCACCGCGCCGGCCGCGTTGTACGCGGTGAAGCGGCCGTAGGACATGCGCGCCAGGCCCGCGACGAAGGGCACGTAGGTGCGGATGATGGGCACGAAGCGCGAGATCACGACCGCGAGCCCGCCGTGCCGCTCGTAGAACGCATGGGTGCGGTCGAGGTATTCGCGCCGGATCCAGCGCGAACGCCCGGCGTCGAAGTAGCGCGTGCCGAGCCAACGGCCGACGGAATAGTTGACGGTGTTGCCCAGCACCGCCGCCGCGACCAGCGCCGCGACGAGCAGGTGGATGTCCATGCCCCCCAGCGCGGCGACCCCGCCCGCGACGAACAGGAGCGAATCACCCGGCAGGAAGGGCGTCACGACGAGGCCGGTCTCGGCGAAGATGACCGCGAAGAGGATCGCGTAGATCCAGGCGCCGTGGGCGCTCGCGAGGGCGCCCAGGTGGACGTCGAGGCGAAGGACCAGGTCGGCCAGCGTGGCCAGCAGCTCCACGGCGGGCCGCCGGCCGTCAGGGCATCGCCGGCTCGGCGGCCTTCTTCTCCGGCTTCACGAAGTCCTCGCGGGAGGCCCCGAGGTACTTGGCGAGCGGCGCGGCCACGAGCACCGACGAATAGATGCCGAAGCAGATGCCGATCGTGAGGGCGAGGGCGAAGTAGTACAGGCTCGCGCCGCCGAAGAAGAGGATCGACAGGACCATCATCTGCGTCGAACCGTGGGTGATGATCGTGCGGGAGATGGTGCCGGTGATGGAGGCGTCCATGATCTCGTCCACCGAGGCGCGGCGCATCTTGCGGAAGTTCTCGCGCACCCGGTCGAAGACCACGACCGACTCGTTGACCGAGTAGCCCAGGATCGCGAGCACCGCCGCGAGGACAGGCAGCGAGAATTCCCACTGGAAGGCCGCGAAGACGCCCAGGATGATCACCACGTCGTGCAGGTTGGCGATGATGGTGGCGACGGCGAAGCGCCACTCGAAGCGGAAGGCGAGGTAGATCACGATGCCCACGCACACCACCAGCAGCGCGAGCGCCCCGTCGGTCGCGAGCTCCTTGCCCACCTGGCCGCCGACGAACTCCGTGCGCATGAGCTTCGCGGAGGCGTCCACGGACTTGAGCACCTGCATCGCCGCGGCGCTCTGCTTCTGCATCTCCTCGTTCTGGATCTTCGGGTCCGGGTTCGCCTTGAGGGGCAGGCGCACCAGCACGTCCCGCGAGGTGCCGAACTTGAGGACGTTGATGTCCTTGAAGCCCGCCTTGTCCAGGGCCCCGCGGATCGCGTCGGGCTGGGCGGGCTTGTCGTGCGTCACTTCCATCACCGTGCCGCCGGTGAACTCGATGGAGAAGTGCAGGCCCTTCACGGCGAGGAAGCCGACGGCGGCGATGAACGTGACCAGCGAGATCACGTTGAACGCCAGCGCGTGGCGCATGAAGGGAATGGTGCGCCGGATCTTGAAGAATTCCATGATGTCCTTCCGGGGTTCGGGGCCGCGCTCAGGCGGCCGCGCCGTCCTTGCGGTGCCAATCGGTGTTGCCGATGGAGACCTTCGTCACCTTCTTGCGGCCGCCGTACACGAGGTTCACGATGCCCCGCGAGACCATCACCGCGCTGAAGATCGAGGTGAGGATGCCCAGGCAGTGGACCACGGCGAAGCCCCGCACCGGGCCGGAACCGAAGGCGAGCAGGGCGAGGCCGGCGATGAGGGTGGTGATGTTCGAGTCGAAGATCGTGTCGAAGGCGCGCTCGTAGCCCGTCTGGATGGCCATCTGGGGGCTCATGCCGCTGCGCAGCTCCTCGCGAACGCGCTCGTTGATGAGCACGTTGGCGTCGATCGCCATGCCGAGGGTGAGCGCGATGGCCGCGATGCCCGGGAGCGTGAGCGTGGCCTGCAGCATCGACAGGAGGGCCACCAGGAAGAGCAGGTTCGCCCCCAGCGACAGCACCGAGATCAGGCCGAAGAGCACGTAGTACACGATCATGAACACGCCGATCGCGACGAAACCGTAGAGCACCGAGTTGAAGCCCTTCTGGATGTTCTCCGCGCCGAGCGAGGGGCCCACGGTGCGCTCCTCGATGATGTCCATGGGCGCGGCGAGGGCCCCGGCGCGAAGCAGCAGCGCGAGGTTCCTCGCCTCGGTCGCATCGCCGATGCCCGAGATCTGGAAGCGGTTGCCGAACTCCTCCTGGATCACCGGCCAGGTGAGCACCGTGCTGGAATTGCGCTCCACCAGCATCATCGCCATGCGCTTCTTGAGGTTCTCGCGCGTGGTCTGGCGCATGATGCGACCGCCCGCGTCGTCCAGGGCCATGGAGACGATCGGCCGGCCGTCGCGCTGGTCGAAGCCGGGCTGGGCGTCCTTGATGCGATCGCCCGTGATGATCACCGTCTTCTTCACGAGCACCGGGAAGCCGTCGCTATCCAGGAACTTGTCGGCGCCGAAGGGCGCCGGCTGGTCGCGGTAGGCCTCGAAGGCGTTGCTGCCGGGGCCGGCCGCGTGCTCCTCGGAGACCAGGCGCGTCTCGAGGGTGGCGGTGCGGCCCAGGATCTCCTTGGCGCGGCCCGGGTCCTGCACGCCGGCGAGCTGGACCACGATGCGGTCCACGCCCTGCTGCTGGATGATCGGCTCGGCGACGCCCAGCTCGTTCACGCGGTTGCGCAGGGTCTGGATGTTCTGCTGGAGGGCGAGCTCCTGCTCCTTCTTGACGACCTCGGGCTTGATGACGGCGACGATCGGCGCCTCGTCGCCGTCGCCCTCGGGGCGCAGCACGAGGTCGGGCATCTCCTTGCCGATCAAGGCGAGGGCCGCGGCCTTCTGGTCCTTCTCGCGGAAGCGCAGCAGGATGCGGTCGCCCTCGCGCGCGAGGCCCGAGTAGTAGACCTTTTTGTCCCTGAGGAGCGAGCGGATGTCGCCCAGGTAGCGCTCGACCGACTTGGTGCCGGCCGCCTTCATGTCCACCTGCAGCAGGAAGTGCACGCCCCCGCGCAGGTCCAGGCCCAGGTACATGGGCTTCGCGCCCAGCGACTGGAGCCACTTCGGCGTGGCCGACTGGAGGTTGAGCGCGACGACGAAGCCGGCGGGCACCTTGGCCTGGATCGCCTCGCGGGCCTTCAGCTGGGCGTCGGTGTCGGCGAAGCGGAATCGCACCTGCCCGTCCTCGGCCTCGACGCCCGTGGGCACGACGCCGGCGGCGCGCACGGCCTCATCGAGCGTCGACTGCAGCACGGCGTCCACCTTGTTGCTCGCGCGCGCGCCGGAGACCTGCACGACGGGCACCTCGCCGAAGAGGTTCGGCGCGGCGTAGATCGCGGCGACCACGAGGGCGACGGCGATCAGGATGTACTTCCAGAGGGGGTACTTGTTCATGCGGGTCCGGTCGTCACGGCCCCGGGGCGCCTCGCACCCCGTGAGGCGGGGTTGGCGCTACGGGGCGTCCTTGTAGGTGCCCTTGGGCAGCAGCTGGTTGATCGCGGGCTTCTGCACCTGGATCACCACGTTGTCGGCGATCTCGACGGACACGTAGTTGTCCGAGATCTTCGCGACCTTGCCGACGATGCCGATGGCGACCACCTCGTCGCCCTTCTGCAGCGCCTCGAGCATCGCCTTGTGCTCCTTCGCCTTCTTCATCTGCGGGCGGATCATGAGGAAGTAGAGGATC
>ERZ761602.8268-NODE-8268-length-10562-cov-4.216332_pt1 | contig 10562 bp, 9 predicted proteins | sample MGYA00512165_ERZ761602 | MGnify/ENA primary metagenome ERZ761602 (study PRJEB28899, sample SAMN02445085) | bioreactor sludge metagenome | biome: EBPR sludge; isolation source: Thorneside wastewater treatment plant | place: Australia: Brisbane, Thorneside...
GCGCCGCGCGCGGCTGAAACGCGCGATCCCGCCGGCGGCCGAACCGCGCCCGCCCGCGACGCATCCGGGGATGCCGCCGCTGCGCGCATCGCAGATTCGCGTTCCGCTGTCCGAGCGCATCAACGAGCAGCTGTTCTACGTGCCGCTGGTCGCGCAATGGCTCTGGCTGGGAGCACGCCACGGCAGCTTCACGCTGCCGACGGCCGCCAACCCGCTGATCGAGGGCGGCGGCCTGCTCGGCGAATCGAAGTTCGCGTATTTCCGCCAGGCCGGCGAAGCGGCGACCCCGTGGCTTGCGCGCACCGCGCTGCTGGCGGAACCGGCCGAGGGATCGCGCGCGATCGAGGCCGCCGAGGCCGCGATGCGCCGCGCCGGCCTCGCCTACCCCGTCGTCGCCAAGCCCGATATCGGCTGGCGCGGCTATGGCTGCCGCCTCGTCGAGGACCGCGAGGCCCTCGCCGCCTATCTCGACGCGTTCCCGGACGGCGCCGATCTGCTGCTGCAGGAATTCGTGCCGCATCACGGCGAAGCCGGCGTCTTCTACGTCCGCCGGCCGGGCGCCGCGCGCGGGGAGATCACGTCGCTCACGTTCCGCTATTACCCGTTCGTCGTCGGCGACGGGCGCTCCACGCTCGAGGCACTGATCCGCGCGAATCCGCGGCTCGCGCGCAAGGCGCGGCTGCTGCTGCGCGAACACCGCGCGCGGCTGGCCGAAGTTCCGGCCGCCGGGGCAACGGTTCGCCTCGCGCTCGTCGGCAGCAACCGCGTGGGCGGCCTCTATGTCGACGCCACCTGCCGCGTCACGCCCGCGCTGGCCGCGCGGTTCGACGCGATCGCCGCCGCGTTGCCGGAATTCCACTACGGCCGCTTCGACGTGCGCTTCGCGGACGCCGAGCGGTTCGCCGCAGGCGAGGATTTCGTCGTCATCGAGATCAACGGCGCCGGCGCCGAGGCGATCGAGGTGTGGGATCCGGAATGGCGCCTCGGCGACGTTTATCGCCGCCTGTTCCGCCAGCAATCGCTAATGTTCTCGATCGCCGCCGCCAACCGCGCGCGCGGCTTCGCGCCGATGCCGGTGCGCGATCTCGTGCGCCTGCAGCGCCGCCAGTACCGGCTGAACTCGGCCTATCCGCCTTCGGCCTGAGGCGATTTCGTATTCGCCGCGGCTCGGCTAACCTACCGCCCGCCGCAAGATCGTCGTCACGCGACCGGAGTCTCCACGCCATGCCAAGCAGATCTCGCATGCTTGCCGCGGCCTTCGCCGCCGCGCTCGTCTCCGCCGCACACGCCGCACCGTGCGTGGCGCAAGGCAAGGCCCGGCTCGTCGATTGCCGCGTGGAATCGGAAGGCAAAGTGCAAGTGAGCGGCAAGTGCCGCTTCACGCCCGACGAGGGCGGCTCGTTCACCCTCGATCACGCCAATGCGAAGCGCACGATCTTCTTCGGCGAGATCATGAGCGTGACCGTGTCGGTCGTCTCGCCCGGCGTCGCCGAGGTGCGCGGCCTCACGCGCCAGGGCGTCAATTCGCGCTGGGGCGAAGCGCGCCGCATGGCCAACGACCGCGCCTGCTGGCAAGGCAGCGACTTCAAGATCTGCGCGCGGTAGCCGGCCGACGGCGCGCGCGGCGGCGTTACACGCTCCAGTCCGGATTCGGCACCGTGTCGTAGAACGCCTTCTGCAACGCGCCGCCCCACAGGCGGTGGATCGTCTGGAGATAGGGGTCGCGCTCCTCGAGGCGGACGCGCAGGCCCATTTCGAGCGCGTCGCGCCGGTAGAGCATCACGTCGATCGGCGGGCCCACCGAGACGTTGGAGCGCATCGTCGAATCGAACGAGATCAGCGCGCATTTCGCGGCGTCGACGAGCGAGACGCCGGGCGTCACGATGCGGTCGAGGATCGGCTTGCCGTACTTGATCTCGCCGATCTGGAGGAACGGCGTGTCGCGCGTGGCCTCGATGAAATTGCCGGCCGCGTAGAGCTGGAACAGGCGCAGGCTCTGCCCCTTGATCTGGCCGCCGAACACGAACGAGGCGTTGAAATCCACCTCGTGCTGGCGCAACGCCTCGCCGTCGGTCGAATGCACGTCGCGCACCGCGGCGCCGACGATGCGCGCCGCCTCGAACACGCTCGGCGACGACAGCAGGTCCTTCCTGGGGTCGCCCTTGCCGAGGTGCTCGTTCAAGATGCTGACGACCGACTGTGTGATCGAAAGATTGCCGGCGCAGAGCATGCCGAACGCGCGCTCGCCGCGCCTCTCGAACACGAAGGCCTTCTGGAACGTGGAGACGCGGTCGATGCCCGCGTTGGTGCGCGAATCGGAGACGAGGGCCATGCCCTCGTCGACGAGGATGCCGACGCAATAACTCATGAAGCCGTTCGCCGCCGCTACTGCTGGCCCTCGGAGCGGGCCGCCTCGGACGCCTTCTTAGCACCGGATGCCGGCTTTTCCGAGGCCGGCGCGGTCTTTGGCGACAACTTGACCGTGACGTCGAGCTCTTCGACGCCGCCGCCCGTGCGCACCCCGCGCACCGGCCCGGCGTCGGCATAGTCGAGGCCGACCGCGACGCGCACATAGGCTTCCGTGGCGGACAGCCCGTTCGCGCAGTCGAAGCTCACCCAGCCGAGATCGGGCACCAGCGCCTCGGCCCAGGCGTGGCTCGCCGTCGTCTGCTGCGTGCCCTCCCCCTGCCCGAGATAGCCGCTGACGTAGCGCGCCGGAACGCCCAGCTGCCGGCATGCGGCGATGAACACGTGCGCATGGTCCTGGCACACCCCGCGTCCGGCCGCGAGCGTCTCGGCGGCGGTGGTGTGGACCGTCGTATGGTTCTTCTCGTAGGCGACGGCTTCCTGCACGCCGAGCATGAGCTGGTGCAGCCCGGCGATCGGATCCTTCTCCACCGGCGGCCGGAACTTCCGCGCGAATTTCGCGAGCGCGCGGTCGGGCTGCGTATAGGCGGTCTCGCGCAGGAACACCTCGAACGGCAGCGTCGTCGTTCCGCTCGGGATCACGCCGTTGGTGTCGATCGTGCGCACGTCGCCCAGCACCTCGATCAGCACGCTCGTGATCGGGCGCGCGATCGCCAGCGTGTGGCAGACGTTGCCGTAGTGATCGACCCATTCGGTGAGGTCGGCGCCGGGACTGGCGATCTTCCAGCGGTTCACCGTCTGGCTCGTGCCCGAGCGCGGCGTGAGGCGCAGATACTGCACGCTCTGCGTCAGCGGCTGGGTGTAGCGGTATTCGGTGCGGTGATGGACGAGGATGCGCATCGCTCACTCGAACTGCAGCTGCATCATGAAATCCCGCTGGATCTGCACGGCGAGCCCGTTGCTGCGCACGAGGAAGCCGTTCAGGAAATCGTGCAGCCCGCCCGCGACGATGCGGTCAATGCGGCCGAACTTGAGGCTCGCATGGGTCTCGCCGGCGAGGCGCAGGCATTCGCGCGGCCGCGCGCCGCAGAGCGTGGCGAGCACGTTGACCACCTCCTCGAAGCAGTAGAGGAGCGAGCGCGGCATGTCGGCATCGAGGATCAGCAGCTCGGCGATCTTCTGCGGGTCGACGGTGTCGCGATAGGCCTGCCGGTAGGCGCGGAACGCGCTGACCGAGCGCAGCAGCGCGCCCCACTGGAAGTAGTCGACCGCCTCCCCGTTCCTGTAGCCCTGCGGCAGCAGCTGGTGATACTTGATGTCGAGGATGCGCGCCGTGTTGTCGCCGCGCTCGAGGAACGTTCCGAGCCGGATGAAGTGGAACGCGTCGTCGCGGTACATCGTGCCGAACGTCACGCCCCGGAACAGATGCGAGCGCTCCTTCACCCAGTCGAAGAAGCCGCGCACGCCGTCTTTCGCGAAATCGCGGTATTTCTTGGATTGCAGCTCGAGATGCGTGGCGTTGAGCGCCTCCCACATCTCGGTCGAGATCGCGCTGCGCTCGGCGCGCGCGTTCTCGCGCGCGGCGGCGACGCAGGCGAGGATGCTGGAGGGGTTCGCCGGATCGAAACCCATGTACTCGATCACCGACTCGCCGCCGGCCTCGCCGTAGCGCGCGCCGAACTCGGCCGCCGCGCTGCCGATCGCCAGCAGCGGGCCCCATTGCTGATCCTGCTGGCTCGCCGCCGACGGCAGCAGCGACATGCGATAGGTGACGTCGAGCAGGCGCGCCGTGTTCTCGGCGCGCTCGATGTAGCGCGAGAGCCAGAACAGGTTCTGGGCGGTGCGGCTCAGCATTCAGCGCTCCAGCACCCAGGTGTCCTTCACCCCGCCGCCCTGCGACGAGTTCACGACCAGCGAGCCCTCGCGCAGCGCCACGCGCGTGAGCCCGCCCGGAATCACCGAGGTCGTTTCGCCCGACAACACGTAGGGGCGGAGGTCGACGTGGCGCGGCGCGATCCCCGCCTTCGAGAAGGTCGGACAGGTGGACAGCGCGAGCGTCGGCTGGGCGATGAAGTTGCCGGGATCGTTGAGCACGCGGCGCCTGTAGGCCTCGCGCTCCGCCTTGGTCGCGGCCGGGCCGACCAGCATGCCGTAGCCCCCCGAGCCGTGCACCTCCTTCACGACGAGTTCGTGGAGCCGCTCGAGCACGTAGGCGCGCGCTTCCGGCTCGCCGAGCCGCCAGGTCTGGACGTTGTTCAGCACCGGCTTCTCGCCGAGATAGAAACGGATGATCTCGGGCACGAAGGAATACATCGCCTTGTCGTCGGCGACGCCGGCGCCGAAGCCGTTGGCGAGCGTGACGCGGCCCGCGCGCACGACCGAGAGGATGCCGGGCACGCCGAGCATCGAATCGGCGCGGAACGCCAGCGGATCCATGAAGTCGTCGTCGATGCGCCGGTAGATAACGTCGACGCGCACCGGGCCTTCGGTCGTGCGCATCCAGACGCGGCCGTCGCGGACGAACAGGTCGCGGCCCTCGACCAGCTCGATGCCCATCTGCTCGGCGAGGAACAGGTGCTCGAAATAGGCGCTGTTGTAGCGGCCCGGCGTCAAGAGCACGACGGTGGGCTCGGAGACGTCGCCGGGCGAAACGGCGCGCAGATTGTGCAGCAGCCGCTCCGGGTAGTTGCCGACCGGCGCGACGCGCTGCCGGGCGAACGCCTCCGGAAAGAGGCGCATCATCACCTCGCGGTTCTCCAGCACGTAGGAGACGCCCGACGGCGTGCGGAGATTGTCCTCGAGCACGTAGAAATCGGCCGGCCCGATCCTGACGATGTCGATGCCCGAAACGTGCGAATAGACGCGGCGCGCGAGGTCGACGCCCTGCATCTCCGGCCGGTAGGCCGGATTGCGGTAGACCATCTCCTTCGGCACGACACCGGCCCTGAGAATTTCCTGATCGTGGTAGATGTCGTGCAGGAACGCGTTGAGCGCCTTCACGCGCTGGATGCAGCCCTCCTCGATCACCTTCCATTCGGAGGCATCGAGGATGCGCGGCACGATGTCGAACGGGATCAGCCGCTCGGTGCTCCCGCCCTCGCCGTAGACGAGGAACGTGATGCCGACGCGGCGGAACAGCGCGTCGGCCTCGGCCTGCTTCAGCAGGAGCTGCTCGCGCGGGACCTCCTCGATCCGCTTCCAGAAGTCGCGATAGGCGGCGCGGATGCCGCCGTCGGGCCGGCGCCTTTCGTCGAAGAAGCGCGGCGGCGGTTCGTTCGGGGAAGCGGCGGCAGCCGGGGATCGGGGCTGCGATTGCGCCGGAAGAGCGTGCTTGCGCGCCATGTGGCGACGGTATGACCAAAGCCTGTGACCGTCAAACCGGCATGCAAGCACCGGGCCAAGGCGGGGTCAGAGCAGCGTCGGCCCGTTCATCAGCACGAGGCCGCTCACGATGATCGCGGCGGCGACGATGCGCAGCCGCCCGAACGGCTCGCCAAGCAGCAGCGCGCCCATTGCCGCCGCGAACAGCACCGACGATTCGCGCACCGCGGCGACGTGCGCGATCGGGCCGGACGCCAGCGCCCAGATCGCGATCGCATAGCCGAGCGTGGCGATCGCCCCGCCCGCCGCGCCGCGCCACCAGCCGCGCGGGCCCCGGCGCAGGAACGCCGAGACGGTCAGCGGCCGCAGGTAGAGCGCGACGCAGATCAGCCACGGCCCCTCGCAGACGTTGAGCCAGGCGATGTAGGACATCTTGTGCTCGAAGGTGGGCCCCGCCGCGCGCACGCCGAGGCCGTCGGAGAACAGGTAGCCCGCGATCGTGACGCCGGTGAGGACCGCATAGAGCGTGGCGCGGCGATGCCGGCCGCGGAGCGCCGCCGACAGCGGCTCGCCGCCGACGCCACGCTGCGGCGCCGCCAGCGCGATGATCGCCAGCGACACGAGAGCCACGCCGACGCCGTCCTGGACGCGCAGGTATTCGCCGAGCAGCCGCCCCGAGAAGATCGCGACCAGCAGCGGGCCCAGGCCGCGCGCGATCGGGTAGGTGTGCGAAAGGTCGCCCGTCGCGTAGGCCTTGAGCAGGAAGTAGTAGTAGAAATTGTGGATGACGACCGAGGCGCCGAGCCACATCCACGCGGTCTGCGGCGGAAACGGCAGGAAGAACAGGAACGGCAGCGAGACGAGGCTGCCGGTCAGCATGATGATGCCAAACGTCGCGAGCCGGTCGCCCGTGTCGGACTTCAGCAGCGCGTTCCAGGTGGCGTGCATCAGCGCCGCAGCGAGCAGCAGGCCGATGACGAGGGGGTCGAGGACGGTTTGCATCCGCGGCGGCGTTCAGGGCGCCGCACCATAACGGCAACGGTCCGCGCCGGCTATGCCGATCGCCGCGTTTCCGGCGGCCGCGCGGGAGGCGCGCTACGCCTGCAGCCCCTTGAAGGCCTGGCGCAGCACCTCGGCGCCCTTCGCGTAAATGCGCTCCTTCCAGTCGTCGGTCTCGCCGTAGAAGGCGCCGCGAATCTGCCGCTTGATCTTCTTGCCGAGCGGCGAAGCGATGTCGCCCTTGCCGTGCGTGTAGAGCCAGTTGTCGGCGCGCAGTGCGTCGAGCGTGTCCATCACCGGCACGACGCCGTACTCGAGCGCCACGGCCGTCACTTCGGCGTTCGGCGCCTCGTCGGCCAGCGCGCCGGGATTGACGCCTTGCACGTTGGCCGAGACCGAGTCGCCGTCGCTGGTGCAGGCGACGCGGCCCCACCAGGCGCGGGCGCGCGCGAGATCCTCGCGCTTCACGACGTTCGGCCCGAAGATCACCTCGCAATCGCCATAGGCGCCGAGGCCGGTGTGGAAATCGAGGTGCACGATGCGGCGCGCGCCGCTGGCGTGCTCGCGAATCAGCTTGCGCCAGGTCTGGTTCGACCACACCGGCGCGCTGCCGCCGTAGAACAGCCCGTCGGAATACTCCCATTGCCCGGTGCTGACGGCGGCCTGGAACGTGGTCAGGCCGCGCTTCTGGATGTAGGCGGCGATCCCCGCGTCGGACGCCTTGCGCGCCGGGCCGTCCCAGTCGGCGGGCGTCAGCAGCGCATGGATCTCCGCATAGGGCGCGTTGTGCGGCGGCGGTGTCTTGTGGTCGCGGAAATTGCGGTTGAGGTCGACGTTGTTCTCGTTGACGCGCCGTTCGTGGGCGAAGCCGTGCGGATTGATCCCGTGGATGACCACCAGCGCCGTGCCCTTCGGCAATTCCTTGTGAAGCCCGTTGCGCAGCATTCCGACCTGCGCGCCCGAGCCGCAGAAGCCCTCGACGCCGTGCGTGCCGCTCGAGACGAAAACGACGTTCTCGGCCGCCGCCGTGCCGAAGCGCGCGACGTCGGTCGAAAGCTCCTCGCCGCCGGGCCCCTTGCCGTTCGGATTGACGTGGCGGGCCAGGCCGACGCCGGCCGCCTTGGCCGCCTCGACGAATCGGCTGCGCGCGTCGGCATAGGTGCGGCTGAAATATTCGCTGGCTTTGGTCATGGATCCCAGATGCGTTGCAACGGTGCCGGAAGCGGCACCCTATCAGAGATGCGCCGCCGGACGATCATGCAATTTGCGCCACGGGGCCGTCGAGTGCGCCCCGGCTCCGCACATGTGCGCCGGGCTAGAGATCGGTCCGCACCGCCCACAGCTCCGGAAACAGCCGGATTTCGATCTGCTTGCGGAGATACACGGCGCCCGAGGTGCCGCCGGTGCCGCGCTTGCTGCCGATCACGCGCTCGACCGTGTTCGCGTGGCGGAAACGCCAGGTCTGGAACAGGTCGTCGACGTCCATCAGGCTTTCGGCGAGCTCGTAGATGTCCCAATGCTTCTCGTTCTCCTGATAGACGCGCCGCCAGGCGGCGATGACGGAGTCGTTGGGCTCGCGCATCTGGCTCCAGTCGCGTTCGACGCACGCCTTGTCGATCGCGAAGCCGCGCTTGCTCATCAGGATGATCGCTTCGTCGTAGAGGCTCGGCCGCTCGAGCAGCGCCGTGAGCCGCGCGTAGATGTCGGGCCGGTGCTCGTGCACCTTCATCGTCGCGCGGTTCTTGTTGCCGAGGATGAACTCGATCGAGCGGTACTGGTACGACTGGAAGCCCGACGAGCTGCCGAGCCCGTCGCGGAAGCGCATGTAGTCCGACGGCGTCATCGTGTTGAGGATCGCCCACGACTGGAGCAGGTTGTCGAAGATCCGCTTCACGCGCGCGAACATCTTGAACGCGGGCCTGAGCTCGCCCTTCTGGACCAGCGGCACCGCCGCCTCGAGCTCGTGGATCATCAGTTTCATCCACAGCTCTTTGGCCTGGTGGATGGTGATGAACAGCATCTCGTCGTGCGTGCCGGTGACCAGCGACTGCGAATTCAGGATGCGGTCGAGCTGGAGGTAGTCGCCGTAGGTCATTCGGTCGCGGAAATCCGCATGGAATTTCTCGCCGGCGAGGCGGCCTTCCAGCTCGGCCATGCCGCTGTTCTTGGGATCGGCCATATTTGATTGCCTCCAAATCGCGAATACGCTGCGGCGCGCCATCGCTTGCGGGCCGACGCGGCGGGAGTCTACCCTGTCCCCACTCTGCATTAAACGGCGGCTCAACCGGGGGAAATTGGGCGCTGCGCCGCAGCCAGCACAGGGAGTGAGCAATGACAGGCGAAGTCAAATACCTGCTGGGCGAAGAGGACATGCCGAAGCAGTGGTACAACATCATGGCGGACTTCAAGAACCCGCCATCGCCGGTGATCCATCCCGGAACGATGCAGCCGGTCGGGCCCGCCGATCTTGCGCCGCTGTTCCCGCAGGAAATCATCCTGCAGGAGGTTTCGCAGGAGCGTTACATCGATATCCCGAAACCGGTGCGCAATATCTATCGCCAGTGGCGCCCCTCGCCGCTCTATCGCGCGCGCCGCCTCGAGGAGGCGCTCGATACGCCGGCCAAGATCTATTACAAATACGAAGGCGTGAGCCCCGCGGGCAGCCACAAGCCGAACACCGCGATCGCGCAGGCGTTCTACAACAAGGTGGAGGGCGTGAAGCGGCTCACCACCGAGACCGGCGCCGGCCAGTGGGGTTCGTCGCTCTCGCTCGCGGGCGCGTTTTTCGGGCTCGAGGTCGAGGTCTTCATGGTGAAGGTCTCGTACCAGCAGAAGCCCTACCGCCGCGCGTTCATGGAGACCTTCGGCGCCACGGTGCATGCGAGCCCGTCGGAGATCACCAATGCGGGCCGCGCCGTGCTGGCGCAGAACCCGAACTCGACCGGCTCGCTCGGCATCGCCATCTCGGAGGCGGTCGAGCGCGCGGTGCAGCGCGACGACACGAAATACTCGCTTGGCTCGGTGCTGAACCACGTGCTCATGCACCAGACGATCATCGGCCTCGAGGCGATCAAGCAGCTCGAGATGGCCGGCGACTATCCCGACATCGTCGTCGGCTGCACCGGCGGCGGCTCGAACTTCGGCGGTATCGCGTTTCCGTTCATCGGCGAGATGCTGCGCGGCGGCAAGAAGGTCGACGTCATCGCCGTGGAGCCGGCGGCGTGCCCGTCGATCACGCGCGGCAAATACGCCTACGACTTCGGCGACACCGGCAAGATGACGCCGCTGGTCAAGATGCACACGCTCGGCTCGGCCTTCGTGCCGCCGGGCTTCCATGCCGGCGGCCTGCGCTATCACGGCATGGCGCCGCTGGTGAGCCAGCTCGTCGAGGAGGGCTACATCAAGGGTGTCGCCTATCACCAGACGCAGTGCTTCGCGGCCGGCGTGCAGTTCGGGCGCGCCGAGGGCATCCTGCCCGCGCCCGAGGCCAATCACGCGGTGAAGGGCGCCATCGACGCGGCGCTGCAGTGCAAGCGCGAGGGCAAGAAGAAGACGATCCTCTTCAACCTCTGCGGCCACGGCAATTTCGATATGCAGGCCTATGCCGACTACGCCGCCGGCAAACTGCGCGACGAAGACTACAATCAGCAGGAGCTGGCGATGGCGCTCGCCGGCCTGCCGAAGGTGCCGGTCTCCGCGTAGCCGGCATCGCGGCATATTCGCTTGAACGCCGTGGGGGCGGGTGTAGAACCCGCCCCTACACGTTTCCGGCCTGCGCCTTGCCATGGACTACGCCCCCACCCCGTCCGGACGATCGCGGAAGCCGCTGCTCGGCGGCGCCGTCGGCGCGCGCGCGATCATGGACGGGCGCGAGG
>ERZ761602.8269-NODE-8269-length-10561-cov-4.001142_pt1 | contig 10561 bp, 11 predicted proteins | sample MGYA00512165_ERZ761602 | MGnify/ENA primary metagenome ERZ761602 (study PRJEB28899, sample SAMN02445085) | bioreactor sludge metagenome | biome: EBPR sludge; isolation source: Thorneside wastewater treatment plant | place: Australia: Brisbane, Thorneside...
ATAAGAGACAGGCGCCGGGTCTGGATCAGCGTCAGCGCCTCGAACATCTCGTCGAGCGTCCCGAACCCGCCGGGAAAGATCGCGATCGCCTTCGCCCGCATGAGGAAGTGCATCTTGCGGATCGCGAAGTAGTGGAAGTTGAAGCTGAGCTCGGGCGTGCCGTAGAGGTTCGGCACCTGCTCGTGCGGCAGCACGATGTTGAGGCTGATCGAGACGCCCCCGGCGTCCGCCGCCCCGCGCGAGCCCGCTTCCATCACCCCCGGGCCGCCGCCGGTGCAGATCACCCCCTCGCGGTTTCCGGAGGCGAGCGCGCGCAGCGTGCAGAGCCGGGCGAACTCGCGCGCCTCGTCGTAGTAGCGCGACAGCGCGGCGCGCGCCGGGGTGGCGGCGCGCTCGGCCTGCGTCGGGTCGGGGATGCGCGCGCCGCCGAACAGCGCCACCGTCGAGCGGACGCCGCGCTCGGCCAGCGCCATCTCGGTCTTGAGCAGCTCGAGCTGCAGCCGCACGGGGCGGAGCTCGTCGCGCGTCAGGAAGTCCGGGTCCGAGAACGCCAGCCGGTAGGAGGGCGACAGGGTCTGCGGGGTGTCCGGCGTCTCGCGCCAGTGGCGCAGATCCTCGCGCGCATCCGGGAACCGCTTCTGCTCTCCGCTCAGTCGGGTCATGCTCGTTCCATGGGCCGCGTCCTGGCGGCCGTCCGCCGCCGCCTTGCCCATCTACAGCCTTGATCCCGCCTCGGCCAGCGCCGCGCCGGGCGCGCGGGGCGCCGGCCATTACTGTTCCTCAGGGATTTCGCCAAGATCGCCGCCTCCTGCTGGCCCATGCCCCTCACATGAGAACTCAATATTAGGTTGCAGTCACGTTAGGCTATACACTTTGAGCGAGCATTCCACCGGAAGCTGACGAAGCGATCATGCCTCGCGACGCGACTCTCCCGCCTGCCGCCGACGAGGGGGCCGCGGTCCTCCATCCACGGGACCGGAGATTGCCTCGGTCCGCCACGCCCTCTATAGACCGGGGCCACCGACCCCGCGAGAGAGAGGCCTCCCATGTCCGCCGCCGTTTCCGAGCTGGAGCGCACCATCGAGGTCGCATGGGAATCGCGCGACGCGGTCACGCCGGCGACGGGGGGGGAGACACGCGCCGCGATCGAGACGGTGCTGGAGCGACTGGACAAGGGCGCCCTGCGCGTGGCCGAGCGCGGGGCCGACGGCGCCTGGGTCGTCAACCAGTGGGCCAAGAAGGCGGTGCTGCTGGGCTTCCGGCTGCGCGACATGGCGATCCAGCCGGGCGGGCCGCAGGGCGGCGGCTGGTGGGACAAGGTCGACAGCAAGTTCGCCGGGTGGACCGAGCGTGACTGGCGCGACGCGGGCTTTCGCGCCGTGCCGACCTGCGTGGTGCGCCGCTCGGCCTACATCGCTCCCGGCGTCGTGCTGATGCCCTCCTTCGTCAATCTCGGCGCCCATGTGGGCGAGGGAACCATGATCGACACCTGGGCCACGGTCGGCTCCTGCGCCCAGATCGGCCGCAACGTCCACCTCTCGGGCGGCGTCGGCATCGGCGGCGTACTCGAGCCGATGCAGGCGGGCCCGACGATCATCGAGGACAACTGCTTCATCGGCGCCCGCTCCGAGGTGGTCGAGGGCTGCATCGTTCGCGAGGGCTCGGTGCTCGGCATGGGCGTCTTCATCGGCCAGTCGACCAGGATCGTCGACCGCGCCACCGGCGAGATCACCTATGGCGAGGTGCCGCCCTATTCGGTGGTCGTGGCGGGCAGCCTGCCCGGCAAGCCCTTCCCCGACGGCAGCCCCGGCCCGAGCCTCTATTGCGCCGTGATCGTCAAGCGGGTTGACGAGCGGACCCGGTCCAAGACCGGGATCAACGAGCTCCTGCGCGACTGAGCCCGGCCGTGGCCGAGGTCTACACCCTGGTGGTGCAGGTCGGGCGCAAGCCCGGCGACGGCCTGCCCGAGGGCGCGACCGGGGCGGCGCTCCTCTGCTACGCCGCCGGCGTCGACGAGGAGGAGGCGGTGCGCGAGACGGTGGCGGTGCTGAAGGTCGCCGACCTCGCGCCGCTCGACGTCACCGGCTACGGCGCTCTCGACGAGCGGCTCGCCGCCGGCGAGGTCGCCGAGGAGGAGCGCGCGCTCATGGAGCGCGCGCGGGCGGAGAACGCGGTGATCGTGGCCGAGATGACGCCGTTCTTCGACGACGACGGTTCCGCGCGGACGGACGACTAGCCGCATCCTGCGTCCGGGACCAGGCGACACGGCCTGCCGCGGGGCCTCCACGGGCCAACGCCGTCCTGCGCGACGGCGTCCCTTCCGAACCGCCCCGGATCCGAGGACCTCCGCGAAAAACCCGCAAGCGCCGTGGACCGCGAACGTGTCCGCACGCGGACGCTTTGTCAACATACTGATATAAATGAATTATTTCGCCTCCATCAACCCGATGGCAACCTTCGTTAACCGGGCGCCGAGGGGCGCGTGGGGCTTTCGCGGAGGCCTCTCCGAGCCCCGAATTCCACAATTGCCGATTGCGCTTGTGTCCGGGACATCTTCGCCCCATCCCCCCGCGCTTGCGGCGCAGGCATGGCGATGCACCGCCAATAACGTCGGCGCCGTCCCTCGTATCTCCATGAACACGCGCGGACGTTCTCCATCGCCGCATGTATGCGTGAAATCGTCCTTCCGCGCCGCCATGGTGAACGGAGGACGAGTACGACAACGCATGTCGCAAAGCGGCTTGACAGATCGCGCGCCAGATGTATCCACATAGACACGGTCGCGAAGTTCCTTCAGCCGAACCTGCATCCGCAGGAAGAGCATGTCGGTCAATTCCTCTGCGCGCGGGCTGGAATGGCCCACGCTGTCGCTCATCCTCATCACCTCTCTCGCCTGGATCTGCGTCACGGCCTTCGCAGGCACGATCGGGCTCTGGCTCGCGGTCCCGGCGCTCGCGGCGATCCTCACGCTCCACTCCTCGCTCCAGCACGAGGTGCTGCACGGCCACCCCCTGCCGAGCCGCCGACTGTCCGAGGCGCTGGTCTGGCCGCCCCTCGGGCTCGCGGTGCCCTATCAGCGGTTCCGCGAGCTGCACCTCGCCCACCACCGGGACGCGAGCCTGACCGATCCCTACGACGACCCCGAGACCAACTACCTCGACCCGGCCGTCTGGGCCCGCCTGCCCGCCCTCGCGCGCGGGGCGCTCTCCTTCAACAACACGCTCCTCGGCCGGATGCTGGTCGGCCCGGCGATCGGCATGGCGGCGTTCCTGCACGACGACCTGCGGGCGATCCGCGCCGGCGACGCGGCCATCGCCCGGGTCTGGGCGCTGCACGGCCTCGGCGTCGCCGCGACGCTGCTCTGGCTGGTCCTCGCGGGGACCATGCCGCTCTGGGCCTACCTCCTCGGCGCGTACCTCGCGATGTCGATCCTCAAGATCCGCACCTTCCTCGAGCATCAGGCCCACGAGCGGGCGCGCGGGCGCTCCGTCATCATCGAGGACCGCGGCCCGCTCGCCTTCCTCTTCCTCAACAACAACTACCACGCCGTCCACCACGCCTATCCCCGGGTGCCGTGGTACCGCCTGCCGGCGCTCTACCGCTCGCGCCGCGACGAGTTCCTGCGGCGCAACCTCGGCTACGCCTATGCGAGCTATGGCGAGGTCTTCCGCCGCTACGTGCTCCGGCGCAAGGACCCGGTGGCGCACCCGTTCTGGACGGCGGAGTGAGCCCGCCCGTCGCCAGCCTGCCCATGTACGACTGGCCCGAGGTCCGCGCCGCCACGGACGCGCTCTGGGCCTGCCTGCGCGAGGCGATGCGCGCCCGCGGCCTCGCCGCCCCCGACGCCCTGTCGCGCGACGCCCCGCACTGGGAGCATCCCGCGCTCGCCCTCGGCCAGACCTGCGGGCTTCCCTACCGCACGCGCCTGCACGACCGGGTGACGCTGGTCGGCGCCCCGGATTACGGCCTCGACGCCTGCCCGCCCGGCTTCTACCGGAGCGCGCTGGTCGCGCGCGCCGACGACCCGCGCGCGGCGCAGGACCTCGCCGCCGCGCCCTTCGCCTACAACGCCGTCGATTCCCAGTCCGGCTGGGCCGCCCTGGTCGCGACTCTCGGACCGCGCCGGCCCGAGGCGGGGCTCGCCACCGGCGCGCACCGCGCGTCGATCCGCGCGGTGGCGGCGGGCGCGGCCGACGTGGCGGCCATCGACGCGGCGAGCTGGCGGCTCGCGCTCGCCTGGGAGCCCGCGGCGGCGCGGCTGCGGGTCGCGGGCTGGTCCCGGCCGACCCCGGGCCTGCCGCTCATCACCGCCGCCGGCCGCGACCCCGCCCCCTACGCCGCCGCCGCCGCCGAGGGGATCGCCGCCCTCGACGCCGCGAGCCGCGCCGCGCTCGGCCTGCGGGGCTTCGCACCGCTCGCGCCGGCCGACTATCTCGGCCCGGCGCAGCGGACGCAGGACGCGCCGCTTGATCCAGATCATTGGCCCGTTCACCGATCCTAAACTACGCTTCCCCTACTGCGCGAAGACCGCCGTCACGGCGGCGCAGCCGCCTCCGGCGACAGGATGTCGCGCCGAACCGGCTGCCGCCGCCGCGGCGCGTCGGCTATACTGGGCGCAGCGCCGCCCGCGGGGAGGGAACGGGATGAACGACGTCGACGCGCGCCTGACGGCGCGACCCAGGTCCCGGACCGCCACCATGGTCGCGTTGCGCCTCCCGCGCGCCTCGGCCATCCTCCGGTCATCGCCGCCCCTCGCATCGGCTGCGGCGCTGTTGACTTTCGCCGCGGCATGCGGGATCGAACTGACAGCCGGCGCCCCGCCGGGATCGGCCATGGCGCTCGGTCTCGCGCTGTCGGCGGCGCTGGCGCTCGGCCGGGCGCGGGAACCGCGCCGCGCCGCCGCCCGGGTCCGGGCGACGCGGACGACCCAGACGCGCCGGGCCCCCGCCGGCCGCCAGGACTGAAGACCGAAGGACGCGACGATGACCTACGACGCCCTCTTCCGCCAGCACCTCGACGCGCTGCAGAGCGAAGGCAACTACCGCGTCTTCGCCGAGCTGGAACGGATGCAGGGCGACTTCCCGCGCGCCGTGCGCCACGTCGGCGCGCGCACCGGCGAGGTCACGGTCTGGTGCTCGAACGACTACCTCGGCATGGGCCAGCACCCGAGCGTGCTCGCGGCCATGCACGAGGCGATCGACCGCTGCGGCGCGGGCGCGGGCGGCACCCGCAACATCTCGGGCAACAACCACGACCACGTGCTGCTCGAGGCCGAGATCGCCGACCTGCACGGCAAGGAGGCGGCGCTCCTCTTCACCAGCGGCTATGTCTCCAACTGGGCCTCGCTCGGCACCCTCGGCTCGAGGCTCGACAACTGCGTGATCCTGTCGGACGCGCTGAACCACGCCTCGATGATCGAGGGCATCCGGCACGCCCGCTGCGAAAAGCGCATCTGGCGTCACAACGACCCGCGCGACCTCGAGCGCCAGCTCGCCGCGATCGACCCGTCGCGGCCGAGGATCATCGCCTTCGAGAGCGTCTACTCGATGGACGGCGACATCGCGCCCATCGCCGACATCGTCGAGGTCGCCGAGCGCCATGGCGCGATGACCTATCTCGACGAGGTCCACGCGGTGGGCCTCTACGGGCCGCGCGGCGGCGGCGTGGCCGAGCGCGAGGGGCTGATGCACCGCATCGACCTGATCGAGGGCACGCTCGGCAAGGCCTTCGGCGTGGTGGGCGGCTACATCGCCGGCTCGGCGGCGCTGGTCGACTTCGTGCGCAGCTTCGCCTCGGGCTTCATCTTCACCACCGCGCTGCCGCCGGCGGTCGCGGCCGGGGCGCGGGCCTCGATCCGCCACCTCAAGACCTCGAACGTGGAGCGCCTGCGCCAGCGCCGCCAGGTGGAGCGGCTGCGCGCCCGGCTCGACGCGATCGGCATCCCGCACCTGCCGAACCCGAGCCACATCGTGCCGGTGATGGTCAAGGACCCGGTCAAGTGCAAGATGCTGTCGGACATCCTGCTGAACGACTGCGGGATCTACGTGCAGCCCATCAACTACCCGACGGTGCCGAAGGGAAGCGAGCGCCTGCGCTTCACCCCCTCCCCGCTCCATTCCGATGCGGACCTCGACCACCTGGTGGCCGCGCTCGGCCGGCTGTGGTCGCAATGCGCCCTGTCGCGCGCGGTGGCCTGACGCATCGGCTGCCCGGCCTGCGAGTATATGACGAAACTCGTCGGGATTGGGCTTGATCTCTCCGAGAAAAGTTGTCAGGTATAGCCGGTCGAAACACCATCGGGCGGCGTGACGTGACGGATCGCAAGGGCATCGTGGCGAGGTCGATCGCGGGGCGCGCGGGGTCTCCCGCATGATCGTCTGCTCCTGCATGCGCATCTCCGACCGCGACATCCACGAGGCCATCGACTGGATGCGCTCCTCCGACCCGCAGACCCTCATCACCCCCGGCAAGCTCTATCGCGCCCTCGGCAAGCGTCCCGATTGCGGCGGATGCATCCGCCTCTTCGTGGACGTCATGCGGCAGGACGAGAACCTCGCCGTCCCGGCGGAGCTGCGCGGCCTGCGCCGCCGCGCCCGCTTCGCCGTCATCGAAGGAGGTTGATCACCCTCGCGTTTCTTTTGGCTTCTTAGAACGATTCCATATTGCCGATTCCCGGCGGGCTGCCTAGTGTGGCCCTTGCGGGCGGTTTCGCCTGCGGGGCATGCAAGGGAGCGTTGGCGATGAAGGGTGACGCGGGAGTTATAGACTATCTCAACAAGGCTCTGCGGAGCGAGCTGACGGCGGTGAGCCAGTACTGGCTCCACTATCGCCTTCAGGAGGACTGGGGCCTGGGACGGCTGGCCAAGAAGTCCCGCGCCGAGAGCATCGAGGAGATGAACCACGCCGACAAGCTGATCGCGCGCATCATCTTCCTCGAGGGGCATCCGAACCTGCAGACGCTCGACCCGCTGCGCATCGGCGAGAACCCCAAGGAGACGCTGGAATGCGATCTCGCGGGCGAGCTCGACGCGATCAAGCTCTACAAGGAAGCGCGCGACCACTGCGAGAAGGTGCGGGACTACGTGTCCAAGGATCTGTTCGAGGAGCTCCTGACCGACGAGGAGGGCCACACGGACTTCCTCGAGACGCAGCTGGGCCTGCTCGACAGGATCGGCGAGGCGAACTGGGCCCAGCTCAACGCCCTTCCGACCGACGAGGCATGACGGGGGCGACGCCCCGGGCCGCCGGCCCGGGGCCGCGCAGGACGAGGAGAACAGCCTAGATGACCGACATCGCCACCTCGCGCGACCGCAGCGCGACGCTGGGCAAGAGGATCGCCGCCGCGCAGGCTCGCCTCGCGGCGCGGCAGCGCGGCGACGACGTTTCGATCGGCGAAGTGCTCGGCGGGCTCAACGACGAGCTCGACCAGATCGTGCACGAGGATCACGACGACGCCGTGCAGCGGCTGAACAAGATCGAGGCGCGGCTCCGCGCCGAGGAAATCCGCATCGAGGACGACAAGGAGGAAGAGGAGGAGCGCTGACCGCCGGCTCCCCTCGCGAATACACATTCGGCCGGCTCAGCTATCGAGGCTGCGCCGGCCCATCGCCGGCTCCATGGCGCCGGTGGCCACGCCCGACACGCGCGGCGAGACCTGACCTCCCTCACATGAAATCAATGGCTTACGGAATATCCACGCGTGGGCGCCCACGGGGGCCCGGTGCGGCGCGTCAAGCGTCGAGCCGCACCAGCGCGTGACGCTTGCGCCCGGCCGACAGCTTCCGCGGCCCGGCGAGCGCGCCCGCGTCGAGGTGGAGGCCGGCGTCGGTCAGGGGCGCGTCGTCGAGGCGCGCGCCGCCCTCCGCGATCAGCCGCCGGGCGTCCTTGCCCGAGCCGGCGAGCCCCGAGCGCACCAGGAGCTGCAGGATGGAGATGCCGCCCTCGGGAACGTCCGCCGCCGACAGGGTGACGGTCGGCAGGTCCTCCCCGACACCCCCGCGCTCGAAGACCTCGCGCGCCGTCTCCCGCGCGGCCGCCGCCGCCGCCGCGCCGTGGCACAGCCCCGTCACCTCGTCGGCCAGCGTGATCTTGGCCGCGTTGATCTCCGAGCCCCCCAGCGCGCCCAGCCGCGCGCATTCCGCCACCGGCAGCTCGGTGTAGAGCTTGAGAAACCGCCCCACGTCCGCGTCGGCCGTGTTGCGCCAGAACTGCCAGAACTCGTAGGGCGACAGCATGTCGGCGTTGAGCCAGACCGCGCCGCCCTGCGACTTGCCCATCTTGCGGCCGTCGGCGGTGGTCAGGAGCGGCGAGGTCAGCCCGAAGACCTCGACGCCGTCGACGCGGCGGGTCAGGTCGACGCCGTTGACGATGTTGCCCCACTGGTCCGACCCGCCCATCTGCAGCAGGCAGCCGGTCCGCCGGCGCAGTTCCAGGAAGTCGTAGGCCTGGAGGATCATGTAGTTGAACTCGAGGAAGGACAGCGACTGGTCGCGGTCGAGCCGCGTCCGCACGCTGTCGAAGGACAGCATGCGGTTGACCGAGAAGTGCCGGCCGATGTCGCGCAGGAACTCGAGGTAGTTGAGCCGGTCGAGCCATTCCGCGTTGTCGAGCATGATCGCCTCGCCCGGCCCGTCGCCATAGGCGAGGTACTTGGCGAACACGCCCCGCATGGTCGCGACGTTCGCCGCGATCCCGTCCTCGGACAGGAGCGGCCGCGCGTCGTCGCGAAAGGACGGGTCGCCCACCTTGGTCGTGCCGCCGCCCATCAGCGTGATCGGCTTGTGCCCGGTCTTCTGCAGCCAGCGCAGCATCATGACGTTGAGGAGATGCCCGACATGCAGCGACGGCGCCGTGGCGTCGTAGCCGATGTAAGCCGGGACGATCCCCCTGAGCAGCGCGTCGTCGAGGCCGGCGAGCTCGGTGCAATCCTGCAGATGGCCGCGCTCGACCATCACGTTCAGGAAATCGCTCTTCGGCCGATAGGTCATCGTGGCCTCCCAGGGGCTTGGCGCGGCGATGTATAGACGATGCGGGCGCGAAGGAAAGGCCGTCGCGCCGATCGCCCCTTCCCCTTTGCCACGCCGCGTCGCAAGGAGGGCGGCGGGAGGCCGGACATGACCGAAGGACGCATGTGGCGCGCGCTGGGCCTGATGTCGGGCACGTCGATGGACGGGGTCGACGCGGCGCTGGTCGAGACCGACGGCGAGACCATCGCCGCGTTCGGCCCCGGGGACTGGCGGGCCTACGCGCCGCACGAGCGGGCGACGCTGCGCGCCGGGCTCGGGCGCTGGCCCGGCGAGCCGGGCGTGGCCGAGGTCGAGGCGCTGGTCGAGGCGGCCCACGCCGCGGCGGCCGCGGGCTTCCCGACGGCCGAGGTCGTCGGCTTCCACGGCCAGACGCTCGCCCACGAGCCGCGCGGCCGCGGCACGCACCAGGCCGGCCGCGAGGGGGCGCCGCTCGTGCCGTTCTTCCACTTCGCCCTGGCGCGCCGGATCGGGGCGGAGACGCCCCTCGCCTTCCTCAACCTCGGCGGGGTCGGCAACGTCACCTGGGTCGATCCGCGCCGCCCGAGCCCCGAGGCGGACGGCGCCCTGGTGGCCTTCGACACCGGGCCGGGCAACGCGCTCATCGACGACTTCGTGCGCGCGCGGCTCGGCCGCGACCACGACGAGGGCGGCGCGGCGGCGGCGGCGGGCCGGGTCGACGCGGCGGCGCTGGCCGGGCTCTCCCGCCACCCCTACCTGCTGCGCCCGCCGCCGAAGTCGCTCGACCGCAACGACTTCCACGGCTTTCTCGCGCGGGTCGCGCATCTCTCCACCGAGGACGGCGCCGCGACGCTCAGCGCGCTCACCGCGGCCTGCGTCGCCGCGGCGCTGCCGCATTTCCCCGAGCCGCCCGGCCGCTGGCTGGTCTGCGGCGGCGGCAGGCTGAACCGGACCGTCACGGCGATGATCGCCGCGCGCACGAACGCGCCGGTGGATCCGGTCGAGGCGGTCGGGCTGGACGGCGACCTCCTGGAGGCGCAGGCGTTCGCCTACCTCGCGGTGCGGGTGCTGCGCGGCCTGCCGACCTCGGCGCCGTCCACCACCGGCGTCCGTCTGCCGGTCTCGGGCGGCAGGATCAACCGGCCCGAGACGTAGACGCCGATCGCTGGCCGCCATGCGCCGCCGCATGGTGACATAGGTCACCGACAATGCCGCCCGGCGGCGCCATGATGGAAACGGTTCGCACCGGAGACGCATCCATGCCACGCAAGATCGACCGCTCCTTCCGCCTCGCCGTCGGCCTCGTCCACCAGCCGCTCCGCGCCAGGAGCTGCCGGCCATGACGACCGCCTTCACTCCCCTCGCGTCGCTGGCCGGCGGGGCGCTGATCGGCCTCGCGGCCGTGCTGCTCATGGCCCTTCACGGCCGGATCATGGGCGCGACCGGCGTGCTCACGGGCGCGATCTTCCCCGGCGGCCCGGGCGACCGGGGATGGCGGCTGGCCGTCCTGGCCGGGATGGTCAGCGCCCCCCTCGCCTGGCGGCTCGCCTCGGGCGGGTGGCCGGCCATCGACGTGC
>ERZ761602.8272-NODE-8272-length-10556-cov-16.023141_pt1:0-5000 | contig 10556 bp, 7 predicted proteins | sample MGYA00512165_ERZ761602 | MGnify/ENA primary metagenome ERZ761602 (study PRJEB28899, sample SAMN02445085) | bioreactor sludge metagenome | biome: EBPR sludge; isolation source: Thorneside wastewater treatment plant | place: Australia: Brisbane, Thorneside...
AAGGCCTGCGCTTCGCCATCCGCGAGGGCGGCAAGACGGTCGGCGCCGGCGTGGTCACCAAGATCCTCGGCTGATCCCCCGTTCATCCTGAGCGAGTCCCGCGCGCGAGCGCGGGCGAGTCGAAGGACGGGCCTCGGCCCGGAGAAGAAGGCCTCGGACCTCGGGTCCGGGGCCTTCGTCATGTCCGGATTTCACCCGAGGCCTTCTCCTCTCCCTTCTTCCCGAGGCCCGAGGCCCGAGGCCCGAGGCCGGCCCAAGGGGATCCCGGCATCGGCTGCCCTTTCATCCACGGTCCTCTTGCCCCCTTGGGCCACTTGAGGTACACGTCCGCTTCCGTCTGAACCGACGAAGGCCCTGTTCCATCCGCCGTTTATCGAGGTTATCTAGTTGAAATCATAGGGGAGTAGCTCAACGGTAGAGCATCCGTCTCCAAAGCGGAGGGCTGCAGGTTCAAGTCCTGTCTCCCCTGCCCTCAGTCACAGAAGGGCACCGGCCCTAGTCCTTCAGCGAGTCGACGTCGGGAACGAACAGGTTCATAGAGTCCAACGTGGCCCAGCAAGAGAACGCACCCAACAAGCCTGTCCACCTGATGTACCTCGGTGGCGGGGTGACTCTGTTCTACGTCACCCAGTGGACCATCGACTGGTTGTGGGGGTACTTCGCCGGCAACCCGCCGAGCGAGCTCGTCATCACCCTCATCGCCGGCTTCGTCGCGCTGTCGACGGGCATCTATCTGTACCGTCACGAGCGCGTGCACACCCTCGCCAACGAGGTGGCTGCCGAGCTCAAGAAGGTCTCCTGGCCCAACGGCAAGGAGGTCCGCGCCGCGACCATCGTCGTCATCATCATGGCGATCATCTCGGCGGTCATCCTCGGCCTGTTCGACTTCGTGTGGTCGAACATCACGGAGCTGATCTATGGTGGCTGATCCCGTCGGCCCGACCGACGCTGGTTCCACCGGCGACGACGCCGCCGCTGCCGCCGGTGGCGCAGGCGCCGATCTGTCGTCGCAGCTCAAGTGGTACATCGTGCACACGTACTCGGGGCACGAGAACAAGGCGCGGCTCACGCTCCTCGAGCGCGTGAAGAACGCCGGGCTGGACAACTTCTTCGGCCAGGTCCTCGTCCCGACCGAGAGCGTGATGGAGCTGGTCAAGGGCCAGCGCCGCACGACCACCCGCAAGTTCTTCCCGGGCTACATGTTCGTGCAGATGGTGATGGACGACCGCTCGTTCCACCTGGTCAAGAACACCCCCAAGATCACCGGGTTCCTCGGTGGCACCAAGCCGACGCCGGTCCCCGAGCGCGAGATCACCGGGCTGCAGACCTCGGCCGCCGAGGGCGCCAAGCCCAAGCCGCGTGCCCGCGTGACCTTCGAAGTGGGTGATTCCGTTCGTGTCGTCGAAGGTCCGTTCGCCAACTTCTCGGCCAAGGTCGAGGAGGTGAAGGCGGACAAGCAGAAGGTGAAGGTCTCGGTCTCGATTTTCGGGCGCGCCACGCCGGTCGAGCTTGACTTCACCCAGGTCGAGAAAGCATAAATCCCGCCCTCGTCGACCAGGCCTCGTCCCTGGTCCGCGGGCAAGGAAACGCAGCCATGAAGAAGGTCGTCGCTCTCATCAAGCTCCAGTGCCCCGCCGGCAAGGCCAACCCCTCGCCGCCGGTCGGTCCCGCGCTCGGCCAGCACGGCCTGAACATCATGGCGTTCTGCAAGGAGTTCAACGCGCGCACCGCCCAGATGGGGGACCTGATCATCCCGGTCCTCATCACGGCGTACGCCGATCGCACGTTCACCTTCATCACCAAGACGCCCCCGGCGTCGATCCTTCTCAAGAAGGCGGCCAAGATCGAGAGCGGCTCCAAGGAGCCGAACAAGAACAAGGTCGGCAAGGTGACGCAGAAGCAGGTCCGCGAGATCGCGGAGCACAAGCTCCCCGACCTCAACACGACGTCGGTCGAGTCCGCGATGCGCACGATCGCCGGCACCGCCCGCTCGATGGGGCTGGAAGTCGTCGACTGATTCCTCTCAACCAACCGATGTGACCCCTCTGGGAGCTCGACCCCGTCGCGCGCCTGACCAGAGCCACACGGAGGAATGACCATGGCTGGCAAGAAGTATCGCAAGGCAATCGAGGGCTGGGACCGCACCAAGAAGTACTCCGTCGCGGAGGCGTGCGAGATCCTGCCCCGGACCAAGATCTCCACGAAGTGGAACGAGACGGTCGATGCGTCGATCCGCCTCGGCGTCAACCCGAAGTACGCCGACCAGATGGTCCGCGGCTCGTGCGTGATGCCGGCGGGCACCGGCAAGTCCAAGCGCGTGCTGGTCATCGCCAAGGCCGAGAAGGCCAAGGAGGCGCTCGACGCGGGCGCCGACTTCGCGGGCTCCGACGAGTACATCAACCGGATCAAGGACGAGAACTGGTTCGAGTTCGACACCCTGGTCGCGACGCCGGACATGATGGTTGCGGTCGGCAAGATCGGCCGTATCCTCGGCCCGCGCGGCCTCATGCCGAACCCCAAGGTCGGCACCGTGACCGCGGACGTCGCCAAGGCGGTCCGCGAGCTCAAGGCCGGCCGCGTCGAGTTCCGCGTCGAGAAGGCCGGCATCATCCAGACGCCGATCGGCAAGGCGTCCTTCGCGCCGGATCAGCTCGCCGCCAACCTCAACGCGCTCATCGACACCCTCATGAAGCTCAAGCCGGCGACGGCGAAGGGCTCGTACATGCGCTCGATCACGATCTCGACCACCCATGGTCCGGGCGTCAAGATCGACACCAGCTCCTTCCAGGGGGCGGCTGCGGAGTAACTCGCCACGGATACCGATCCGGCCGTCGGAGAAGTGGGCAGGTGGCGTCGCCACCGTGAGTCCCACGGAGACAGAGCCGGTCGCCACGTCGAATCATCGACGCGACGACCCCTCTGCTCCACGCCGAGGGGTCGAGTCGTTTGCACCGGAGAACCACGATGGACAAAGCAGGCAAGGCCGAGATCCTCGGCAACATCAAGGAAGAGTTCGCGAACGTGCAGTCGGTCATCGTCGCCCACTACGCGGGCGTCACGGTGCCGAAGGTCACGGAGATGCGCGACGACTTCCGCAAGGCCGGCTGCCACTACCGCGTCATCAAGAACACGCTGGTGAAGATCGCGGTCAAGGGCTCTCCCATGGAGCCGCTCGCCGAGCTCATGAAGGGCCCGACGGCGATCATGTGGTCGACCGAGTCGGCGCAGGAGCCGGCCAAGCTCGCGCTCAAGTGGTCCAAGGACGAGCCCAAGTTCGTCATCCAGGGCGGCTACTTCGACGGCAAGGCGCTCGACGCCCAGGGCGTCGACGCGCTCGCCAAGATGCCGGGCAAGAACGAGCTGCGCGCCAGCCTGCTCATGACCTTCCTCGCGGCCCCGCAGGACTTCGTCCGCCAGATCATCGCGGGTCCGCAGAACTTCGCTTACCTCCTCGACGCGCGGAAGCGCCAGCTCGAGGGTCAGTCCTGAACATCAACCGCTTCCGCTTCGCGCTGAAGACCCAGACAGAAGGAACCAGCCATGTCGCTCTCGCACGATGACGTCGTCACCTACCTCTCGAACCTGTCCGTCATGGACCTCGTCAAGCTCACCAAGGAGCTCGAGGACAAGTGGGGCGTGAAGGCCGCCCCGGTCGCCGTCGCCGGCCCCGCCGCCGCCGCCGCGCCGGCCGCCGCCGCCGCCGCCGAGCAGACCGAGTTCACCGTCGTGCTCAAGAACAAGGGCGCCGCGGCGATCAACGTCATCAAGGTGGTCCGCGAGATCACGGGCCTGGGTCTCAAGGACGCCAAGGACCTGGTCGACGGCGCGCCCAAGGACGTCAAGGCCGGCGTGAACAAGGCCGAGGCCGAGGACATCGCCAAGAAGCTCAAGGACGCCGGCGCCGAGGTCGAGATCAAGTAAGTCTCGCTTCTGCGACCGATCCCCTGGGATCTACCTGATCTCAGGGGTTTGCCACGTCCCGTTGACTTGGCACGCTCGCTTGCACGCGAGGGTTGCCATTGACACGGGAATGCGTGCTATATGCACCGCCGCTGCTAGCCGAGACACGGGTTCGTATCACCGCTGCCGTCGCGTCCCTGATCGTCGTCGCTCCCTCCCCGCGGACACTCGTGGGGAAGGGGGCGGTGTCTGATTTTTCGGCGTCGCATTAACCGATCTCACTCCGAGGGGCACACCGTCCATGGCATCCGCCATCCAGAACAACTTCCGGGCCCGCAAGAGCTTCGCGAAGCTGAAGCAGGTCATCGAGATCCCCAACCTCATCGACATCCAGAAGCGGAGCTACGACAAGTTCCTGCAGATGGACGTGCCGCTCGATCGGCGTGAGGACATCGGTCTTCAGGGCGTCTTCAAGAGCGTCTTCCCGATCAAGGACTTCTCGGAGACCAGCTCGCTCGAGTTCGTCTCGTACAACCTCGAGAAGCCCAAGTACGACGTCGACGAGTGCCGCGCCCGCGGCATGACCTTCGCCGCCCCCATCAAGGTCGTCATCCGCCTCGTCGTCTGGGACGTGAACGAGGAGACGGGCGTCCAGTCGATCCGCGACGTGAAGGAGCAGGAGGTCTACTTCGGCGAGATCCCGCTCATGACCGAGAGCGGCACCTTCATCATCAACGGCACGGAGCGCGTCATCGTCTCGCAGCTCCACCGGTCGCCCGGCGTGTTCTTCGATCACGACAAGGGCAAGACCCACTCCTCGGGCAAGCTGCTCTACAGCGCCCGCATCATCCCGTACCGCGGCTCGTGGCTCGACTTCGAGTTCGACCACAAGGACATCCTCTACGTCCGCATCGACCGCCGCCGTAAGCTCTACGCGACGGTCCTGCTCCGCGCGCTCGGCTACTCGACCGAGGAGCTGCTCAACTACTTCTACGACACCGAGATCATCCACATCGAGGGTCCCAAGAAGTACACGCGCGAGATCGACTACGAGCTCCTCATCGGTCAGCGCGCGACCCGCGACATCAAGCACCCCAAGA
>ERZ761602.8272-NODE-8272-length-10556-cov-16.023141_pt1:7500-10556 | contig 10556 bp, 7 predicted proteins | sample MGYA00512165_ERZ761602 | MGnify/ENA primary metagenome ERZ761602 (study PRJEB28899, sample SAMN02445085) | bioreactor sludge metagenome | biome: EBPR sludge; isolation source: Thorneside wastewater treatment plant | place: Australia: Brisbane...
CGGCAACAAGGGCGTCGTGTCGCGCCTCCTCCCCGAGGAGGACATGCCGTACCTCGAGGACGGCACCCCGGTCGACGTCGTGCTCAACCCGCTCGGCGTCCCGTCGCGCATGAACGTCGGCCAGATCCTGGAGGTCCACCTCGGGTGGGCCGCCAAGCAGCTCGGCCGGCAGATCGACGCCTACCTCCAGACCAACTGGAGCGGCGACGTCCTGCGCGAGAAGCTGAAGAAGCTGTTCCCGGCGGACGCGCCGTTCATCGACAAGCTGAAGGAAGAGGATGTCGGCCGCTACGCCGGCAAGCTCCGCAGCGGCGTGCACTTCGCGACGCCGGTGTTCGACGGCGCCGACGAGAGCGAGATCAAGGGCGCGCTCAAGATGGCGGGGCTGCCCTCGACGGGTCAGGCCCGGCTCATCGACGGCAAGACGGGGATCCCGTTCGAGCACCCGGTGACCGTGGGCGTGATGTACATGCTCAAGCTCCACCACCTCGTCGACGACAAGATCCACGCGCGGTCGATCGGCCCGTACTCGCTCGTCACCCAGCAGCCGCTGGGCGGCAAGGCGCAGTTCGGTGGCCAGCGCCTCGGCGAGATGGAGGTCTGGGCGATGGAGGCGTACGGCGCCGCCTACGCGCTCCAGGAGTTCCTGACCGTCAAGTCGGACGACGTCCTGGGCCGCACGCGCATGTACGAGTCGATCGTCAAGGGCGACCACGTGCTCGAGGCCGGCTTGCCGGAGTCGTTCAACGTGCTCTTGAAGGAGCTCCAGGCCCTGTGCCTGGACGTCGAGCTGATCGAGGACCCGTCGGCGCCGCGCAAGGCGGAGACGCAGAGCCCCGGCATCCCGGCCGGACTTGCAGCCCTCGCTCGCGAGGTCGCTGACAAGGTCGGCTCCGCAGGCTGATTCACCGAGAACCGAGCAGGACTAGAGAGGAATCACCACGTGAAGGACATCTTCAACTTCTTCGAGAAGCCGAAGGACCCGCGCTCGTTCTCCGCCATCCGCATCATGCTGGCCTCGCCGGAGCGTATCCGCGAGTGGTCGCACGGCGAGGTGAAGAAGCCCGAGACGATCAACTACCGCACGTTCAAGCCCGAGCGTGACGGCCTGTTCTGCGCGAAGATCTTCGGACCGGTCAAGGACTACGAGTGCAACTGCGGCAAGTACAAGCGCATGAAGCACCGTGGCGTCGTCTGCGAGAAGTGCGGCGTCGAGGTCATCCAGTCCAAGGTGCGCCGCGAGCGCATGGGCCACATCTCGCTGGCCACGCCGGTCGCGCACATCTGGTTCTTGAAGAGCCTGCCGTCGCGCATCGGTAACCTGCTCGACATCCCGCTCAAGGATCTGGAGAAGGTCCTCTACTGCGAGGCGTACATCGTCATCGACCCCAAGGAGTCGGGGCTGTCGGAGCGCGAGCTGCTCTCCGAGGAGATGTACGGCAAGCGCCTCGACGAGCTCGGCGGCGACGCGTTCGACGCCGGCATGGGCGCCGAGGCGATCCTCGAGCTCCTCAAGAAGCTCGACATCGTCAACCTCGCCGAGACCCTGCGCGCCGAGATGCGCGAGGTGACCAGCGAGGCCAAGCGCAAGAAGATCGCCAAGCGCCTGAAGGTCGTCGAGGCGTTCCGCGAGAGCGGCAACAAGCCCGACTGGATGATGCTGACGATCATCCCGGTCATCCCGCCCGACCTGCGCCCCCTGGTGCCGCTCGACGGTGGCCGCTTCGCGACGTCGGACCTCAACGACCTCTACCGCCGCGTCATCAACCGCAACAACCGCCTCAAGCGTCTCCAGGAGCTCAACGCGCCGGAGATCATCATCCGCAACGAGAAGCGGATGCTGCAGGAGGCGGTCGACGCGCTGTTCGACAACGGCCGTCGCGGCAAGACCATCACCGGCCCCAACAAGCGCCCGCTCAAGTCGCTCTCGGACATGCTCAAGGGCAAGCAGGGCCGGTTCCGCCAGAACCTGCTCGGCAAGCGCGTCGACTACTCGGGTCGTTCGGTGATCGTGATCGGTCCCGAGCTCAAGCTGCACCAGTGCGGCCTGCCCAAGAAGATGGCGCTCGAGCTGTTCACGCCGTTCATCTACAACAAGCTCGAGGAGCGCGGCCTGGTCACCACGATCAAGTCGGCCAAGAAGCTCGTCGAGAAGGAGCGGCCCGAGGTCTGGGACATCCTCGAAGAGGTGATCAAGGAGCACCCGGTGCTCCTCAACCGCGCCCCGACGCTCCACCGCCTCGGCATCCAGGCGTTCGAGCCGGTGCTCATCGAGGGCAAGGCGATCCAGCTGCACCCGCTCGTCTGCGCGGCGTTCAACGCCGACTTCGACGGCGACCAGATGGCCGTGCACGTCCCGCTCAGCGTCGAGGCGCAGATGGAAGCGCGCGTGCTCATGATGAGCACGAACAACATCCTCTCGCCCGCGAGCGGCAAGCCCATCATCAACCCGACGCAGGACATCGTGCTCGGGCTCTACTACGCGACGCGCGAGCGCAAGTTCGCGAAGGGCAGCTACCGCGAGGGCGCGCTCACCGTCGACAAGAAGGGCCACGCCCAGGGTTACCTGCGCGGCGTCTTCGCCAGCGTCGAAGAAGTGCGCATGGCGTACGACGCGGGTGAGGTCGCCCTGCACGCGGGCGTGAAGGTTCGCGTCCCCGTCCTCGACGACGAGGGCAAGCCGGTCCTCGACCAGAACAACCGGCCCAAGCGCCGGCTCGTCGAGACCACGGTCGGCCGTGTGCTCATCAGCGAGGTCCTGCCGCCCAAGGTCGGCTTCGACCACGCCAACAAGGTCCTCAACAAGAAGGCCCTCACCAACCTCATCGACACCTGCTACCGCGCCCACCGCAACAAGGAGACCGTCCTCTTGGCCGATCGCCTGCGGACGCTCGGCTTCGAGCACGCGACCAAGGCGGGCATCTCGATCTGCATGGATCACATGGTGATCCCCGACGCCAAGCGCACCATGCTGGCCGAGGCGCAGGGCGAGGTCGAGAAGGTCATCGAGCAGTACCAAGAGGGTCTCATCACAGACGGCGAGCGCTACAACAAGA
>ERZ761602.8273-NODE-8273-length-10556-cov-7.822874_pt1 | contig 10556 bp, 7 predicted proteins | sample MGYA00512165_ERZ761602 | MGnify/ENA primary metagenome ERZ761602 (study PRJEB28899, sample SAMN02445085) | bioreactor sludge metagenome | biome: EBPR sludge; isolation source: Thorneside wastewater treatment plant | place: Australia: Brisbane, Thorneside...
TGCCCTTCGGGTAATTTGAATACCCTGCTTTTCTGGAAGGCATTAAATTTTTCATATTCTTCCGGATGGGTAGCGATCCATTGCTGGAAGCCGGCGAGGTCGTTTGCGGCGCCGAATATCCATTGGTTATAGGCGTTGAACATGCCTGTTTTGGCCAGCTGCCGGTGGTACTCGAATAAACGAAAGGGGAATTGTCCTGCGTCTTTTTCAAACCAATTGAGCAGGAACCTGGTCCTTAATGCCGACAGGGCGTCGGGGGTAACGCCATTGGCGATTGCCTGCGACTGTTCGTTCATGCGCGCGAGGAAGGCCTGAACAAAGGCATTTTTGGCGTCCTGCTTTTTGTTCATTTCCGGTTCCGAGAACAATTTTTTATAGCCGTCGAGGAGTAGGTTTTTGATCTCTGGCGTGCGTTTGCTGAAACTTTCCAGGTTGACGAATATTTCTCCATAGATCAATCCCCATACTTTGTCTGCCGAAAAATAATAATATTTAGCGGCGTTGTAGTAATTACCCGAATAGTTAGGGTCGGAGGCTATGCCTATTTCCCATTGTTTTATGGCATTGGTAAATTCGGCATTGCTCCACAATATTTCGCCGTATTCGTTATGCAGGGCGCCGTTTGCCGGAAATTTTTTTAAGGCGGCGCGATACACTTTCTCGGCTTCCTTTCTATCGTCGGTCGCTTTATAGCACATGCCCAGGAGCTGGTAGCTTTGCACGTCGGCGTCGGCCCTTTCAGCAAGCGGTTTTACGATTCCCAAAGCTTTGGCGTAGTCGCCCTGCAGGTAATGGGCGAAGGCGAGATCTTTTTTTAATTCCAGGTTGATGGGATCTTTTTCAATAGCGCGGTTCAATACGATGACGGCATTACGGTAATCGCCCTTGCTGACAAAGGTCCTGGCGGTCTCGCGCGGCGTATTTTCCTGGGCGCGGGCTGTTAGGGAAATACCCGCAGTAAAAAGCAGGCAGCGGCAAAGAAACAGGTATTTCATAGCTTTCAAAGATAAGCTATTAGGATGGGGCAAATATTTCAAAGGATAATTTAACGTAAAAGATTGTGCTCGCCGACCAAACCAATCGCTCGCCTGACCGCTCATTTCGTGAACGCCCGGTTAATCGATCAGGTGCGTGAGCAGCCCGTCGCGTAGCTTGGGCTCAAACCAGGTGCTTTTGGGGGGCATAACGTTTCCGCTGTCGGCGATGTCAAACAGTTGCTGGATGCTGACGGGATAAAAGCTGAAAGCCGCGGCCATCTCTCCGCTGTTAACCCTTCTTTCAAGCTCCTCCGGTCCGCGGATGCCTCCGACGAAATCAATTCGTTTATCGGTGCGCTGATCGGCGATGCCTAATAATTTATCCAGCACATTATCCGATAAGATGGTTACATCGAGTATGCCAATAGGATCGTTGGAATAGGTATTAGGCTTCGACTCCAGCTTATACCATTTCCGGTTTATATAAAGGCCGAATTCATGGAGCTTTGCAGGAGCAAATGCCGGCCCGGCTTCTTCTATCTCGAAATCTTTTTTGAGCTTTTGAATGAAATCTTCGGCGCTCATGCCCCCGAGGTCTTTGATGACGCGGTTATAGTCCATGATATGGAGTTCGTTGGCGGGGAATAAGGTAGTAAGAAAATAATCCCTTGACCGGACCGTATCTGTCGCATCTACTTTTTGTTGTGCGGCGCTTTTTCGGGAAGGGTATCCCGGGTTTTCTATGGCATTCGAGGTTTCCAGCAGTTTTCTCACTTTGGCGGCTGAGGCGGCGCGATGATGGCCGTCGGCGATATAGGTAAAAGGAACTTTTTCTTTGAAAAGCTGGACAAGCGCTGCGCTGGTCTCGGTGGAATTGACGACCCAGATGGTATGGCGGATCTCGTCTTCGGCGGTGAAGTCATATACCGGGTCGTGTTGTGATTTCCAGTTGTTGATGATATCGTCAATCTCAACTACATTTCGATAGGCAAGAAATACATTCCCCGTCTGCGCATGGGTAGCGGCGATATGGTTGATGCGATCCTGTTCTTTTTCAGGGCGCGTGAATTCATGTTTTTTAATGATATCTTTTTCGTAATCGTTGATGGCGCTTCCGCAAACCAATCCTGTCTGGCTGCGCCCCTTCATGATAAGCTGATAAATATAAAAGCAGGCTTTGTCTTCCTGGAACAGGACGCCGCGTTGGATAAAGGCGTCCAGGTTCTCTTTGGCTTTTTCGTACACGTAGGCGGAATGGATATCGGTATTTTCCGGCAGGTCGATCTCTGATTTGGTGATATGTAAAAAAGAATGAGGGTTGCCGCGCGCCTCGATTTTCGCTTCGACGCTATCCAGCACATCATAGGGGCGGGAAGCTACTTTTGGCGCAAATTGGGGTTGGGGGCGTAATGCTTTAAATGGTATAACGCTTGCCATTGAATAATTTTATTGTTTATCGGAATATTTTATGCTTTCTTCTGCGCGAAATCTTTCATCAGGTCTGTAATGGCCCCCACGCTTTGAAGCGGTAAAGCGTTGTAGAGAGATACCCGGAATCCGCCGGAGCTCCGGTGTCCTTTCACGCCGACCATACCCTCGCGTTTGCAGGTTTCCAGGAACTCTTTTTCCAGGTTCGGATCTTCGATGACGAAGCAAACGTTCATCTTACTCCTGTCTTCCCTGGCCACCCTGGTTTTGAATACAGGTAATGCGTCTATGGTTTGATATAATAAAGAGGCTTTTTGATCATTGATCTTTTCTATTGCCGTTACTCCCCCGACTTTTTTTAGCCAGCGCAGAGTAAGCATACATAGATATACGGCAAAAACCGGGGGCGTATTCAGCATGGAACCATTGGCAATATGGTTCCGGTAATCCAGCATGGTAGGGATGGCCCTGTCGACCTTTCCCAGGATATTCTTGTTGACGACTACCAGGGTTACCCCTGCGGCGCCCACATTTTTCTGGGCGCCTGCATAGATCAGGTCGAACTGGTTAAAGTCGAGCGACCGGCTGAGGATATCGCTGCTCATGTCCGCTACCAGGGGAACGCCTGTTTTATAAAAAGGAGAAAGATCCTGCCATTGCGTTCCATAGATAGTATTATTGGTAGTGATATGCAGGTATTTAGCGGTTTTCGGCACGGTGAAACCCTTGGGCAAATGGAGGAATCCATCATCCTTAGAACTGCATACTACTTCAACGTGGCCATAGTGTTTAGCTTCCTTAATAGCTTTGGTAGACCATACCCCCGTATCGGTATAGGCGGCGATCTCATTGTCGTTCAGCAGGTTCATGGGAACCTGGAAAAACTGGGTGGAAGCGCCTCCGTGCAGGAACAAAACTTCGTGATCTGCATCTAATTGCATTAGCTCTTTAACCAGGGATATTGCTTCATCCATCACTTCCTGGAAAAGACTGGTCCTATGACCGATCTCCAGGATAGATAACCCGGTTCCGTTAAAGTTTAGGATAGACTCGCTGGCTTCCTGGAATACATCCTTAGGGAGAATGCTTGGACCTGCATTAAAATTGTGAACGACTGGGGGCACTGTAAATAGTATTTATCTTACTTAAATAGATTTTTGGGCTGCAAAGATACTACTAAGAAACGTTTTAACCGCCTTCGCCCGCCGAAGCTCCGAAGGAGCGCAGGCGGGCTTAGTTTTCTCAATCGCAGGACCTTCCTTTGATCCTTTCCTGGTTCCACAGGGTATTCAGTTCTTCAAATTCTTTTGTTTCGGCATCTGAGAAACCGGCAAGGCTGAGTGTTGACAGGTCGGGCTGACCGGCATTGACCCATGCGGTGTACCAGTAGGAGGCTGTAGCATAAACAGACTGCCGGAACCTTCGCTCCGCCATATTATCAAGCGCATGATCGTACATAATGACATAGCGGCTGGAATATTGTTTGATGACTGCGCCATTGCGGTTCTCGAAAGCATATTTCTGATCTGCCGGGAACCGCTCGCTCAGCTTTTTTTCCAGCCTCAAAACCGAGTCAGCCGCCGTCGCGCTTTCCAGAACCCTTGACCAGACATATTGAGACGTGTTTTTAATATAATCTGCTTTTCCCACTAAAAAATCCCATTCTTTTTCAGCCAGTAGTTCCGGCCCCCTTGATTCCCAGAGCCCATGAATGCCCTGCTGGTTAGTAAGCTGGCCATTATGGTTGCTGCTCGCGTGTAGCGGAACATGGGCGTCGGAGATATAGTGCCCGATTTCGGCAGATAGTTTTAATATCCTGGCCTGGTTCCTTTCTTTGAAAGCGGCAGTCAGCCGGCGCATCATCACTTCTATCCACCAGGGAACAATACCATAAGCCTGGAGGGTGTCTTCCGAGTAGCGGACTACCGCCTCCTTCCAGTCGCGGGGCAATAAAGGGTAGGGCGCGGCGCCATATCTATCAATATCTATATAATGGCGGGCCCCTTCCTGGGGGAGGATATAACGCCTTTTGTCAGGATCAACGGCATGTTCGCTCAGAAAATCAATATGAGGCTTATACAATACCAGCATTTCCGGGGGCAATAGGAATACGGCATAGCGGTTTATCAGCCGGTGAACATAAAACCCCCAGGAGGATACGGGTAAGCTAAGGGCCGAACACAATATGGTCAGTATGATCTTGCTCCAGGCCATCATTAAACGGTTGTGTGAAGATTTATCGGCGCTGCTGCGCTTTAGTTGCCATCGCTGTCTTTTTCCTTTACGATCTTTAGCGGAGGGTCGTCTTCAATCTCCGTAACTCCTCCGGAAATAGCAAACTTCATGGCATCGGCGGCGCTGATGCCGGTCGCCAGTTTTATACGATCTCTTTTGACAAAATAAAGCTGGCCGGCAAAAGCGTATGACTTGGGAACATATACCGCCACATAATCCTGTAGGCCAAACTGGTTGACCTCAGTTTGGGTGATGAACCCTATCTGCCAGACATCCCTGTCCTGCACGCAAACCAGCACCGAACGGTTAAATTTTCTTTTATTGCCGGCAAAAGCTTCGAAAAAATCTTTAAGCGTGGAATAAATGATCTTGATGCCTGGCGTCCGCTCCAATATCATATCGAACAATTCTACGAGACGGCTTACAATAAAGGAAGAAGAGACATATCCAACCAGGATAACGATCAGGACTACCAGGGCAAAGCCGAAGCCGGGAAGTTTTGCCGGATTCCCTTTTTCGTCCACCCCGAACAGGTAAGGAAAAATATTCTCCAGTATATCGGGTAAAATATTATCGACGAAATTAAATAATGCCGTAACCGCATAGGCGGTGATAGCAATGGGGGCCAGGATGATCAACCCCTGTAAAAAGTACTGAAACAGCCCCTTAGCAATATTCTTCCATTTCATAAAAACCGAATTTGAATCAAAAGTAAGCGCTGGGAATTTACCGGGAAAAGGAGAAATACGCCCAAACAAAAGTATTAAACGGGATACCGGCGGCGTTTTCCCCGGATCGGCTCTTATGGGTTTCTTTAGATGTACATAAAAGGCATGCGATCAATTTACCTGCTAGGCAATGAGCTCTTAAGGGCTTTCTTTTAGAGGCGCGGCAGAAATAGGAGATTCAGGCTGCTGTTTTCTTTGCAAGGCTTTCGTTCCATTCATATGCACGGCAAAGGCAGCCCGCGAGGCGCCAAACGCTTAAGTGTTTCCTTTTAGATGTGCGCAAAGCATGCGATCCATATGCCTGCTAGGCAATGAACTTTTAGATGTACGACTTATCTCTCTATTGTACGCGCTTTGTCCGCCGACGGTAAAATAATATGGCCGGCAATAAAAAAAACAGTTGGAAACTTTGGTTACAATAAAAGTTTCCATAGTTTTGCCCCTCATTTGTGATCAATGGAGCTGAAAGACAGAATTCTTCAAAAAGCCGCTGATTTATTTCATCGATACGGAGTGAGATCGATCACCATGGATGAAATCGCTTCCCAGCTCGGGGTTTCCAAAAAGACCATCTATCAATATTATTCCGATAAAGACGAACTGGTAGACCGGGTTATCTCGGAAATAATAGGAAATGCGCAATTTAATTGCGAAATGCTAAAGGCCGACGCCCGCAATGCCATCCATGAGATATTCCAGGTAATGGATTTTATTAAGAACATGTTTACCAACATGAACCCGGCCATGGTCTTCGACCTGAACCGGTTCCACCCTAAAGCCTACAAATTGTTTCTCAACTATAAGAACCAGTACCTCTACCAGATGATCAAAGACAACCTGGAGAGGGGAATCAGGGAAGGGCTTTACAGGCCTGAGATCAATATTGAGATCATTGTTAAACTCCGGCTGGAAGGAATGTCGATTGCATTCAACCCGGATGTTTTCCCGCCCGCTAAATACAACCTGGCTGAGATCCAGCAAGCGGTTGTAGAGCATTTCCTGTTCGGCGTGGCTTCCCTGAAAGGATACCGGCTTGTCTTAAAATATCAAAAGGAAAGTTTAAAAGTTAAAAAATGAGACTTTATCCAACAAAAGAAAAAGGAAAGAGAGCGTTTGTTTTATGGATCGCTATGATATCGGCCTTTGCTTCAGCAGCCCAGGAACCCGTCCACCAATTCTCCGTACAGGAGGCGGTGGAATATGCAGCAAAAAACAGCGCACAGGTACGCAATGCGCTGATCGGTATCGACGTGCAGCGTCAAACAAACAGGGAAGTGACTGCGGCGGCCTACCCCCAGGCGAGCGCTTCTATAAGCGGAAACCATTATCCGAATGTGGCTGTACAGAGTTTCCCCAACTTTATCGCCCAGGCGACCTATGGCGTACTGCAGCAGGAAGGCGTTAAGGATGGCAATGGCAACGCTATCGTGTCCCCAAGCGATTTCGGTATTGTCCAGGCGCAGTTCGGAACCAAATACAATGCTTCTGCCGGCGCCGACCTGTCGCAGTTGTTATTCGACGGACAGGTTTTTGTTGGGCTCCAGGCAAGAAAAACAGCAATGGATTTTGCTGCAAAAACCGCGGAAGTCACGCAGGAACAGATCAAGGCCAATATTTATAAGATCTATTATCAGCTGCTGGCGGGAAAACGACAGGTCTCTACCATCGACGTCAATATCAGCCGCCTGGAAAAACTCCTGAATGACACCCGGGAAATATATAACAACGGGTTTGCGGAAAAACTGGATATCAGCAAGGCGGAAGTAAGTCTCGCTAATCTCCGCACGGAAAAACTCCGCGTGGAAAATCAACTGCATAACGCTTACCTCGGATTGAAGATCCTCATGGGAATGCCTGTTCGGGATGAGCTGGTCCTTACGGATACCCTGCCCGACCAAATGCATGTGGAAGAGGCGCTGGATACCCGGTTCAATTACCAGGAAAGAGTGGAATATGAACAACTGCAATTGAACAAAAGATTGAATGAATTTAATATCAAGCGCTACCAGCTCAGCTACCTGCCTACCGTTTCGCTCAGCGCCTCATATGCCCAGATGGCAATGCGCAATAAGTTTGATTTTTTTAAGGCGGGCGAGCCCTGGTTTCCTTCATCTTCCATAGGAGTGCGCATCAGCGTTCCCATCTTTGACGGGTTTGCCAAGGACGCCAGAATAAAAAATGCCAGGCTGCAACTGGAACAAACCAACAATAACCTGAAAGGCCTGGAACTGACGATCGATAAGGAGATCGCCGAAGCAAGAGTGAATATTAAATCCGCTATCGCTACCATGCAGTACCAGGAAAAGAATATGCAGCTGGCCGAAGAAGTGTATAATCAAACCAAGCTTAAGTATGAACAAGGGCTGGGGTCGAATCTTGAAATTACCAGCGCCCAGGGCGAGCTGACCACGGCGCAGAACAATTATTATGCGGCCCTGTACGACGCCATCAGCGCAAGGGTCGACTACCTCAGGTCAACAGGAAAATTATAACGATACCATTAACATAAACTTTTTATGATCGTCAAAACCTTAAATATGAATTCCATTTACAGATTAACCGGGATAGCATTTGTAGTTATGCTCGTTATTTCCTGCGGCAGCGCTTCGGTAGAAGACAAGAACGCCGGAATCGACAAAAAAGCGCGGCTTCAGCAGCTAAGAGAACAGCAGGCGCAGCTCAATCAGCAGATACATGAAATAGAAGAAGAGCTGGCCAAATCCGATTCAACCGGCGCCGTAAACGCAAAGCTGGTGGCTATTACGCCGGTCAAGACCGAAAATTTTGTTCACTTTATCGAACTGCAGGGCAGGATAGACGCCGAAAATATCGCTTATGTAACGCCGAGAGGAATGGGCGGACAGGTGACCGCCGTATATGTTAAACAAGGCGACTATGTGAACAAGGGGCAATTGCTGTTAAAACTGGATAACGCCATAGCGCTTCAGCAGGTGGATCAGGCGCAGATACAATTAGACCTTGCCAAAACCCTGTACGACCGCCGTAAGAATCTCTGGGAAAAAAATATCGGCACGGAAGTAGAACTCCTGCAAGCTAAAAATAACGTAGACAATCTCACTAAACAGATCGGCCTATTGCGCGAACAGGCGGCAATGTCCGAAGTATATGCCCAGATCTCGGGAGTGGCCGATATGGTGAACATCAAAGTGGGAGAATATTTCAGCCCCCAGACCGCTACGGCCCTGGGCATCCGTATCGTTAATACCCGCAATCTTAAACTGATCGCGCAGGTTCCCGAAAATTACCTGCATAAGGTGCATGAAGGAGCAAAGATACAGATCACCCTGCCCGATATTAATAAAACCATCGACACAAAGATCACGGTCAAAGGAAAAACAATTGACCTGAACTCCCGCTCTTTTTATATAGAAGCCAGGCTGCCTGATTCGAAAGACTTCCGTCCAAACCAGATCGCCTTGGTGAAAATACAGGACTACCAGGCGAATAATACGGTTACCATCCCGATGAATACGCTTCAAAATGACGAGAAGGGAAAATACGTAATGGTGGCTGTTGATGAAAACGGAAGAAAGCTTGCCAGGAAACGCGCGGTGGAAATAGGAGAGCTATATGGCGATAACCTTGAGATCAAGGGCGGACTGCAACCAAATGACGCGCTGATCACTGAAGGGTTCCAGGGATTGTACGACGGCCAGGCGATAACTACCAACGCAAATTAATTAACAGACAGGATCAACCTCAGTCAATTTTTAAAATAACTGTATGAGCGCATTAGAAAATTTAAAGGGGAAATTTAAGCAGTTTGGCCCTACTACCTGGAGTATCAAAAACAGGACCTCTATCTACCTGATGATGATATTCGTGTCGTTCATAGGAGTGTATCAATTTATTACGCTTCCCAAAGAACAATTCCCCGACCTGGTCATCCCGACGGTCTATATTCAGACGATCTACGTGGGAAATTCGCCAAAGGATATTGAAAACCTGGTGACCCAGCCGATCGAAAAACAACTTAAGGGCATCACCGGCGTAAAGGTTCAGAAAACGACCAGCACCTCCCAGCAGGATTATTCCGCCATCATCGTTGAGTTCGACGCTTCGGTGAATATTGACGTCGCCCTGCAAAAAGTGAAGGACGCGGTGGATAAAGCCAAGACGGATCTTCCGACCGATCTTACCCAGGAGCCTACCGTGATAGAGGTTAACCTCTCCGATATGCCGATCATGTACGTGAACATCAGCGGCGATTTTGATCCTGTCCGCCTAAAGGAATATGCCGATGAACTGCAGGACCGGCTGGAAGAGCTGCCTGCCATAAATCGCGTGGATATCGTTGGCGCGCCGGAAAGAGAGTTCCAGATCAACGTAGACAATTACCGCATGCAGAGCGCCAATATCACTTTCGATGATATTGCCAATGCCGTGGCCCGCGAAAATTTAGACATCTCCGGCGGCTTGCTCGACGTGGGCAATATGAAAAGAAACCTTCAGTTAAAGGGTCAGTTTAAAACCGCTTATGATATAGAAAAAGTAGTGATACGGAATACCAGCGGCCAGCCTATTTACCTGAAAGATATCGCCGTGATCAAGGATACCACCAAGGAAAGGGAAAGTTATGCCCGCCTCGACGGCAAGAATGTGATCACGCTGAACATCATTAAAAGAGCGGGCGAGAACCTTATTGAGACCGCCGCAAAAGTAAAAACGCTGGTGCAGGATAAACAGAAAAATGAATACCCGCCCAGCCTGAAAGTAGTGATCACCGGCGACCAGAGCAAGAATGCCCGCAACTCTTTTAATGAATTGGTGAATACCATCGTGATCGGATTCGTGCTGGTGCTGATCATCCTGATGTTTTTTATGGGAGTGGTGAACGCCTTCTTCGTGGCGCTAAGCGTGCCGCTGAGCATGTTCGTCGCCTTTATGTTCCTGCCGGCGGCGGATATGATGGTCGGCGCGCATGTAACCCTCAACTTCATCGTTCTTTTTGCCCTGCTATTTGGATTGGGCATCATCGTGGACGACGCGATAGTGGTGATAGAAAATACGCACAGGATATTTGTGCAGGGAAATGGGAAGATCAATTCCGAACAGTCCGCTATCATGGCCGCCGGCGAAATATTTATACCGGTGCTGGCCGGCACGCTCACCACGCTGGCGCCTTTCTTCCCCCTGCTTTTCTGGCCCGGCATTATAGGAAAGTTCA
>ERZ761602.8274-NODE-8274-length-10554-cov-3.908563_pt1 | contig 10554 bp, 7 predicted proteins | sample MGYA00512165_ERZ761602 | MGnify/ENA primary metagenome ERZ761602 (study PRJEB28899, sample SAMN02445085) | bioreactor sludge metagenome | biome: EBPR sludge; isolation source: Thorneside wastewater treatment plant | place: Australia: Brisbane, Thorneside...
CGATATCGCTATTCCTATCGGATGCAGTTGCATTGAGGGGCTTCGCGGAAAAGTATCCCCTACACCCACTCTCAGTGGAAGCTAAACTGCGAGAGGGACTTAGCCTCCAGTTCGCGGCGCTGAACGGAGATGCAGCTAATGAAGCTCGAAGGAACCAGCTCGTAGGAGAACTTCGGTCGGATACTAAGATCGATGTCCGGAGAAGGTTTGAGGTTGTAGCTTGGTCGCGCCAAGTTGCGATTCGACGAATGACGCTCTCTAGCAGGGCGGAACGGTTACGGGAGCAAGAGGCAGTCACCCGTGCGTTGATTTCCGAGTTTCCACAGGTACCCGACGGGTACGAATCGCTCCTCGCCATTGCGAGCGGCGACGTACCAGCAAAGGCTCGCACGATGGCGATGGAAGTACTAAATCAATCGCCAGAGGAGCACGTCAAGCAACGTGCACGCGTCCTGATTGAACGACTCTCGCTCATTGGGCGCAGTCTAGAGGAAATTGCTCGATCTGCGGGTGCCGGAGATCTGGTCAAAGAGACAAGTGGAAAACTGACAATACTATACTCCTGGTCTAGTTTGACTCCAAGGTTCTTGGAGTGGGCAAGTCGTATGGCAAGCCGAGAGCCGGGAGTCATGCTAGTTGGGATGTGTGTTGATAAGGATGCGCAGAATGGGAGAAGGCTTGTGGCTGACTCTCGCACGCCAGGACTGCATCTATTTAGCGACACACCAGGTTCTAAAAACCTTCTCAAAGCCATAGTAGTCTCAAGTGCCAATCAGATATACATCTGCGACGCCGCGGGAAAAATCGTAGATATTCAAGGAGGGACTGGGCTTATGCAAAAGTTGGCGACTCTCAAACAATGAATATGTGCATTATAAGGTGGGTGCGGGTAGCATCTTGTATTCTCCTTGTCGCGAGTGTTACGTGCCCCGCAGCGACAGTTGTTTGGACTGAACCGCCTCCATCAATCGTGCCGTTGAATCAAACATTTTACTTCGAAGCATATGTCGACAGCTCTGGCTTTTTAAGCCTCTACCGAAACGGCGTGATGTTGTATGATGGCGAAAACCTTGAGAATGAGTCGTGGGTCTACTCTGGCACGGATTCAAGTGTCGTCACCAATAATACTACCTTTTCGGCGTACCACGACGGCAGTAATACAATATACAAGGTTTCGAATGAAACAACGCCGCCGAGCACACCGACAAATCTCGCAACATCCAACGCCAACGCGACGAGCGTGACTCTAACGTGGACGGCGTCGACAGACAACGTAGCCGTCACCGGTTATGAGCTAAAGTACAACACGACATCATTGGGTACTGCCACAGGTACTACGCGTAATGTAACAGGACTTGTCCCAAACGTTCAGTATTCTTTCACCGTGCGTGCCAGAGATGAGTTTGGGAATTGGTCTAACTGGAGTTCTCCGGTGGTCAATATCACGCTTCTAGATGTCACGGCGCCTTCAACGCCCGGAGGATTTAGTAGTGGCAGTAGCACCTATGCCCAAGTATCACTCAGTTGGACGGCATCCACTGATGATGTCGCCGTCGTCGCATATGATCTATATCGAACATTCAACGGCAACTCAGTCCTGCTTGCGTCACTTTCATCGAGTACGACGACGTTCCAGGATACTCACGTTCTGCCGGGCGCAAGCTACGGCTACTTCTTGAAGGCTAGAGATGGTAGCGGTAATGCGTCGACCGCAACTTCGACTGTGAACGTTTCGGTGCCCCAGGTGCCGGATACCGACGCGGATGGGATTCCGGATGCGTTAGAAACCCTGTTCGGGATCTCAGGAGGCGGCAACCCCTCGGCTGACTCTTCTCTGAATCTACAGATTCATCGCCCTTCACCATGAGCACTGCAGATTGCGGAAGATTGCGAGTTTCCAGACTTGTAATCGCGGCTACAATACTGGCCTTGGGTTTGATACCTCACGCAAGGATTCTAGCTGCAAGTGCGATCTCTATTCAGAAGAAGCGGGAGATCCTTACGGCGAGGAATGAAGTGCATGCTGCGGCTGCCATGCGCAACAAGTCCTCCGTTAGAAATCCTGCGAGTGCGAGAGCGAATGCGGTTCCTGACTCCGATGCTCATGGTATTCCTGATGGCTTAGAGGTGATCCTCGGAGTATCAGGATGGTTGAATCACGCGACTAACAGCGCTCTCGATCTCAAAGTCATGAAGCTTTCGCAATGAGCATGAGTACAAAAATCAGTCGAATCATTCCGCACGGACCATGGGTACGCTTGCTCGCTGCGATCGCACTCATTCCAATCACTGCAACTGTGAGCATTGCTGCCCGCCCGAGTACCGCGGAACTAGAACGGATTAGGCAGGTAGAGCTTGCCAGACGTGATGCGTACACGCTCTCTGTTTCTGGTAACTATGAGCAGGCAATAGCAGTTCTTACAGCGGCCTATCAACAGCTGGGAGGTAAGCGATCAGTGGAACTGGCGATAGCTTCATCGCTCGCGTCATTCAGTTTTCAACTCCGTAATGGAGGAAACATTTCTAGGGCGAACGATCTGGCCGTGCTTGCAGTAGCGCGTCTGTCCCAGGCAGAGGGCAAGATGACTAGGGCTGAAGCCGCAGAAGCCTTCTCTCTAGCTGGGGACGTCAGCAGGCTGGTATCGGGGAAGGGCGCTGAAGCTAGGCAGTACTATGAACGCGCGGTTTCATACGGAGCAGACGTGAAGAAGCTTTCTGCGAAGATCGAAACGCTTTCAGCCGTCGAACGTATCGCAGTCGATAAGGTTCGTGGTAATGAGGTTCTAAAACAACGCAGCCGATAAACTGCCATGTACCTCGGTTATCAATTACTCCCTCGTGGGCACGTGTCCATGATGTTGGCGGTCGCGGTGGCGATTGTCGGTATACATCCGCAAGTACATGGACAACAACTTGAGCGAGATGCCGTCGCAGTAGCTGTTACTTATCGATTGAAGTACGAGTGGAGCGAAGATGAAGATCCGGAAACGTCGTTTGGATTTACCGTCGGGTTGCCTCCGTGGGATGAGATCTCGCCAAGTGCCAACAATCCTGGTTGGAATACAACGGATCCGGTTACCCGAGAGATTGTACCGGGTAAGGATTACGTTGTGTACACCCGAGATGTCCTTGGGGAACTCGGAGATGTCTTTCTGCAAGTCGACGTCCCAAAGGGTTATCGGGTGTACTTAGACGACCTCCCGCGGAGTCGAGCACTATTGGGAGCGCCGGGAACTCTAAAACTGCGCGTTGAAGTTGAAGAGAAGACCGCCTTCAGTCAGTCATCCAACCTTCGTCCCGGTAGAATTGTTTGGACGGCTGGGCTGGGAGGACTCTCTAACGGCAAGAGCGCCGGAGAACTGTCACTGCGCGCTCTGGACCTGTCGTACCAAACATTCCAGCCAGGGGCTCTGACGTATGACAACGCAAGCCCGGAAGTGGAGAAGATACTGGCGTCAGGTGCATTGAGGCAAATCTATGCAGCTGAGGGGTTAGTGGACATCGTTACTGATAACGGTTACCAGTTTCGAGTACGTTTCTTCCATCGCAGCAGTGGGCAGATTGGAAGCAAGGTGAATGGCCTCTACACTACTACGGGCGATCCGCTTTCGGAGTATGTGATCGAGAACCCTGCTTATCCGACATATGGGACGAAAATTAGAGTTACTCGCACCCTGAAACAAGGTGGCGAGACGTTGGTCACGTGGACGGAATTCACTAAGGATGGGACAAACTACACCGTGGTTGATTGGGTTGAAAAGCCGAGTGGCGGTACCACGGTCACCGGTCCCGTTGTCAAGAGTGGTGGCACTTCAGGTACAACGAATATTGGAGACGGTACAACTACGGTACTGAAAGAGATAAGAAGCTATACTAGTTATTCTTGGGGCAGTGAATTGACGGAGGCATCAACTGGAACAAGTGGAGACCCTCTAGAAAAGAGGCAGTTTTCATTCACGGATGCGCTCTTACGTGAAGTCAGCTCGACTGGAATTTCACCCACATATTATCAGTATCACACCGACTTTGATCGAACCGCGCAGCAGTATCGAATCTACGAACCTTGGGGAGATACAGCTGCTTCGTGGACAAATGATCCGACAGTAGCCAAGGTAACTACCCTTGATTACGAGGTAGATTGGACGGGTAGGAAAGGACTTTTAAAGACAAGCGAAACGCGGATAAACAACACTTTGGCCGGGAAGGTGGACATTGCCTACTCGTATGAGACGTTGACGGACTCTTCCAGGACTTATAGCCCTTCTGGAAATGCGACAATGCAATTGGTCGTTGCAACACGAAAGGATTACTACGATTCTACTCACTTTCTAACTTCAGAGACGAAGAAATTTAGAGAAGATGCAGATCCATCATACCGCTTCTTTGGCGGACTTCCATTCTCCGAGAAACGCGCGGACGGAACTATGACAATGTACTTCTACTATCGTGGTACGTTCAACACGACAAGTCGTACGTTCACCGTCTCCACGTCGGGAGATGAGATTCTTCAATTGACTGTTGCCGGTACGAGCAATTCCTCGGGAGCAACTTCGTTTAGCACGTTTGCGCTCGATGGACAAAGTGCAACAAGCCTTCCGCAGTCGTACCCCTCAGGACATCTGTTTTATGTCGTAGCAGGAGCTTCCTCGGCGAAGGCAAATGTAAAAGCAGTAGATGGAAGACTTATTGCGTCGATAAGCTACGTATGTACGTCAGGCAGTGGTGGCACGGCATGGCAAATCATACAGCGAGACGTAAACACATATGTGGATGGACTCTTTTTGCAGCAGACGACTCGTGATTCTGGTAATACATCAAATACTTGGGATGTGGTGTATAACAGTTGGACTAAAGGGCGGCTGAATTACTCGATTGATGAATCAGGCATGAGGCAGGAATTCTCATACGATTCAGCAGGTCGGATGCTAACTAGTGTAAAGGTCGGAGGCACATATGGCGGCGTTACGGTGCCGACAAGGACTACGACGTACACCTACGACGCTGCCGGTCACGTTCTTTCGGAAACCATCTCAGCTACCGGAACATCCGAAGTGCTCGTCACCACAAGAGCCTACGATGTAGCAGGCCGTCTTACATCAGAGACCACTCCTGGCTATTCGACAGCAGGGAGTTCCACTTCCAGTGCGGTTACGACTAGCTACACGTACTCGGCTAGCAGCGCCAGTAATCGTAGTAAGACGATCACATTGCCAACGGGGAGCACCAGCATCGAAACTTTCTTTAAGGATGGAAGCATCAAGTCGAAGACAGGTACGGCGGTTGTGGCCGAATATCAAGCGCGGTCAGTGGAGACCGACGGGAGCATTAAGTCGGTTGTGTCGGTGGCTAGCAGCAATGATCCACGCAAGCGCGAGACCTGGACAGACTGGATCGGCCGGACCGTGAAGAGTTCGCGTCCGGGCTTTACGGGGCAAGTGGCAAGCGAAGAGGCTAGTGTCTACGATGATTACTTGGGTGGCAGTACTGGTCGATTGATCAAGTCAACTAAGACGGGGTATTCACCCACTCTCTTTGGGTACAACACTATGTCCCAGTTGGTACGGTCTGGAATGGATATCGATTCCGGAGGCGCGCTCGTTCTTTCATCGTCGGATCGGATTTCCGACCAGAGCGAAAGCTTTGAATACTTTGATAGTGCGTGGTGGCGTACAAAGATCGACAGCAAGTATCCGTTTACCGGCGGGAGTGCCTCAACTGCAAAGGAGATGGGTAAGGTTAGACAGCGATTGACGGGGTTGACTGCGACATTACGTAGCGAGTCGCGGTCGTATGATCCAGACGGCAACGAGACTCGGGTGACTGTTACCGTCGATGCGTCGAATCGCCTCGTTACGACAACCTCCAAGAGACCTGGGATGGCGACAGATCAGGTCGAAACGGTGTTGGCAAGTTTCTCGATCGAAGTCAGCGGCCATGACGGCTTGGCGCTCAAGAGGAGGTATGATGCGCTTGGACGACTCGAAAAGGAGATTGAACCACGTACTGGCAGCGAGTCGGTGCCAACAAGAAAGACCACCTACCACCCAAATACGACTTGGGTGAAGGAGGTGAAGGATGCTGCCAACAAGCGCTTATCTTTCGCGCATTACGATGGTGCGGGTCGCGGCATTTATACCGAGGATGCGCTGAGTAAGACAACGCGGACAAGTTACACTGCGCGAAATGAGGTTTCGCAGGTATGGGGAACCGCCACATATCCGGTCTCGTATGTTTACAATAGCTATGGAGAGCGCACAGCCCTTCGAACGTACCGGGATTCTGGCGATGCTTCTGTATCCGACACCACTTCGTTCCCTTCGGTTGGCGCTTATGACGAAACTGTATGGGAGTTCGATGCACCTTCCGGGTTGCTCAAGAAGAAGACTGACGCTAAAGGAAAGTTTGTCGAGTACTCGTACAACCAGCGCGGACAGACTTACCAGCGCTTCTGGTCGCGGTTAGTGCCAACCACGTCGAATCGAGTCGCCGCAACCTTTAGCTATGACTCTGCAACCGGGGAGCATACGGGGATCAGTTACAACGACAGCACACCCTCGGTGACTTACACGTATACCCGACTAGGACAGGTCGATTCGGTCTCAGACACGACTGGTACACGTGACTTCGTCTACGATGGAACCTATCCGCATCGATTGTCGGCCGAGGCGCTAGACACGTTCTATGGCAGTCGTGTTCTTACGCGGACCTATGAGTCAACGCTCTCGACGAACACTGGTGACTCGACCTACACGGGCCACACGATCGGTTCTGTTCCAGGTCGAGTAAAGGGATTGCAGGTGGGATCTGTTTCAACGCCGGCACAGGATCTTGAGTTCATTTACGCTACGAGCAATGCAGGTCGAATCGCAGGACTAGTCTCCAAGCGCGCGAATGGCTCTGCTTCACAGCAGTTTGTCTATGGGTATGAGACGAACTCCGCGCTCGTGAAGTCGCTGTCGATCGTCGGGAACCCCTTCTTTCTTACTCGTGAGTTTGAAAGCAACCGTGACCTGATCACCTCTGTTGAGGCCCGATGGAACACTACGACGAGGACTAAGTATACGTATGTTTATGATGATCGAGGGCAGCGGGAGAGCGTGGTTCAGTCGGGAGATGTTTTTGCGGATTACGGAGGCGCCGATTCTGGGGTGATCCATAAGATCTTCACATACAATGGCCGAAGTGAGTTGACCGCGGCGGGAACCTATCTGGGCGCGACCGCGTCTGATCAGTCTCAGCCACTTTCAGCACGAAAGCATGAGTTCGCCTATGATGGCATCGGAAACCGCAAGTGGTCGAACACGAGCGGCAGTAGTGCACTGCGCGATAACTACACGGTCAATGAGCTGAATCAATACGTGAGTCGCGAGAACAACACGCTCGCAGTAGGTGGAACCGTTGCAAACGACGCTAATATACAGGTTGCTGTCGGTACGATGGCGCCTGCGCTTGCAGGACGTCGTGGACGGCATTGGGGGGACAATGTCACGCTTGAGAACTGGGTGGCACCGTTCCAGGGGGATCTCAAGATCTTTGCGGTTAATGCGACCACGGATAAGAAAATGGTTGAGACTCGGACTGCGTTTCTGCCGCCGGCGGTGCAGGTCTCGACTTACGATGAAGACGGCAACATCTCTAACGATGGAGTTTGGAGTTATCAGTGGGACGCCGAAAACCGACTGTGGGCGATGCAGACGACCGCAAATGCGATAATGGGCGGCGTGCCGGCGCAACGGCTGGAGTTCAAGTATGACTCGCAGCACCGAAGGGTGGAGAAGTTGGTTCGGGGTGGATGGAATGGATCGGCGTTTACGACCGTAACTTCCCAGAAGGTATTCCTTTACGACGGATGGAGCTTGATCGCTGAATTCACTGTCAGTGGTAGCTCGATGACGCTTGCCCGCTCCTACACCTGGGGGCTGGACATCGCCCGGTCACTTAGCGATGCTGGCGGAGTGGGGGCGTTGTTGCAAATTCGGGATCACTCTCTGGGGAAGAATTACTTTCCCAGTTTTGACGGAAATGGAAACATAGCCGCCCTATTCGATGGTGATACCGGCCCTGGCTCAAGTGGAAGCTGCGTTGCCGCTTACGAGTACTCGCCCTACGGGGAGTTGCTGCGCTGCGAGGGTAGCTACGCGAAGGAGAACTCGTTCCGGTTCTCGACCAAGTTTTCCGATGATGAAACCGGCTTGGTCTACTACGGCAAACGTTACTACCAGCCGAGCAACGGGCGCTTCCTCGGCAGGGACCCCATTGGGGAAAACGGCGGAATCAACCTACACGGATACTGTACAAATGACCCCGTAAATGGTTGGGACCTGCTCGGATGCGATGGGGTCACGGCGACTGAACAAGGAACATTTCTGGCGAGCGTAACTGATTTACTTGGAAACAGTCGCCAGTGGACGTTCTCAAATCAAACAGATGCACAGAATTGGTTTAATGCGTGGGCAGATGGAAACGCATCGCTCTTGCAGCCGTATCTGGAGGAATTTGCAAAAGCGGATGTAGCCGCGCGTGCAGCGGGAATGGTCGGAGATCCAGTGACCGCATCGATCTATCTAAATCAAATCGGGGTAGCTGGGCTTCTCCGGGATGCATTAACGGGCTATGATAATACAAGTGACGACAATATCGTAAACGATGCGATCCATGATTATGGAGTCGCGCATATTTTTACGGTGATATTCGGCTCTCCGACGTTAAACATCAAAGCAAGGACGATTACACTGTTAGTAGGCGCAGATACTTCTCTGCAAGGGGGATTTGCTAGTGCAGATAGAGAGAACATTATAAGTAACGCGAAAACCCTCCAAAAATTTCTGGATGACGCACACAAGTGGAATATCAGAGTGAACTTGCTAATATCGCCGCGCACAGTCGCAGCTCAAGACGTGTATAGGTTTTCGTCGGCGTCGCCAGTTCACGAAGCGCCGCAGCTATCAGCGCTTCTGGGCGGGGCTAGTAGGGTGATCCCTATGCTCGTCACGAGCAATCCGATTGTTGGTGTCGGCCAGATCGGCACGCCGGCCGGTATAACGACGTTTGGTCAAAGAGGATCCGTATTTGCGCGAGACTACTTAAGTAGCCCTATTCTGTTCGCGCACGAACTTGGACATTCTGGTAGTTACCTCAATTACCGAGTTCCAACACCGGCTCTGCAAAGTCATGCACCTAGCGGCGACTTTAATAATGTCATGCATGAGGGTGGCGTTAGCCGCAGATTTTCTAACCCAGCTGATGCATTCGTTGATGGATATTGGTTATCCGCCATGAACAAAGTTTCATTTCCAGTTCCATAATATGAAACTATTACTCCTATTGTGTCTGTTTGTGCATTGCGCGCTAACTCTTGGATGCAGAAACGAGATGAAAAGGGAGTCCGATCGCAAAAATCATCATGTCGTAGATGACTATGACATAAAGAAAGCAACGGAAGTCGCTGTGGTGCATTTTACTCGCGAAATAGCAAAAGATAAGAGTCGCTATATCATATATATTGTCGTTGAGGACGAAATAGACTGGGCGGCGCTCGAGCGCGCGTTGCCATTGTATGAAAACATAACATACAGAAAAGGCACATTTAACATGGGGTTTCCGGATGTTGAAGCTATTCATACAACGATTGACGGACCACTGCCTAGAATTCTTACTGTGCAAAGAAGAGAGGTGGATTCCAATAGAATTGTTCTCGCGCTTGGTTGGGTCGCATCTCCTACAGGCGGAACTCTGGTGGACTGCATTGTAGTGAAATCTGGTGAACATTGGAACGTATCCGAGATGCAGCGCAGCGGCTTGATAATGTGAGCCAGCCGGGCCAAGGCAACGGGGTTATGACTGAACTATGAACTGAACGCGGCGGCGGCGAACAGTAAGCGTCCGACGTTCGACCTCCTAGCCCAGCGGTAGATTGGTGTGTAGAGTGGCGGGATGGGGACGATCTCGGCGGAACTGGTGACGAGTGGAGAGAAGCGTGATGTGCGTGGGCGGAGGCTGGCCGGTGGCCTGTACCCCGAAATGTATCTGTCCGCCCGGGTGCCTCGTAGCGTGATGAAGGCGGATGTGTAATACTGTCGGGATGGGAACAGTCACAGCGGCAGAGGTGGTCGACACGGGGGAGAAGCGCAACAAGCGTGGGCACCGGATTCTACCTGGGGCGGAGCGGGCGCGGTTGATAGCGGCATACCGGGCGAGCGGGCAGACGATGGCCGCTTTTGCCCGACGTGAGTCGATCAAGTACGCGACGCTGGCCGGTTGGATGTCCAAGGTGGAGCGCTCGTCGCCAGCGCCGCGGCGGCCGATTGCGTTTGCGCAGGTGCAGTTGCCAGAGTCGGCGGCTGCGAGGGCGCGGAGCGAGGAAACGTTGGAGGTGCGGCTGCCTGATGGCACCGTGTTGCGCGGTCGGCGCGCGGTCGACCTGGCGGCTTTGATCCGAGCACTGCGCGCCTGATGCTCGCGTTCCCGGCCGCGATCAGGATCTACGTGGCGATCCAGCCTGTGGACATGAGGAAGTCGTTCAACGGGTTGTGGGCGGCCGTGGGCGAGCAACTC
>ERZ761602.8275-NODE-8275-length-10552-cov-6.023054_pt1 | contig 10552 bp, 7 predicted proteins | sample MGYA00512165_ERZ761602 | MGnify/ENA primary metagenome ERZ761602 (study PRJEB28899, sample SAMN02445085) | bioreactor sludge metagenome | biome: EBPR sludge; isolation source: Thorneside wastewater treatment plant | place: Australia: Brisbane, Thorneside...
GCGCAGAGCGCCGCGATGCACGGCGACACACCCTCGCCGCGTTCGGTGCGCACGGTCACCGAGCCGAGCCCCGCGCTCGAGGCGAGGCTGCGCGCCGCGCGCGTCGGGGCGAGCCATCTCGGGGGCGAATCGCATCCGCGCGCGAATGAGTCGAGCGCGCCTCCGCCGGTCGGCCCCCGCCCAGGGCCGGAGAGGGGCGGGCGATGAGCCACACCCGCGTCGTCGTGGTGACGGGGCTCTCGGGGGCCGGGAAGTCGACGGCGATCGCCGCGCTCGAGGACCTCGGCTACCACGCGGTCGAGAACCTGCCGCCGGGCGTCATCGCGCAGGCGATCGAGGCCTGCGAGGCGCGCGGCGTGAACCACCTGGCGCTCGGCTTCTCCTCGAGCGTGCCTTCGTTCCTGGATCACGCCGCCGAGGCGCTCGAGCTGCTCGCCGAGACCGCGGGTCGGGATCTGACGGTGCTCTTCCTCGACGCCTCCGACGCCGAGATCATCCAACGCTTCAGCGAGACGCGCAGGCCACACCCGCTGCTCGCCTCCGCGGCCGCCTCGGGCACCGACATCGGCGCCGCGCTGAGCGACGGCATCAAGCTCGAGCGAGAGAAGCTCCTCAGCCTGCGCGCGATGGCCGACATCGTCGTCGACACGACGGGTCTGCGCGTGCACGACCTGCGCCGGCGCGTCTTCTCGCTGATCCGCCCGAAGCACGACGAGGTCGCGCGCATGTCGATTCGCCTCTTGTCCTTCGGGTTCAAGCACGGCCTGCCGAACGACGCCGACCTCGTCTTCGACGTGCGCTTCCTCGACAACCCCTACTTCGTGCCCGAGCTGCGCGCGCTCACGGGGCTCGACGAGCGTGTGCGCGACTTCGTGCTCGGCACACCCGACGCGCGGCGCTTCGTCGAGCTCGTGGGCGAGCTGCTCGAGTTCTCGATCCCGCGCTACGAGACCGAGGGCAAGAGCTACCTCACCGTCGCGATCGGCTGCACCGGCGGGCAACACCGCTCGGTGTCGATCGCGCTCGCGCTCGAGGAGAGGCTGCGCAAAGCCTACGGGACCACGCTGCGCGTCGTGCATCGCGACGCTCGCGTCCCGGGCGCGACGACGACGCCGCTGCCGCCTCGGGTGGAGCTCGCCGAGCTGGCCCACGCGAACGGCGCCCGAGCGACGCGCGGGGAGGGGAAGGGGGAGGCGTGAACGGGGGAGAGGCGAGAGCGTCGGGGGAGTTCGAGATCGTCAACGAGCGGGGGCTGCACGCGCGCGCTGCGACGAAGCTCGTGCAGCTCGCGAGCCGCTTCGCGTCGGAGGTCGTGCTTTCGGGGCCCGACGCCGAGGGCGTGAACGCGAAGAGCGTGATGGGGGTGCTGCTGCTCTGCGGCGCGAAGGGCACGCGCGTGCGTGTGAGCGCCGAGGGGCCCGACGCCGAGACGGTCGTGTCGGCGATCGGCGAGCTCATCGCCCAGCGCTTCGGAGAGCCGGAGTGAGCCCCGAGCCGGAGCCCGCGGGCCCGCTGCGCGGCATCCCGGGGTCGCCCGGCGTGGCGGTCGGCACCGTGCTCGTGCTCGGCCGCGACGGGCAGGCCTACCCACGCCGGCTCTGCGCGCCGGAGCACGTCGAGCACGAGGTCGAGCGCTTCCGCAAGGCGGCCGTCGAGGCGAGGCGCGAGCTGTCGAGCATCGCGGCGCGCGTCGCCCACGTCGCCACCGCGCAGTCGGTGCTCGAAGCCTACGGGCTCATGGTGCAAGACCCGACGCTCGCCGCCGAGGTGGAGCGCAGGATCCGCGAGGAGCGGCGCGTCGCCGAGTGGGCGGTCGCGCTCGCCGTGGAGCTCGTCGCGGCGCAGCTCGGGCGCGCGGCCGACCCCTACCTGCGCGAGCGCAGCCGCGACGTCGAGTTCGTCGGTGAGCACCTGTTGCGTGCCTTCTCGAGCGCCGAGCCCGGCCAAGCGCGCATTGCACCTGGGCCCGTGGTCGTCGTCGCGCGAGACCTCTCCCCCGCCGACACCGCTGGGCTCTTCTCGGGCGGCGCGGCCGCGCACGCGGGCCTCTCGGCCATGCTCGGCGCCGTCGGCGGGCCGGTCGTGGGCCTCGTGACCGAGCGAGGCTCTCGCACCAGCCACACCGCGCTCACCGCGCGCGCGCTCAAGCTGCCCGCCGTCGTCGGCGTGAGCGAGCTCTTCGAGCAGCTCGGCAGCGGCGATCGCGTGATCGTCGACGGCTTCCGCGGCGTGGTCACGCTCGACCCCGATCGCGCCTCCGAAGAGGAGGCGCTCGAGCGCGCCGAGCGTTACCGCGCCCACACCGCCGAGCTCGCGCTCGCACGCGACAGGCCGACCTCGAGCTCGGACGGCGTGCAGATCGTCGTGCGCTCCAACGTCGAGGTCCCCGAGGAGGCCGCCGAGGCCCGCGCCTACGGCGCCGAGGGCGTCGGGCTGTACCGCACCGAGTACCTCTACGTGGAGCGCGCCGAGCCGCCGACCGAGGAGGAGCAGCTCGCAGCCTTCCGCGCGGTCGTCGAGTCGATGGATGGACGCCCGGTGGTGCTGCGCACCTTCGACATCGGCGGCGACAAGTTCGTCTCGACCTTCAAGCTGCCGAAGGAGCTCAACCCGATGCTGGGGCTGCGCGCGGTGCGCCTCGCGCTCTCTCGCCCCGAGCTCTTCGCAGAGCAGCTGCGCGCGATGGTGCGCGCCTCGGCCCACGGCGACGTGCGCATCATGGTCCCCATGGTGAGCCGCCTCGACGAGCTGCGCGCCGTGCGCGCGCACCTCGAGCGCGCCATCGCCGAGGTGCGCGCCGCTGGTCACCCGACGGCCGAGCACATCCCGCTCGGCATCATGATCGAGGTGCCCTCGGCCGCGCTGCTCGCCGACAAGCTCGCGCGCGAGGCCGACTTCATGAGCATCGGCACCAACGATCTCGTGCAGTACACGCTCGCCGTCGACCGCGCGAGCCGCAACCTCGCCTACCTGGCCTCGCCCTTCGACCCGTCGATCCTGCTGCTCATCGACGCGGTCTTGCGCGCGGGCAGAGCGCACGACCGCCCCGTCGCCGTCTGCGGCGCCATGGCCAGCGATCCGCTGGGCGCGGTGCTGCTCTTCGGGCTCGGTGTACGGGAGCTCTCGATGGAGTCGGCCGCGATCCTCGAGGTGCGCGAGGCGCTCGGGCGCGTGAGCTGGGCCGAGGCGCGTGAGGTGGCCGAGCGCGCGCTCGAGCTCTCCACGGCGGACGAGGTCGAGATCCTCGTCGCCGAGCGCTTCGCGCCCCGGCTCGCCGACCTGCTCGACGGCTGAGCGCCGCCGGTCCGAGCGGGCGCTCCACACGTGTCGTTCGTGTGGCGGGCGCGCAAGAGCTCGGCGCGAACCGCGTTTAGCTCTTGTGACGGGAGGCAAATCACCCTAACCGTGCGAGCGCATGGGTCTACGACACCCGCTCTCGAGCCGCCCGGCTGCCTCTCGTACCGACTCCTCGAAGAGGCGTCCCTCCCCTGGAGGGCTGCTCTCCAAGCTCGGCCGCTGGCTCGCCCTACCTGGCTTCGTCGCCGGCCTCGTCGGCGCGTCCGCGACGATGGGTGGCTGCGACGACGGCCTCGAGCCCACGCAGCTCCAGGGCCAGGTCCACTTCACCTTCATCCACACCTCCGACATCCACTCACGCCTCTTCCCGTACAACCTGCTCATCGGCCAGGCCGACGCGGGGCTCGGGCTCGGGAGCGTGAACACGATCGCGAACGTCGGCGGCCTCGCGCGCGTCTCGCACATCGTCGGTCGTGAGCGCGCACGCTCGGGCCGCTCGCTCCACATCGACGGCGGCGACTGCTTCCAGGGTGCACCGGTCTTCAACTTCTACCTGGGCGAGGCCGAGATCCGCGGCCTCAGCGCCATGGGCGCCGACGCGATGCTCATCGCGAACCACGAGTTCGACGCCGGCGCGCGCAACCTCGGCGTGCAGCTGCAGAACTGGGCGACCTTCCCCGCGCTCGCGGCGAACTACCAGATGGAAGACGCGAAGTTCCCCGGCGCTTCGCCGCTCGGGTCGATCTTCCAGCCTTACCAGGTCTTCGACTCCGACGGCCTCAAGGTCGCCGTCATCGGCATGGCCAACCTGTCGAGCCTCTCGTCGATCTACGACTCGCCCAACCGCCTCGGCATCACGCCGCTCAACTCCACCCAGATCGCTCAGGCCTACATCGATCTGCTGAGGCCGCAGGTCGATCTGGTCACGATCGTGTCGCACCTCGGCCTCGACCACGACCAGGAGCTCATCCAGACGACGACGGGCCTCGACGTCATCCTCGGCGGGCACAACCACATCGTGCTCCAGCCGCCCAAGCGTGTGCTCGACTGCTCCGCGAACTTCGACGAGGAGAAGCAGAGCTACTACGTCGAGGTGAACGGCCCCGACACGGGCACGGTCGAGCGTCGCTACTGCAAGCCGCGTGAGGTCGTGCTCGCGCACTCCGGCGCCTTCGCCAAGTTCGTCGGGCGCCTCGATCTGGTCCTCTCGAACGACCCGAACGACTTCCCCGCGCTCTGCGAGTCCGCTTCGGCCCAGGACCGCTGCTACGACCCGATCAACGGCTTCGAGGTGCTCGCGAGCAACTACACGCTCTTCCCGGTGAACGAGAGCGTGCCCGCCGACCCGACGGTCTCGCAGCTGCTCGAGCCCTACGGTCAGGGCCTCGACGTGCTCGCCAACCTCGAACTGCTCGTGGGCTACGCGCCCGACGGCTCGCGGCGCTTCTCGTCGACCGGCGGCGACTCGCCCCTCGGCAACATGATCGCCACGGCGATGTGGCTCCGCCTAGGCATCCAGACCGACTTCTCGCTCACGAACAGCCAGGGCATCCGCGCGGACTTCGTGCCCGGCCCGCTCACGATCGAGCAGATGTACAACGTCTTCCCCTTCGACAACTCCATCACGAAGATGCAGCTGTCGGGCGTCGAGGTCCAAGACCTCTTCGACTTCGTCGCACGCCGCTCCGCCGGCCGAGGCTGCGTCTCGCAGATCCAGATCGCCGGCGCGCGCATCGTGATGAACTGCGCCCAGCAGAAGGCGACCGGCATCTACATCGGCGTCGCACAGGACTCGAACGGCGACCCGGTCCGTTGCACCACCGACGCCGAGTGCGCGGGCGGGCGCGTCGGGTCCTGCGACACCGGCGCGGGCCTGTGCTGGCAGCCGATCGAGCCCTTCGGCTACTACGAGCTCGCGACCAGCAACTACCTCGCCGGCGGTGGCAGCGGCTTCCGCGTCCTGCAGCGCAACACCACGCAGAACGACAGCCGAGTGCAGCAGCGCGACGCGCTCATCGACTACATCCAGGGTGGCGCGCCTTGCGGCGCCTCGCGCGCGGGTGAGCTGCGCGACTGCTCGACCGACGCCGACTGCGGCTGCGCCGAGGGCCAAGACCCCTCGCTCTGCAACGTCGAGGCGGGCACCTACACCTGCGCCTGCCCCGAGGCGACGATCGAGAGCTCCACCTGCGGCACCGACGCCGAGAAGAGCTGCGGAGGCGCCGGCAAGTGCGTGCTCGCCGCCTGCCGCACCGAGGTGGCCGCCTTCCAGCGCACGGTCTGCGACGCGGCGCCGAACGACTCGATTCGCCAGAGCTGCCTCGACGCGATTTCGCCCTGCGTCGCGGGTGGTGAGCAGTGCAAGTTCCTCGCGTGCATCGACAGGTCGATCGGCAACTTCTCCGACGGACGAATCCGCATGGTGACGCAGTGATGGCTACCGCTCGCACGGTGTCGCGCGCCCTCGGGCGCTTCGGTCGAGGGTCCCTGTCGCGCGGCGCGCTGCTCGTCGGGCTGCTCGGCGCGGCCACGCTCAGCGCGTCGCCGTCGTGCACCGTCGAAGGTGGCACCGAAGCGGCCACGCAGACCTTCCGCGTGCGCGTGCTCTCGGTCGACGGCGCCGAGCTGCCGCTCCAGAGCGCGCCCTTGCCGGTGAACATCGGTGAGCGCGACGAGGCCTGGGAGGTCAGCATCGAGGCCGTCGGGCCCGACGGCAACCCCGTGCCCTTTGACGGCTACGTGCGCTTCTCGGTGAAACCCGGCGCCGTCTCGGCCGTCGAGTCCGAGGCCGGCGAGCGCTCCGGGCGCAACCTGCGCCTCGTGGGTGGCAAGGCCAACGCGCGCGTCTTCGTCACGGCGATGCACGGCCCGTCCCGCCTCTGGGTGGAAGACCTCGGCTACGTGCCCGCACCCGAGGGGCAGACGCCGGCCTGCGCCAACGGCGTGAACGACGATCCCGACGAGGATCCCTTCACCGACTTCCCCAACGACCCGGGCTGCGCCTACGCCGACGACGACACCGAAGGCGCCGGCACCTTCGCCGCCGGCGTGTCGCAGGAGATCTTCTACCAATACCCGAGCCTGCGCGATCTGCAGGGCGTCGGCTCGAAGACGCCCTTCTCCTACGAGGCGCTGCAGGTGCTCGCCACGAACCCGAACGAGATCATCGTCACGCGCCTCGCGCGCGATGGTTTCTACATCACCGATATCGGCGACCCGACGCAGGAGTTCAACCACCTCTTCGTCTTCAGCTTCTCCACGCCGGGGAACATGCGCGTCTGCGACCGCGTCACCTTCCTGAGCGGCACCGTGGTCGAGTTCTTCGGCTTCACCGAGCTCACCTTCCCCTCGTACCGCGTCGACCCGCTCTTCGAGGGTGAAGAGGCGAACTGCCGTGTGCCGCCCTCGATCGTGCTCGAGCCCGGCATCGTGAGCGACGCCCTCGAGATGGAGAAGGTCGAGAGCGCGCTCGTGCGCCTCGAGAACTACAAGATCGCCGACAAGTTCGGCCCGAAGCTCGCCGACCTGAACAACTTCGCGCCCGACCAGTCGAACTGCGACTTCACCGGCGACGGGCGAATCGACTTCAACAACTCGAACGAGGCCGCGTGCAGCAATGCCTGCTCGGCCGACCCGGAGTGCGCGGAGTGGACGGGCTTCGTCTCCCGCGGGAACTTCAAGGTGAACCGCGACGGCGGCGTCATCCAGATCAACACCGGCGGGTCGCCCACCTTCGACCCCGTGAAGAACCGCGGCCAGGTCCTGCCTGCCGTGACCGGCACGCTGCGTAACTTCTCCGGCGGCAGTCTCAACTGGACGGTCGAGGTGCGCTGCACCGACGACATCGTCTGTGAGGCCGAAGGTTGCGTCCCCGAGCTCAAGGCCCCCAACGAGGCCTGCGTGAGCCTGCGCACGATCGACGACAACGACGAGGCCTCGAACTGACCATGCTCCGCCGTCCCACCACGACCCGCATGAACCCTACCGCTCGATTCCTGACGGCCTCACTCGCCGCGCTCAGCCTGGGCGCTTCCCTGCTCGTCGCCCCGAGCGCGGCCCACGCCCAAGAGGAGAAGTCGGCCGCTCAGCTCCGCGACGAAGCGAAGAGCGCCATCGCCTCGGGCGAGGTCGGCCGCGCCTGCGTGCTCTTCGAGCAGGCCTACCAGGCCTCGACCAAACCCGGCGAAGCGAGCGGCGTCAGCCAGAACGACCTGCTCTTCGACCTCGCCGACTGTCACGAGCGCCAGGGCTACGGCGCGCTCGCAGCGGGTGAGTTCGAGCAGGTCGCTTCGGCGGGCGGGGCGAATTTCATCTGGTGGCTGGGCGTCCTGTCCGCGGAGGCGAAGGCGCGCGCCGAGAAGCTGCGCAACCCCGCCGCGAAGGAGGAGCCCAAGAAGCCCGCCGAGGGCCCCGTGCAGATCGCGCCGGGCGCCGGCGCGACCGCGGGCGCCGAGGCCGAGGCGGCGGCGCCGACCGAGGTCGTCACGCAGAAGGAAGAGCCGCCGACGCGCATCGGCGACTTCATGGATACCCGCATCACGTGGGTCTTCGGCGACGACGACGTGCTGCACCAGACGGGGCAGGCCTTCCCGCTCTCGCCGAACGTGAGCCTCGGCGATCGGCGCCAGTACCGCCTCTTCTTCGACAACCTGAACTCGCGCTTCGCGGGTCGCGAGAACCTGACGCACCTCGCGCTCTACAAGAAGATGCCGGGCTTCATCAAGAACCTCGACACCGAGGCCTCGCTCTTGATGCGCATCGACATGGCCTCGCTCGCCTCGGGCAGCGGCAACGTGAACCGCGCCTTCTACGACGCCGGCACGTACATCCGCGCGTTCTTCCACACCGACAAACACGAGGACCCGAAGAAGGTCGAGGGCCTCGGCCTCACCCTCTGGGCCATCGATGCCGACCGCTTCCGCCTCGGCTACCTCTACGAGATCTCCTGGGGCGGCAGCGCCGCAGACATCAACCAGTCGATCTTCCCGCGCATCCAGGGCGCCGCGCCCGGCGCGAAGCTCTCCTTCGAGCACCCGAAGTTCAACGCCTTCATCGGCTTCAAGACGGCCACGATCGTCCAGGTCGAGGAGACGCTCACGCCCGGCACGAGCGAGGTCGAGCAGATCCGCATCGGCCAGGCGAACTACGGCCTGCTCGCCGGCGGCGGCGTGCACATCACCGACAACATCCAGTTCGACGCCGGCGGCGGCTACTTCACGCAGGGCAAGTTCGACCTGCCCGACGTGCAGGGTGAGCCGATCTACACCTTCGGCGCCTCGGCCCGCTTGCTCGCGCACCACACCGACATGCCCGCCTCGGGCTCGGTCGACTTCGCGCTCTACCGCAACGATCCGAACCGCCCGATGCAGATCTTCAAGGCGGAGAAGTACATCCCGGAGAAGTTCCTCTGGCAGGTCTCGCTCGAGGGCTCGGCGCTCTTCCAGAACCTCAAGAGCTTCGAGACGACCGGCGCCACGGAGCTGCAGTCGGCGCTCGCCGGCGCGGCGCAGGCCCAGATCAAGACGGGCTTCTTCCGCGCGAGCCTCACCGGCATCTTCCGCGACCTCGGCTTCGTGCTGCGCAACCAGCCGAGCTTCATCCCCTTCCAGACGATCCCCGAGGCCGGCGACGTGGCCCCGGAGGTCTTCCTCGCGGCGGCGGCCGACTACTACTTCGAGGGGCCGCGCCTCACGCCCGGCATCGGCGGCGGTCTGCAGTTCCCCTCGACCTTCACGAGCAACTCGATCGACAGCTCCTCGGCGCCGATCAGCCGCACGGTCGTCGTACGCGAGCAGGGCAACATCGCCATCCTGCCCGTCAACACGGGCGCCGCGCCGATCATCCAGGCCCGCGCCACGCTGCGCTGGGACATCTCGCCGATCCTCGCGTCGATGCTGTGGGTCCAGTACGTGCGCGACAACAACGGCACCTTCATCGAGCGCGATCCGAACGAGGGCACCGTGGCGCTGCGAACCTTCATCAGCCCGGACTTCCTCGGCTTCGGTACGGCCGTGCAAGCGCGCTTCTGAGCGCGGCCCGCGGCGCCAGCGGCACACGACGAGGCTCTCGGCTCCGCCCGGGGGCCTCGCCGCTTTCCATCGCGCGGGCTCGCCAGAGGCGCGCTAGCCTCGACGCGTGAGCGACTCGGGCAGCGACAAGCCGATCGGCGATCCCATCTCGGCGATCGAGTCCTCGTACTTCGGCGACCGTCCGCTCGTCGAGGTGGAGGTGGTGCACGAGGTGACTCGCACCGCCGGCGGGCACGCGCCCTGGCGCATGCTCGAGCTCTACACCGAGAACAGCCTCTACCGGATCGACATCCAGATGCGCTGCGTCGAGGTCGTCGATCTGGCGACGAACGAGCTCGTGCCTCGCCACGCCCTGCTCGGCGCTCGCCTGCTCGGCGGCCAGCACCTCGAGGACGACGTCGTCTACCTCTCGCATCCCTTCCCGCGGCCGGGCACCGAGGCGGTGTTCGAGCAGCCCGCGGCCGGAGGCCAGGTGGCCTTCTCGCACACCTCGAACGTCACGCGCGTCGTGCTGCGCATCCGCCTCATCTCGGTCGTCACCTCCGCGGAGCGCCAGAGCTGGGACGAGATCGCGCGCGCGCGCCTGAGCCACCAGCACGGCTCGGCCGCCGACGAGCGAGCGACGGGTTTCGAGCCACCCGAGGGCTGAGCGCGCTCGCGCCGCCTGCTCAGCGGGTCTTGGCGAGCGCGGCGGCGGTGGCGTCGGCGGCGCGCGCCCGCTCCTCGGCCTCGTTGCGCGCGGGGACCTCGACGAGCAGCGCCGAGGCCTTGCGGTAGCGCTCGCCGAGCTCGCTCCACACCTTGGGATCGGCGCCTCGCGGCGCGGCGAGCTGGCGCAGCACGGCCGCGTCGAAGGCCGCGAGGCCGCGCGCGGCGCCGGCCTTCTCGTCGTCGGCCACCACGTCGAGCGCCGCGATGCGCCCGAAGTCGGGGCCGAAGGCGTCGTTCTTCACCATGAGCGCGGCGACGTCGTCCGGCCCGCCGCGCAACGCGAGGCTGAGCGCGAAGAGCATGCGGTCGTCGTGCGAGAGCGTCTCGCGCTTCATGCCCGCGTAGAGCCGCGCCGCGACGTCGAAGTCGACCGCGCGCCAGTAGCGGCGGCCGAGCTCGAGGCGCGCCCTCGCATAGAGCGCGCGCGCCTCCTCGCCGAGCGGGGCGTCTTTGAGGTAGGCGCGGTGTGCGACCGGCACGCCGCGCCTCGCGAAGGCGCGCAGCACCTCGGGTTT
>ERZ761602.8276-NODE-8276-length-10551-cov-3.402820_pt1 | contig 10551 bp, 10 predicted proteins | sample MGYA00512165_ERZ761602 | MGnify/ENA primary metagenome ERZ761602 (study PRJEB28899, sample SAMN02445085) | bioreactor sludge metagenome | biome: EBPR sludge; isolation source: Thorneside wastewater treatment plant | place: Australia: Brisbane, Thorneside...
ATCTACCTGCTGTGCAGGCCCGGATCGTGGTGACAAACATGCGTTTCCCTCACGAATTCGCACGAAGCGGGCTTGTATCTCGTGGCTTCTGCGATACCTTGAGTTTACTGTTTGATGTGCGGAGATCCCCTGATGAGCACGGTTCGAGATCTTTTCAATCCTGCCGACCTTGCCGCCGGCGAGGCGCAACCTACGATCGTATCCTCCTCGACGTTCGAACCGCCCGAAGGCGCGATTTCGGTCACGCCCGGGGCTGCGCCCGGCTGCTATGCCGTGGAGATCAGCAACGAGGACTACCACGCCTGCCGCAGCCACCTTTCCCACTCTGGCATGATCAAACTGTTGCGCTCTCCGGCGCACTACCTCGCCTACCTCACCAAGGAGGAAGACGATTCAATCAACCCCTATTCGGCCTACCACGCGGCGGTACTCGAGCCAGACCGCTTCGAAAAGGAGTTCATCGCGTACCCCGGCCGCCGGCAAGGCAAGGCATGGGAGGCGTTCCAAGAGGCCAACGCCAGCTTGTCGATCCTGAACATGCAGGAGATGACGACTGCGATTGGGATTCGGGATGCGGTGAAGGCCTATGACGAAATCCCGCTTTGGTCGATGTTGCGCGCATCGGAGACCGAAAAGTCGATTTTTTGGTACGACGCAGAGCTTGGTGTGAATCTTCGCATCCGTGCCGACGCGCTTCATCCGAACGTCATTTTCGATCTCAAAGGGATCGATGACGCCCGCCCGGACAGGACGATCCGTCAGATCGTGAAGATGGAATACGACCTGCAAGCGGCGCTCTATGTGCGCGGGGTCGAGGCATACCTGGGGCGCCGACTCCCCTTCGTCTTCGGTTTTGTCGAGGACAAAGCCCCGCACGGGGTGTGGTTGCAGACCGCGGGTCAGTCGATCTTGGCCAACGGCGAACGCAAGGTGCGCCGTGCTGCAGCCGCGTTCAAACGGTTACAGGAAACCGGTGACTGGCATGGATACCAGAAGGCCAGCACGGTGATCGAGTTGCCGCACTGGGCCATGCTCGACACCGACTTGGACGAGTTGTAACGCCATGCTCGCACAGCTTCGTTTTGTCGCGTCCGCAGAGCAACGGGAAGTGATTTGCCATACGGACGGCCACGCGCTCGTAAGCGCAGTCGCCGGATCGGGCAAAAGCCAAACACTCGTCGAACGCGTCGCGCGCCTTGTAGAGGGAGGTTGTGCCTACGACCGAATCCTGGTTTTGATGTTCAATGTTGGCGCAGCCGAGGAATTCAGCCGCCGGCTCGCACAGCGCATGCCGCATCTGCCGAATCCCACGATCCAGACCTTCCATGCTTACGGCCAGTCGCTGTGTCGCCAGCTCGAACGGTCAGGACTGCTGACTTCGGCTTACCTACTTGACGAGACGCAAGCACAACCTCTTGGCCGGGAGGTGCTTGAGCATGTGAACGCGCACCGCGAGGCAAGTCAGCGAATCGAGATCAGCAGCGATTCCGTAGCCGCCCTGTTGTCCGCCATGGATACCCTCAAAGGGGTGCTCTATGACGGTGATTACGTTCCGGAAACGATCAAGGGAACCGTCTCTGCGCTGCACCTTTCGGCCTACCCTGTCTTCGAGCGATTTCGTATGCTCCGACAGGCCCGGCTTTTTGGCGACTTGATCGCTGACCCCGTCCGCGCAGCAAAAAGCGATGCTGGGCTTCGAAGGGCAATCGGGAAGCGGTTTGATCACATTATCGTCGACGAATTTCAGGACATCAACGAAGCGCAGATGGCGCTTGTACGTTTGCTCGCTGGCCGTGGTGCGCAAGTCATGGCTGTTGGCGACGATGATCAGACAATCTACACCTGGCGTGGAGCTCGTCCTGAGTACATGGTGAATCTGTTCGAGCGGGAGTTCCCCGGCACACGCCGGTATGCGCTCACACAGACCTTCCGCTATGGGCACACCCTGTCGCTGCTGGCCAATGCGGTGATCGCCCACAACCAATCACGAACCGACAAACTGTGTGTTTCCGCACCCTCTTGTTTCGCTACGCAAGTCGCCGTGCGCATGCACCCGGAAGGAGGGACGAGCGGAACGATCGTTGCCGAGGAAATTCAGCGTTGGATAGGGCAAGGGCGACGGCATTCGGAGATCGCGATCTTGGTGCGGCAGTTCGCAAGCGCGGTTCCGATCGAGATCGCCTTGCGCGAGAAAGGCATCCCCTTTCACTTGGTTGGCGCTCCACACTTTGTGCAATGGCCGGAGATCCAGAGTCTCCATCTGCCGCTGATTCTGGCCTCATCGAAAGGCCAGCTGCCAACACACTGGAGCGGCGACCAGCGGGCAGCCTTCTGGAAATCGGCCCTCAGCGTGCCCTCTCTCTATCTTCGTCGTACCGAACTTGCGCTGATTTCGGACCAGCTCGCACTCTATGCAACGGTGACGCCCGAGGTCATTCAGAACCATCTGCGGTCCACGTGCAGCGCTGGGACTCACACACTGACGGGCGTACGTGCGCAGTGGATGGCAATGCTCGAATGGGCCTATGTCCAGCACCACAACGTCGATGCCGAAGCGCTGTTGCGCGAAGCCATTCGGATGACGGGGTTGGTCGGCTGGATCGCGAAGTCGGGCGGAAGTCCCGAATATCGTGAGGCGCGGTTGCGCATGGTGCGATCCGTGGTCCACTATGCACAAGGGCACACCGCTCGTACGCTCAATCGGATGTTCTGCGATATTGATCGATCGAGTCAGGACGTCAACAAGAAGGATACTGGCGTCCTTATCACCAGCATACATCGTGCCAAGGGTCTCGAATGGCCTACAGTCATCCTGCCCGAGCTCAGCGAAGGCGTTTTTCCCGCATCCGATGCGGATATTGATGATGAGCGCCGCCTGTTCTACGTAGCCACGACTCGGGCGCGCGAACAACTCATTATGATTTGTCCGTTCGATCGCAATCTTGTCGCCTGGACTCTGGCCGAGAAAGGTGGCGTTCCTGATGCCACCCTACGGCTTGCCTCGCGATTTCTGTACGAGTCGAATCTTTCGGTTGCGCAGCGGATTGGCTCGGCCCTAGATGCCGGCCACCCCCCCTCCCCTGCGCTCACAGATCCTGCCGCGGGCGGGAATCGCTATTTGGATGCTCTTTCCGCTGCGAAAAGCTAAACATAGCTCCATTTACGGACGCACAAGAAATTCCGCATCAGCGATCATCCGGGTTCATCTTCCCTGCTGAGCTTCATCATGCGTACATTCCTTGGAGTTCTCTTTGGTGCACTGACGTTTTCCACCGCGCATGCGGCTCATGATTTGCGCCTTGAGCGAGGGTACGTGTACTTTGGCGAGGACAGCATCCCCTGGGAAGTTGCAACCGCCCGTGCCGATGTCCGCGGCGCCGATCGAGGACGTCCCGGCGCGGTCTTCGTGGCCGTCATGACCCGCTCAGGCAAGATGATGGCCTTGACCACTGCAGGATGGGAGCCCTTCACAGGTGGGCTTGTTCCACCCGCCGCCGTTTTTCAGAGTCTGCCCAGCTCGCCTTCGCTGGTCGTATTCAATTCGCGTGACACGGATCGTCGAGGCCGGCGCCTTTACGACACGGGGCTTCCTGGTCGGACCCTCTGCGAGGCCGCCGCTATGCTTGGAGCAAGTGACTTCACGCTGGCGGTTGGCTATGGCGTGCTCACCCAGGACGATGAAGCCACCATTGATCGAATGCGGTCATTGGGGTCCAAGCTCGACCTCGATCACATGCGGTTGGCATTCGTTCATCGCAATATGCGGAACCATAACAAGTGGAGCGAAGTTTACCGTCTGGACTGCGGCTCCAGCGGTCTAGGCCTTGGCGAAAACTGAGTCCACAAAAAAACCCTGCCAAGACCCGTTAGGTCTCGACAGGGTTTTCTCCTTTCCAACGCATCACGCCGCTTTATGCAGCGCCTTTTTCACTCCCATCCGCTCCCAGGCCGCAGGGTCTACCGGCAGTGGCGCTGCCCGTCCCGTAGCCAAGTTCATGAATACCCCATGATGCCCAATCCGGCCATGCCGGAATAGTTGCCAGAGCAGGTTCAGCGCATAAAGGGCGACCCCCCGATTCACGAACAAGCTCTGCTTTTCCAGCGCTTCGGCCAGCGAGCACGACGGAGCGTCATCCTTACCGTCGAGCGTTTCGTCGATCACCTCCGGGTAGAACTCGGCCACCGTGGGTAACCTCTCCTCGCGGTCGCAGCCGTAACGCGGCGGCGTTTCACCGAGAATGCACTGTCCGTCCTCGGCACGGTTACCGACGTCAAGCCAGTAGGCTCCCGGTTGCAAGGACCGCAGGATCGCCTTTCTGGCTGCGCGGTTGTCCACGCAGCCGATGACGATATCCGTTTTCAGCTGCTGCATTTCAAGACGTTCGACTTCAGCCTTCCAGTTGAGTCCCATCGCCATGTTGATGCGATGCACGAGCACTTCGGCCTTCGGGAGTCCAACGTCGCTCGGCCAGAACATCTGCCGGCCAACGTTCGTCTCGGAGACGGTATCGTCATCGACCACCGTCACCGCCAACCCTTCCGGATGGCCAAGCGATCGCATCGCCCGGTCGAGCTGCGCAAGACCCGTTAGGATCTGGGATCCCGTTCCACCTGCACCCACCACGTGGATGCTTACTTTGCGACTCAGCAACTCCGCGTGAATGAAGTGCTCCATCTTTCTTCTCCTTGTTGAACGACGGCTGCGTCGAACTCGATGTAATCGCCCGAAACGCGAGCTTTCAGACTGATGTACTTGCCCAGAAGGCATAGCCGAAAGGCGGTCTCGAGCTGTGGTTGATCACACCTTCCGAGGACGCCGCTCACTTTGACCTCCCCGCAGTCGTCCTGGTCGTCTGTGCTGGAAAAGAAGGCTGAACCGGCCCCATGAGAGTGCAGGTCCATCACCAAGTGCTCTCCCTCGACGAGCTTTGGCCGCCAGTACCGGATGTGTCCAGCCGATGCGGCAATCACCTGCCCTAGACGACCCGAAAACTCTTCCTTTTGCTCGTCCCACACAAGCCACACTGCAGCCTCCTGCGGGCAACTTCTCCGCGCAAGCGACGCAAATTCCTGCATGAGCTCAAGCGGGATCGGCGGGTACAGGAACGTTAGCTCGGGCTTGAGAACGCCGTAGGGCATCGCAACCTCCGATTGCCGCGCAACGCGCTGCAGTGCGTACAACCAGGCACGCCTTACTTCCAACCACAGCCCGTCACTTGCCACCACGAATCGGTGGCCTGGCGTTTCGAGCCGCTGGAACGGTTCGAAACGGGGCGCGATCAGCGTGGGCGTGAGCGCCTGGATCAACAGGTCTTTCTCATTCACGATGCAGGCTCCTATTGATTGCGCGCAGCAGCTTCTCCACGGTCATCCCGTTGTCGACCAGGACGTCCGCAGGGAATTTCTCGAATTTCTTTCCGTCCAGCATCGCCTTCCAGAAAGCCGTTCCCCCTCCCCTGTAGCGCACCAAGGGACCTTGGTGAATGTTCGGGTGCGAGAAATACGACTCGAAGAATGCTTTCTCCCAAGCCTGCGGATCATGTCGCGCTGCCTCTGTGGGCTGTTGCATCGACCCGGTACAGATTCGGCCGTCCGCCCACACGTTGTAGAACGGCGACTGGTAGAGCTTGGTCGACTGCCCAGGCCTGCGTCCGGATTTGAGCGCGAACACGTACCACGCATCCGGCCCGATTGCGAACAGCAGTCCCGGCAGGGGAACCTCGCCGCTTCGCTCTCCGAGGTCCTTCGCTTTGAACCACACACGCCGTCGGCCAGGAGGGCAATACCACACCATCCAGCGTGACCCTTGTGTCAGCACTCGCGTTGGTGTGATTTTTGCGACTTCCATGCGCTCGGGATCCAGCCCTCTGAAGAGCGCCATGAGGCCATCTTTCGCAACGGCAACCCCACGACCCAGCTGAGGGACGCCGTTTTGGACTGTCACATCATGCACGGTGGCATACACCGCACTCTGAACCCCTGCCGCATACCCACGGGCGGATACGGGCTCATACAGCACAATCGCGCTCGTGGGCGCGATCCACTTCTCCGAAGTCACCGTCTGTACTTCGATCATCTTTCATCTCCTGGTTTTGCTCGGCGATGACGCCTAGCGCCTCGTTGAGCAGTCGAAACAAGCAAAAGCCGCTGCGGGCTTTCTTTTCCCACACCGCAAATGCTTCTTCTTCCAATGGAATCTCCATCGCGACTACGATCGGGGTGTACCCGTCGGCGCACTCGTTCGCATACTGGATGTAATCGTCATTGACACGAAGCATGTCATCCTCTTCGTCCCAGCGAAGAATCACTGAACCATATACCGGTTCCATCCCCACGAGATCCTGATCCGTCTCGATCCTTACCTCGCGCCGGATCATCTCGCCGGCGGCCAGTGCGATTGAGCACAATCGCCGCACCCATTCCAGTGGATGCCGACGCGCCAGCTTCTTAAGGCGCCGCTCGGGGATCACCTCTCTGGCATTGAACACCCACTTCGCACCGAAGCTTTCCAGGAACTGACTAGGCCGATAGATGTCCTCCTCGTCTGCTCTGTTCTGATCGAAAGAGGCTGTTTCTTCGAGAAAGTCTTCGTCCGTTTCAGTTCCGTACCAGTAGAGATGTGCTCCCACGCTTTGTGCCCACGCGGGATTCCATGGCACCACGGTTCGGTACCCCGCGTGCTCGATGACGGCATAGATCGTCTGTCCGAGCCCAGGCAAAATCGTCTCGAGGCGCATTAGAACTTCGCCCACGCAAAGCACGGCCTCGCTGTCGAAACTCTCGATCATCAGGTAGACCACCGGGTCTTCCGACTCTTCGCCGCAGCCGACATAGCCCATCGCATCTTCTCGGGCTGTCGCGATCGTTGCCCCCAATCGGTTGACCCACTGCAGATCGCCGGCAACGTTGTTGAACCACCGAGACATACCCACTTCGACGAGCTGAGCTATGGAACCGATGTCGGTGTCTTGTTCGGACAACAGGCCACGATCGTATAGATGCCCCGCCAACCTAGCGAACTTCGGCTCCGGTGCTGCATGGGCTCGGTACCTGTGCTGAATCGCACTGGCTCGCGGCAGGGTCAAAGGATCAATGGGACGGCTTGCCACGGAGGCAAGAGCCGGTTCTTCGGGGAAGCGGTCCGGGTGATCCGCACCAGTTTCTGCAGTGCAGCAGTGCATTGTTGCATCTCCTCCGATAAGACAACGGGGGCGTTATCCGCCCCCGCTTCGTCTTGCTCGCCTCGTGCCACGGCTTCGAGCCGTTCTCTCAGCGAACTCATGTTCCTTACCCCTTTGTCCCGACTGCACGCCGGAACTCGTAGACCAAGCGAGTGCCGCTGGCCGTGGGACCTTCGACCGCCGCCGTAGCCAGTTCCGGGAAGTTCGCACTGTAGAGATCCCGAACCTGGTCGGGACTCATGTGCGCGCCCGGATCCGGCAGCTCGATCCCGTTGAAGCGAAAGACACGAACCGCTTGTTCGATAGCCATGGTTCTTCTCCTTAGAGCAGTGATTCGAGATCGAGGCCGCCGTCACCGGAAGCCAACGGTGCAGAAGGCGCCTCTTTCTCCACGCCTTCATCGACTTCGTCACGCGCCCCCTCATCGGCCTCGTCGTCAGACACGAGGTCGTCGATCGACACGGCAGACGGAGTGGCCGGCTTGGTCTGAGCCGTCGACTTCGCCGGCGTCTTTTTGCTCGCCGCGGCGGCTGCCTTCATCTGCGCCTCTTGCGAGGCCAGCTGTTCCGCCAGCGACTTACGTTCGCCAGCATGCGAGGTCATCAATCCGGCGAACTCGGCGTCGAGCTCCTCGGGCGTGCCGATGAGGGTGATCGGCCGGGCCAACGCCGGATTGGAGCCTTCCTTGAGACGGGACGAGACGGTAATCCCGACACGACCATCGTCGGCCGGAACCATGATGACGGTTACGGCTTCCGCTCCGTCGAGAAGCTTCTTGATGCTCTGGAAAAACATGGTGTACTCCTTGCGTAATGCAGGCACACCGCGACCCTTAGAGCAGGGAGCGTGTGTCCCCGCGGGGTTTTTGAAAGGCTGGCTTTGGCAGATGCCCGGTGAATCCAGCTACCGTTTCCGACGCAGAATCTACGTCGATGGAAACTCGCTTTCCGTTACGCCCATCAGGCGCATCAGGAAACGTTTTCCTCACTGACTGCCAACCACATTGGTTTGGATCGGCACTGGCGTTGGCGATGAACACGTAACAGCCGAAGCCGTACGTATCCATCACCAACGCGGTGATCGGTTACCCAATCACTTCCAGGTCAGGTTGCCCGGAATCTTGCCTTGAAACTCGAAGCCTTCGACCGCCAGGATCTTCTTGACGATCTCGTCCTTCTTGCCCGTGAAGAGCTTGCCGTAAGCCTTCTCGTCCAGGTGCGACTTCAGTCCGATCTGCTCGGAAACAAGCTCGATCTCGCTCTTGGTAAGCAAGCTCAGGTACTCCTCGCCGATTTTCCAGCTCTCGGTGAGGTTGGTACCGCAACGCGCCACCAGAGCGATCAGGGCCGATTCGTCGACCCCTTCCGCCACGGAGGCTGCAATCGCGGTACGCAACGTGTTACGCGCACCGGCCTGCATTGTCGCGACGTCATCCATCGCAGCCGCGATGCTGCCGCCCGCACTCTTCGTGCTGGTGAGCTTTTCGAAGACCATCTGGATCTTCTTGCTCTCGAAGTTGCGTCCGTTTCCGGACATGACCGTGGCCAGCAGCACCACGTCGTTCAACTCCGGATCGCGCGCCAACTGCCGCGCGAGCGCCGTCCGCCAGATCTTGGTGCGGTACTCCTTCACGCGACTCGAGTCCTGCGCCTGCTTCGGCTCAGACTTCTCCGCTGCGACCTTCGCTGCCGCCTTCTTGCCTTCAGCCTTGGCCTTCTCCGGGCTTTCGCCCTTCGCTGCCGCCGCCGTTTCGGCTTTCTGTGCCGCAGTTGCCGCTTCTTGTTCCAGCTTTTGCCGCGCCTTGACCTTCTCGGAGTTGCAGTCCTTGTCGAAACACAACCCGCTGAAGACTTTCCCGACCTTCCCCGGCACCGCTGAGATTGCTGCTCCGAACTTGCCGCAACCCCTGCAGGCCTTGGCCTGCTCTTCGCCGACGCCAGACTCGCCACCGGCCACCAGTTTGATGACCGTGAAATTCTCGCCAGGGCGAACGATCCGGATTTCCGGGTATTCTTCCTTGAGCGATTCCTTGATGGCATCCAGCGCCGTCTCGGTCTTGCCCGAGTAGCACTCTCGGTTCGTACAATGCCCTTCGGCAATCGCCTCGCCGAAGAGCGCTTGCTGATTGCCCGAATTGCTCGGACATCCGGCGCATTCGCTCTTGTCGAAGATCGCATCCGCCAGTTTTTGCGCCAGGGCCGCGATCTTATCCTTGAGCTCGCTGACGCTCGGCATCTTCGGAGCGCCGAGCAGCATCTGAAGCACCGCAGGCTGCTTCTCCTTGGGAAGGCCAGCGAGCAGTTCCGCGTGACCGAGGTTAATCTTCTCCTCGATCAGTGCGTCGCGTACCGGATCGACCGCATTCATCAACCCCAGACGCTTGTCCAGCGTCTGGCGAGCCCATCCGAGGCGGCGAGCCGCTTCGTCTCGATCACCGCCGACCCGCGCGAGAATTCGCGCCGCGGACTCCGCCTCTTCAGCGGGATTCATGCCTCCGCGTTGGACGTTCTCGATCAGGCTGAACTCCTCAGCCTCCTCGTCTTCCATTTCGCGAACATGAACGGGGAGGTTGTAGTCGTCGCCCAACTCCGCTTTCGCGAGCGCGTAGCGCGTGAAGCCTGCGCGCAACTCAAGACGACCGTCCGTGAGGGGGCGCACAAGCACGGGCTGGATCACGCCTTTGACGCGGATCGAGGCGCGCATCTCCTCGCTTGCCGGGTTCGTACCCCGACGCGGGTTCGGCCCAAGAACGATGTCACCCAAACGGACATGGGTGGGGAACTGCTGCGTGGTGACTTGCATGGTGACTCCTCGTGAAAAACCGGAGTCCCACTGACCCCATGGGATCAAGGAGACCCCGTGGGTTGATTGAAGGCTGGGTTCGGCTAGAGAGCCTGGTGGTTCCAGCTACCATTCGGACGCCTGATGAGCGTCAGAGGCACGGTGATCTTAATCCATCAGAACTTGCCGTGCAAGCAAAGCTCTGTTGTTCATCCTGGCTTTCCACTGTGGCAATTTGCCACACGCCACAACGACTTTCCGAATGTCTCAAGTCGTTGTGGCAACTTGCCACACCCTTCCTTTTGACTACCGTCATCTCTGCGCGCATAGTATCGTACACGCTTATTCGCGATGTTGGACACCGATAACTGCAGACCTCCATTTCCACATCGTCAGCAGGTGTTTCCCACAAGAAACAGGATTGCCCAAGCGGATGGGTATGGCCAACGAGCACAAGCCATCCTGTTCGCATTTCCACCCGAGTGAAATCGGGGTATTCAAACGAGGATTTCCATGACCCGTATCGTTGCCCTTGCCAACCACAAGGGGGGGGTCGGCAACAATACGACCACCATCAACCTTGCGGCCG
>ERZ761602.8278-NODE-8278-length-10549-cov-5.574042_pt1 | contig 10549 bp, 3 predicted proteins | sample MGYA00512165_ERZ761602 | MGnify/ENA primary metagenome ERZ761602 (study PRJEB28899, sample SAMN02445085) | bioreactor sludge metagenome | biome: EBPR sludge; isolation source: Thorneside wastewater treatment plant | place: Australia: Brisbane, Thorneside...
CCGCGATGTGGGGGTTTTCGCGGCCCTGGCCGCGCGCCTGGCCCACGTCTACGGCGAGAAGATGACCCAGGCCTTCGACGTCAGCCAGTACAAGGGCGTGGCCCAGGATTACCTGCGCCGGCCCCCGGCGGCCGGCGGGCGGGTGCTGGTGGTGCTGGATGGCCTGGACGAGGCCGCCTGGGAGATCGGCGCGGACCTGTTCCCGACCGAGCCGCCGGAACACCTACGCGTCCTGGTTGCCGCCCGCCCCCTGGCCGGCGACTCTGGCCCCGAGGGCTGGCTGAACCGCCTGGGTTGGGAACGGCCCGGGCACGCCCTGTCGTTAGGGCTGGGCGGCCTGGACCTGGCCGGTGTGCGCGACGTGTTGGCGCAGATGGGGGATCCGCTGGATGCGCTCGCCGCGCACTTCGACGTGGTGACACGCCTGCACGAGTTGAGCGAGGGCGATCCGCTGCTGGTGCGCCTGTACGTGGAGGCCCTGCTCCCGCAAGGCGAGCAGGCCGCGCTCGTTACGCCCGATGACCTGCTCAAGCTCCAGCCCGGCCTGAAGGCCTACCTGGATCGCTGGTGGCACGAACAACGCCAACTCTGGGGCAGTGCTAGTCCCCTGCGCGAGCCGAGCGTGAAAGCCCTACTCAACCTGTGCGCGACCGCGCTGGGACCGCTGGATAAGGCCGATGTGCTGGCACTGGCGCCAAACGAAATCCCCGACTCGTTCACGCTGGCCGAGGCCGCGCAAGCTGTGGGGCGGCTGTTGATTGGCGATGGCGAGCAGACGGGCTACACCTTTAGCCACCCGCGCCTGCGGGATTACTTTGCCGGGGCTTTGACACGCTCCGAGACGGAAAGCTGGCAGAGACGGTTTTTGGGCTATGGGCGTGTGACGCTGACGGGCCTGGAAACCGGCTCACTGAAGCCCGCAGATGCGCCTGCCTACATCGTGCGCTACTATGGCGCCCATCTTGAAGCGGCCCGCGCGCCGGCCAAGGCGTTCTACGCTCTCGTATGTGAAGGCTGGCTGCGGGCCTGGGAATGGGTGGATGGCACGCCGGATGGTTTTCTGGGCGATGCCCGCCGGGCTTGGACACAGGCCGAACGCGAGGGGTCGGAAGCACTGGCCCAATTCGTGCGCGCGGCGGCCTGTTTGGCGAGTGTGACCTCGCTAAGCGCCAACATTGATGATGACTTAATAATGGGGTGTCTTGGAATCGGAGTATTGAGCCCAAGACTTGCCCTAGCCCTGGCTCGTCGCAAGCCAGAGGCTTGGGAGCAGTTTGCCAGCCTTATCCTGCTGCTGGAGTTCTTGTTACCAGCGAAGCAAGCTTCCGTGCTGGCCGAAGCCTTGGACGTTGCGCTGACCATTCAAGACGAATGGCGCCGCGCCGACGCCCTGCGTGCCGCGGCCGAGCGCCTGCCGCGGGACGCCCCTGCCCTGCTGGCCCAGGCCCTGAGCATTGCGCGGGCTATTCAAGACGAGGGGGAACGCGCCGACACCCTGTGCGCCGTGGCCGAGCGCTTGCCGCCGGCTGAGCAGGCTGCCGTGCTGGCCGAAGCCATGAACGCCGCGCGGGTTAGTCAAGACGCATGGCGCCGCGCCGACGCCCTGTGCGCCGTGGCCGAGCGCCTGCCGGCGACTGAGCAGGCTGTCGTGCTAGCCGAAGCCATGAACGCCGTGCAGGCCATTCAAGACGAAGGAGGGCGTGCCAACGCCCTGTGCGTCGTGGCCGAGCGCCTGTCGCCAAACCTCCCCGCGCTACTGGTAGAGGCCCTGAGCGTTGCGTGGGCCATTCAAGATGAAGAGCGCCGCGCCAACTCCCTGAGCACCGTGGCCGGACGCTTGCCGCCGGCGGAGCAAGTCGCCGTATTGGCCGAAGCCCTGCGGGCCACACGGGCCATTCACGACGAGTGGCGGCGCGCCAACGCCCTGAGCGCCGTAGCTGAACGCCTGACACTGAATGTTCCCGCCCTGCTAGCCGAGGCCTTGAGCATATCGAAGGCAATTCAAAACGAGAGGGACCATGCCAACGCTCTGCGTGCCGTAGCCAAGCGCCTGCCACCGAACGTCCCGGCCCTGCTGGCAGAGGCCCTGAGCATGGCACGGAGCATTCAAAACGAGAGGGACTGTGCCAACGCCCTGTGCGCCGTGGCCGAGCGCCTGCCGCCGGCGGAGCAAGCGGCCGTACTGGCCGAAGCCCTGTGCGCTGCACAGGCCATTCAAGACGAAGGGGAGCGTGCCAGCGCCCTGGGCGCCGTGGCCGAGCGCCTGCCGCCGGCGGAGCAAGCGGCCGTACTGGCCGAAGCCCTGCGGGCTGCACAGGCCATTCAAGACGAGAGGGAGCGCGCCAACGCTCTACGCGTCGTGGCCGAGCGCCTGCCGCCGGCGGAGCAAGCGGCTGTGCTAGCCGAAGCGCTGCGCGTCGCGCGGGCCATTCACGACGAGTGGCGGCGCGCCAACGCCCTGCGCGCCGTGGCCGAGCGCTTGCCGCCGGCGGAGCAGGCCGCCGTATTGGCCGAAGCCTTGCGCGCCGCTCGGGTCATTCCAAACGAAGGCCCGCGCGTCGACGCCCTCCTGTCCCTGGCCGAGCGCCTGCCGCTAGCGGAGCAAGCGGCCGTACTGGCTGAAGCCTCGGGCGCCGCGCGAGCAATTCAAGGCGAGAGGGAGCGCGCCAACGCCCTGCGCGCCGTGGCCGAGCGCCTGCCGCCGGCGGAGCAGGCCGCCGTATTGGCCGAAGCCCTGCGCGCCGCGCGGGCCATTCCAAACGAAGGCCCGCGCGTCGACGCCCTCCTGTCCCTGGCCGAGCGCCTGCGGCTAGCGGAGCAAGCGGCCGTACTGGCCGAAGCCCTGCGCGCTGCACAGGCCATTCAAGACGAAGGGGAGCGTGCCAGTGCCCTAGGCGCCGTGGCCGAGCGCTTGCCGCCGGACGCCCCCGCCCTGGTGGACGAGGCTTTGAGCGTTGCGCGGGGCCTTCAATACGAAGCGTTGCGCGCACGTGCCCTGTGCGCCGTGGCCGAGCACCTGCCGCCAGCGGAGCAAGCCGCCATATTGGCCGAAGCCTTGCGCGCCGCTCGAGCTATTGAAAACGAAGAATGGCGCGCTGACGCCCTGAGCACTGTGGCCGAGGGCCTGCCGCCAGAAGAGCAAACGGTGGTGTTGGCCGAGGCCCTGCTCGCCGCGCAGACCTTTCAAGACAAATGGTGGCGCGCCGACGCCCTGTGTGCGGTGGTCGAGCGCCTGCCGCCGGACGTCCCGGCCTTGCTGGCCAGAGCCCTGAGCGCCGCGCGAGCAATTCAAGACAAGAGGGAGCGCGCCAACGCCCTGCGCGCCGTGGCCGAGCGCCTGCCGCCGGCGGAGCAAGCGGCTGTGCTAGCCGAAGCCTTCAACGCTGCGCGGGCCATTGAAGACGAAAGGCGGCGCGCCAACGCCCTGTGCGCCGTGGCCGAGCGCCTGCCGCCAGGGGAGCAAGCGGCTGTACTGGCCGAAGCCCTGCGCGCCGTACGAGCGGTTCAGGACGAAGGCACGCGCGTCGATTCCCTCCTGGTCGTGGCCGAGCACCTGCCGCGGACGGAACAAGCCGCCGTGTTGGTAGAAGCCCTGGGCGCTGCGCGGGCCATTCAAGACGAGAGGAAGCGTGCCAACGCTCTGTGCGCCGTAGCGGAGCGTCAGCCGCCGGCGGAGCAGGCCGCCGTGTTGGCCGAAGCCCTACGCGCTGCGCGGGCCATTCAAGCTGAAAGCGCGCGCGCCGACGCCATCCTGGCCGTGGCCGAACGCCTGCCGCCGGACGTGCATGATCTTCACTACGAAGTCTGGCAGATGGCCTGTCATATGGCGAACGGCGTGAATAGCTCTCAGTTCATTAGCCTAGCAGCTTCAGGTTGGCTGGACCTCAGCCGAGCTGCCGGCAAGTCCGAAACCCAAATGGTTTCGGATACTCTCAATGCCTTCGCTCCCGCCGGCCGCCCTCAACTGCTCCGAATTATCGAAGCCCTGCTGCCGGTCATCCACCGCCTCGGCGGCGAGCGCGCCGTCCGTGAGACCGCCCGGGCCATCATCGACACGGCGAAATGGTGGCCGTGAGCGCCGGATCAGGCTAAACTCAGGCCACGTCTGAACCGACCAGGAGACTCTACATGCCGCGAGGCAAAAAGACCGCGAAACCCCAACCCGCCGTTGCCCGCAATGGCGCCGGCAACGGCAACCTCAAAGCCCTGCTGGATGAGCTCTTCCAGGCCGCCATCAAGCTGCGCGGCTCGGTGGAGCCGGCGGACTACAAGCGCTACGTCCTGCCCATCATCTTCCTGCGCTTTCTAAGCCTGCGCTACGACGCCCGCCGCGCCGAGCTGGGCCGGCTGATCAAGGAGCCCAAGAGCGAGTATTACGGCTACAAGAAGGCCCTGGACGACCCGGACGAGTACCGCAGCGCCAGCGTCTTCCCCATCCCGGAGGCTGCCCGCTGGGAGAATATCCGCGCCATCGCCACCGCCGACGACATCAAGGTCCGGCTGGATAACGTCCTGCAGTTGCTGGAGGACACCTACCCCGATAAGCTCAAGGGCCTCCTGCCGCGCATCTACGCCGGCTCCAATCTGGAGCGCGAGGGCCTGGCCGGCCTGATCAACCTGTTCTCCAAGGACGTCTTCGAGCAGGACCACGGCGGCACGGACCTGATCGGCCGCATCTACGAATATTTCATTGGCGAGTTCGCGTCCACGGAGGGCAAGCGCGGCGGCGAGTACTTCACGCCGGCCAGCATCGTGCGCCTGCTGGTGGCCATGCTGGAGCCGACCGCCGGCAAGGTTTTCGACCCGTGCTGCGGCTCAGGCGGGATGTTTGTGCAATCAGATGCGTTCACCCGGCACAACGGCAAGCTCTCGTTCTTCGGCCAGGAGAGTAAGGACTTCACCTACCGCCTGTGCCGCATGAACCTGTTCATCCACGGCCTGGATGGAGATGTTCAGCTGGGCAACTCCTACACGGACGACAAGCACGCCGGCCTCAAAGCCGACTACCTCCTGGCCAACCCGCCCTTTAACGACGGCTCCAAGGGCGACGAGGGCTGGGGTGCGAGCCGCATCCCGGACAAAGACCCACGCCTGACTCTGGGCGGCCAGCCCATGCCGCTCTCCGTGCGCAACGCCAACACCATGTGGATGCTGCACTTCCTGCACCACCTGAAGGACGGCGGCACGGCCGGCTTTGTGATGGCCACCGGCGAACTGAGCAACAGTGAGACGGCGCGGCTGGAGGTGCGCAAGGCGCTGATGGAGCAGGGTTATGTGGATTGCATCGTGCAGCTCACAGGCCAACTGTTCGCCAACACCCAGATCCCGTGCGGGCTGTGGTTCCTGGCCAAGAACCGCAGGGGCACCCACGGCTACCGCGCCCGCGCAAACGAGATCCTGTTTATCGATGGCCGCAAGCTGGGCACCCTGATCCCGGGCTCGCGCAAGCAAAAGGAGCTGACCGCCGAGGAGCTAGAGCAGATCGCGGGCGTGTACCGGCAGTTCAAGCGCCAGGGAGTTCCAGAGGCCGTGCCCGGCTTCTGCCGCGTGGCGACGCTGGATGAGGTGCGCGAGCACAATTACGCGCTGACGCCAGGGCGGTATGTGGGGTCAGCCGATACCGATGACAGTGATGAAATCTTTGAAGAAAGAATGCCGAGGCTTGTAGAAGAACTACGCACCCAATTCGTAAAGGCAGCCGAACTGGATGTTCAAATCCGCTCCGCCCTTCAAGATCTCGGTTATGACACAAGGTAAACGGCGAAATACAACGCTGGGCGCCGAAGCGGAAATACTTGCCGGCTTCCCCTTCAAGAGTGCCGAGTATGTAAACGATCCAGCAGCACCGCGCTTATTGCGGGGGGACAACGTCGTTCAAGGGAGCATCAGATGGGATGATGCCAAACACTGGCCAGAATCGAAGCTTGATGGCCTGACCGATTATGCCCTTCAACCCGGGGACGTTGTACTAGCCATGGACAGACCCTGGATCGAGGCAGGCCTGAAATATGCAGCGATTACGGCGCACGATTTACCCGCCTTGCTCGTTCAACGCGTTGCACGCTTGCGTGGCAAAAACGGGCTAGATCAACGATTCTTAAAATATGTCATTGGCAGCGCAGACTTTACCGATTACATATTGGCCGTCCAAACAGGCACATCAGTCCCCCATATTAGCGGCCAACAAATCAAAGACTATAAATTTGAGTGCCCACCAATCGCCGAGCAACACGCCATCGCCCGCGTCCTCGGCGCGCTGGATGACAAGATCGAGCTCAACCGCCGCATGAACCGCACCCTGGAGCAGATGGCGGCGGCGCTGTTCAAGTCCTGGTTTGTGGATTTCGACCCGGTGACGGCCAAGGCCGAGGGCCGCCGGCCCTTCGGCATGAGCGCCGAGACCGCCGCGCTCTTCCCGGCGGCGTTTCAGGACTCGGTGTTGGGGCCGATACCGCAAGGATGGAAGACGGGAATTGTAGGCGAAGAGTACAACTTGACCATGGGCCAATCTCCGCCCGGAAACACATACAATGAACTGGGAGAAGGCACTGCTTTTTATCAGGGCCGTACGGACTTCGGCTTTCGCTACCCGACACCGCGTGTGTTCTGTACCGCGCCGACCCGTCTTGCCAACGCCGGGGACACCCTGGTTAGTGTTCGCGCACCCGTAGGCGACGTCAATATGGCTCTAGAAAACTGCTCCATCGGGCGTGGCGTGTCCGCCATTCGTCACAAGAGCGGCAGTCGCTCCTTCACCTACTACGCAATGCGGTCGCTCGGAGATGAGTTCGACGTATTTGAAGGTGAAGGCACCCTGTTCGGATCAATTGGCGGGTCTGATTTCCGGGGCCTCAAGATCATCGTGCCTGAGCCACGAGTCGTGGCCGAGTTTGAGCGTCGAGCACACCCATTTGACCAGAGCATTGAAAACAACGAGCGCCAGGTGACAACCCTCGCCAGCATCCGCGACGCGCTGCTGCCAAAGCTGCTCTCGGGCGAGATTCGGGTCAAGGCCGCCGAGAAACAGGTCGAGCGCGCCATCGGGTAACAGGGGAAGCCATGACCGGGCACCGGGGCACCGAGACGGATTTCGAGCTGACCACCATCGAGCGGCTGGAAGGTCTCGGCTACCACCACCTGTTCGGCCCTGAGCTTGAGCGTCCACTTGAGCGGGTGGTGCTCCCTGACATCCTGCGCGCCTGGCTCGCGCGCCGCTACCCGGACCTGCCCCAGGCCGCCCTGGACGAGGCCGTCCACGTCATCAGCCGGCCCCAGGGCGTGGACACCCTGCGCCGCAACCTGGATTTCCACCAGCGCCTGACGCGCGGCTTCGAGCTCAAGGTGGAATTCCCAGACGGCCGCGTCGAGCACCGGCACCTGTACGGAATCGATTGGGACAACCCCGGTAACAACAATTTCCACGTCGTCAACCAGCTCCCCATCCACGGCCAGAACGACCGCCGGCCCGACATCGTCATCTTCGTCAACGGCCTGCCGCTGGTGGTCTTCGAGCTCAAGAACCCGCACTCGGCCAGCGCCAGCGTGGACGACGCCTTTAACCAGATCCAGCACTACGTCTACGGCATCGCCCAGCTCTTCGACTACAACGCCCTGGCCGTCATCTCGGACGGCAATCACACCCTGCACGGCATGTGGCCGGCCAGCCTGGAGTGGTACGCGCCCTGGCAGTCCCGCGACGGGCTGACCGTGGAGCCGACCACCACTGCCAGCATGAAGACCCTGGTGGAGGGCCTCTTCCCTAAGGACCGGCTCCTGGCCTACCTCCGCGACTTCATCCTGTTCGAGGTCGCCAACGACAAGGTCACCAAGAAGGGCGCCAAGTACCACCAGTTCTTCGCTGTGCGCCTGGCCGTGGAAAGGACGCTGGCGCTGGTTCGGGCGGGTCAGGCCGCCGACCGGCGCATCGGCGTCATCTGGCACACCACCGGCTCGGGCAAGTCGCTCTCGATGGTGTTTCTGGTCAGCCTGCTGCGCCGCCAACCAGAACTGGAGAACCCGCTCTTCCTGATCCAGGTGGACCGCACCGACCTGGACGACCAGCTCTCCGACCAGTTCGGCGTGGCCCGCGCCCTGGTGGGCGACGTGCGCCAGGCCGCCAGCGTGGACGACCTGCGCGGCCTGCTGCAGACCACGGGCGGCGCCGTGGTCCTGACCACCATCGAGAAGTTCACGCTCAAGGAGGGCGAGGCCGCTCACCCGCTGCTCAGCGCGCGCCGCAACGTCATCGTCATCGCGGACGAGGCCCACCGCTCGCAGTACGGCTTCGAGGCCGGCTTCGCGCGCTACCTGGCCGAGGCCCTGCCCAACGCCCTGCGGCTTGGCTTCACGGGCACGCCCATCAGCCTGAGCGGCGCGGACACCGTGGCCGTCTTCGGCGACGTCATCCACACCTACACTATCGCCCAATCCCAGAAGGACAAGGCCACGGTCCCGATCTTCTACGAGCCGCGCCTGATCCGCCTGCACCTCAAGCCCAAGGACCTGGACGCGGAGCTGGCCGCCATCCCCGGCGCGGACGCCGAGGCCGCCCGCCAGCGCGCCAAGTGGGCCGCGCTCTCCGCCGCCGCCCGGGCCAAGGAGCGCCTGGACGAGTTGGCCGCCGACCTGTTGGCCCATTTCCGGGCGCGCACGGCCACGCTCCAGGGCAAGGCCCTGATCGTGTGTATGGAGCGCGCCAACTGCGTCAAGCTCTACGACGCTTTGACCGCCCTGCCCGGCTGTCCCGAGGTCAAGATCGTGATGACGGGCAATCTGAGCGAGGACCCGCCGGAGTGGAGCGCGGCTGGCCACCTGACCACCAAGACCCAGCGGGACCTCATCAAGAAGCGCATGCTCGACCCTGACGACGCGCTGGCCCTGGTCATCGTCTGTGATATGTGGCTGACCGGCACCGACCTCCCGTGCCTGCACACGCTCTACGTCGATAAGCCCATGCGCGGGCACACCATGATCCAGGCCATTTCGCGCGTCAACCGCGTCTTCCGCGATAAGCCGGCCGGCCTGGTGGTGGACTACATCGGCATCGGAGACGAACTGCGCGAGGCCGCCGCCCGCTACAGCCAGAGCGGCGACGAGAGTGAGCCGGCCCCGGACCTGCAGGCCACGGCCAGGCCCCTATTCATGGCGGAATTAGCCGCTACCCGGGCGACTCTGCCGGCCGGCCAGGACTACGGCGGCTGGCGTACTCTCAGCCTGATCGGCATCGAGGACCTGTACGCCGGCGTCTATGGCTACCTGGCCACGGATGACGCCCGGCGCGACGCCTTCCTGCAGGCGGAGGCGCGCCTCTCGGCGGCCTTCCTGCTCGTCAAGCACCTGGACGAGTGCCGGCCTTACGCGGACGAGGTCATCTTCTACCAGCGGGCGCGCAAGCAGATCCTGAAGACGGCGCCGGGCCAGAAGGCCGATAAGACCGTGGCCCAGGCCGTGCGCGACCTAGTGGATGACAGCGTCGAGTCCGAGGGCGTGGTGGACATCTTCCAGGCCGCCGGCCTCGAGCGCGCCGACCTCTCCATCCTGGACGACCAGTTCTTGCAGACCTTCAAGGACCGCCCGCACGAGAACCTGCGGCTCAAGCTGCTGGAGAAACTGGTGCGGGATGAGATCGCGCGCCGGCGCCGGCGCAACCTGGCCCAGGCCGAGTCCTTCCAGAAGCTCTTGGAGCAGACACTGGAGCGCTACCACGCCCGCGTCATTGACGCCGCCCTGGTGGTCCGGACCCTGATCGAGATGCGCCAGCAGTGGCAGACCGAGGACCAGCGCGCCGCCCGGCTCGGCCTCTCGCCGGAGGAACTGGCCTTCTACGACGCCGTCGCCGCCAACTTCCTGAACCTGTACAACGAAGCCTTCCTGCGCGACCTGGTGCACGACGTGGTCCAGGTGGTGAAGAACAACCTGAAGGTGGACTGGACCCAGCCACACCGCGACGAAGTGAAGGCCGCCGTGCGCTCGGCGGTGCGGCGGGTGCTGCGCCGGCGCGAGGTGCGGGAGGAGGACCTGGAGCCCTTTATGGGCTACATCCTCACCCAGGCCGAGGCCCTGTACGCGGATTGGCCGGCGGGGGTGTTCGAGGGGGCCGATATATGTTGACGAATGCGCGGCTCCAACGTGTGCTTCGCCTGTTCCTGATCTGGCTGCTCACCTCGGCCGTCATCGGCGGATGGGCGTGGATCAATATTGCTTACACACCTACGCCGCCTTGGTTGGACGTGTGTCTTGGTCTGACGATGATCGCTGCATTGTGGTGGTCAAAAGACCTGGCGCTGCTGGCTCTATGGTTGACCCGCTACCCTGGGTCTCGTTGGGCAGCGCTGGGGCTGCTTGTTCTGGCCGCGGCAGGGTTGACCACCTGGATAACCAATCCCGGAGGCGTGTACCAGGATAGAGCCTGGCTAACCCTGACGCTATCCGACGATGGCTCAGTTGCCCCGTATCTCAATTGGCCCGAGTTGTCTTTCCAAGGTCTATTCTATTCGTTGCCAAATGTTATCAATATCGCGGAATACTCCGTGGTATACCTCCGTGAGAG
>ERZ761602.8279-NODE-8279-length-10548-cov-5.870199_pt1 | contig 10548 bp, 7 predicted proteins | sample MGYA00512165_ERZ761602 | MGnify/ENA primary metagenome ERZ761602 (study PRJEB28899, sample SAMN02445085) | bioreactor sludge metagenome | biome: EBPR sludge; isolation source: Thorneside wastewater treatment plant | place: Australia: Brisbane, Thorneside...
CGCGACGGCCTCACGGTGACGGTGCCGATCTACGCGCTGAACCAGGTCAGCGAGGCGCGCTGCGAATGGCTGGTGCCCGGGCTGCTGCCGGCCAAGGTGCAGGCCCTGTGCAAGACGCTGCACCAGCGGCCGCGCTCGCGCCTGGTGCCGCTGCCCGACTATGCGGCCGAGTTCTGCGCCACGGCGGCCTTCGGCGAGGGCAGCCTGCTCGACGCGCTGCTGAAGGCGGTGCGCGAGCGCACCCAGCTCGCGGTACAGCGCAACGACTTCAAGCACGACCAGCTGCCGCCGCACCTGTTCATGAACCTGCGCGTCGTCGACGAGCATGGCCGCCAGCTCGGCATGGGGCGCGACGTGGCCGGGCTGAAGGCCGAGCTCGGCGGCCAGGCACGCATTGCGTTCCAGGCGCTGGCGGCGCTGAAGCGGCCGACCGCGGCCGTGCCATCGGGGACACCACCGCCGCAAGCGGGTCGCGCGACGCGCCGGCAGCCGCGTCGCCGCATGCGGCCGCGCGCGGTGTCGCCGCAAAGGCCGCCGCGCAGACCACCACCTCGGCGTCGGCCCCGGCCGCCGCCACTCGCCACACCGCGTGGACCTTCGGCGAGCTGCCCGAGCTGCTGGAGGTCCGCCGCGGCGGCCAGGTGCTGGTCGGCTTTCCGGCCATCGTCGACCATGGCACGCATGTCGAGGTCGAGGTCTTCGACGAGCCCGAGGTCGCCGCGGCGCGCCACCGCGACGGGCTGCGCCGGCTCGTCGCGCTGCAGCTGCGCGAGCCGCTCAAGTACCTGGAGAAGAACATCCCGGACCTCACCCGCATGGCCGGCCTGTACCTGGCGCTGGGCACGCTGGAGGACCTGCGCGGGCAGGTCGTCGAGGTCGCGCTGGACCGCGCCTTCCTCGGCGAGCCGCTGCCGCACGACGAGGCCTCGTTCAGGAGCCGCCTGGTACAGGGCCGCGCGCGGCTGAACCTGATCGCGCAGGAGGTCGCGCGCCAGGCTGCCGTCGTGCTGGACGAGTTCGCCGCCGCGCAGCGCAAGCTCAAGGACAGCCGCGCGCCGCGCGAGCTGGCCGACGACATCACGGCGCAGCTGCAGCGGCTGGTGCCCAGGCGCTTCCTGGCCGACACGCCCTGGAGCGCGCTGCAGCACCTGCCGCGCTACCTGAAGGGCGTGCAGCTGCGTCTGGACAAGTGGCGCGCCGACCCGGCGCGCGACGCCGCGCGGCTGGCCGAGCTGCGGCCGCTGGAGCAGCGCTGGCAGCGCCGGCGTGCCGAGCTCAAGGGCGCCGGTCACGCGCGGATGGACGAATTCCGCTGGCTGCTGGAGGAACTGCGCGTGAGCCTGTTCGCGCAGGAACTGCGCACGCCGCAGCCGGTGAGCGTCAAGCGCCTGGAACGCGCCTGGGCGCAGATACAGGCCTGACCGGCGCCGCTCAGCGGCGCCGACCTGCGCGCGTCGTGGCGCGGCGCGCGCGCGTGGCCAGCAGCGCGAGCCCGGACAGCAGCATCAGCGTCGTCGCCGGTTCCGGGATCGGCGCCGGGTTGGTGTGCACGCCGCCGCTCAGGCTGACCAGCGCCATGAAGGTGCCGTTCATCGGCGTGCCGGCGGTGTTGTCCAGCGCGACGAAGAGCGTCAGGTTCTCGATGCTGCGGCTGCCGCCGCTGAAGCTGCCGCAGCCGCCGCCCGGGCCAGGGTCGGTGCCGGTCGTCAGTGCCGCCGCGATCGCGCAGCCGTCGGTGCTGAAGATGCCGGGCACCGGCGGGTCCGGGACGAGCAGGCGCATCCAGGCCTGGGCATAGCTGTTGCTGCTCTGCCAGTCGCCGTCCCAGCCGGCGCCGACGGTGACCGCGACGCTGGCCACGGCCGAGATTTCCAGCCGCGTGTGGGGTGACAGCGTGAACTGCCCGACGTCGGCCGAAGGCGCCACGACCGAGGCGCCGTAGCCGGCGCGCAGGTCCGACTGCCCGGCGCTGCCCGGCCCCTGCGCCTGTGCCGTGGCGGTCAGCGCCATGCCGGACACCAGGGGGCCGGGGTTGGCCAGTTCGCTGCGCACGCTGCTGCGTGCAGTGGCCCCTTCGGCCAGCGCTGCCGACCAGGGACCGTCACCATCGCGCGTCATCGAGTCGACTTCCCCCTGGTAGCCGATGCCGGAGAAGCTGTGCGCCCAGGCACGCGAGCGGCCGTCGCCCGCGAAGCTGACCCAGGGGGCCAGTCCGTCGTCGGGTGCCAGGTCCACCAGCGTGACGACGAATCCGTCGAGACGGGCGCTGGAGGAGGCGGCGACATTGGCGCCGGCGGCCGATGCGGCGACGAGCGCCAGGCCGGCGGCCAGGCAACGGACGAGCAGGGGCATGACGGTCTTCCTCCCGTTGGTGTTGTTGCGCGGCGGCCGTCATGGCCGGGCAGTGACTGACGATCGTGTGGCGGGTTGCCGGCATCGCGCAGCGGGTTAACCCGCATACCGTTGGGTGGGCTCGTCGGGTGCCGCTACCCGTCGGCGCCCGGACCATGGGCTGCGATCGGACGGAATCCTGCTCCAGATCAAGGGGATGCTAACAACAATGATTCTCGCTTGCGTTAAAGTTCCACTCCATCCTCAACCGCCACCTGCCGCAACCGACACCATGAACCGGATCACCCGCCGCGCCCTGCTGGCGCTGTCCGCCGCGCTGACCCTGGCTCCGGCCGCCCAGGCCCAGGACCGCGTCCTGAACCTGTACTCCGCCCGCCACTACCAGACCGACGAGGCGCTGTACGCCAACTTCACGCAGGCCACCGGCATCCGCATCAACCGCGTCGAGGCCGACGACGCCGGGCTGCTGGCCCGCCTGAAGGCCGAGGGCAGCGCGAGCCCGGCCGACGTGATCCTGCTCGTCGACGCCGCGCGGCTGTGGCGCGCGGAGCAGGACGGCCTGTTCCAGCCGGTCAAGTCCGCGGTGCTGGAGCAGCGCATCCCGGCCCACCTGCGCGGCGGCGAGGGCGCGCAGGGCGCGCAGTGGTTCGGCATGTCCACGCGGGCCCGCGTCATCGTCTACGACAAGACGCGGCTGAAGGCGGCCGATGTCGACAGCTACCAGAAGCTCGCCGCGCCCGCGCTCAAGGGCCTGGTCTGCACGCGCAGCGGCTCGCACCCGTACAACCTGAGCCTGTTCGGCTCGCTGATGGAGCACCTGGGCGCCCAGCAGACCGAGGCCTGGCTGCAAGGCGTGGTGGCCAACATGGCGCGTGCACCCAAGGGCGGCGACACCGACCAGATCCGCGCCGTCGCCTCCGGCGAGTGCGGCGTGGCGATCAGCAACAGCTACTACTATGCGCGCCTGATGCGGTCGAACAAGCCCGAGGACCGCGCGGTGGTCGAGCGCACCGGCGTCGTCTTCCCGAACCAGGCGAGCTGGGGCACGCATGTCAACATCGCCGGCGCCGCCGTCGCGCGCCACGCGAAGAACCGCGACGCCGCGGTGCGCTTCCTCGAATACCTGGCCAGCGACCAGGCGCAGCGCTATTTCGCCGACGGCAACAACGAATACCCGGTGGTCGCCACCGCGCCGACCGAGAACCCGGCGCTCGTGAGCCTGGGCCGCTTCAAGGCCGAGACGGTGCCGATCGCCAAGGTCGGCGTCAATACCGCGCAGGTGCAGCAGATGCTGGACCGCGTCGGTTACAAGTAGAGAAGACGCTGCCGGCGAAGCCGGGAACTGCGCCACGCCGCGGGCGCAGTTCCCGGCTTCACCGCCGGGCACGCGTCGGGACAATCGTGCGCATCCCCGGGGTGCCGCGCCCGCGGCGCTGGTCGGGGCCGTCAGACCGCCGCCAGGCCGCCCGGCCCGCCGCCGGCGGCCGGCCCGATGCAGGAGCGCACGACATGAGGACGCCCTCGACGATCCGTCGCCCGGCGCTGACGCTGGGCCTGCTGGCCTGCCTGCTGCCCGCCTGGAGCCAGACCGCCGGCCCGGCCGCGGCGGCGAAGGCCGGCGCCAGGCCCGATGCCGCCGAGGCCGCGGCCGCGATGGAACGCGCCCAGCGCCTGGCCAACAGCCCGCTGCGCATGATCCTCGAGGCCAGCCGCGTGCGCCGCAAGGGCGGGCCCGAGGCGGCGCCGGAGGCGGCGGACGCCTCGGTGCTGCGCCGCACCGCGGCACGCGCCGAGGGGCTCGCGCCGGCCGCGGTGGCGACGGACCTGCCGGCCGCGCGCGGCGGCGAGGCACCGGCCGCCGTGCCCGAGCAGGCCCCGGCCGAAGCGACCCCCGAGCCGGTGCCGCAGCCGCCGCTGGTGACGCTGGAAGCGGACGCCGCGCTGGCCCAGCCGCTGCCATCCGCAACCGCCGCGCTGAAGGCCGACGCCGCGCCGCAGCCCATGCTGCCGCTGGGCCTGACGCCGGGCCCGTTGCCGTCGCCCGAGATGGCAGCGCTGCTCGTGCAGCCCAAGCTGCTGGCCATGGCGCCGCCGGACAGCCAGCGGCGCATGCTCGACCAGGCCGGCAGCATCGCCGAGGTCGCGGTCGAGCTGACGATCCGCGCGGACGGCAGCGTGGCCGAGGTCAGCGTGCTGACCCCGGCGCCGCGTGCGCTGCAGCGCAGCGTCGTCGATGCGCTGATGCAGTGGCGCTACGAGCCGCTGCCGGCCGAGCGCAAGCACCGCGTCGAACTGGTCTTCGGCCGCGACAGCTGAGCCAAGGCAGGCGCGCGCCGCCTGCGGGGAATCCCGCTGGTGCCGCGGCGCGGGCGCGCCTAGGGTGGATCGGGTCGGTGGATCCGGGGTGCAGCCGTGGCGGCGGCCCGCCGGTGCCGCCGGCGGCGCCGGGCCTGTGCCCGGAAATACCCACAAGACGGGCCGACGACGGCCCGGAGGAGACCCGACCCATGCGTTCACGTCTTTCGGGCGCCGCGCGCGCCGCACTCGCGGCCGCCGCCGGCGCCGCGCTGCTGGCCGCCTGCGGCGGCGGCCAGCGCGCCGCCGATCCCGCCGGTCCCGGCGAACAGGCCCAGGGCCGCGCCGCCGACGCCGGCGGTCTCGCCGGCGCGTCGTCGGCCGCGCCGGCCTCCAAGGTGCGCCTGCAACTGCTGAGCAGCCGCCGCGAATATGTGTCCGGCGGTGATGCGCGCATCGCCGTGCTCGCGCCGCCGGGACTGCGCGACCAGCTCGAGCTGTGGCTCAACGGCCAGCGCATCACGCCGGCGCTGCAGCCGACGGCCACCGGCCTGGAAGGCGTGGTCGGCGGGCTGGTGAACGGGCAGAACACGCTGGAGCTGCGGCACCGCCGCGGTAACGGCCTGGGCGTCAGCGACCGCCTGGTGCTGACCAACCACCCGGTCACGGGCCCGATGTTCAGCGGCCCGCACCAGCACCCCTTCGTCTGCACGACGATCCAGAGCGCGGTCGGCCGCCAGCCGCTGGTCGACAGTGCCGTGGCGCCGGGCTACCGGGTGCGCGACCCGCAGGGCAACGTGATCGGCTACAGCCGCGACTGCAGCATCGACACCTTCGTCACGCACCTGTACCGCAACACGGCCGGTGCCTACCTGCCGTACCCGGCCAGCGGCGACCGCCCGGCCGACATCGCGACGACCACGCTGCCCGACGGCCGCACGGTGGACTTCATCGTGCGCCGCGAGATCGGCTCGATCAACCGCTTCCTCTACAGCATCGCGATGCTGTCGCCGCCGCCGGCGCAGGACAACGCGGCGCAGAACGACACCCGGATGTGGAACGGCAAGCTGCTGTACTGGTTCCAGGGCGGCGTGGCCATCGGCCACACGCAGGGCACGGTGCACGGCGGCTCGATGAACGCCGACATCCTGGGCCAGGGCTTCGCCATCGTGCACAGCAGCGGCAACAACACCGGCACGCACTACAACCTGAACCTCGCCGGCGAGACGGCGATGATGACCAAGGAGCGCTTCATCGAGCGCTACGGCGTGCCGACCTACACGGTGGGCCTGGGCGGCAGCGGCGGCGCGATCCAGCAGTACATCATTGCGCAGAACCATCCCGGCGTGCTCGACGGCCTGCTGCCGGTGCAGAGCTACCCGGACATGGTCACGCAGACCATCCATGTCGGTGACTGCGAGCTGCTCGAGCACTACATGGACGCCACCGACCGCACGAATGCGAAGTGGCAGGTCACGAAGAACCGCAGCTGGCTGGTCGGCTTCAACGCCGAGGAGGGCTTCACGCGCGTCAACGACGCGCTGCGCCCGCTGAAGCTGGCGCTGGGCTACGCCAGCGCGGTCGGCAGCACCGAGTGCATCCCGGCCTGGCGCGGCCTGACGCCGCTGGCGATGAACCCGCTGTACGGCCAGGTGCCCAACGCCGCGGAGTACGACCCGCCGAGCGCGATCGCCGCGATCCGCTGGACGCACTACGACGACCTGCGCAACGTCTACGGTGTCGACGCCAGCGGTGCCGCGCGCGTGACCTGGGACAACGTGGGCGTGCAGTACGGGCTGCAGTCGCTGCGGGCCGGGAACATCACGCCGGAGGAGTTCCTGCACCTGAACTGGCATGTCGGCGGCTGGAAGCACCCGAGCGACATGACGCAGGAGACCTTCCCGTTCTTCGGCACCGGTGCCGAAGAAGTCAACAAGGCGCTGACCATCCCCGGCTACTTCGACCCCTGGAGCAGGAAGAACATGATCCTGAGCCCGGCGGCGGACCAGCCGGCGCCGCGCTCGGTGGGCGACCCGCTGGCGCAGCGCGCGGCCTACACCAGCGGCCATGTCTTCGCCGGCCGGCTGGACGTGCCGGCGATCGACCACCGCCAGTACATGGAGCGCGAGCTCGACATGCACAACGCGCACCAGTCCTTCGCGGTGCGCCAGCGTGTGCTCGACCGCATGGGCCACAGCGACAACCTCGTGATCTGGTTCACCGACACGATCCCGAACACGCCCAAGGCCAGCAACACGCTGCAGGCCCTGGCGGTGATGGACGAGTGGCTGATGAACATGCGCGCGAACCCGAAGCGCACGATCGCGCAGAACAAGCCGGCGATGGCGGTGGACGCCTGCTTCGACCGCTTCGGCGCGCCGATGAGCTCGGGCGCCGGCGTCTGGGCCGGCATCCTGGACGGCAGCGCCCCCGGCGCCTGCACGGCGGCCTTCCCGCTGTACGGCACCAGCCGCATCGTCGCCGGCGCGCCGATCACGGGCGCGATGTACCGCTGCGCGCTCAAGAGCGTCGACCAGGCGCTGGCCGACGGCACCTACGGCAGCTGGACACCCAGCGCCGAGCAGGCGGCCAGGCTGCGCCAGATCTTCCCGAGCGGGGTCTGCGACTACAGCCGGCCCGACCAGGCAAGGCCGTAGCGACCGCGCTGCGGGCCGCGGCGTGCAGCCGCCGCGGCCCGCGCGCGGACGGCGCGTGCGGACCGCGTCTGCGCGCGCTCGGCGTGCGCTGCGCGCGCGCGCCCGCCGTCAGCGCACGAACAGCGTCAGCGCGCGGTCCAGACCGCCGTCGTCGACCGCCACCGTGGCCTGCGCGCGCACCGCGGGCTTGGCGTGGAAGGCGATGGACAGTCCGGCCGCGCCCATCATCGGCAGGTCGTTGGCACCGTCGCCGACCGCGATGCATTGCGACGGCGGCGCGCCGAGCAGGCTCGCGGTCTCCAGCATCGTGCGCCGCTTCTCGGCGCCGTCGACGATCTCGCCCCAGCACTGCGGCAGCAGGCGGCCGGTGAGCCGGCCGCCGACGATCTCGAGCTCGTTGGCGCGCGCGAAGTCCATGCCCAGCCGCGCCTTCACGCGTTCGCTGAAGAAGGTGAAGCCGCCGCTGACGAGCAGGGTCCGCACGCCGGCGCCGCGGCAGGCGGCGACGAATTCGGCCACGCCGGGGTTGATGCGCAGCCGCTCGTCGTGGACCCGCTGCAGCGCCTCGGCCGGCACGCCGGCCAGCAGCGCCAGGCGCCGGCGCAGGCTGTCCTTGAAGTCGGTGATCTCGCCGCGCATCGCCGCCGCGGTGATGGCCGCCACCTCGGCCTTGCGTCCGACGGCGTCGGCGATCTCGTCGATGCACTCGATGCTGATCAGCGTCGAGTCCATGTCGAAGGCGGCGAGCCGGTACTCGCGCAGCGCGAGGGGCGTCGTGCCATGGCGCAGCCACAGCCCCGGTTCGATCTGGTCGAAGTCGTTCATCGTCGGCGGGGCGGGGTCAGCAGTTCAGCGGCTCGACGCCGCCGTCGAACACGCGGCGCTCGAAGCGCAGCGGCGCGAGCTCCACGCGCTCGCTGCCCAGCTGCAGCGGCGGCAGCGCGAGCTCGAAGCCGGGCAGCCCGTCGGGCAGCGTCGCCTCCAGCAGCAGGCGCGGCGCACCGCCGCCGGGCACCGCCTGCAGCGGCGTCGCGAGCGTGATGTCGTCGTCGAACAGCAGGTCCAGCGCAGGGAAGGGCAGGCGCAGGGTGCCGGCGCCGCCGGCGCCCGCTGCGGCATCGGTCAGCTGCACGACCGGCTCGGCCAGCCGCCAGGGCTGCATGTCCTGCACCGCCAGATCGACGTCGCCGCGCAGCGGCTCGGCACGGGCCGCGGTCTCGAAGCGCTGCCAATGTCCGCTCCACTGCAGTGCGCCGGCCACGAGCGAGAAGCTGCGCTCGCCGTAGGGCACGATGTTCTCGCAGGCCCGTCGCGGCGTGTCGCGGCGGCAGGCGGCTTCGCGCTCGCGCAGGTGCTGCTGCTCGGCGTCGCTGCGGTAGTCGCCAGGGCGCCTGTCGCTGCCCGGCCGCCGCAACAGCAGCGGCGGCGTGGCGAGCGTGCCGCCGCCCGGGCCACCCAGCTGCACGGCCGGCAGCTGCAGCGTCATCGCCGCCGGCGCGAAGCCGGCCGGAGCCTGGAAACTGGCGCGCAGCAGGCCGTGCGGACGCCGAGGGTCGCGCGGTCGCCCGGCGGCGCCGGCCGGGCGCAGGCGCAGCGGCTCGACCCACGCATCGGCCGCCACGCGGGCCGACGCGATGACACGCACGCCGATCGCGGCCTCCAGCGTGCGGCCGCTGCCGGTCTCGCGCAGCGCCGCACGTTCGCCCAGGAAGTGCGCCGGCAGCCCGGCCGGCAGCGTGAGTTCCACGCGCAGCGGCAGGCCGGGTTCGTCGCGCTTCGGGCCTTCACGGTGGGCGCTGGCCACCACGCGCACACCGGCGCCGGCGTCGATCTCGACCTGGGTCTCGGGACCCGCCTGGCCCTGGCACCACGCGCGGCGCAGCCGGGCGCCGGGGCCGGCCACCGGCCGGTAGTAGGGTCCGTAGGGGAGGGCCACGCAGCCGGCGGCTGCCAGCAGCGGCAGGGCGAGGGCGCCGCCCAGCAGGGCGCGGCGGCGGACAGGGTGCTCTCGGTGGGCCATGGTCCTCTCAGGCCCGCAGCGTCGCCGTCTGGGCCGGCTGGCCCAGCGAGCGCAGCAGGTCGCGCAGGTAATGCGCGCGGTCCGCGGGCTTGTCGATCGCGCGTTCGATGCGCAGCTTGTGGTTGCCGGCGAGCTTGACCGCGCGGTTCTTCTGCACCAGCTCGACGATGCGCTGCGCGTCCACCGGCGCCGTCTCGCTGAAGGTCACGTTCATCAGCTTCGCGCTGGCGTCGATCTTGGTCACGCCATAGGGCCGCGCCAGCACGCGCAGCCGGTGCGTGTCGAACAGGGTCTGGCCCTGCGCCGGCAGGCGGCCGAAGCGGTCGGTGATCTCCTCCAGCAGCGCGTCGATCTGCTCGTTGCGCTCGGCACTCGCCAGCCGCTTGTACAGGCCCAGGCGCACGTGCACGTCGCCGCAGTAGGCGTCGGGCAGCAGCGCCGGCGCGTGCAGGTTGATCTCGGTGGCAGCGTCGGCCGGGTTCAGCAGGTCGGGGATGTCGGGCTCGCGGCCGGCGCGCAGCGAGCGCACCGCGGCGGCCAGCATGTCGTTGTAGAGCTGGAAGCCGACCTCCATCATGTTGCCGCTCTGGTTTTCGCCCAGCACCTCGCCGGCGCCGCGGATCTCCAGGTCGTGCATGGCCAGGTAGAAGCCGCTGCCCAGCTCCTCCATCTGCTGGATCGCGTCCAGGCGCTGCGCGGCCTGCTTCGTGAGGCCTTCGATGTCGGGCACCAGCAGGTAGGCATAGGCCTGATGGTGGCTGCGGCCCACGCGCCCGCGCAGCTGGTGCAGCTGGGCGAGGCCGAACTTGTCGGCGCGGCTGATGACGATGGTGTTGGCACTGGGCACATCGATGCCGGTCTCGATGATCGTCGAGCACAGCAGCAGGTTGTGGCGCTGGGCGACGAAGTCCCGCATCACGTGCTCGAGCTGGCGCTCGGGCATCTGGCCATGGGCGACCGCGATGCGCGCCTCGGGCAGCAGCTCGGCCAGCTTCTGGCGCCGGTTCTCGATCGTCTCGACCTCGTTGTGCAGGAAATAGACCTGGCCGCCGCGGTGCAGCTCGCGCAGCACGGCCTCGCGGATGACGCTGCTGCCCTCGTTGCGCACGAAGGTCTTGATGGCCAGCCGGCGCTGCGGCGCGGTGGCGATCACGCTCAGGTCGCGCAGCCCCTCCAGCGCCATGCCCAGCGTGCGCGGGATCGGCGTGGCGGTCAGCGTCAGCA
>ERZ761602.8283-NODE-8283-length-10545-cov-4.031840_pt1 | contig 10545 bp, 3 predicted proteins | sample MGYA00512165_ERZ761602 | MGnify/ENA primary metagenome ERZ761602 (study PRJEB28899, sample SAMN02445085) | bioreactor sludge metagenome | biome: EBPR sludge; isolation source: Thorneside wastewater treatment plant | place: Australia: Brisbane, Thorneside...
GTGGAACTCGATGGTCGATGGCGTGAAGGTCATCCCGGTCGCGGACGGCGACGAGACCTTGATCCCGCTGCCGCAGAAGAGCGATCCGAACGAACTCATCACGCTCGATTTGAAACTGGCCGGCAAGGCAACCGACGCCGAGGAGGTGGGGTTGAAACTGCCAGTCGTGAAGGCGCCCGTGCTGCAAACCGACTGGCGGGTCGAGCCGGAGGCCAATCACCGGCTGGTCTTCCGCGAGGGCTCGTTGCTGCCCGTGAACGCGGGCACGGAATTCACCGGCTTCGAGTGGTTGCGCCAGGTGCTGCACGGCGGTGCGGCCGGAAGTTTGCGGATGCTCCTGTTCGCGCTGGGCCTTTTGCTCGCGGGAATGGTCCTCATGCGCTGGGCCACGGGCAGTGCGCGCTTCCGGGGTGACGCGAAGAATCTGTTTGGCGTGCTGCTCGGGCTCGGCTCCTTCGTGCTCGCGCTGATTCTGCTGCTCGCGACGGCGCTGGGATCGGGCGGCGCAGCCGGGGTTTTCGAACCGGCGCTGACTTTCACGACGCCGATCCTCGAGGCCGGCAGCGCGGTGGCCATCGAAGTGAACAACCTCGAGTCGGGTGAGGCGCCGTCCTTTGTCTGGAAACTCTGGCCGCTTTTGCTCGCGTTGGCGGCGTGGATTTATCAGTTCAAGTTCAAGGCGGGCTTTATGCGGGCGATCCTGGTGTGGCTGGGTTGGGTGTTCGTGTTCTGGGCGGCGCTCCGGGCACCGGTCGGCGGCCTGTTGTTCGGTCCTGCGCTCACGGTATTCGTCTTCGTTCACCTCATGCTGCCAGCCTGGGGCGCGCAACGTCGGCTGCCGCGCGCCGATGATTCATCCTCGGGCACGCCGTCGATGAGCGGTTCGACAGCGCTCCTGCTGGCGGGACTGTTTCTAACCCTGCCGACGAGCCACGCGTCAGCGGCGGAAAAGCCGCTGGTTGTCACGGCGGTCGAACAAACCGCGCGTGTGCAGGGCGATGCACTCGTCGTCAATGCCCGCATGAAATGGTCGGCGGAACCGGGTCAATGGCTGGACTTTCTGCGGCAGCCGGCGGTGCTCGTGCGCATCGATTATCCGACGGCGAACCTGAAGCTGGTGGAAAGCACCGCCGACGGGCGGCAGGTCTATCGCCTCATGGCGACGAGCGGTGGACAGTTTGAAATCCAGTTCGAATATCAACTGCCGCTCGTGCGCGGCGCCACGGAGCGGTTCATCACGCTGCCCACACATCACGGCCTCGTGAACCGGCTGGTGCTCGAAGTCGCCGACCAGGATGTCGAGATCGCTTCGCCGCAGGCGGTGTCGATCCAGCGCGAACTGGTCCGGCGCAACGGCCGCGATGCGACCCGGGCGGAACTCGTGCTCGCGCCGAACGAGCAGTGCCAGGTGAGCTGGCGGCCGCGCAGCCGCGACACCAGCACCGAGGCGGCGGTCTTTTACGCGGAGTTCGCGCATCTGCTGATTCCCGGCGCGGGCGTGATCGAGGGCGTTCACGATGTGTTTGTCCGGCTCGCGCAAGGCCAGCTTGCGGGCGTCGAGTTCGCCGTGCCGGCCGGATTCACGGTCACTGACGTGCTGGCGGAATTTGTTTCGACCTGGCGCTTCGATCCGGATGCGCGGAAGTTGCGTGTGCAGTTCAAGTCGCCCCAGGCCGGCAACTTCACCCTGCGCGTCACGTCCCAGGCCACCGCGAAACCGCTGCCGTATCAGCAGTTGCTGGAACTGCCGGCCCTCGACGGCGCGGCGAATCAGATCGGCACGGCGGGCGTGGCGACCGGCGGCGACACCCAGCTCGAGGATGTGCAGGTCGAGAAACTTTCCCCCATCAACCTCGAGGACTTCCCCCGCTCGCCGCTCGCCTACGCGCAAGCGCGGGACGGGGGCGTGCTGGTGCGCCGGGCCTACCGATTCTCCGAGCCGGGCGCGAAGCTGACCATCTCCGCCGCCGCGGTGGAGCCGGATATTCGCGTGGTTTCGCAGGAGACGTTGTCGCTGGCCGAAGACCGCACGGTGCTCGCGCTCAACCTGGCGGCTACCATCACGCGCGCCGGCATCTTCCGGTTGAGCTTCGCGTTGCCCGAACGGCTGGAGGTCGAGTCGTTGACCGGCCCGGCCTTGAGCCACTGGACCGAATCGCGCGACGCCGATCAGCGTATCGTCACGTTGCATCTGCGCGGCAAGACCGAGGGCGAACAAACGTTTGCCGTGACGTTGACCGGGCCGAGCTTGACGGGTCAGCCGCAACTGGCCGTTCCCCGCGTCACCGTGCGCGAAGCCGGCAAACAGACCGGTCAACTCGTGGTGACGCCCGAATTGGGGGTTCGACTGCACGTCAACAACCGCGAGGGCGCGACGCAGCTCGATCCAAAGCAGCTCAACATCCGGCAGCCGGGGGTGCTGGCGTTTCGTTTCTTGCAGAATGTCTGGCAGCTCACGCTCGAGGTCGAAAAGGTCGAGCCTTCGCTCCAGGTCAACGGACTGCAGGACGTGACGGTGAAGGACGGCCAGTTGCAGGTGATCGCGAACTTCGATTACCAGGTCGAAAACGCCGGCATCAACGTGCTCCAACTGCGACTGCCCGCCGGCGCGGAGAGTGTCGTGTTCAAAGGCGAGCACATCACCGACTCGATCAAGGCGGACGCCGGCACGAACCAACTCGCGACCTGGACCGTGAAGCTCTCGCGGCGCGTGATCGGTGGTTACAAGTTGAAGGTCACCTACCAACTCTTCGGCGGCGAGGGTGCGGCGGCGACGCTGGCGGGCGTCGAGGCGGCGGGCGTGACGTTGCAGCGCGGCCACGTCGCCATTCGCAGCGGCGGCCGGCTCGAAGTGCAGTTGCCGTCCGTGTCCGCCAGTCTCGCGAAGGCCGACTGGCAGTCCGTGGCCGCGGCGTTGCGCGATGGGGTGAAAGACGAGGAACCGAACCACCTGTTCCGCGTGGTCGAACCGGCGTTCACGCTGCCGTTGAGCATCGTGCGACACGAGGCCGCACCGATGTTGCCCGCGCGCGTCGAGCAGGTCGCGCTGGTGTCCACCGTTTCACCCGCGGGCGAAGTGTTGACCGAGGTGCGGCTGACGCTGCATCCGGGCGACAAACGGCTGCTGGCGTTACGGCTGCCCGCGGGCTCGGCCTTTTGGTTCGCGTTCGTGAACGGCGAGAGTTCGCTGCCATGGCAGGACGGCGACCAGGTGTTGATCCCGCTGGAGAAGAACTCCGATCCGAGCCAGCCGTCCGTGGTGGAGTTTTTCTACGCGGGCCGGGCCCCGGCGAAGGTGCGCGGGGTTGATTACCGTCTGCCCGGACCGGAGTTCGATCTCCCGTTGCAGAACATCACCTGGACGTTGCACGTCGATGACCGCTGGCAGGTGACGAAGTGGGACGATCGCTGGCAACGCCAGGCGGACCTCGTCACGCTTGCCCCGGGCCGCGTCGGTCTGGAGAGTTATCTCTCGCTGGCCAGTGAGCGGCGCAAGGCCAGGACGGTGCAGGCCGAGACCTTGTTGCAGAAGGGCAATCAACTGGTGGAGCAGGGCGATCAGCAGAATGCGCGCAAGGCGTTCCAGGCCGCCATGGAATTGTCGCAACACGATGCCGCGCTCAACGAGGACGCGCGCGTGCAATTGCAAACGCTCAAGCAACAGCAGGCGGTGGTGGGATTGAACTTCTTCAATCGCGGCAATCTCGAACGGCAGATGGCCAACGCGCCGGAACAACCGGCCGCCGCCCCGTTCCAGCTGGGCGAGAAGGCGAACTACACGCAGCAGCAGGCGAAACAGCTCCTCGATCAAACGTCGAGCGAGGACAACGCCGCGTTCATGCGCCTGGCCGACCGGTTGGTGCGGCAGCAGGACGCCGCCGTCAGCAAGGCCGAGGCGATTCGCGCGACGCTGCCGGTGCAGGGTCGCAGCGTGACGTTCACGCGCGCGTTGCAGGTGAACGCTGGTCCCGGTGCGGGCCTTGAACTCGGCCTCAACTTCGATCAATTGACCACGGGTCGCGCCCCGCGCTTCTGGCCGCTCGTGTTGGTGGCGATGGGAGCCGGGCTGCTGTGGCTGATCGGCCGCCGGTTGGTGCGGCGCGAGTCCAAGTAACGCAGCCCCATTGCGTTTTCGCTCATTGGTGCCGGTTACGCGGCCGGTTCTAGCGAAGTCGCCGAATGAACTTGTCACCCTTTGCGTTTTGGAGGCGTCATTTTCCGACAACCATGAAGCTCTCAACGCTCCGCCATGCCCGGGTCGGCACATTGGTCGCCGTGACGATAATCTTTTCGATTCTCCGGCCTGATCCATGCCCGGGGGCGGATGTCTCGGCCCACATTCCTCATCTGACCGGGCAGACGGATGCCCATGATCCTTCGACCATCTTCAAGGAGAATGGCCAGTATCACCTGTTCACCACGGGGCGGATCATTCGACGACTGTCCTCTCCCGATCTGGTTCACTGGACGAATGGGCCGTCGGTGTTTGCCTCGCCGCCGGCCTGGACCACGAACGCGGTGCCGGAATATCGCGGCCATACGTGGGCACCGGATGTGATCCGCGTTGGTGATCGCTACCTGCTTTACTATTCCGTTTCCTCTTTTGGGAAACAGGTTTCAGCCATCGGCCTGGCCACCAGTCCCACACTCGATCCGGAATCGCCGGCGTACGAGTGGACGGATCAGGGGCCCGTGCTGCAATCCAAAGTGGGTGATCCCTACAACGCGATTGATCCCAGCGTGATGCTTGATCCGCAAAATCGGCTCTGGATGGCTTTCGGTTCCTTCTGGCAGGGGCTTTACCTGGTTCAGCTTGATCCGGCGACCGGCAAGCTGCGTGATCCCGAGAAACCGGCGACGCGTCTGGCTTACACACCGGAGATCGAAGCGCCAGCCCTGACTCATCGGGATGACTACTATTACCTGTTCGTGAATTGGGGCCGCTGCTGCCAGGGCACGAACAGCACTTACGAAGTCCGCGTCGGCCGGAGCCAGACGGTTACCGGTCCTTACGTGGATCGGGATGGCGTGGACCTTGTCGCGGGTGGTGGCACGCCGTTCTTGGAAACGCGGGATGCGTTCATTGGTCCGGGACACATCGGCCTCTACAGCGAGGGGGGCACCAACTGGTTCAGCTACCATTACTACGATGCGCGCCGGCGTGGTCGTTCCCAGCTCGCGTTGGGCCAGATTCAATGGAGCGAGGACGGCTGGCCGGTGGCGAAGATTGCCCCGACGGACGTGGAGCTGCAACCGGGGCAACCACCGGCTCCGGAGCCACGCGAGCAAAGTCCCGGCAATTGATCCGGCTGTGTTTCGCAGATTCCCCGTGAGACGGTCGCGTCCTGATTTGTAGCAACGGTGTTAACCAGCAAGTTGGACGAGGTGACGCGTCGGGGGCGCGAGCACTTCTTACGGCGTGTCCGCCAGTCGAACGGGGACACTACTCACGAGACTGGGCGCTTGAATGCCCGGCCGCTTGTCTGTTCACTCCCGGGGAACCCGCGATCCGATGCAGATGCTTCCCACATGGCTGCGCTTGCCCGCCTGGTGCCGGCGACTGGCGGCCATTTGCTGGCTGCTGGTGCCGCTCCTTGCCGGTGGTGCGGTCGCCGAGCCGCTTCACGTTGAGCCTTTGCCCGTTCGACCCGCGCGCTCCGAAGCGCAACCGCTCTTTGCCGGGCTGCCTCCCGAACGCACCGGCGTTGATTTCGGGATGCGGTTGCCGGACCTGGCGGACAACGTGCAACGGCTGTTGCACCTGAGTGTGCTGGGCGGTATCTGCACGGGGGACTACGACGGCGACGGGTTGCCGGACTTCTTCGTCACCAGTCCGGTCGGTGGCGGGCGGCTGTTTCGCAACCGCGGCGACTTCCGCTTCGAGGATGTGACGGAACAGGCCGGAATCACCGCCACCAATTTCTGGGGCACGGGTGTGGTGATGGTCGATATCGACGGCGACGGTCGGCTGGACCTTTACGCCTGCGCCTACCGTTCGCCGAACCGGCTGTTCATCAACCAGGGGCCGAGCGCGGACGGCATCACCCGCTTCACCGAGGAGGCAGCGAAGTACGGCCTCGACTTTAATGGTGCGAGCATGGGCGCGGCGTTTGCCGACTACGACGGCGACGGCCGGCTGGATTGTTTCATCGCCACCACGGCCGTCCCGCCGCCGCCGCAACTCCGCTTCCGCGTGGTCTTTGAGGGCGACAAACCGGTCATCCCGGACGAATTGAAAGATTACTGGGCCTTGATTCATCTGCCCGGCGAGCGCGCCCATCAAACCGAGGCCGGCCAGCGCAACCGGCTGTTCCGCAACACCGGCGACCGGTTTATCGAAGTCACCGAAACGGCGGGCCTCGCTGGCCACCACTTCACGCTGGCCGCCGTCTGGTGGGATTTTAACGGCGACGGCTGGCCGGACTTATACGTGGCAAACGATTATTACGGCCCAGACCAGCTCTGGCTCAACCAACGTGACGGCACGTTCAAGGAAGTCATGGGCGACACCGTGCCCCACACGCCGTGGTCGTCGATGGGAGTGGACTTTGGCGACCTCACCAACGACGGCCGGCTCGACTTCATCGCCACGGACATGCTCGGCACCACGCATTACCGCCGCAACGTCATGCTCGGCGAAGTGGCGCGCATCGGGTGGTTTCTCGAATTCGCCGAGCCGCGGCAGTACTCGCGAAATTCCGTTTTTCTCAACACCGGCACCGCCCGGATGCTGGAGGCCGGTTATCAGACCGGGCTGGCGGCCACGGGCTGGACTTGGGCGCCGCGAGCGGAGGATTTCGACGAGGACGGGCGCGTCGATGTGATGTTCACCACCGGCATGTTGCGCGACGTGCAACATGCGGACCTGGCGAACTACGCGGACAAGGTGATTGGTGGTGGCACGCGGCCCTGGGCGGAGTTCTGGGCCGGCCAGCAACTACTGCGCGAGCCGAACCGGGCCTTTCGTAATCTGGGTGATCTGCGTTTCGAGGACGTGGGCGAGCGCTGGGGACTGAACCGCCACGGCGTCAGCTTTGGCATCGCCACGGCGGACTTTGACGGTGACGGCGATCTGGACCTGGTGGTCAGCAATGCGGACGGGCCGGTCAGTCTCTACGAGAATCGCTCCGCCAGTGGCAACCGGCTCAAGGTGCGCCTTAAAGGCGGCGGGAACAACCGCTTCGGCATCGGCACCACCCTGCGATTGAAGGCTGGTGGCCTTCAGCAAACCCGTTACCTGACCACCACCCGTGGCTGGCTGGGCGGCAGTGAACCAGTCCTGCACTTTGGTTTGGGGACCAATTCGCAGGTTGATACCCTCGCCGTGGACTGGCCGGGCGGCCGCCGCCAGGAATTTGGCCGGGTATCCGCGAATCAACTCGTCGTTATTCACGAGCCCGAGGCCTCTTTACCCAAGCCAAGCCCCACTCATACCGCGCAGAAAACGGACACGTTTTTTCAGAAATCCCCACTGCTCAGCGACCTCACGGACGTCCTGACTTCGTTTGACGACTACCTCCAGCAGCCGCTACTGCCTTACCGCCTTTCCCAAACACGGTTCTGCATGGCGTGGGGCGATGTAACTGGCGATGGCCGGGCGGATCTTTTTCTGGGCGGCGGCGTGGGTGAGAGCGGGCGAATCTTTCTCCAAACCGCCCCAGGTCGTTTCGCGCAGGCCAATTTGCCGGCGTTTCAGGAGGCGGCGCTGCACGCGGACACGGCGGCGGAATTTTTCGACGCCAATGGGGACGGGAAACTCGACCTCTTCGTCGTGTCCGGCGGCGTCGAGGCACCGGCGGGGCACGCCACGCTTTATCAATCGCGGCTCTACTTGAACGACAGGCGGGGCGGCTTCGAGCTGGCTCCGGAAAACGCCCTGCCTAAATTCACCACGGCCGGCTCCTGCCTCGCAGTGGGCGACGTGGATGGCGATGGCAAACCGGATGTATTCATCGGCGGTGGCTCGGTGCCCGGTCAATACCCGCGCGCCGAGCCTTCGCGCCTGTTGCTCAACCGTGGCGGTGTATTCGTCGAGGTATCGCCGCCGGAGTTGGCCCGCGCTGGTCTGGTCACCGCCGCCGTCTTTGGTGACGTGAACGGAGATGGCAAACCGGATTTGTTGCTCGCGACGGAATGGGGGCCGGTGCGGCTGTTCCTCAATCGTAATGGCCGGCTGGTGGAGGCCACGGCCGAGGCGGGCCTCGCCGGCCGGACTGGTTGGTGGCGGTCACTCGCCCTGGCGGATGTGGATGGCGACGGGGATCTTGATTTGATCGCGGGCAACCTCGGCTTCAACACGAAATACCAGCCCTCACCCGCGCGGCCGGAGTTGCTTTTTTACGGACCCTTTGGCGGTGGAGGCTCCAATCTGGTTGTCGAAGCGTATCACGAGCGCGATCAGCTTTATCCCCGGCGCGGCTTTGACGAACTCTCCCGCCAGCAACTCGCCCTGCGGGACCGGTTTATGAACTTCCACGAATTTTCGATCACGAACCTGTCGGGCGTGTTTCCGCCCGGAGCTCTGCAATCGGTTCTGCGCCTGGAGGTGAACACCGCCGAATCGGGCGTCTGGCTCAACGACGGAAGGGGACGGTTCACCTTCCAGCCCCTGCCGCCACTGGCACAACTTTCGCCGATCAACGACCTTGCGGTCCTCGGCTTCGATGGCGACGGACACCTTGAGCTCGTGGCCGCGCAGAACGATTTCACCCCGGACAAGCTCACCGGCCGCTTTAATGGTGGCTTGAGCCTGTTGCTGCGCGGCGATGGCCGCGGTGGTTTTGCAGTGATGCCCCCGGGGGATAGCGGGATCGTCATCCCACTGGAAGCGCGGCGCGTGCGCGCGGTGGATGTGAATGGTGACGGCCGGCGCGATCTGGTGTTCGGCGTGCCCGGAGCTGGATTGCGAACCCTGCTGCGCACCGCACCCTGAAGTTTGGTTCTGGCGCTGTCCGCGGATGGCCAACTTGTCACAAAAGTCGTCCACATCCAACAAGCGCGGGTTTTCTTCCTGAGTTAGGTTGGCCAACCTTCCCGCCGGGAAAGTCGCCGTCCTTGTAGGGCTTCGTACCGGGGGGATCTTGTCATGATCTGCGCTGACGCAAAGTTGGACCGCCAGCCGGCTTCAGCCCGCCTGGTGCTGCTTCCGGTATTGCAGAGGCGTGACGCCCATGTGCCGGCGAAACTGGAGCGTGAACGAGCTTTGATCGTAGTAGCCGAGCGACAACGCGATATCGAGAATGGATTCCTTCCCCTGCGTGAGCAGTTCGCAGGCGGTCTTCATCCGCAGCTTGGTGATGAATTCCTGCGGACTCATCTTGAGAATTTCGCGGAAACGCCGGTCAAGCTGGCGCAACGAGAGATGCACCGTGGCGGCCACGTCCTTGACCGAGATTTTTTCGCGGAAGTTTTTCCGGATAAACTGAATTGCCGGCTCGATCCGCAAGTAGGGTTGGATGATCCGTTTGTCGGATTCGTAACTCTGCGTGGTGCCCATCAAGCCGATCACCCGCCCGTCACGGCGCCGGACGGGCAGCTTGTTGGTCAGATACCAGTCCGGCAACCCGTCGGGATTGATGAACAGCTCGACGATATGCAGTCGCGCCTGGCCGTGCTCCATCACCCAGCGGTCGTCGGCGCGAAAATGATCCGCCAGCGACTTGGGAAAGAATTCGTAATCGGTGCGGCCGATGATCTGTTCCTCGGAGGTGCAGCCCAGTCGCTCGAGAAACGCCGAGTTCGCGCAGACGAGCTCGTAATTCAGATTCTTGGCGAAGAACGCGATGCCGGGCAGGTGTTCGAACAACTGGTAGAACGGGGTGTCCGCCCCGATTTGCTCGAGGAACTGTCGTTGTTTCGCGGCAAGGCTCATGCGCTTGGTCCCGGCGGCCGGAATGCTCGCGCGGCGGGCGCAGCATCCAGACGATCCGGATTACGTTGCGGGTGTCGTGGGAGAATTGGCCGGACTTGTTCCCGTCGTCAAGGCGGACGGCCGCCCGCTTCGCCGTCGCTGCCGCAAGAATTTTATCATCATCCCGCGCTGTGAATCCGTCCGTAATCGCACCGCGCATGACCCTCAACTTTATGAAGCGCTTCTTTTTTTTCTCTCCGCTGGTTCGCCCCGGTGTTGCCGCGGGTCGTGTCAGTTGTCTCGCTGCGGTGCTGCTGATGAGCGGTCTCCCGGTTTCGGCGGAAATGATTCATCGCTGGAGTTTTTCCGAAACCTCAGGGACCACGGTGGAAGACGACATCGGCGATGCCCACGGCCAGATCGTGGTGCTCGGTGGTGGTGGTGGTTTCCAGCGGGATGGTCGCCGGGTTCGGCTGGATGGTGGAGCCCGTGCCAGCGCGGATTACGTGGCGCTGCCCGGCAGCGCTTTTGATGGCCTGACGGAAGTGAGCATCGAGCTTTGGGCCGTGCCGCATTCTTTTCCCGACTGGGGCCGGGTGTTTGATCTGGGACCGGGCGAGGGAGCCGACCTTAATCTGAAGCTGTTGCGGCTGGCCTTCTCTCACGGCGGCAACGGCGATGCCCAGCGTTACGGC
>ERZ761602.8284-NODE-8284-length-10543-cov-4.870042_pt1 | contig 10543 bp, 4 predicted proteins | sample MGYA00512165_ERZ761602 | MGnify/ENA primary metagenome ERZ761602 (study PRJEB28899, sample SAMN02445085) | bioreactor sludge metagenome | biome: EBPR sludge; isolation source: Thorneside wastewater treatment plant | place: Australia: Brisbane, Thorneside...
ACGGCGGCATGGGCTACGCCGGCGCCGTCATCACGCCGTTCTACGACTCGATGCTGGTGAAGAGCATCACCAGCGGCCAGACCTACGACATCGCGATCAACCGCGCCCGCCGCGTGCTCTCCGAGTTTCGTATCCGCGGCGTGAAGACGAACATTCCGTTCCTGGAAAACGTCATCACCCACCCGCAGTTCCGCTCGGGCCAGGCGACCACCACGCTGATCGACACCACGCCGGAGCTCTTCGCCTTCAAGCCGCGGCGCGACCGCGCGACGAAGCTGCTCACGTTCCTGGGCAACGTCATCGTCAACGGCAACCCGCACGCCAAGGGCTTCCGTCCCGACAGGCCGTTTCCCGCCGCGGCGCTGCCCGCCTACGACCACAGCCTGCCCCCGCCTCCCGGCACGCGGCAGAAGCTGCTCGAACTCGGCGCGAAGGGGTTCGCCGAATGGACGGCGAAGCAGAAGCGGCTGCTCGTCACCGACACCACCTGGCGCGACGCGCACCAGTCGCTGATGGCGACGCGCGTGCGCAGCTACGACATGCTGGCCTGCGCCGACGCGCTCGCGCGCCGCGCCCCCGGCCTGTTCTCGCTCGAGATGTGGGGCGGCGCGACCTTCGACACCGCGATGCGGTTCCTCAGCGAGGATCCGTGGGAGCGCCTGCGCCAGCTCCGCGCCAAAGTGCCGAACGTCTGTTTCCAGATGCTGTTCCGCGGGGCCAACGCCGTCGGCTACACCAACTATCCGGACAACGTCGTCGCCGGCTTCGTGAAGCACGCCGCGGCGAGCGGGATGGATATCTTCCGCGTCTTCGACTCCCTCAACTACCTGCCCAACCTGCGCGTCGCGATGGAGGCGGTGAACGGCACCCACGGCGTGTGCGAGGCCGCCATCTGCTACACGGGCGACATCCTGGACGACCGGCGCGACAAGTTCTCCCTGCACTATTACGTGCGCATCGCGAAGGAGCTCGAGCGCATGGGCGCGCACTTCCTCGCGATCAAGGACATGGCCGGCCTGTGCCGGCCTTACGCCGCGCAGAAGCTGGTGAAGGCATTGAAGGAGGAGGTCGGGCTGCCGATCCATTTCCACACCCACGACACGAGCGGCATCGCCGCCGCGAGCGTGCTGCGGGCCGCCGACGCGGGAGTCGACATCGTCGACCTCGCCCTGGCCGCGATGAGCGGCAGCACCTCGCAGCCAAATCTCAACTCGGTCGTCGCCGCGCTGCAGCACACGCCGCGCGACACGCAGCTCGACCTGCCGGCGCTCAACGAGTTTTCCGACTACTGGGAGACGGTCCGCGAGTACTACCGGCCGTTCGACACGGCCCCCAAGAGCGGTTCCGCGGAGGTGTACGAGCATGAGATGCCGGGCGGGCAGTACACCAACCTGAAGGAACAGGCCGCCTCGATGGGCGTCGCCCACCGCTGGCCGGAGATCGCGCGCACGTACGCCGAGGTGAACCAGCTCTTCGGCGACATCGTGAAGGTCACGCCCAGCTCCAAGGTCGTGGGCGACATGGCGCTGTTCCTGTTCAGCAAGGGCATCAAGCCCGCCGACATCGTGAACCTGGAACCCGGTTCGACCGCCTTCCCGGAGAGCGTGATCGACATGATGATGGGCGGCCTGGGCTGGCCCGAGGGCGGCTGGCCGGAGCGCGTGTCGCTGGTCATCCTCGGCGAGAAGCGGCACGCGGAGGCCCGGGCGAAGTATGCGGCGGCCAGCGGCGCCAAGCCGCGGGCGCGGGGCGCGAAGGCCACCGAGGCCGCCACGGTCGACCTGGGCGCCCTGCGCGCCGAGCTGGCGGAGAAACACAAACGGCCCGCGGGCGACGACGACCTCTATTCGCACCTGATGTACCCGCAGGTGTTCGCGGACTACGCGAAGCACTTCGCGACCTACTCCGACGTGTCGGTGCTGCCGACGCCGGCGTTCTTCTACGGGTTGCGGCCGGGCGAGGAGATCTCGGTCAGCATCGAGGAGGGCAAGGTGCTCATCATCCGGCTCATTTCGATCGGCCAGCCGGACAAGGACGGCCGCCGCGCGATCAGCTACGAACTGAACGGCATCGCGCGCGAGACGTTCATCCTCGACAAGACGGTCGCGCCGAAGACGAAGGCGCGTCCGAAGGCGGACCTCAACGACCCGACCCAGGTCCCGGCGCCGATTCCCGGCCTCATCGCGCAGCTCCAGGTGTCGGTCGGCACGAAGGTGGCCAAGGGCGACAAGCTGCTCATGATGGAAGCGATGAAGATGCAGAACACGGTCTACGCCCCCTGCGACGGCGTGATCGCCGAGCTGCACGTCGCGCTGGGCGACACCGTCGAGGCCAAGGACCTGCTGCTGAAGCTGCGCACCACGGCGTAGCGCCCGGTCATGTCGACGCCCCCGGCTCCCGCGTCCGGGCCCGCCCCGCTGCTGCCGTGGCTGCTGGCCTGGCTCGTGGGGTTGGGCGTCGTGTTTGGCTTCAAGGCGCGGCCGGCGCAGACGGAGCTCGACGTCGACGAATTCTACTGGATCGGGTCCACGTACTATTACCACCTCGCGTTCCGGTCGCCGGACTGGCGCCACCCCGACTGGGGCTTGCTGCCCGCGCGCGAGAACCCGCCGGTCGCGAAGTATGTCCTCGGCGCCGGCCTGCAGCTCCAGGGCCAGCCGATCGCCACGCCTGATCTGCTGGGGACGTTTTACCTGATCTTCCAGTCGACGCCGCACGCCTGGGGCGAAGGGGAAGCCTATGCGAAACGGCTCGCCGTCGTGGAGCGGATGCGCCCGGACCTGCGGGAGCGGCTCCGCGCCGGCGCCCAGCTCCAGCTCGATCGCAAGCTGCTGCAGGCGGGCCGGCGCACCGTGCTGGTCGTGATGGCGGCGGCCAGCCTGCTCGCATTCCTCCTCGGCGCCCGGTTGCTGCACCCGCTCACCGGGCTCCTCGGCAGTGTCCTGCTGGGACTGCATCCGACGGTCGCCCACTCCTTCAATCTCGCGCACTCCGACATCATCGCGCTCGCCTTCTCGCTGGCCGCCGCCGGGACCACGCAGGCGCTGGCGCGGCGACTTTGGCCGCCCGGCCCCCTCTCGATCGGGCGGCAGTGGCCGCTGGCCGTGTCGACCGGAGTGCTCGTGGCCCTGGCCTGTGGCGCGAAAATGAATGCGCTGGTGGTGGCCGTGCTCGCCGCCGTCGCGCTGGGCGCCGCCCTTGCCCGCCGGATCCGCCACTCACCCCGGGAGGCCGCGGCGCCCGCGATCCTCGTACTCATGTCGGCGGCGGCCGCAGTCGCAGCGTTCATCCTGATCAACCCGACCTTCCTCCAGGATCCAGGCGGCGGGCTCGCCGCGGTCGTGCAGGAGCATCGTGCCACCGAGCTGATCCAGGCCCGCTTCATGCGGGATCACCTGACCACGGTGGGCGCCAAGTTTTCTGCCGTTGCCGGCCTCTCCGTAGGTTCGCCCTTCCTGCTGGCCGCAGCCGGTGCGGCCGCCCTTGGCCTGCTCGCGTTCAGCCGGCAGGAGGGCGTGCGGTTCCTGGCGGTCTGGTTTCTCCTCGGACTGGTCGCGGTCACCTTCTGGATTCCGTTTCCCATCGGGCGCTACGTGCTGCCGGTGGTCCTGCCGGGGACGTTGCTCGCGGGCGCAATCGCGGGCTGCGCGCTTTCCGCGCTCGCCCGGCGCCTTCGTCGTGCGGGGCCCTGAAAGGGCCTTGTGGCGCCGTCCGCCCACCGTCAGAACCGACGCGTGTGGCTTGCCACCACCCGGGAAGTTCCTGTTGCCTCGGCCATCGCCGGTGCCCGGCTTTTCCCCGCATGCGCGTCAACCGCCGCCTGTTTCCCCCCGTGCTCGCCCTCGCGGCGCTGGCCGCGTCGCACCTCGGTGGTGCGGAGCCCAAGCAGCCCGAAACGAAAAAGGCGCCCGGCCCGGGGTCGCGCTGGAGCGCCCGGTACGACCGGTCCGCGACGGCGGAGATGTTTACGGTCACGCCCGGAGCCGACGGGGTGGAGGTAGCGACCAGCAAAGCTCCGCATGAGACTGAGGAGACGCACGTGTCCCTGCTTTACCGGCTCGAGCATCCGGCGGCGGGGCTGACCTTCACGCTCACCGCCACTGGCAGCGCGGCGCGGATGCCGATCGCCCTTTACGACGCCGCGGCCAACGAGCTCTGGCGGCACGACGGCCGCGGGGCGCCGCCGCCAGCGGTGCGGCTCGATTCCCTCCGCGTCCGCGGCCAGGTCATCTTCCGGATCCGGCGTCCGCCCGCCACGGCCGGCGCGGCCAGCGGCACGCTCCGGATCGGCGGCCTCGCCTTCACGCCGCTGGCACAGAAGCCGAAGGTGGGGTCCGACGGCTTCACGGTCGTCGACACCCTCGACGAACTGCGCGGCTACGCGAACCAGCCGCTCGCGAAGGTCAGGCTCAAGCCGGGGGTGTACACGCTCGATCGCGCGCTCTTCCGCGCGTTCATCGAGCTCACCGGCCGCGACAGCCAGTGGGACCTGCGGGGCGTGACCGTGCGCGTCGACACCCGGCTGTTCCAGCGCTTCGGCTCCGGCCCGGCGTCACCCGGCCCGGGCTACAGCGCGTTTACCGTATCCGGTTCCCGGATCCGCATCGAGGGGCTCAAGGTCGAGACGTTTGGCGACCAGCCCGGCGTCACGGTCCGCAATGCCCTCGTCAACGTGACCGGCTCCGGCGCGATGCTGCGCGCGCTCGACCTGACGACGGCCGGCTGCAGCCTCTGGGGCTACGGCAATCTGTTTGGCTCGAGCGGCCCCGACCTGCATGCGCTGGACGGCATCCGGCTGGGCTGGCCGGCGCGGGACGTCGCCGTGGTCGGCTGCCGGGTGCGCGTGCGCGCGCTGGGACACGGCATTCTCGTGCAGGGGGCGCACAACTCGCTGATTCAGGATTGTCATATCGATGGCCTGCTCCGGCCCACCAACGAGGTGCTGGCGGAGAAGTCGGGCCCGGCCTTCGACCGCAAGTTCATCGCCCGCGGGCGCAACTACAGCGAAGGTGTGACGCTGGGTCCCGATGGCCGCATCCTGCCGGACGAGATGATCGCTCTCGGCGAGGACGGCATCAGGCTGGTGGAACAGGCCGGGGCCGACCGCCCGACCGGTGACACCAAGATCATCGGCTGCACCGTCACGCGCATGCGGCGCGGCATCTGCACCGCGTTCGGCCCCGGCGGCGACCTCGTGCTGAACTGCGTGGTGCGCGAGTGCGTCGCCGCCGGCTTCAGCATCGGCGCCGGTGATGTGGTGCGCAGCGGCCGCGCCGACGCCCGTTATGCGGAGGCGGTGGCGCTCCCCGCCCCGACGAGCTCCGGAGCCGAGGTCGACGTGGAGATCCTGGACAGCCGCGGCGGACGCGCGAATCCCCTGCTCGCCGTGATCAACGGCGAAAGCCATCGCGTCACCCTGCGCACCGCCGAAGCCGACTTCGTTCCACCCGGCCATGCCGTCGAGCTGGCCTCGCGGCGCGGGCTCGCGCACGGCATGCGCGCGGAGCCGGTGGCGAAGGGCGTCATCCTGGTCAACGAGACCCCGGCGTCCGTCCAGCTCCGCGCCGGGGCCACCGACAACGAGGTGGCGTCGCGCGGGCGGGTCGCCCCCGGCAATCGCGGCTCCGCCGCCAACAAGATCAGGAAGCTTTAGTCTCACCGTGTCCGAACCCGCCCCCACCCGCCGCAATTTCCTCCACACGCTGGGCGCGACCGCGCTGGGCGGCGCCTGGCCCGTGCTCGCTTCGGCCGCGGAGGCGCCGGGGGCTTTCCCGCCCGATCCCGCGCGGCCGCTGGCGCCGGCGCGCGCCGACCTCGGCACCCTCTGGCCGGACGTGCAGCGGCTGGCGGAGGCGGGGACCTACTCGCACTCCTTCGCCAGCGGCCGCTTCGCCACGTTCGGCGAATTCCAATCGGCGGCCCGGGAGAAGCTGCTCGAGCTGCTGCTCTACCGCCCCGAACCGGTCGAGCCCCGGCCCGAGCTGGTCGAGCGGGTCGACTGCGGCACCTACCTGCGGGAGAAGGTGGTTTTCTCGACCTCCCCGCACCTGCGGGTGCCGGCGTATGTCTTCGTGCCCAAGGAGCGGCGCGGCCGCCTCCCGGCGATCGTCGACCTGCATTCGCACGGCGGAATGTTCCTGTTCGGCAAGGAGAAGGTCATCGATTTCGGGCGCAATCATCCCGCGATGACGCGGTATCACGAAGGCAATTACGGCGGACGCCCCACGGCGACGGCGCTCGTGCAGCGCGGGTACGTGGTGATCACGATCGACGCGCTCATGTTCGGCGAGCGCCGGGCGCTGACCGACGCGCAGATCCCCGCGGGCTGGGACCGGTCCCGCTATTCGGAGGAGGACGTGCGCACCCTGAACCAGGTGAACCGCACCCGCGAGGCGACGCTGGTCAAGGGCCTCACGCTGGCGGGCGCGACCTGGCCCGGGATCGTCTTCTGGGACGATCGCCGCACGGTGGACTATCTGGTCACGCGCCCGGAGGTGGACCCCGATCGCATCGGCTGCCAGGGCGTCTCGATGGGCGGGTACCGCGCGCTGTTCCTGAGCGCGCTCGAACCGCGGATCCGGGCGGGCTGCGTCGTGGGCTTCATGTCGACGGTGAAGCCGATGATCCGGGCGCACCTCGACACCCACTCGTGGGTGCACTTCCTCCCCGCGATCCACCGCCACCTCGACTGGCCCGACGTCGCCGCGCTGGCCGCGCCGCGCGCCCTGTTCGTGCAGCAGTGCGCGAAGGACGGACTCTTCCCCCTGGCCGGCATGCAGGAGTCGCTCGCGCAGATCGCCTCGCACTACCGCGGCGCCGGCGCGCCCGCGCAGTTCACGGGGAGGTTCTACGACGTGCCCCACCAGTACTCGGTGGCGATGCAGGACGACGCGTTCGCCTGGTTCGACCGGCACCTCCGCGGTTGAGACCCGCCGGCCGGCCCGCGGACCTTTTCTCCGGTCGGTTACTTCTTTGGCTGGGCAGGATCGGAAAAATCCCCAAGCGTCGGCGCGATCCGTGCTGGGACCAAGCCCGGCACCGAACACCGACCACACCTACACCATGCAACTCCCCCACTCACACCGTGGCGGCGAGGAATCGCCGTCCCGCCCCGGCCGAGCCCTCGCCCGTTCGTTCGCCCTGGTCTGCCTGCTCCTCTTCGGGACGGCGTTGAGCGCCGTCGCGCAGAGCGCGGCCGCCGGCCGCATCACCGGCCGCATCTTCAATCCCGCGACGCAGGAATACGTGCGCAACGCGGAGATCACCGTCGAGGGATCCAACGCGATCGCGTTCTCCGGCGACGACGGCTCGTACGTGCTGTCGGGCGTCCCGGCCGGGGATGTCACGTTGAACGTCACCTACACCGGTTACGAGCGCGTCTCGACCAAGCTCACCGTGCAATCCGGGCAGACCGCGGTGCGTGACTTCGAGCTGAAGGGCGCGACCTTCGCCCCCGGCGCGCGGCCCGGCTCCGAGGCGGTGCTGACGCTGGAGAAGTTCGTCGTCTCGAACGAGCGCGAGGGCAATGCCAAGGCGATCATGGAGCAGCGGGCGGCGCTGAACATGAAGAGCGTCGTGGCGTCGGACAACTTCGGCGACATCACCGGCGGCAACATCGGCGAGTTCATGAAGTACATGCCGGGCGTCGTGATGGACTATGTCGACGCCGATGCGCGCTCCGTCCGCATCAGCGGCCTCGACCCGAAGTACGCGGGCGTGAGCATCGACGGCATGCGCATGGCCAGCGCGGCGTCCGCGACCTTCGCGGGCGGCACGCGCGCCTTCGAGTTCGAGCAGGCCTCGATCACGAGCATCGAGTCGATCGAGCTGAACAAGACCCTCACCGCGAGCATGGACGCCGACGCGCCCGCCGGGAGCATGAACCTCCGCAGCAAGAATGCGTTCGACCGCAAGGGCCGCGAGGTGACGGCGCAGGTCAGCCTGACCGCCAGTCCCTACGAGATGACGACGCGGCGCACGCCGAGTCCGGGCGACGGCTACCACCGCAAGATCCGGCCGGGCTACGTCTTCACGTACGCCGATTCCTTCAAGGGCCGCTTCGGCGTGCAGCTGAGCCTCTCGCACAACAGCCTGTTCAACGAGCAGCTCGGGCTCACCCAGACGATCGACAACACCAACGCCGCCCGGGGACCGGTGATCAACGCGCTCGTGTTCCGCGACAACCCGAAGATCACCACCCGCGCGGCGTTCGGCCTGAACCTCGACCTGCGCGTGACGCCGCACCTCATCGCGTCGCTCCGCACCGCCGGCTCGCATTTCGACGACGACATCAACGCCCGCACGATGACGTTCCGTGCCAACACCGCGGACATCGATCCCAGCTCGACGCTGACCACGCTGCTCGCCCGGCCGACGGCCAACGTGAACACGCGCATGGAGTCGAACATCGGCCACAGCCACAAGTTCAACGACACGATCACCTACACGCCGAAGCTCGAGTACAAGCGCAACGACACCGTGGTGACGCTGAGCGGCGGGTATTCGCGCAGCCGCACGCACTATGAGGATTTCCGCAGCGGCTATATGACGGCGGGCCTGAACCGCATCACGCGCATGAGCTGGACCGCCACGCGCAGCAGCCCGACGTCGACCGACTGGCAGTTGCGCCAGCTCTCCGGCCGTTCGTGGCTCGACCTGGCCAACTACAATCGAGACGACGCCAACCCGAACAACATCGGCACGGCGGCGCGCAGCGGCCAGAGCCAGGTCTTCCTCGGCTACCTCGACGCGAAGCACACGTTCAACCTCGGCCTGCCCATCACGGTCCAGGCCGGCGCCAAGGTGCGGCAGACCACCTACGACCTGTCCCAGACCGGCACGCAGACCTGGACGTACGTCGGCGCCGCCCGGAACCAGCTCGATCCGAGCACGGTGATGATCCCGCACACGTTCCCGAGCCTCTTCAACCCGCAGCAGGGCGACAACATCGCGGCGATGAACATCCCGATCCCGAACACCTCGGCGATGTACGAGCTCTTCCAGCAGCGGCCGGAGTATTTCGTCGAGAACGAGTTCAACAACTTCCTCATCCGCAACACGAGCGTTCGCGCCGTGAAGGAGCAGATCGACGCCCGGTACGTGGAGTTCAACACCCGCTGGAAGGGCATCCGCGCCAACTTCGGCTTCCGGCAGGAGCGCACGCGCACGGTCGGACGCACCTTCGACCTGATCCCCGCGAACCTGGTGCGTGCCGCCGGCTACACGGCCAACACGATTCCTTTCACGGTGTACCAGTACCGGAATTTCGAACGGCGGAACAAGTACGGCGGCTACGACAACGACTTCCTCAGCGGCGGCATCAAGTTCTCCCTGCTGAAGAACCTCGTGCTGCAGTTCTCCGGCAACCAGTCGATCGGCCGGCCCGACTACAACAACCTCGCCGGCGCGATCAACGTGAACGACAACGCCCAGACGGTCACGATGCCGAATCCCGACCTGAAGCCGGAGACCTCGGACAAATACTTCCTCAGCGCCCAGTATTACATCGAGCCGGCCGGCACGCTGAGTTTCTCCACCTACGAGCTCCACGTGAAGAACATGGGCGTCTCGAACACCCAGATTTCCGCCGAGGAGGCCGGTTACGCCGACGATCCGGAGTACGTGGGCTACACGTTCCTCCGGCCCTCGAACCTCGACGGCACGCGCAAGATCAAGGGCGTCGAGCTCGAGTACAGCCAGCAACTGGTGTTCCTGCCGGGCTTCGCCCGCGGGTTCAGCGTGTTCGGCTCGATCTCGCGCGCGATTCCGGACGTGCGCCTGACCAACGTGGTGCCGAAGGCCGCCAACGGCGGCATCCGCTTCAGCAACCACAAGTTCAACCTGCAGCTCCGCTCCACCTGGTCCTCGGCGCGCGCCACCTCGATCGCGGCCACGCAGGTGCAGTGGCAGTACGAACGGATCATGTTCGATGTGAGCGGCGGCTTCAAATTCAACCAGACCTACGAGCTCACGCTCAGCGGCCGCAACATCCTGAACGCGCCGATCCGCGGCTACGTCAACGAGCCCGGCATCCTGCGCATCAACCAGAAGTACGGCGCCGTGTGGACGGTGGGCGTGCGCGGACGCTGGTAATGCGCGGCGACGCGACGTCGCATCGTTGATCCCAAACAGCGCCTCCGGTGAGGCGCTGTTTTCTTTCCGTCACGCGGCGGCACGCGGGACGCGCGTCGCCGCGCTGGCCCATCCGCTCCTGGCGTGGCCGTCCGCGGGCACGCGTCGCCGGCTCACTTGAGACCGGCCAGGTAGGCGACGACGTCCGCCGCCTCCTGCGGCGTGAGACCCTGCAACTGGCCCTCGGGCATCAGCGAGGTGTCCATCGTCTTTTCCGCCACGATGTCGGCCAGTCTCACCCTCGCGGACTGGCCGCCGGGAATCGACAGGACGAGTTCGTTCACTCCCCGCGCCCGGACAAATCCGAGCTGCGTGCCGCCGTCGCGCAGCTCGAGCAGCGTGGCGCGGTAGAGGGGGGCGATCGTGCGCGACGGCGCCAGCAGGCTGTCGAGGATGCGGGCGCGGTCCTGCT
>ERZ761602.8285-NODE-8285-length-10543-cov-3.773837_pt1 | contig 10543 bp, 9 predicted proteins | sample MGYA00512165_ERZ761602 | MGnify/ENA primary metagenome ERZ761602 (study PRJEB28899, sample SAMN02445085) | bioreactor sludge metagenome | biome: EBPR sludge; isolation source: Thorneside wastewater treatment plant | place: Australia: Brisbane, Thorneside...
GGCGATCAGGAGCCAAGCGCCTTGCCGACGAGCATTGGGCGCCAGGGCCTCAGCTGAAAAGACGCATGGGGATCGAACGAAAACAGTTCGGAGATTTGCATGGGCAGCGTCGGGCGTGCTACTGATTTGTACATCAGCTGCCGCACAAAGTCTCCTGGTAGTAAACGCACCGCAGCTGCCCTCAGGTACGCTTCAATCAGGTGCAAGCTGGAACACAACTGTCGCAATTAGAAATACCGGGGGCCAAAGCTACACATTCTGTGATGTAGCTGATGCCTTTCTGGCAGATTCAGGATCAGCTGTTTCTGGCTGCACCACGGGTACTCCACGCTACTCGTGGGCTTTTGACATCATCGATCAAGCCACAGGACAGCCAGATGGCATGTTGTTTGTCTCTTCTCTGACAGAGCAGACCTCATTTTCCAACCCATATTCGTTTGCCTCCGGTGCCACGTTGACTTGGAACTTAAAGATATCCAGCCTTAGAAGTGAAATGGATTGCTTCACGCTGCCGCTCCGGGAAACACGGCCGCGCATTCAGTGTGCACCGCCAGTGGCGCCGCCTCAGGTGCCCGAGCGAAAATATTCGTTGAGCTTCACCGTCTACGATAATCTATGCAGCACACCGGCAAACCTGCAACAGAGCTGTGTTGTTTATCGACTCCCTTTGGCAAATTCTACAATTATTTGGGAAGAACCCAATCCACTCCTTGGAGTGGCCGTACCAGAGAATCAAATTATAAAGCCCCGCAGTGTCGCGGCACCAACCGTTCCAGTTGGGCAAGTGCCGACGTCTGGCCGGCCGTCCTGCCGGCGCAGTGGTCTTCCACAAACAGTGGCAACCCAACTCCGAGACATCCCCGGCATCGAGCCACCTGTCAATTACTGCGAAAAAACATGAAGCATAAGGCTATTATTATAGCATTTGTGATTGGTTCGGCATGCGCATCCGCAATGAGTACTCCTGCTGCATATACTCTTCACCGAAGAGATTCTGCAGCAGAACGCATTAAGTTATTTGATCAGAAGAAGGCTGTGCTTGACGAGAACAACTTCATGCTATTCACGCTAACAACACCCGTTAGCGATGCATCGTTGCTCAGCTCCATCGCTAAGTCAGAGGCCAGATTGGGTGCTGTGTATATCTGCGAGAACACGGGGGCCGTGACGGCCGTGCTGCTGGATGAAACAAGGTCAGCACCTCAACAGCTTGCCCCCCGGGTTCGCGAGGCATTGGCTGATCTCAAGCTCAATCAGTCCGGCGGAAAAGACTCCGGCAGTAAGATTTCGACTACGGTTGAATACTGTGGATTTGATGTTCAGGGCGCATACGAGGCCACATGGAAGCTTCGTCAGTTACTTCAGAAGTCAATATTTATGGTTGAAATCACAACCCGCAGGATGCGCCTACTTCCTCCGAATGCCATTGGTTTCGACCGGCAGGGAGTGTCGCAATGAACATCCGGTCAATATTGTTTGGATTGGCTGCAGTCGTGTTATCGCAATCAGCAATTTCACAAAGCATTTATTTTGAGAGGCCAATTAAGTGCCTGAGCCCAGGTCAAACCGCTCCAACCATTCAGTCATTCAATCCAGATTGGACTTCGGTCGCTTGGCAGCAAGACCAAGACGGGCGATATGTCTCGGTCGCGATGCGCTGGGGCGCTGCGAATGGTGGGGCCGGGATCTTGGCCACCGACTACGGTCTGGAGTTTAAGACCAGCAACTACAACTACGACGACGCTCAGAACACCGGAAAGGGCCCAGCCTATGTAACCGCAAGCGGTGGATATTTCCGATGCACAGCTCCCGGCTGCTACCTGGATTCAGACTTTGCGAGCGCTAAGAATTCAGTGGGTGAGTACAAGGAGCCCCAAGTGGCTTTCGGGATTGAACCTGGTGCCGGTAAGTACATTGCGATGGATTACAAGTACGAGGCCCAATTGCGAGCTGTTACCGGGAGAGGGAACAAGGCGCTTGTAAAGGTAAAACAGGTGCCAACTAAGCGAGTGATGAACAATGTTGGGGCATTTGGAGTATTCCAATGCGCGGATGTCCCTCATTATGACGTTGTGAAATTTCAGGATGGGGTATATGCCCCAACTTGCCTGATCAGGCAAGTTGGGAACAACTTTCAGGTCTGCTCTGAGATTCCTGAGCCCTGTCAGGGTGAATTCAACAAAGCAGGCGGTGGCACCGGCTACGCGATGCGTTGGAGGTTGGGCGGCGTTCCAGGGCCTGTTAGCTGGCAGCTACAGGCATACACAGAGCCAGACGACTTCTATATCGTAAAGTGGACCGGCTGGCCAGCCGCTTACTGGGTGAGCGTTCCTGGAGCCCAGGGTTATAAGTCCGGTCAGTTCAACTACGCGCCGCGGTCGGACGGAAAAGTTACCATCGGAATGGCTTCAACTTTTCCTGGAACCCGGTGGCATTTGATCGTTGGCTGCCCTGGATACCCTCTTGATGGTTGGGTGCCGAAGTAATAAAAATCCTCAATCGACGCTGATAGGGCACTCTTCAGGGTAATGCCAGTCAGCTAACGCTGACTGGCTTCATTTTCGCGTTTGTTTCTCTTGAGGGGATCAGCCGCGATCGCCACCCGGCACCAGCACCGCGCCGCCGGCGAGCGCCACGGTGCGGTGGCCGCTGGCCGCAAAGGGGCCGAGGGGTGTGAAGCGGTCGCGGTACTGCACGTTCAGCGCCAGCTCCTGCGTCTGCGGGGCTTGCCCGCCACCGGGTTCCACCACCAGGCGCGCGCTGCCGCGCGGGGAACTTCACCCGCAGCTCGGCCTGTTCGCCCACGACGTGCTGGCTGCGGGCGCCGCTCAGGCGCGGGGCGGGGCGGGAGCGGGCTTGGCTGGCACGCAGGCGCTGCCACGCTTCAAGGCCCTGCTGGCGCAGGCCGAGCAGGTGCTGGATGCGGTGGTTGGGCTGGGCGATGCGCCGCCGCGCCTGCGCCAGGCGCTGCCGGCCTGGCTGAACCTGACGCAGCTGCTGGGCTTCGAGCGCGCGCTGCGCGACAGCGGGCTGATCTCTGGTCTGGAAACCCAGCTGCTGCCGGCGCAGCCCGAGCCTGCGCGACCTGAATCAGATGCCGCCCTTGTGCCGCTTCCGGCACAGCCTCAGCCCGCTGCTCTACGACCACCTGGACCGCCAGTACCGCGCGCAGGGCTTCGAGCCCCTGCCGGAGCTGCCGGCGGCCGAGCCGCTGGATGTGTTCAGCCGCATAGCCGCGGGCCAGGGCTGCACCTGCATGCCGGTGCAGATGGCGGTGCGCCGGCCCTTGCGCGAGGCGGTGAGCCTGGACCTGGCCTGGCTGCCCGCGCGCCAGCTGCCTGAAGCCCAGGCCACCGCTTGGGCCGAGGCGCTGCGCCTGCTGTTGCCGGGCAACTGATTCATCGCGTTCGGCGAATGAGAAAGCGATTTCACAGCGCCCCAGAAGGTTGTTTGAAACGCGATGTAAACAGGATCTGGTCAAACCCATCAGAGCAAACCCGAAAACGCAATGAAAGCGCTTTCAGAATCGGACCAAACTCCCTAGCATCGCGCCCGTCGGCGGCTCAAGGACGGCCGATGCAGTGCCAGCGCGCGGCTTCGGCGCGCCAGCCTTGTGTTGGAGACCACCCCATGAATGGCATCACCTGGCATGCCGCCCGCTGGCTGTTTGGCCTGGCGCTGGCTTGCCTCAGCTTCTTCGTCCCGCCCGGGGCCCAGGCCCAGAGCCTGAGCAGCGGCGTGGATTTCGATGGTTCCCAGGCCACGCTGTGGTTCCGCTCCGGCGGCAACCTGGCCTGGGTGGACGCGCACTACAGCGTCAACAACGGCGCGCAGCAGAACGTGCGCATGAGCTTCAACAGCGCGCAGTCGCGCTTTGAAGTGCGCTTCCCGGCGCAGGCCGGGCAGACGGTGAACCACTGGTTCACTTACAACAACGGCACGGCCTCGTACGACAGTGCGCCGGGCAATTCGCAGATCGGCGGGGGTGGCGGGGCCGCGCCCGGCTTCAGCCCGGCGGCCGGCAGCTATGCCAGCGCGCAGAGCGTCAGCATCAGCACCAGCCCCTTGGGCCTGCCGGTGCGCTACACCAGCGATGGCAGCACCCCCACGCTGAGCTCCGCGCTCTACGCTGGCCCCATCAGCGTGAGCGCCAACACCACGCTCAAGGCTGTGGCCGTGGCGCCGGATGGCACGCTGTCTGCCGTGGGCAGCGCGGCCTACCAGATTGGCAGCAGCGGCCCCAGCCAAGGCGCGGAGCCGATCTTGGGCGGCGTGCAGATCTGGTTTGGCGCTCAGGCCCAGGGACAGGCGGTGCAATGGGTGGACCTGCACTTCAACGCCGGCGCCGGTCAGCAGAACGTGCGCATGCTGGTGAACAGCGCCGCCGGCCGCCACGAGTTCCCGGTGCCGGCGGTGAATGGCAGCACCGTGACCTACAGCTTCACCTACTACACCACGGTGGCGCACAACACCGGCAGCTACAGCGTCGTGGTCGGCCCCGATCAGGGCCAGACCCAGCCGCCGGTATTCACGCCGCCGGCCGGTGTCTACAGCAGCGCCCAGGCGGTGAGCCTGAGCAGCTCCACGCCGACGGCGCAGATCCGCTACACGCTGGACGGCAGCACGCCGGGCGCCAGCTCGCCGCTCTACACCGGCCCGGTGAGCGTGCCGCTGAACAGCACGCTGAAGGCCTACGCCGTGGCTGCGGGCAAGACGGCTTCCCCGGTCGTGAGCGCCAGCTACACCAGCGGCCCGCAAGGCCCGAGCTGGGGTGGCGTGGACGCCGCCGGGGGTGCGGTGCTGTGGTTCCAGGCCGGCAGCACGGTGGACTGGGTGGACCTGCATGTGAACCCGGGCACGGGCATGCAGAACCTGCGCATGAACTTCAACGCCACGAACGGGCGCCATGAGGCCTTCGTGGCCGCCGCCGCCGGCAGCACGCTGAACTTCAACTTCACCTACTACCGCCCCAGCGTGGGTGCGGCGGACACCACCGTGGCGAGCTACCGCGTGGGCGGCGGCTGTAGCACGGCCATTCCGGCGGCGGTGAGCTTTACGCCGCCGGCCGGCAGCTACAGCGGCGCGCAGCAGGTGAGCCTGAGCAGTTCCGTGGCGGGCAGCGAGATCCGCTACACCCTGGACGGCAGCCCGCCCAGCAGCAGTTCCACGCGCTACACGGCGGCCATCAACGTCGCCAGCAACCTGACCATTCGTGCCATCACCCTGGATGGCTGCGCCAACGCCTCGCCGCTGGCCAGCGCCAGCTACCAGATCGGCAGCGTGGGCGGCGGTTTCGCGCAGGGTGTGTCTGAGCTGGGGGCGGCGGCCACGATGTGGTTCAAGCCCGATGCTGCGGCGGAGTACGTGATCCTGCATTACGCGCTCGGCAACGCGTCCGAGATCGGTCCGCAGATGGTCTTCAACGCTGCCGTGGGCCGCTGGGAGTTCACCGCCACGCCCACCGCCCCGGGCCAGGTGCTGAACTACTGGTTCACCTACAAGCCCCTGGGCGGCGCGCAGCAGGACACGCAGCGCTACAGCCTGACCTTGGGCGGCGGCCTGTCCGGCCCGCTGTTCAGCCCGGCCCCGGGCAGCTACGCCACGGCCCAGCAGGTCAGCCTGGCCCATGCCGCTGGCGTGTCGGGCGTGATTCGCTACACCACCGACGGCACCGCGCCGACGCAGCAGTCGCCGCTGTACAGCGGCCCGATCACGCTGAACCGCGCCAGCACGATCTACGCCGCCACCTTCACGGCGGACGGCCAGAGCAAGATCAGCATGGGCAACTATGTCATCGGCCTGGACAGCGGCACGGTGGCCGCCCCGGTGTTCTCGCACCCCACTGGCACCTATGGCACGCGCCTGCGGGTCAACCTGCTGTCTGACACCGTGGGTGCCACGCTGCGCTACACGCTGGATGGCAGCACGCCGACACTGAACTCGCTGCAGTACGGCGCGCCCATCGAGGTGGACAGCAACCTCACGATCAAGGCCGTGGCGTTCAAGAAGGGCGTGGCCTCGGAAGTGGCCAGCGCCAGCTACACGCTGACGGGCACTGGCAGCAGCGACCATCTGTGGAACGGCATGACCACCTTCAACGTGGTGAACGCCACCCGTGGCCGCTGGGCCGATGCGCAGGTTTACTGGGCCATCATTGGCAAGGACTGGAACACCGGCAAGTTCGTGCACGTGGGCGCCAATGGCGAGCTGATCCCGATGGCGCTGGGCGACAACGGTGCGCTGATGAAGAACGGTTTGCCCTACAGCAACTACTTCTTCCGCCTGAGCGACAAGCGTTCCATCACCATCCCGGCGATCAACTCGGCGCGCATCCTGTTCAGCGTGGGCAGCCCGATGTACATCTGGATCAACCAGGACGTGAACGGCAACATCGCCTACGCCGGCGCCAACATCGCCAACCCGACCGACCCCAACACCGACGTGATTTTTGACTTCGGTGAGTTCGCCATCCTGCCCCCGGGCGCCAACCCGCAGGGCATCTTCATCAACACCACGCGGGTCGACCAGTTCGGCTTCCCGCTCAAACTGGAAGTGACCGGCCTGGATGGGTTCAAGCAGACCGTGGGCGAGTCCCTGACCGAAACCCGCGAGGAGCTGTTCGCCAAGTACTTTGCCGAGACCCCGGCCGAGTTCCACAGCCTGGGCCAACCGCCTTACGGCCCGATGCGCATCATGGCTCCCGCCCACGCCACCTTCATCGGTCAGGGCGCCAACGCCCAGTACCTGGACGGCTATGTGGATGAGGTCTGGCAGTTGTACCGCAACCAGGAACTGGTGATCGACCTGAAGAACGGTTGGGCGCCCTTCACGGGGCGCGTGGTCGGCGATCAGCTCCGCTTCACCGACGCAGCGGGCGGCCAGTACTTCGTGCATGCCAAGCCCAGCACCTCGATGGTGATGCTGGGCAACGGCCGGCTCGACGACCCGACCGGCACCACCGATGTGGGCAAGCAACTGCAACTGCAGGCGCAGGTCTGCGCGGCGCTGAACCGGCGGGTGGCGCACCTGCCGTTTGCGGACTGGTGGAACGGCAACCAGTTCTTCCCGGCCGGCGAGCGCTCGAACGCCTTCGTGAAGTTCTGGCACGACCACAGCCTGAACGCGCTGTCCTACGGCTTCGCGTATGACGATGTGGGCGGCTTCAGCCCTTCCATCCACACGCGTGCGCCGCAGACCGTGACCTACACGATCGGCTGGTAAGCGATGCGCCGGATCCTGGGAAAGAACCCGCGGTCCGGCGCGCTCCTCGCGGGTGCGCTGCTGCTTGGTCTGGGGCTGGCCCTGGGTTTTGGGGGCTCGAACCCAAACGGGGAGTCGTCGCCCATTGCGGCACCTGTGGCCGCGCCGGTCGCTCCGCCGGCGGCCGTGCTGCCCACCGAGCTGCGCGACGCGCCACCCGAGGTGCTGCGCTTCGAGCTGGAGGCCTTGCGCCGTGGTGCCAGCGGCCGGCCGCTGGCGCTGATCCGCCAGGGTGGGGCGCCAGCGCGTGCGCTGGGCCTGGGCGAGTCCCTCGGCCTGGGCGTGCGCCTGGCGCAGATCGAGCCGCGCGCGGTGTGGATCGAGCGCAGCGGCCAGCGCGAACGGCTGGCGCTGCCGCGCGAGGCGGCGTCCCTGCCCGCCTTGCCGTCCCCCAGTCCAGCGCGGCTGGATGAGCCGCGCGGGCCCATCGCCCGGCCGGCGGACGTTCCCCTGCCCAGCAGCACCGGGCTGGAGCGCGCGATCCGCCGTGCGCAAGGGGCGGCCACGCGCTCCTGAATCGTGTTGTGCACTTCAAGGGCGGCCCCCGTGGGCCGCCCTTTTCCATGCCGAAGACCCTGCACGGCAGTGCGCTTCTGGCATGCCGGCTTGGCCGCAGCGGCCGGCCCGCCTAGCATCCGCCCCGTGTTCCCTCGCGCCTGCCCCCACCTGAACCGCTGCGTCGCCCCGACGCCGCGCGGGGCCGCGCGCATGAACTCCACGCTCCAGACCGGTGACCGCTGCGGCCGTCCTACGGACGCACTTTCCTGAGCCCGGCGATCGCTCTTCCTCTCCCCTTTAGCGCACCACCCTGATCGCCGGGCCCCCAAGCCGCGCGATGGATGTTGTGCGCCGCTTGCGGCGCGATCCCGGAGTTGCCATGACTGCCGTCCTCAGCGGTGAGCTGCTGCTCACCGAACTCGACCGTGCCCGCCTTCTCAAGCTCAACAGCGCCGCGCTGCGTGAGCTGCTGGACGACGCCAGCGCCTTGCCCTCGCCGGAGATCCCGGCCGATGTGGTCACGATGAACAGCCGCGTGCTCGTCAGCGACGGCACGGGGGCGGCGCTGCAGCCGCTGACGCTGTGCTACCCCGCCGAAGCCGACCCCCACGCGGGCCGCGTCTCGGTGCTCTCGCCCGTGGGCGCGGCCCTGCTGGGCCGCCGCGTGGGCAGCGCGGTTGGTTGGCGCACGCCCACCGGCGCGCGGCGCGAGCTGCACATCGAAGCCCTGCTGTTTCAACCCGAGGCCAGCGGCGACTACCTGGCCTGAGCGTCACCCCCTGTTGCCGATGCGAGCGCATGCGCTGGCAGGCCCTGTCACATCTGGAGTTCCCATGACCGAACCGATCGAACACCCGCCTCCCGCCCCAGCCTTTGAGCGGGCGCTGCTGCGCAGCATCGCCAACGAAGCCGGCCCGCGTGGCTGGCAGCTGCTGGATGGCATGCCCTACTGGACCCAGGGGCCGCTGTTCTGCCTGCTGATCCCCTTTGCCGACACCCGCCACGGCCATGCCCGCGTTTCACTGACCATCAAGTGGCGGGCGCTGGACCGGGTGCTGTGGCGCAGCCTGGGCCTGGCCCCGCCCGAGGGCCTGCGCGCGCATGCCGCTCGCGCCCAGGCGCTGCCGGGTTGGAGCGTGTACCGCAGCGCGGTCAGCGGGCTGGGCTGGCCGTCCGAGGCTCTGGAGCGCTGGGTGGCACTGGCCGTGCAGGATGCGGCCGACTGCGCCGCGCGGCTGGCGGGTGAGCTGGACGCCCTGCCGCGCTACCTCGAATTCATCGAGCGCGAGCATCGGGCCTTGCTGGAACGCCAGCCCCATGCCAGCAGCCGCCTGGATCAGGAGCGGGCGTTGGCGTTGCTGTTGCAGGAGGATGGCGCCGCCGCAGCGGGTTTGGGGGCGGCGGCAACTTGACCTTGCCACCGGGTCAAGCTTGAGACTGCGCAAAGCCGAACCCGATGCGCCCTTGGTAAATTGCCTGCCATGTCCTCCGCCCGCCTGCTGCTGACGCTGCTGCTTGCCCTTTGCCTGGGCTTGCAGGGCGGGCTGGTGCGCGCCGCCGGCTTGGCGGTGGCGGTGGAGGAGGGCGCCCGAGCGCAAGCCCTGCCGGCTTGCCACGAGATGGCGGCAGATGGTGCTGATGCCGCTGATGCAGCCCTGCCCGACGCCGGCTGCAGCCATTGCGCCAACTGCTGCCTGCCGGCCGCCCTGCCGGCGCTGCCCGCGCTGTGCCCGCCCGCGCTGGCGCGGGACGACTGGCCCGGCCTGCAGCCGCAGGCCCCGCCGCAAACCGCGCAGCCGCCGCTGCTGCGCCCGCCTCGAAGCCTGCAAGCCTGAGCCGCACCCGCGGAAAGCGGGTGTGCCCGTGCGCGCTGCGCACCTTCTCAGCCCCTGCTTCCCATGCGCATTCCCATCCTGTTGCCGCTGCTGGCCGCCCTGGCCACGGCGTTCCCTGCATTCGCAGCCGACCCGGCCGACCCTCAGGCCAAGGTGGCGCCGCTGCAGCACCGCTCGACCCTGCACCGTCCCGCCGCAGCGCCTGCCGACCCAGCCGAACCTGGCCGCTGGCGCGCCGCCCACGAGGCCGTGCACCGCGCCGGTGGCTGGCGCGCCTACGCCCGCGAACCCGTGCCGGTAGCGCCAGCGGCTTCGGCCGCCAAGCCCGGCGCCCATCCTCCCCACGGGGCGCCCCGATGACCCGCCTGCTCCCTTTGCTGGCCGCGCTCAGCCTGGCCGGCTGCGCCAACCTGGACCCGCAGCCGCGCTTTGCCGAACTGCAGCAGGCGGCGGCCAGGCCCTTGCCCGGCGCCCAGCTGCTGTGGGCGCAAACGCCCGAGCAGGAGGCCGAGCGCGAACGCCGCGTGGCCGCGCTGCTGGCCCAGCCGCTGGGCCAGGACGCCGCCGTGCAGCTGGCCCTGCTGAACCACCGCAGCCTGCAGGCCGCGTATGCGCAGCTCGGCATCGCCGTGGCCGATCTGGACCAGGCCAGCCGCCTGCCCAACCCCGGCTTCAGCTTCGGCCGCAGCCGCGCCAGCGGCGACCACGGCGTCGAGCGCGAGATCGAGCGCAGCGTGCACCTGAACCTCAGCAGCCTGCTGAGCTGGCCGATGCGCCGCGCCATCGAATCCCGCCGCGTGGAGCAGGCCCAGGGCGCGGCCCTGCTGGCCGTCATCGAGCGCGCGGCCGAGGCGCGCAAGGCCTGGGTGCAGGCGGTGGCCGCGCAGCAAACCCTGGCCTATAGCGCCCAGGTGCTCGAAGCCGCCGAGGCCAGCGCCGAGCTGGCCGCG
>ERZ761602.8287-NODE-8287-length-10540-cov-13.134287_pt1 | contig 10540 bp, 12 predicted proteins | sample MGYA00512165_ERZ761602 | MGnify/ENA primary metagenome ERZ761602 (study PRJEB28899, sample SAMN02445085) | bioreactor sludge metagenome | biome: EBPR sludge; isolation source: Thorneside wastewater treatment plant | place: Australia: Brisbane, Thorneside...
ACCGCACTGGTAAAGCCTATAAGATACGATCTCTGTAAGAGGTTGCAATCCGTTTTAGACGGTGGTTTACAAAGACTTGTAGGGTCAGGCGGTTTTTTTTTACCTCGTGATTGTTTGCGCTGAAACAATTTTGTGGGCAATGATGTCTTGATAAAGGCTATTGCCATGCTCGACATGCTGAAAGATTGACCACGCCACAAAGTCAGCAATTTGCAAAGACCGGTTATTGTGTGATCTATCGAAGGTCACCGCAATAGGTTTATTTAAGTCTGTAAGGCTCTTTAATAGTTTGTCGGTAAATTGGGCTTGCTGATGATGACGGGTATAAAACATATCCAACACGGCATTAAGGCTTGCTGCATGTTGTAATGCGGCTCGAATCGCCGTGCTATAGGCCAAATAATACAAGTCGTTGGATGTTTCAAAGCTGGCCTTTCGCTTATCTACAATGCTTGCAAATATTTGGGTGTCGGGTGCTTCAGCAATGCGCGTAAGTAACTTTTTGGTAATTCGCGGCTCGGCGATAAATGCCTTTAGTTCTGGCAAGCTATCGCGCTTTTTATGATGAATGTCCTTGCGAGTGCGTAATACGATTTGATTCAAGGTCTCAAAACGATTACAAGCAACCCCCGCAACCACAATAAACCGGCTTGATTTGTCGGCATTGCCGGTATCGCCCGATTCATCAAAAGCCGCGTATGTGATGGTTGTGTGCATAGTCAACGATTGTATGGGCGGTTGCGGCTCCACTTTGCTAGTCGAGCATTTAGAACTCGTTTAATTGCCATTGCTGCTATCGTTCACAGGTGGGTTATTGTTGACCTGTTGCTTATCGGCAATGTTTATTTGCACATTGGGCAGCTTTAGCCGTCGCACTTGCCCCAACGTTTCAATAGCTTTTATGTAACGGGCTTGAGTTGCGTTCAATTTCTTCTCCCAAAACATGCCTTGATTTAAGGTTAGTGATTGGTTGGTATTGTGTGCATATCGAACTTCGGTAAGCCATTGCCGGATATAACACATGCAAACATGATCTATGGCAAGCTTTTCAAGCCTAGAGGCTGTTTCATATCCAAACGATTGCCGCATCCGGTGAATTTCTTCACGCAAGAGTTCTTTGGTCATTGTATTTGAATCAATCGCGTCTATGATGTTATTCGTCATTGAAATACTAAAGCCTGCATAGCCAAGTAAATCAGGGGACTTCGCCAACATTTCACGAAGTGCCTTTAGTTCAGCGGGTGTGAGTGTTTTGTCTTTCTGCTCGGCCTTTCTCCATAGTTGGATAAGCCTATCGTGATTGGCCTCACAGACAACAATCTTTTCTTCAGGTATCGGGGCTAATTCTTCGGTTTTCTTTTTTTTCGCCATGTGCCTTTATGTTTGTGATATCCGGCTGCAAGTAATGCTTGAGCCAGTTCACGCTTTAATTCGACCTCATTTACTTTAATAAGTTGCTCGATATCTGCATCAAGTTGCCGCTGCACTCGTTTTAGTTCGCGGGTTTCGTTTGCTTGTTCTTGCAAAATACCGGCATATGATGAGATTGGGCTAGGCAAATAGCGACTGATGACGCGCTTGCCATCCCTTTCTTTTTCATAATAATAAAGCTTGTTGCCGCGTTGCTCCCATCCCATAATCACCCCTAAAAAGCGGGGATTGTGAATTGTGTAGCACATCCCGCATATGCCCATTTTTAGCCTCAGTGTGAATTTTTACATGCTATAAAAAAGCCCGCCGCGCCCGAATAATCCACATGCTTTCATGGGTTAGCACCATCTCAAGCGCTGATGGTAGCACCATCGCCAATTGCGCCGCATCGCCCGCGCTCAATTGGCTTTTGGGTATGGTCGCCTCACCGCCGCCAACAATGTCCGGTGTCTTGCTCGTAATGTGTTTTGTCCAGTATTCAAGCGTATCAATCGGCTGTATGCCGGTTATCTCAGATACCCATGCGCCTAAGTCGCCGCCCTGCTGATGGTATTCTGTTGCATCTTTGCCCGCCGGTGTTTTGGCCCTGCGCACTCGCGTTTTTAGATCAATCCATTTAAACGCACCGGCTGCGCCCGCGTCATCTGCATCATATGCCACGCGAACATATGGCACATTCTCCACACATGAGCGAAAAGGCGGCTTGAGTGTGTAACCCTCAGCCCCAAGACTAATGCAGGCTATGCCATTAGGGGCGAACTGTTGGCATAGTATCGCGTCCAGTTCGCCGCCGGTGGCAATAATTGCCGCCGTGTCTGTGCTGATCGCATCGCAATTAAATAAAGCCGTTACCGCTCCGCCCGTCACCATCAAATACTTATTGTTACCTACGTATGGGGTCATGTCGTTATTTAACCGGCGAATGTTCACCGCCCATAATTCACCCAATGCAAAGCGGGGGATTGTTATCCCCATCGCCCTAGTGACATCGCGCTCTAATCCCCATTCTTCACCGTCACCTTTGGCGAATTTGGGGTTAAGTCCAAGACGGTATTGATTGATGGTTTCATCAGTTAGCCCGCGCCGGTGCAAATATTCTCGCGCCGGTTGGCCCGCAGATGTCCATAAATACGCCGCGCATCGCTCAACAAATAACCCCGCCCGATTACGCCATTGCGCCGGTGGCAATTGCACCGGCTGTTGCTCTGTTGGCGGTGCAATGTCACAAATGTTCACATTTTTAAATGGCTGTTGCTCTGTTGGTGATGTGGTGGTCAGTGTCGTTTTATTTCGTGCAAAGTTGGATACTTCGCCGCCCAACTCGCGCACCGCCTCGGCGAAGGTGTGGCCGTGCATCCAGCACATAAACTCAATTGCATCGCCGCGCTTTTCGTGGCATTTGCGACAAAAGAAATAGTCACGGCCTTGATAGTGCCGGATGTGAAAACGATCTTCACCGCCACATTTTGGGCATGGCCCGTATCGCTCGCGCTCGTTGCCATGCAGCGGGGTTGTTACCAGTTTGCTTAAATCAACTCGCGCAAGTAGGGTATTTATGTCTGTAGTCATCGCAAAAAATGTATAAATCTATATAAGTTGTTTTCGTTGTTTTCGTTGTTTTCCTTGCTAAAAATAACCTAGCTAGCAAGCTAGTTGAAAAGGTTGTTTTCGTTGTTTTCCCTCCTACCATCATCAACGAAAACAACGAAAACAACGAAAACAATCATATTTGGCTTTAGGGTAAATGGTTGTTTTCCTCAAGTTGAATCAACTAGGAAAACAACGAAAACAACCTGTGCTAAGTTAGCTCTTAACAGTGAAAACAACGAAAACAACGAAAACAACTTTTGTTAAATTACAAGCTCCAAACGTCTATTCGCTTACCACCCTTCTTATCCGATTCGCGTATATCACGCTTAACGTAGCGTTTATCTAACGCGCCTACTAATTGCTTATGCACGGCCTGATAGGAGATGCCCATATGTTTTGCAATATCTGTGGTGGTCAAGTTATCACCGCCCATTTCTTTCATCGCTGCAATTACTCGTCGCCCACCACGTATTTTTTCAAGTGCGTCTGCGCTACCTTCATAAATCCAGCCTTGCGATTTGTCAAATTTGATTGTCATGCCGTCAGCATCAATATCACGACTTTCGATATGTAATGCAGCTTCTTTTTCTTTTGGGTCACGTTGCAAGACAATGCCGACATCGTAAGCTCCACGAATCGCACCTGCACCCCTGATCGTTGCAAATGGGTCATCAGCGTTGCCTTTCGTGGTGTGATGCGTCAAAATAATAGTTACGCCGTGTCTATGGGCAAAGTCGGCGATTTGATACAAAATCGCACCCATTGCCGCGTTATCGCTTTCGTCGTTCTTCCCTGACAATGCCTTTCGTAGGGTATCAATGATGACAAGTCCGAATTGATTTTCTAAAATCGTGTTAAACAATTGATCGAGGCCCGGCCCCGCTGCGCCGTGATCGTCATCGAATGATAGGCAAGAAAACGTTAAGCTTGCGTTTTCGGGTTTCCATTTGCGAATATGTAAACGCTCTGCAACTCGCCGCTCTCCATCTTCAAGCGCAAGATATAGGACTTTTGTTTTTATTGTTGATTTACCGAGAAAATCAGCACCTGTATCAATTGCTTGTGCTATTTGTAGCACTAGCCACGATTTGCCGCTTTTGGGTCGCCCTGCGAGTAAAACAAAGTCGCCCCGCTGAATCAATCCATCAACGATAAATTCACGCGGGGCAAATTGCTCATCAAATAGCGCCGCGCCTGATTTGACTGACAGTCTCATTTCTGGCTCTGGCGATTGTTTGCCGGTCAAAATTAAATATTGTTCATTGTCAATCGCGCCGGTGTCGAAAAGTTGTTTGGCAATGGTTGCCGCGCTTGGTATAGGTGGGGCGCTCATGTCGTCACCCCCTCACCTTGCATTAGTGATTCACATTGATAGACATGGCTGATATAGGTGATAGTGGCAAGCAATCGCGCTCGTCGTGCTGGTGGCAGTGCGTCAGCTACGCGCCGCCATTGGTTTAATCGCTCGCAGTTGGTGAGCATGTTGGCGCTTATGCGCCGGTTTTGTAATGTTTGCATTGTGTTTGCGTGTGATGCAAACACGGGGGATATGGGTGCTATGGGACGATGTAATGCGGCGCGTTTAACATTTTAATATTCTGACCTTTATTTTTAGCCGTAAATTTGTTGTCGCGTGTTACTTTTTGCAATACAATGTGTCCCACAACACAGAGTTTCCCGCCCCGTGTTTGTCCGTCGCACCCGTTTAGATTCCCGCCTGAACGGGTGCATTTTTTTTAATTGCTAGTCGCGGCTAATGCCGCATCCAGTAAAAACTTTTGCAACGATAGCCCGCGCATTTTCGCAGCTTGCCTGATTCGCAACTCGTCCGTGACAGTTGCTCTAAACAAAATTTGTTTTGATTTGGTTGAATCTGCCATTTTATTGTCACTAAGAATTTTTGTTCTTGCTATGCAATGATAACACTATGTTAATTGTCAAAAACCTATCCAAAAGCGGCATTATGGCGCTTGTGTGATGCTTTATGTGTGGCGATATTATTTTGCTATTATCGCTTGTCAGATCGGGCCGTATCAATTGCCAACATAGTCAAGATCAAAAAGAAAAACATCCCGCAAAATGTTGCGGCTATTTGGGCGTAAACGGTTTTTGCAGCGTCTAATGACATTGGGCTATCGAGTTTCACTAATGACGATAAGCACAATGTTGCAAATACGCCAACTGCGAAGGCGCAAATAATTGCGCCTATCATCGCGTCATCGTGGTTAATTTGTTGCTGGTTCATGTTGTTTAGGGTGTTTTATGCCGTCTGTCTGCTTGTTTGCCGGTTTACTTGGTCGGTGTGTCTGGTCTCGTCTATAGACGGACGGCTTATTTTGGGTGTGGTTTAGCTAAGATAGTGGTGGGGAATGTCGTTATTCGGTTATCCATCCCGTGACACGATTACGCAATACCGTGCTAATCCATCCACTTTGACCATTAAGCAGGTTATACGCTGTGGCAATTTGGCGGCATGTTGTGAAATCTTCATTCGGTGCGCTGGCCGACATCGCCCGTAGTTGTTGCCGCCACTGGTCACGGTTTACTCTATCGAGTGATGCAAATGCAAGCCATGCTGCTCGTGCTATCGTCACGGTTTTACCATCGCTCAGGCGCACTGATATACGCTCGTTAGGCGTGTTTTGTGCGTAGGTTTGAGGATTGGTTACATTGGTAACACAATCATCATAATCATTCATAACTGCCTTAAAACCGATCATTTCTTCCGGAGTGGACGCATAATCGTTTCCGAGGTCATTGCTGTTTACATTCGGGGTGTTGGTGGTTTGGGCTGCTTCTTTTTGCGCCGATGCCGCGATATCGCCACGCCATGCCGCAAAGCTGGGCGCTGATGTTTGTGCCGGTGGCAATTGCAGTTGCAACGGCTTGCGAATCTCGATTTGTTGGGTTGGTGGTTGTTGCTGGCCGATGTTGGCCGACGAAGTGCTGGCCGACGTTGGGCGCATTCGTGCAACGGTGAATGCCCATGCAACGAGAACACCGCCCGCAAATGTAAAGCCACATAGCGCCAGTGTCATCAGTGGCAAGGTATCGGCTAAACGGTCAACGGTGGCACGGGGTAGCGAATTTACAAAGCTGGTGGCTTTGTCGAATGCCGCCATGATTGCAATGGCGGATAGGCCACTAATGGCGATAATGCCGGTGGCACGAAAGGAGATTGTATTTTGTTGGCTCATGTCTGCTCATGTGCAATAAGCAAACATGCCGCCAAATGGCATAAAATAGGCCATTAGCGCCGCGCTGTCTGCTCAGTGCGTCGTTAGTGGCTTACAGTTGCTTGTAACATTTGTAAGCCACGTTTTTATTATGATAACACTAATATTTAATCTAATAGTAATATTAGTAATAATATCTCATTTCATTTTTACTTTAGTTATTGTCTCAGTCTGAAATAGATCATCACGTTTGACTTGCCCAGCCCGCCATGCTTTGACAAAATGGCGTAGTCCGATTCTCATTACGGCATTTCGTGCAATGCCTAATTCGGTTGCAATTTCGTTAAGTGCTGCTATTTCACCTTCACGCATACCGGCGCTCATTGGTCTTATATGACCGGTATCTAAATCGCTGTTGTCTATTTGAGGTATCGCTGGTTCGTCGGCTGTTTTTGCAAACGGGTTTGTTAATTCTGTTTTCTTAGCCATGTTTCAATTTCACTTGTTAGTTTTAAATAGTTCTCGGTTTGTGCGTTTGTTGGGTCATGGGTGATGATGCTCTTGCCCATGCTTGCCGCGTCAGCAATGCGCACTGATCGCCCGATATAAACGCTCATGAGGGGTAAGCCACTGCTTCGCAACATCTCGACCGCTTGCTGGTGATGGGTTAGCCGCGCATCGTAGAAGGTGGGCAATATGCCGATGATTTGCAATTCGGGGTTAAGCTCGGCTTTAATTTGGGTTACGCTGTCAATGAATAGCTTTAAGGCTCGAATATCGGTTTGTTGGGGTTGTGTTGGCACGATCACGCCATTTGCCGCAACCAGTGCATTAATGGTAAGTAGGCTCAAGCTGGGGGCACAATCAATCAGCACCACGTCATAGTTTTTGCTTACTTGTGCCAGTGCTTTTTTGAGTATGTTCTCTCGCCCATATCGTGAGGCTATGCCTAACTCGGTGGCGGATAGCGCAATATCTGCGGGGGCAATGTGCAGCCGTTCACTTAATGGGCGAATGATGTCCTTGAGCGTAAACCGTCCGGCTGATGTTGTGCCTAATACATCGGATAGATTACGCTCGGCGCTGTCGGTGATGCCACAATTTGCCGTTAGGCTTGATTGTGGGTCAAGGTCAACGAGTAATACTCTATGCCGGTTTGCTAATCCCTCGGCTAAGGCGTGAGCTGTTGCTGATTTTCCTACGCCGCCTTTGTGATTAGCTATTGCTATGGTTATCATTGCTTGCTATTTTATGATTATATAAAAACAAGATAAACAATGAATAGCTTACCTTGCTTTTGCAGCTATCGCAATACCGCTTTAAGTGTCCGCGCTTGATTTGTTGCTTTGTTGCGGTTATAGCCGCGCAAAATGTTGCTATTCTTATGGCGGCTGATTGCCTGTATATCACCCTCAGCAACATCATTTGCATAGGCGGTAGTGATAAGCCCTGAGCGTAGGCTATGCCCTGCAAATTGGCGCTCATCCAGTCCTACAACCTCGGCATAGTGTTTAATTCGCAAAGCAACCACTCTATCGGTTAAACGTTTGCCGGTGGGCATGTCGTTTGTATCCATTGATTGAAACAATGCGCCGCTGGTCGGGATGAGTTTCATCCAGTCGCGTAATGCCTGAATCGGGCAAATAATGCGGCTGTCGCTGCACGGTATCACAACCTGATAGCCTGCGCCGGTCTGGTCAGTTTTCGATTGACGTATGGTCACCGTCACCGAATCGCCGTCAATGCGGATATCGTTCACATCTAAGGCCACAATTTCGCTACGTCTCAGTGCAGCGGCAAAGCCTAATAACAACATGGCCTTATCACGTTTGCTGATATTCGTATCTGGCATGGCCTTAACGATCTTCTTTAACTCAGTGCTGGTGATCGCTTGCTTTTTAGTTTGCGCTGTTGTTAATGTGCGCTTAATACCCGCCATTGTGCTTTTCACAATCTGGCCCGATATCGGATTATCAAACGTGCGCTTTTGCTCATCTGGCAATGTCTCAGCATAAGCACGATGTGCTTTGCTGATCGCCGCAATGCGTTGCGCTATTGTCGCTGGTTTAGCGCCCGCGTCAGCCAATGCCGAACAATACGCGGCTATGGTGGCGCTAGTCGCTGGCAGGCTGGCATATTGTTTGCCGTTGCACCAATTCACAAAGTCAGCCCATGCCGCCCGATATGCGCGTGTGGTATTGGTGGCGCTTGATGCTGAAACGTAGCGGCTGATAGATGTCGCGTCATCAGCTTTGACGATGTTGGCGGCTGGTTGTTGGGTGATTAGGCTTGCGTCCATATCCCCATTATATACCGATAATGTCTTATTATCGGTATACCGATAATAAAATTGACATTAAATTTTTAGTCAACCAATACAAAAATACTCGCTCAAAGCACAGGCTTATATCATCAATATATAAACATAATTATTAATAGCTATTGTTGCTAATTTAACTATAGCTATTGTTTAAAGATCATCTAACAACGATGTTTGCTCGACCTTTTTGCTTTCCTTTGGCGCTTGCTTAAAGGTTTGTTTGCCCATCGAAAGATCGGGGTGTTTGGCTTGTTGTGTGCCATTTAATAACCCTTCGATGGTTAGCACTTGTATCTTTGGGTAGGTCTTGCCCATTTGCACCGAGGTATAAAAGCCTGCGCTGGTGGCCTCGGTTAGCATTACCTTTGTCGGTGGGGCTAAGGTTATAAATAAGCCTATGGCGGCTTTCTCTCGCTCAACAGTTGCAATTAAGTCTTTGACCATCGCAACCCCGACGTTATCGCCGCCTTTGACACTGACGATGATTTTCTTTGCGTTGCCAGTATGATCGTCTGTAAAGAAAATAAGGCCATCAATCCCACCATCAGCACCCTTCTTTTTGCCTTGAAAGGGTTGGGCATTCACAAGCGAACACGCCCACCATTGAAACTCGTATTTGTTGCGTGTAGCTAAATCGCGGGCTGAATCAAAGTCTTTGGGTGTGCCATGCACCTCAAACGCAATTTCTTTAAATGCGTCTCTCATGCGCTTTTCAATCAACGAGATTGCAAGGTGGGTGATGTCAATGCCTACCCATTTTCGGCCTAACTTTTGTGCTGCATGAACTGCCGTGCCACATCCACAAAACGGGTCAAGCACGATATCACCGGCATTTGATGAGGCTGTAATAATTCTTTCGAGTAGTGCAACTGGCTTTTGTGTGGGGTAGCCCATATTTTCGGCATGAACGCCATGCAAAGATTGAATATCAGTCCAAAGATTTGGAACAATTGTGCCTTCTTGCTCATTCAAATAACGCTTAAGGCTAGGACGTTTCGATAAATCAAAACTACCATCGGCTTGTTTTGGGTAATGGATTCGCCCTTCATCATGTAATCGTTGCATTGTTTCACGTTGATATCGCCATCCCTTTGCCGGACATGGAAAACCTAACCATTCATACATCATGTTGGGTCTTGGATTAGGGCTTGCCATATCACCTAATCGGTATTTTCCGCGATTATTGTTATCATCAAAACGATAAAACTTTTCGATATAGCCAGTATCATGCTCAGTATATTGAGGTATAAAAACGGCTTGGGTAGATTTAACGTAAAACAAAATGATGTCTGTGATATTAGCAAATTTGTTTTTAGCATCACTATGCGCCGATTGTCTTTGCCATACAATCTCATTTCGATAACAATCCCCGCCAAACACAGCATCTAAAACTATTTTTAGATAGTGGCTTGCTGTCGGGTCACAATGTAAATATAAGCTGCCGGTAGGCTTTAATACGCGATGCAATTCAAGCAACCTATTCGCCATGATGGTTAGGTAAGCCATCATGTCACTTTGGCGCAAAAACTTACGTAGGGCTGTCATCATCTCGGCCACATCGGTATTCGGTTGTCGTAGCAGCTCGCCATATTCGCGCTCGGCTTGTTCGCCCCAATGCCATGTATCCTCAAACGCGGTAATCTGGGCTTGCGATTGATGTCCTTTCGGGTTGTTAAATAGCACGTTGTAATTGCGTTTGCTGTTAAAAGGCGGGTCAAGATAAACAAGGTCTATTGATTCACTCGCAATATGATTACGCAAAATGTCTAGGTTATCGCCATAATAAAGGCTGTTGGGTGAAGTTGGCATAGCAAAAAATTACAATCAAAAGTTGATATAGCTTATTTATAAGAAGCAATAGCTTTAATAGCTATTACATGTTTAGCTTATTACTAACACACTAAGTCATCACATCGCGCATCAGCGAGCCATATTTACATTTTATAGACCTTACGCTATACTATGTTTACCGCACTGGTAAAGCCTATAAGATACGATCTCTGTAAGAGGTTGCAATCCGTTT
>ERZ761602.8288-NODE-8288-length-10537-cov-8.472047_pt1 | contig 10537 bp, 12 predicted proteins | sample MGYA00512165_ERZ761602 | MGnify/ENA primary metagenome ERZ761602 (study PRJEB28899, sample SAMN02445085) | bioreactor sludge metagenome | biome: EBPR sludge; isolation source: Thorneside wastewater treatment plant | place: Australia: Brisbane, Thorneside...
GTCCTTTGAAGTTACGCGTCGGCGCGAACTCGCCGAGTTTATGTCCTACCATAAACTCAGTAACATAAACAGGAATGAACTTGTTTCCGTTATGCACCGCGAACGTATGACCTACAAAATCAGGAGTGATCGTAGAACGACGGCTCCAGGTTTTGATCACGCTCTTCTTAGCTTTACCCTCATTAATAGCCAACACTTTATTTTCAAGTTTGGAAGCTACATAAGGACCTTTTTTAATTGAACGACCCATGGTATATTGTTAATTTGATAGTATTATTTATTTCGCCAGTTTTTTGCCTTTCTTCGTCTGGATGATCAGCTTATCGCTTCCCTTTCCTCTCTTCCTGCTCTTAAGGCCCTTTGCATATTTGCTGGTCCTTGACCGGGGATGTCCGCCCGAAGCCTTTCCTTCGCCGCCGCCCATCGGGTGGTCGACAGGGTTCATGGCAACGCCTCTGTTGCGGGGACGAATGCCTTTCCAACGATTGCGGCCCGCTTTGCCCATTGTTTCCAGACTATGGTCGCTATTGCTTACCACGCCGACGGTAGCGTAACAATTGATCAGGATCTTTCTTAATTCGCCGGAAGGCATTTTAAGAATGGCATATTTTTCTTCCTTGTTGGTCAGCTGGGCGGAAGCGCCGGCGCTTCTCACCAAAATCCCTCCCTGTCCGGGCTGCATCTCAATATTGTGAATATTGGTTCCCAAAGGAATATTTTTCATTTGCAGGGCGTTCCCGATCTCAGGCGCAACCGCATCGCCGGAAACGATCACCGCTCCTACCTGTAATCCCTGCGGCGCCAGGATATATCTTTTTTCGCCGTCGGCATAATGCAATAAAGCAATAAAAGCCGTACGGTTCGGATCATATTCGATAGAAGCTATGGTAGCGGGAATTTCTTTTTTGCTTCTTTTAAAATCAATGACGCGGTACATCTTCTTGTTTCCGCCTCCCCTGTAACGCATAGACCTTCTACCCTGGAAGTTCCTTCCGCCCGTGGAAGATTTTTTTTCCAGCAGGCTTTTTTCCGGGTTATCCGAAGTGATTTCTGTATAGGCGTTCCCGATTCTCCACCTGGTTCCGGCTGTGATCGGTTTATATTTTCTTAACGGCATATGCTAAGTCTTTTCAGTTTATAATTTCCGGCTATTTGCGGCTCCGGCAGCCATTCTTTTAATTGTTTCTGATCTATATATTAGAATAGAGATCGATCGTTTCGCCCTCCGCTACTTTTATATACGCTTTTTTATAAGCGGGTTTACGTCCGGAAATAAAACCGGCTTTGGTAAACTTCGATTTTGTTTTGGCAGGAACGACTATCGTATTAACGTCTACGACATTAACGCCATAAAAATCTTCGATGGCTTTTTTAACTTCTAACTTGTTAGCCCTACGGTCAACTTTAAAAGTATAGGTCCTGCTCTGATCAGAGAGTTTATTACTTTTTTCCGTCACTATAGGTTTAACCAGAACTTCAGAGAGCTTCATCTCTTAATAATTTATCAATGATTAATTAGAACTAATTTCTTTCACGTCCTCAACGATCATCTTGGCCGCGCTTTCCGTAAGCAGCACCAGGTTCGAATTCACAATATCATAGGTGTTCATGTCATTGAACGGGTATCCCGTAACATTGGGCAGGTTGCGGAAAGACAGCCTGAAATTATCTTCCTGAGCGCCGGTAAGGATCAACGTCTTTTTGTTATCCGCTTTCAGGTTCTTAAGAATGCCGGCTACTTCATTGGTTTTCGGCGATTCGAGCGTAACGTCTTCCAGCACCAGGAGGTTGTTTTCTTTCACCTTATAAGAAAGCGCAGAACATTTGGCCAGTCCTTTTACTTTATAGTTCAGCTTAAAATCGTATGTCCTGGGTTTGGGACCGAAGACAGCGCCGCCGCCTTTATACAGCGGGTTACGGATATTCCCTTTACGAGCGCCGCCGGTGCCTTTCTGGCGATGCAGCTTCTTGCTGGAACCCTTCACTTCCAAACGGGTTTTCACTTTATGCGTTCCCTGGCGCTGCGCGGCAAGAAACTGTTTTACGGCCAGGTAAATGACATGGTCGTTCGGCTCAATGCCAAATATTTCATCAGGCAATTCAACTGAGCGCCCTGTTTTTTCACCCTTTATATTTACAATATCTACTTGCATCTTTCTTTCGGTTATGATGATTACTTCTGTATCAATACGATTGATCCGTTATGACCCGGAACGGAGCCATTCACCAGTATATAATGCTTATCCGGGAATATTTTTACCACTTTCAGGCTCTTGATCTTTACCCTTTCGCCGCCCATGCGACCGGCCATCCGCATTCCTTTGAACACCCTGGAAGCGTCGGACGAGTTGCCGATGGATCCCGGAGCCCGCTGGCGATCGTGCTGGCCGTGCGACTGTTCGCCGACGCCATGAAAGCCATGACGTTTTACCACGCCCTGGAAACCCTTTCCTTTGGTGGTTCCGACAACGTCCACTTTTTCGCCTTCTTCAAATATTTCTACGGTAATGGCTTCTCCTAAATTCTTTTCAAGGGAGAAATCGCGGAATTCTTTTACAAATTTTTTGGCGCCTGTATTGGCCTTGGCGAAATGATTATTTAAAGCCGCGTTGGAGTGTTTTTCTTTTCTTTCGCCGAATGCTATTTGGGTAGCATTGTATCCGTCAGTATCCTTGGTCTTAACCTGGGTCACCGTACAGGGACCCGCTTCAATGATGGTGCAGGGGGTTTGTTTACCATCCGGGGTGAAGACACTGGTCATCCCGATTTTCTTACCGATAATACCTTTCATTGGTTGATTCAGTTTGTGCCTTCTGAAGTTGAAGAGACAGCAATGATGAACAGATCATCATGACTTCAATCCCCGTTCGCCGTCGACCTTTTCCCTTGTCCGCCGTAGCTTTAGCGAAGGCGGAGGAAGTACCGACAGTAAACTAACCCAGAATGGCTAGTTCATATTTTATATTGTTAACCGTTTGGCTTTTATAGCTTTAACGGCGGATCCAGCGCTGCTTATTTCCCGGAGGCTTTCGCAGATGGATGTAAAGAACTTTTATGCCTTGATCTCAACGTCAACGCCGCTTGGCAGATCCAGCTTACTCAACGCATCCACGGTACGCGAAGACGAAGTGTAGATATCCAGCAAACGCTTGTGCGTAGCCAGTTGGAACTGCTCGCGACTTTTCTTGTTAACGTGAGGAGAACGCAGTACGGTAAAGATCTTCTTACGCGTGGGCAAGGGAATAGGTCCTGTTACCACCGCGCCTGTGCTGCGAACTGTTTTAACGATCTTTTCGGCGGATTTATCCACCAGATTGTGATCGTACGACTGTAATTTTATCCTGATTCTCTGAGACATAAGCCAATTCCCATTTTTCTATGGGGATGCAAAGGTAGGGGGATTATCAGAATACAACAAAGAAAATGCGAGGAAAATACAAAGTTTTTAAAATAAATACGCCCGATCCAGATTCTGCTTCCTTTTAGCGAAGATATCCACAGCCGATATGCCCATCTACGCTTAAACAATGCGCTAGGTCCATAACGGAGAACAGGTCTTGTTCGCCCGGGGGTAAACAAGACCTGTTCTGTAATTAGCTGGTTAGCAGACCGGAGTTTTTAGGGCGAGCAAGTACGCCCGATGTCCTATACGCGCCGGCCGCTGCAAGGATCTCCTTACTCTGCTTTCGCCTTTCCTTTCACTTTTGCAATTACTTCTTCAGCAATATTATTAGGAGTTTGGGAATAGTGAGAAAACTCCATGGTGGACGTCGCCCTACCGGAGGATAAGGAACGCAGTTGCGTTACATATCCGAACATTTCGCTTAACGGCACTTTGGCTTTAATCACCTGCGCGCCTGCGCGGCTATCCATCCCTTCGAGCATGCCGCGACGACGGTTAAGGTCGCCGGTTACGTCTCCCATATACTGATCGGGGGTGGTCACTTCCACCTTCATGATGGGTTCCAGCAATATGGGCTTGGCCTTTCTTGCCGCTTCCCGGAATCCCGATTTGGCGCAAAGCTCAAACGACATCGAATCAGAGTCCACCTGGTGGAAACTACCGTCAAATATCCGCACTTTCATATTCTCCACGGGGTAGTTGGCCAGCACGCCGGTAGTCATAGCGGTCTGGAACCCTTTCTGGATAGCCGGAATAAATTCCCTGGGGATCGAACCTCCGAAGATATCATTCACAAACTGGAAATGCTCTTTCGGGTTTTCCTTCAGCCATTCGGCATCGGCGGCGCCGAGTTCAAATACGATATCCGCAAACTTACCGCGACCGCCGGTTTGTTTCTTTAATGTTTCGCGGTGTTCCACCGTAGCGTTAAACGCTTCCTTATAAGCCACCTGCGGCGCGCCCTGGTTCACTTCCACCTTAAACTCGCGACGCATACGGTCAATGATGATCTCAAGGTGCAGCTCTCCCATCCCGCGAAGGATGGTCTGTCCTGTTTCTTCATCGGTATTCACCCTTAAGGTAGGATCTTCTTCCACCAGTTTGGAGATGGCCATGCCCATCTTATCCACGTCGGCCTGTGTTTTAGGCTCTACGGCAATAGCGATCACCGGCTCTGGGATAAACATGTTTTCCAACACGATCAGGTGATTTTCATCCGACAGGGTATCGCCGGTCTTGATTTCTTTAAACCCTACGGCGGCGGCGATATCGCCCGCTTCAATAAAATCGACAGGATTCTGTTTGTTAGCAAACATCTTCATGATCCTGCTGATGCGTTCGTTCTTGCCGCTGCGTACATTCTTCACATATGAACCCGCTTCCAGCCTTCCGCTATAGCACCTGAAGAATGCCAGGCGGCCCACAAAGGGATCGGTCATGATCTTAAATGCCAACGCTGCAAAGGGTTCTTTAGGGTCCGGTTTACGGGTGATCTGCTCGCCTGAATCAGGGTCTGTGCCCACGATATCCTCCAGGTCGACCGGAGAAGGCAGGTAACGGCAGACGGCATCCAGCGCGGCCTGTACGCCTTTATTCTTAAAGGAAGAACCGCACATCATCGGGATAATGCTTAGGTCGAGACAGGCTTTCCTGATCGCTTCGTGCACTTCTTCCTGGGTGATGGTATTGGGATCTTCAAAAAATTTCTCCATCAGGTCGTCGTCGTATTCCGCCACCGCTTCTATCAACTGCGCCCTCCAATGTTCCACCTCTTCTTTCATATCATCGGGGATGGGAACTTCCTGGAAGGTCATTCCTTCTGTTTCCACATCCCAGATAACGCCTTTCATGGTGATCAGGTCCACCACTCCTTTGAAGCTATCTTCCGCGCCGATCGGCAGCTGAAGGGGAACGGCTTTGGCGCCGAGCATTTCCCTTACCTGTTTTACCACCATTAAGAAATCAGCCCCGGAACGGTCCATCTTGTTCACAAAGCCAATTCTTGGCACCTTATACCTGTTCGCCTGCCTCCAAACCGTTTCACTCTGCGGCTCCACGCCGTCTACCGCGCTGAACAGGGCGATCAGCCCATCCAGTACGCGCATGCTACGCTCCACTTCCACCGTGAAATCCACATGGCCCGGAGTATCGATGATATTGAAATAATATTTTTTTGTATCCGGGGTCGCTTTTCCCTTATCCGTAGGGAAGTTCCACTGGCAGCTCACCGCCGCAGAGGTAATGGTGATCCCTCTTTCCCTTTCCTGCTCCATCCAGTCTGTCGTAGCCGCGCCGTCATGCACTTCTCCTATCTTATGTATCATCCCGGTATAGCGCAATATGCGTTCTGTAGTGGTGGTCTTACCTGCATCAATATGAGCCGCAATACCAAAATTTCTAAGTAGTTTTAAGTCTGCCATGACCTGTTTTATTTTCTTTTAAATGTAGAAGAAATGAATCCCGATTTTGGGTGCGCAAAAGTAGGTAAATTCCTGAGAATTATTTTGAGAAACTTCTAAAATCCTCTCCTGCCAATAATTATCTCTATAAAAAAACCCCGCATGGTCGATGCGGGGTCTGATTATTATATCTGTAAGATGATGATCAGATCCTGAAATGCGCAAAAGCCTTATTGGCTTCAGCCATTCTGTGGGTGTCTTCTTTCTTCTTGAAAGCGGCGCCTTCGCCCTTGCTGGCGGCGACTACCTCGGCGGCCAGTTTCTCAGCCATGCTCCTGCCATTCCTGTCGCGGCTATAGCGGATCAGCCATTTCATGCTCAGCGATATCTTCCGATCGGCGCGCACTTCTGCGGGGATCTGGAAGGTAGCGCCCCCGATACGGCGGCTTCTTACTTCCACTGCGGGAGTGATATTAGACAACGCTCTTTTCCATATATCATAACCGTCTTCGCCGGTTTGTTTGCCAATACGGTCAATGGCGTCATAAAAAATAGTATATGCGGTATTCTTTTTTCCTTGCCACATCAGGTTATTCACAAACCTTGTCACCATAGGGTCGTTGAACCTTGCATCCGGCGCCGGGGCTATCTTTTTGGCTTTGGTCTTCCTCATTTATTCAATGATTTGAAATGCTTTTATTGATTGATTATTTTTTGGCTTTTTCGCGTTTGGTGCCATATTTGGAACGGCTCTGCTTACGATCCTTCACGCCCGCAGTATCCAGGCTGCCCCGAACAATATGATAACGCACGCCTGGCAGATCCTTCACACGACCGCCTCTTACCAGCACGATAGAGTGCTCCTGAAGATTATGGCCTTCGCCGGGAATATAGGCGATGACCTCTACCTTGTTGGTTAACCTGACCTTGGCCACTTTACGTAAAGCGGAATTCGGTTTTTTCGGAGTAGTGGTGTACACGCGCGTACAAACGCCGCGACGAAAAGGGCAGGCGTCCAGCGCCCTGGACTTGCTTTTCGCCTTAATGATCTCTCTTCCTTTTCTTACCAGTTGCTGTATTGTAGGCATTCTTGATCCTTTAAAATTTGGGACGGCAAAGGTAAAATCCATCAGGGACAAAACAAAATAAAAATTCAAATTGTCTTAACTCCTCCTGGCGCCGTCGCTGAGCCAGGTTTTATACTTTTAACAACCAGCCATAAGGATCGGGCGTCCTGCCTTCCCGGATATCGTCGAGCCGCTTCTTAATAGAAGGCGCGATCTTCCAGGTCTTCGGGTCAAATTTCATGACCGTATCCTTATACTGCAATTCTTTTATTTCAGAAATGGTGGCAGCCGTACCCGTGCCAAAGACTTCCTTCAACTGGCCCGACTTATAAGCGGCAGCCACATCGTCGAGGTTAACCCTTGCCTCTTCCACCGTCATGCCCATATCCCTGAGCAGGGTTATGGCGCTATCCCGCGTAACGCCCGCGAGGATCGTGCCGCGGGAAAGATCCGGGGTGACCACCTTATCGCCGATGACAAAGAACACGTTCATCGTGCCTATTTCTTCCGCGTATTTGTGCTCCACCTCGTCCGTCCACAATACCTGGTCGTACCCCTTGCTCCTGGCCGCCGCCGCAGGCAATAGACTCGTTGCATAATTGCCCGCAACCTTGGTAAAGCCTACGCCCCCGCGCGCCGCGCGGGTGTATTCCTCTTCCGCATGTATGCGCATCGGCTCGGCATAATAGGGACCCGTGGGACTTAAAATGATCATGAACTTATAAGTATCGGAGGGTTTTACGCCAATCATCTCATCTGTTGCAAACATAAAAGGACGGATATACAAAGCGTGATCGGCCTTATTCGGGATCCAATCCTTATCGAGGGCGATCAGCTGACGCATGCCCTCAATAAATATTTCTTCAGGAACCTGCTGCATCTGCATGCGCCGGGCAGAGATATTAAAACGACGGAAATTATCCAGGGGGCGGAAAATATACGCTTCCCCATCGCTGTGCTTATATGCTTTAACGCCTTCAAAAATAGACTGGCCATAATGAATGGCCGCCAATGACGGACTTAATACCAGGGGTTGGTAAGGCTTGATCTCCACGTTTTTCCAAACGCCGTTTTCGCAGTCGGCCTCCAGCATATAGTCTGTAAAATATTTACCGAAAGGAATATTACTGGCGGGTAATTCGTTCTTTTTACTTCGTTCCACTTTAGTAACCGGAAATGCAGAAGAGGCAATCATATTTTTTTGATTTTGTAGTTACAAAGAAACAAACAAACTTCGGGGCCACAAAAAATGCGGGCATAAATTACTAACAAATGTTAGCCCGAATACAAAACCATTGGAATGTCGCTGAAGGACCTTCAATTAAATAACGTTATGATCGCCGGCCTGTACCGCAATGTTCTGGTTGCGCCGGAAAATGACGCGGATGCGCGGGCAATGCAGACCGCAAAAAATCAGCCCTCCATGAAGGAGCAGGCAGTACACGATGCGCAGCCGATGATCTCGCAGACCGAAAATGTTTCGCAACCGATAACCGCGCAGGCTGAAAAAGATACGCAGGAAATAAATAAGTCTACCGCCAATAATGTTTCGCAGGAGATGGTTGCAGAAACGGAGAATATTCCGCAACCAGCATTGACGCAAGCCGGGAAAAATGCTAGGGAGGCAGGCCGGGAGACTGAAAACATTTTGCAGGATTCGGACAGGCAGACCGCAAACATTCCGCAACCAGCAAGCAAACAGACGGAAGACCAGATGGAAAAAAATGAAGCGGAGCCGATCAGGTTCCTGGGTAACAATCATAGCCATATCCTGATCCTGGCCAGCGATACGCGCCATGCTTTCTTACCGGAAGAACATCTTGCGCTGCTCATTAAAATGCTGGAAGCCTGCAAGCTGAACACCGGCGATACGGCTATAGTGAACCTGGCTACGCGCCCGCTGACCTATCCCCAACTGAAAGACCAGTTCCGGCCGCAAAAAGCGCTTTTCTTTGGCGTCGGGCCAGCCGCGATAAAAATACCCGCGGAAGGCGCGCAGTTCCATATTGGCAGCTTCGATGATTGCCTTTACGTTTGCGCTCCGTCGCTTGGTGAGTTAAACGGCAATTTTGCCGAGGCAAAAGCGTTAAAAGCCAGGCTCTGGACATCTTTGCAACAATTGTTTCTTCAAAAAAATCCCGTCCCCGATGCATAAACTGCTTTTTGCCACCAACAACAGCCATAAGATAACAGAGATCCAGGCCGCCATCGGCGATCAGATCGAGGTGGTAGGCCTGAAAGAGGCAGGGATAACGGCGGACATTCCTGAACCTTATGACACGCTGGAAGAAAACGCATTGGAAAAAGCGCATTTCATCGCCTCCTTATCCGGGTTAAATTGTTTCAGCGAAGATACCGGCCTGGAAGTCGCCGCGCTTAACGGCGAGCCCGGGGTAAGATCGGCAAGATACGCTGGCGAAAACCGTTCTTCATCGGATAATATCCAAAAACTCTTAAGGGAGCTTGAGGGAAAACCGGACCGCAGCGCGCGGTTTCGCACGGTTATTTCGCTTATCTGGGGCGAAGAGCGCTTTCTTTTTGAAGGGATCTGCGAAGGGCATATCCTTTCCGCCGAAAAAGGATCCGGAGGATTCGGATACGACCCTGTTTTTATGCCTTTGGGAAGTAACCGTACTTTCGCAGAAATGAGCATGGAAGAGAAAAATAGTTATAGTCATAGGAAAAAAGCGGCTGATAAACTGGTTTTGTTTTTGCAGCAACAACCTTTATCATCTTCAAATAATTACAAATCAATTATTTAAAAATATTGCATCATCAAAGCAACCATAATATCTCCGAATCCGACTTAATCAATGGATGCGTGAAGGGCGACAGGATAATGCAGGAAGAACTATATAACCGGTTTGCAGGAAAAATGTATGCCGTTTGCCTAAGGTACTCCAACAACAGCGACGACGCGCAGGACCTTCTCCAGGAAGGATTTATCAAAGTGTATCGAAACCTTCACCGGTTCAGGGCCGAAGGGTCGTTTGAAGGATGGATAAGAAGGATCTTTGTTAATTCTTCCATTGAGCATTTCAGGAAAAAATCGCTGCTGGCGGTGAAAGTAAGCGAGAAAGAAGAAAACGAGATTGAAAACGATGATATTTCGGCGCTGGATGCGCTTGCAGAAAGGGACATTATCAGGCTGATCCAGGAATTATCGCCCGGCTACCGAACCATCTTTAACCTTTACGTTGTGGAAGGATATTCGCATAAAGAAATTGCAGAAATGCTCAACATCAGCGAGGGCACCAGTAAATCGCAGTTAGCAAGGGCCAGAGGAATATTACAAAAGAAAATAACCCAATTCTTGAGCGATACCCAAAAATCATTTACCCGATAACCATGCCAGCCCGGTTCCCATATAAGCTTTCGCAGTATGAAATACAGCCGCCTTCCGAATCCTGGGAAAAACTCGACCATTGGCTCCATACGGAATACCATCGATCGGATACGGCGATACAGGAAAAGCTATCCGGATCGGAAATTGCTCCTCCCCCGCTTTCCTGGGAAAAAATAAGCGCCAATCTTCCTGATCAGGCGCCGGCTGCAAAGGAAAAACAAAAACCGGGGGTTATTATCCCCGGATATAAACGATTAGCGGTTGCCGCGGCAGTTACAGCCATCGCTTCTATTGCTGTTTTTTATTTTTTTAATCCCTATCA
>ERZ761602.8289-NODE-8289-length-10537-cov-4.592158_pt1 | contig 10537 bp, 8 predicted proteins | sample MGYA00512165_ERZ761602 | MGnify/ENA primary metagenome ERZ761602 (study PRJEB28899, sample SAMN02445085) | bioreactor sludge metagenome | biome: EBPR sludge; isolation source: Thorneside wastewater treatment plant | place: Australia: Brisbane, Thorneside...
ATAGAGGTAGGGAGGCACGGGAATAGAGGTAGGGAGGCACGGGAATAGAGGTAGGGAGGCACGGGAATAGAGGTAGGCGACGGTAAAAAAAACATTGATTTTTTGATTGAAAATCAATAAGTTAGCTCAAATCCATTTTTTCCCTAATCTTCTTCTAATCTATTTATAATCTTCTTTAATCGGCCCGCGCCTGTGGATAACTCGCAGGCCCGCAGACGGGCGCAAGCGCCCTGTGTCTGTCAACGAGCGCGAAGCGGGAATTGATAGGTCGAAGGGCGGTAGGTAATGGCCTTGCAGAAGGCCACAGGAAAGGCTAGGAGCAGCTTTCAGAGGCAAGGCAATGAAAGCCTACCTTTCAGGATGAAAACCGCTGTACGGCCAAAAAATCGGCCTTAGCGTCGAAAACAAAAAAGGGCGGTAGGGAAGAGAATGGGCAAGGGATGGACGACGAGCTAGAGCGGTTCAAAACCGACCTGAATTTGAGCCACTACGCGGCAAGCTACGGTTACCAGCTTGACCACCGCGAAAGCAGCCGCAACAGCGCCGTCATGAAACGGCCCACGGATAACCAAAAGTAATGAATGGCTTGAAAATGAGTAAAACAATGAAACATGGAAAACGCAGCACATCACCAATTTATCTAGATGAAGGAGAATCGCCGGAAAAGTCGAATGTCATTTATTTTCGTGGCCGCCGCCGCAACCAAATTGTTTTTGGATGGTATGGAGGGAAGTTTTCACACCTTGATTGGCTGTTGCCTCTTTTACCAAGGTGTCATCACTATTGCGAACCGTTCGCAGGTTCCGCCGCTGTCTTGCTGAATCGTGAACCTTCTCCCGTTGAGACATATAACGACATTGACGGGGATGTTGTTAATTTTTTCCGAGTTTTACGCGACCGCCATGATGAGCTTATAAGGGCCATTTCTCTAACACCTTTTTCTAGAGAGGAATACCATCTTTCCATATATGGGACAGCACAGGGAATCACAGAGGTTGAACGGGCGCGGCGCTTTTATATCAGAGCCCGTCAAACAAGAACCGGTCTTGCACAAACGGCTTCACTTGGCCGTTGGGCAAATTGTAAAGACACAAGCCGAGCTGGTATGTCTGGAGTTGTTTCCCGCTGGCTTGGTGGAATTGATGCGCTTGATGACATAGCGCAGCGGCTTCTTAGGGTGCAGATAGAAAACCGCCCTGCTACAGATGTAATTCGGCTATACGATAGCACAGGCACGCTGTTTTATTGTGACCCGCCATATCTCCACGCGACGCGCGGCGATTCCAAAGCATACGGGTTTGAAATGGATGAGCGCCAACATAGAGAATTTGCTACATCTGTAGCTTCTTGCAAGGGCTTGGTCGCCGTTTCTGGTTATGAGCATCCAATTATGAATGAGCTTTTCCCATGTGGGAAATGGTTTAAGACAATTGGCGCTGACAAAACCATCCACTCGACAAAAGGCACCCGTCAAGAAGTGTTGTGGACAAACTTCAACCCGATAAATAAAACGAGCCTTTTTTCATGACTTCATCCCAAACACCCACACATATTTTGCATGGTATTTATGAACGTGCAGAAGAAGATATTGAAGGTTCGGTTATCACAGACCGGACTATTAAGGACATGGTTGATTATGTATGTCGCTGCACAAGCAACCGTGCAGGAGTTCGTCTGCTCATGTCATGCCTTCTTGGGAAGCTAGATAATCCGAATGTTGACCCCCGCAAACCATACACGGAAATTGGTGGGAACGATAGCTTTTCCGGCCGTACTTATGACGAGAGATACTTAACGCCGTTTATCAACAAACACCGCTTGCCAGTCAATCCGACAACGGCCTTTCTTACGCCAACACTACGCAACATAAACCAACCACTGACCACCGACCGCGAGCTTGTAGGCAGGCCCAGAGAACTTTACAAAAAGACTCTGCAATTGCTGGCTGCCGTTGCTGAAGATATGGTTACTGCTGATGTTGTTTTCGTTGAGGTTTTGCGAATTTTATTAAGATTGCGTAATGAAAACCTTGCGCGTATGGCTTCTTTGATTGGATCTCTTGAACGTGCAGAAGGAGCATTGCCGTTATCTTCAGAAGCAATCGTTACCCTTATCAATCAGCACCTTGCTTGTAAAAATGCAAGCCGGTTGCCGGTTTTAGTTGTCGCCGCTGCCTACGAAGCAGCGGGAACCCATCTTGCTGAAAGAGTCTTGCCGCTTAACTCGCATAACGCCGCAGATTTACAAACTGGCTCTTTTGGTGACGTGGAAATCTGTCTTGTCAATGATGATTCTGTTGTAACCGCCTATGAAATGAAGATGAAGAGAGTAACGGTTAATGACATTGATGCAGCGGTTGCGAAGATTGCTAGGGCCCATAATCGGATAAATAACTACCTATTTGTTACTACCGATAAAATAGAGCCTGATGTTCTTGAATATGCGGCTAAGTTTTATGAAGAGACTGGCGGAACCGAGATTGCCATTCTCGATTGTATTAATTTTTTGCGGCATTTTCTGCACCTTTTTCACCGTATTCGTGCGGATTACCTGAAAGCTTACCAATCTTTTGTTCTAAGTGAGCCAGATTCATCAGTTAGTCAGGCACTAAAGGAAGCATTTTTAGCATTGCGGAAAGCGGCGGAGAGTGAAGAATAAAGCTAAAAGAATGGCGGTAGGGAAGAGAAGAGGCAAGGGATGGACGACGAGCTAGAGCGGTTCAAAACCGACCTGAATTTGAGCCACTACGCGGCAAGCTACGGTTACCAGCTTGACCACCGCGAAAGCAGCCGCAACAGCGCCGTCATGAAACGGCCCACGGATCACGACAAAATCATCATTGCCCGCGAAGGCCCGCACTGGGTTTATTTTTCGGTACGGGATTCCGCCGACAATGGCAGCGTCTTAGATTTCGTCATGCGCCGCGACCGTTGCAGCCTTGGCAGCGCCCGCCAAGTCTTGCGCCAATGGTCGGGAAGGCCCGCGCCCGTCAACCCGATCCACTACGCGCACCGCCTAGACCCCATCACCCGCGACCGCGCCGCGATCTTGCGCGACCATGCCCGCCTGAAGGCCAGCGCCGAACATCCCGCCCTTATCGCGCGAGGCATCCCCGCCGCCCTGCAAGCGGCCCCCCGCTTTGCGGGTTCGATCCTTGCCGACGAACGCGGCAACGCTTGCTTTCCGCACCGAGACCGCGAAGGAGTGAGCGGCTGGGAGATCAAAAACAAAGGATTTACAGGCTTTGCCAAGGGCGGAAGCAAGGGGCTATGGTTCAGCCGCACCAAGCCCACGGATACCGCCCTCATCATCGCGGAAAGCGCCCTAGACGCTCTCAGTTATGCCGCCTTGCACCCCGACGACAAGGCGCGATATTTCAGCACGGGCGGAAGCCTGAACCCCCAGCAGCCCGCTTTACTGGCTACAGTTTTCGAGAAGATGCCAAGGCCCGCCGTGGTGATCTTGGCGACCGACAACGACGAAGCAGGGCACGAGCTCGCCGCGACGATCCAGAGCCTAGCACCGGACGGCCACGGCTTGGAGTTTCGCCGCCCCTTGCCGGAAGTCGGCAAGGACTGGAATGACCAGCTACAGGCTCGAAGGCCAGCGCCATGAAAACACTTTTTCTTGCGTTTTTTCTGATTTTCCAGACGACTCCGGTATTTGCCGAAGAGTTGACGGGAAAGGTTATCGCCATTGCGGACGGCGACACCTTGACCGTTCTAGGAGACAACAACCAGCAAACTAAAATCCGGCTTGCGGAGATTGACACGCCGGAGAGCGGCCAGCCTTACGGCAGCCGCGCACGGCAAGCCCTCGCAGCTTTGGCGTTTGGCAAGCAAGCCCGCATTGTCGAAACCGACCGCGACCGCTACGGGCGCATTGTGGGAAAAGTTTATGTGGGGGGGATGGACGTAAACGCCGAACTTGTGAGGCAAGGCGCGGCTTGGGTTTATCGGAAATATGCAAAAGACCAATCTTTATTTGCTTTGGAAGCCGAGGCGCGGGCAGCACAGCGCGGATTATGGGCGCTTCCAGAAGCGCAGCGTGTAGCGCCTTGGGATTGGCGCAAGGCCCAGCGCCAGCAAACACCAGCGGCCCCGACCACATCACAGGAAGGCGGCTTCACCTGTGGCGCTAAACGGTATTGCAGAGAAATGACCAGTTGCGCGGAAGCGCGGTTTTATCTGAACAGTTGCGGCCTTTCCCGACTTGACGGCGACCGCGACGGCAACCCTTGCGAGAGTCTTTGCCGGTAGATGTAGCAGCGCCGCGCCCTCCCTCCCCTACTGCCCGCGCCCCGTCTTGAGCGGGAAGGGGGATGATTTGCTCATCCCCCTCACCCCCTTGCAAGCCAACAAGGAGCGCGGCTCACGCCGCCGCGCCCGTTTTTCGCGCGAGGCGCGGCAAGCCGCGCAATGCTTGGCGATGCGAAGGGAAGCGGACAGGCCCGCGCCTACCCCGCAGCCGCTTGCAAGGGAGGGACATCTTTCCACCACGGCACCATACCGTTGATTCCTTGCGACAGGCCCGCGAGGAAAACCCACAATTCACCGTCTTTCATGCCGTAAAGCTCGTTAGGCGTTCGCGCGGGCAACTGATGAGGAGCATAGCTAACGGTATCCTCCACCACGCCCGTTTTGCTGTCTTTGGCCGATCCGTAAGACGGCATCAATACAACTTGCGTACCGATCCGTTCCGAAATCCATTTAGCCGTCAAGTCATCGCCTGGCGAGAAATGGCAGACCGCCCCCGCATTGCCGACAAACTTACTCCAACCCTTGCCGTAAATTTCCTCAAGTTGCGCCATCCCTTGCACCACGGGCATAAATTGCACACCGTACCCCCGCACCAGCGGCAAATTCCGCTCGATAACCCCGAAATGCCCCAGCGCCGCGAACTCATCGAGGAAAAACACCGCAGGAATCCCTTTGTTTTCCGTATCATCCAGACAAGCATTTAAGGCGGCTGATATAGCCAGCCGCAACCAGCTTTTATGTCGTTCCAGCATTCGCGCGGGCAAGGTCAGATAGACGGTTTGCGGGACATACTTAAAGCCCCTAGCATACTGAAAATCCTTAAAGGAATACCCCCCCTGCAAGTCCTTAGCGACTTCCACATCATCCAGAAATTCCGTTTTCCGCCGCGCCGTGGCGAGGATGCTTGAAACTTCCTTGGTAAAATCCGTGTACTGTCCCGCCTTGTTCCGTATCGCCTCAATCTCCGATTGACAGGCTTCCAAGGCTTCGGCCACCACGCCCGAAGGTGGCGCACCCGCCAGCGTTGCGCCCCGCGCCTGCTCTCCCAGCACACGCCGGACATTCGCCAGCGTGGGCATGGCACCTTGACCCCGCGCCGTCTCTACTTCGTGCATGATGAGCCACGCCAGCAACACCCGCGCCGACTCCGCCCAATGCGGGTCTTGCCCGTCCACCGTGATAATTGCCTCCGCGATTAGCCCAGCGTCAGCGTTAAAGCTGGGCGAATCTGGGGCAAGCGTGGCGAGCGGATTAAAGCCCGACGACCCCGCGCCCGTCACGTTGAAAGGGTCTAGGAAAACCACGGAACCGAACGCGCGGCGAGCGTTCGCCGTCATTTTAGCAAGCAACCCTTTCGGATCATTCACCAGCCACGACCGCCCAGAATTTTGCATCAGGTTAGGCACTCCCAAGCGCATACTTTTACCCGTGCCGTTCGCGCCACAAATCAACACATGACGATCTTTCGTGTAAAGCATGGGCTTGGGATTCCCGCTTTTCCGTTCCAGCCGGAAGCCTATATATATCCCCATCGGTTTATTCATAACGGCAACGCCCTTTATGGCCTATAAATTCCGCTCGACTTCATCATCATCGGGGACGAGCGCGGGAGGCTTATAGGAAGAATCCCACATTTGCTTTGCGGTATAATGGCGCGAGCACATCAATCTATATGCCCGTGGCAAGCCAATAAATTTCATGAGAAACCAAGCCAACGCCAACCCGAAAACATCCTGAACATAGATCGGCAACCCTTCGGGCCAAAACTGAGTCAGCAGCGTAGCCGCCAACACAAGGCCAAAAACCCAAGGGATTAGCTTCCATACGCGCCTTTCAGCCCAGCTATTCGCTTGCGCCAAAATGTTAGAAGTCCATGGAATCGACTCGGCGCTTAGGTAATTTTTCGCGCCGCTTGCAAGAAAAATTGTGACGGCAAGGGCAATAACGGTGAGAACGCGCCGCAGCGCGATAAAAAAAGGCAAGAAATAATTCAAATCCTTGCCACTCTCTGAAAGCGCCCGCGTGAAGGATTGCGCGGAAACGCTATGGCTGGCGATTTCCGCGCATAGCCCAGTAACAAAAAAACAAAACGCCACAAAGACAACTAGAGGATGGACGCGCCCGCCGGAATCACTCAACAGGTTTCTGGCCCACACCAACAGCATGATGGCCGCGACGAATAGGAATAAAACCCCTTGCGCGGCCCCACTTTGAGCGGGCGTTAGAGGCACACCGATCAACGCCGGATATGAGCCGATCAGCGCAAACGGCAAGCCGACGATTTCGGTAAGACTGACGTTGCTTCCCCCAATGACAAGGGGTAAATCCCGCGAGGTCAGCGGCCAAAGTAGCCCGCTTCCGCCTTGAATTAACAAAGACAGAAGAAAAATAAGTATCGAGAGGAAAAAAACCATATAAGATTTCGCTTCTAGGTTTTTTTCCCAAGTGATCTTAAATTTTACACTGATTTTTATTAAAGCGAAAACCGAGAGAAAAAGAGCAAAAATACCTAGAATTCCACTCTCTTTAGGGCCTTTTAAGTCAAAAAAATACTCAGCAATAAAAAATATGAAAACCACAAGTAATAGTGGAAAAGAACACATCAAAAAAAATAAATATCCCGCACAGGCAAGGCACCATATAAAAATAATAAATGTAATGAAGTTCGCCATGCCCGCATTGGTACGAGCATCGGGGAAGACATGTAGAACGCTGGGAAAAAAGTAAACAAGAACCTCTAAAGAAGAAAAAGCCATAAGGAGGAGAACATAACCCTTTCTTTCCGCGTCTAACTTAATGTCGCCCCACGCAATTTTTGCGGGCGTTGCAAACCATTCTTTTGACGCATTTAATATATCCATAACCTTGCTTGAAAAGCTCACATTGTCGCCCTCTTATTTTGTTATCCAGACCGCGAAAATTGCGGGCGCTCTTGCTCGATTTTTCCTTTCCCTACCGCCCCGCTTTTTCGTTGCTTGGCAGTGCGTCCCCCGCGAGGAGCCAGCCCTTAGCTTTCAGGAAATCCCGATCACGCGGCGCGACGACCGCCCTAGGTAGAACCGCCCGTAGGAAGTTCTCTGTTGCCGTGTGCAACTTTGCATCCGCCAGCAGCGCCGCGCCGACGAGTACCTTTAGGCGGGTATCCTCTTTTCTTTCTTTAGAAACCTTACGCGCTTCGATCTTAGCGATTTTGGCTTTTAGCTGGGCTTCCCGTTGCTTGAGGGCTTCTAGCTGTTCGGTGTCTGTTTTTCGCATGGCATATGTTCCTGTATGGTTAATATAAGATTCTCTCCAAAAATTTGACGCTTGGCAACTGATACAAAATGCAGGGATTGCGGTCTATAATATCCTATTGCTGGTTTCGTGGTCTTGGGGCCACGGCTGGTTATGGGTATGGGTTCCATTGCTGGTTATACGGGAAGTTTCCTGAAGGGCGCACTTATATGTTGCCCTAACGGGCAACAGTGCGGTCTGCCATCCGGCAGACGAAGCCGCGCCATCCGGCACGGCACCAAACCTAACCGCCGCCCGCGCCGCCATCCGGCAGCACCAACGGCGGGAAAAGCGGGGCGGTAGGGAAAGGAAGGGTTAATGGCATGGCGATATTCCATTTTGCCGCGAAGGTCGTAAGCCGAGCGAAAGGGCAAAGCGTCATTGCGAAAGCGGCCTACAACTCCCGCGAGGAATTAACCGAGGAACGGACGGGCGAGGTTAAGGACTACACCCGCGCCGAAGGCTTGCTATTTTCCGGCATCTACGCCCCCGCCAAAGCGCCCGCATGGGCGCACGACCGCGCCCAGCTATGGAACGCCGCCGACCGCGCCGAAAAGCGCAAGGATTCCCAACTTGCGCGAGAATATGAGGTTGCCCTACCCCACGAACTGACCGACGAGCAACGGCGGTTTCTGGTGCAAGACTTCATCCGCGAAAACTTCGCCCGCAAGGGTTACGCGGCAGACGTTTCAGTCCATGCGCCCGACCGCGAAGGCGACGAGCGCAATTATCACGCGCATATCCTAGTAACAGATCGAAGGCTAGAGGCGGATGGATTCGCCATCGACAAGAAAGAGCGCCAGCAGAGCAAGGCGGAAATGAAAGCCGAGCTTGAAGCCTTGCGCGAAAGTTGGGAACGCACCACCAACCGCCATTTAGAGCGCCACGGCATTGATGCGCGAATTGACCGCCGCAGCCTCAAAGATCAAGGGATAGACAAAGAGCCGACCCAGCATTTAGGCCCGTATGCGACCCAGCTAGAGCGGGAAGGCGAGGAAAGCGAACGCGGCAACGTCAACCGCGACATCGAAGCCCGCAACCAAGCGCGGGAAGAAGCCCAGCGGGACTACGAAGCGACCCACGCCGCGCGGGAACAGTGGGAAGAAAAGATCAAGCAAGCCGCGATTCAAAAAATCGAGGAAGACCAGAAAAAAGAGCAGGAAGCGAAACGAAACGAAGCGAAAAACGCCGAGCTTGGCAAAACAGCGGCGGACATCCGCCTTGCCGTGCAACTCTCAAAGCCGGACGAACTCGCGCCCGCCCTGAAAGAACGTTGCCTCGTCTTGTCCCAAGTCAGCGAACAGGAAGCCGCCGCGTTTGAACGCGCCGCCGCCGAAGCGGAAAAATCAGACCGACCCGCGCCCCGCTACACAGCGGGCGAGTTGGTCATCCTCAACGAATACGGCGGTATCCATCGCCTCACCGCCCGCACCACGGGCAAGACCCGCGCGGAGATGGAAAAATACCTCGCGGGCATCCAACGGGACGGCTTGCCCAACGCCGAGCAGGGCAAGAAAGAGGCGGTATTGCTGGGACAGTACAAATACCGCGCCGAGTTGTTGGCGAAGCAGGAACAGCAAAAAGCCGAGCTTGAGAAGCAACAGACCGAGCGCCGAGAGGCGAGGGAAAAAGCAGGGCGAGCGCTTGAGGAAAAGGCCATACAAGAGATTGACGCGGGACTTGCCAGCAAACACCAATTCGATAAAAACCGCCTAGAAAGGCGACTCAAAGAAAACCATGTACCCCTTTTCGGCAGGGTCAAAGAGCGAGTCAAGCAATTCATCGGCCACAGGGTAGAGGATCATCAAGCCGAGCAGCGCAAGAAGAAGCTACACACGGCCATCATTGAAAACGATTGGGGCAACCAAGACTGCGACGAAGCGCGGCGGGCGCGACAGGACAAAGCCTTTGAGCGCAGGCAAGCTGCCGTTGAGATCAAGCAAGCGGAAGCCCGCGAAAAAATGGGCATCCACGCGCCGGAGCGCGACGAGGCGCTAAAAGAGGCACTGAAAACCGCGCGGCGCACAAAAACCGAAAAGAGCTTTCGAGAGGTGGCCGAGGAGATAATCTACGAATTAGAAGGCGGGCTACCCTCCGAGCAGGCACAAAAACGGTACGCGGAACGGATGAACAAACCCGCCAAGCCGAAAGAGCGCGAGGAAAGCGCCCTTGATAAAACCATCGGGGCGGTCGGGAAAGCAAGGGAAGTGATAGGCAAAGCGGGCAGGGAAGCCAGAAAATCAATCAACGTGATCGACAAGGCGACCGGAATCGAGACCGGAATCAGCAACGGCGCGGCGATGATTCTTGACGGTATCGCCAAGCCCGTTGAAGCGTTCGCGGAAGGCTTGGCGAGCCTGTTTGACGGCGGCAGCGCCGCGCCGCCGCCACGAAGACGCGAACGCGAACCCGAACCCACGCCCGACCAGATACGCGCCGCCGAACGCGCCTTGTCGAATATCCACCAAAGCTTTCAGCGCGGCGAAGACATCAACATAACGGACTTACGGAACTTGCCGCCCGCCCACCTTGAAGGCTTGCGGAACAGCGGCGACGAGTACCTACAGCGCCTTATGCAGCGTTGGGAATACGAACGCGAGAACGAGCGGGAACGATAAGAGGCGAGCGCAGCGGCCAAGCGCCCCGCCCTACCCACGACCAAGGCCCGCGCCAAAGCGCCCGAACCGCTTTCAAGGAAGCGGCCCGCGCCCTCACGCGCCGACTTGCCCGCCTGTTCAGCCAACGCAGGAAAGCGGAGTGCCAGCGTAGGCCACTGAGGTGTTAAAGGGCGTGACTGTAGGCCGAAACAGTTTTGTTGCGCTTAACATACTTGATATATTTGTATGTTCCATAGCACAAAAAACCGATGCCTATGACCCCAGAAATCACGCCAGCAGTGCCGAGGGTACATCCGGTCACTAAGACTGCGCTAGGGGTGAGGGATAATCCCATATTTGTTGCAGTGGTCGCAATGACAACTCTTGAGGTTGCCAACACTGTCCCAC
>ERZ761602.8290-NODE-8290-length-10534-cov-4.739288_pt1 | contig 10534 bp, 10 predicted proteins | sample MGYA00512165_ERZ761602 | MGnify/ENA primary metagenome ERZ761602 (study PRJEB28899, sample SAMN02445085) | bioreactor sludge metagenome | biome: EBPR sludge; isolation source: Thorneside wastewater treatment plant | place: Australia: Brisbane, Thorneside...
ATAGTGCGCTGGTCATCCATTCTCCGTAGTCCCACTACCGTACCTGCGGCGGCAAGCACTGCGCCTGCGACAAGCGTGGATCCCGGTAATATGCCTTCGGCGATATGCATGCGCTTACTTCATATCTACCGCGCGCACCCACATGAGCGCACCCGATTCCACATCGGCAGGTTTCCCGTCGGGACCCGGCAACGTTTCGATTCCGTCCACCAAGGCCGCAAAACCCCACCACCCCGCGCGTGGCAGGCCATAGGCGAACACGCCATTTGCGTCGGTCTTCATCGTCTGCGTGATAAAGGCGTCATTTGGCGCGGTCACCTGTTTAGGTTCGTTGTAGAACTCGACTTCGACGTTGATATCGGGAACAGGCTTGCCGTTTGCCTCCACGACGCCGCGAAAAATGTTTCCCGTCCAAAGGCCAAGCGGGCGCGCAAGCGGCCTGATTTCTACCGGAAACCCGACAGACTTGTTCCAGCCGGACCATGAATTGAATCCCCCGACCAGAACCTTCGTGTAATGCTTGATGTAGGTGTTTTCTCCAGCCTCCCAATAAGGGGCCGGTTCGATGTAGAAGAGGTGGCCTCCGGGTTCTTCAACCAGGTATGTCGCGGTGAACGCAGACTTGCCATCGACTACGACGGGGCTAAGCAAGCTGAGAAGGTCCCTTCTTGCATTGCCAACAAACACACCAAACTGTTTCGGCGTGTCCATCGCCATGACCGGACCGCCTTCCATCGGGTGCGTGAATTGAATTGTAAGATCCACGCGATTGTGTTTTGGGTCGGTGACCATATCAGTGGATGGAATAAGGACCTGGAAGTGCGCCAGCGCATCAAGAGAGACGACAGCGCAAATCGAGAACATCAGCATCGCGCGGACGAAAATTTGCGGCAAGGCCATGTGCAACTCCGGTATTACAATTCTCAAAATCGTAACACGGGGTGGGGTCGGAGTAAAGCCTCTCTTCGCGCGGCGTTATTCCCCCGTTGCCTGGGCGATTGCCTTGTCGTAGTACACCCGAGCAGCGTCGTAGGCGGCTTTTGCGGCTGGCCGTTCCGCCTCGCGAATCTGCGGTTCTTTCATTTCCCAGCAGCGATCCACCGCTTTGCGGCACCATTCCGCGCTTTTCTTCGAGGCCCTGATTGGTTTATCGCCGACTTTTACAAAAATCGGGTTCGTATGGCTGCTTGGAAGCACGCGAATTGCGATCCAGCTCGAGTGCTCAATTGGGAAGTCAAACCGAACCTTGCGCAACTTGCCGTCGGCTTCAATAACCTCGCGCGCAACAGGTTTACCATTGACAATTAGCTCGACGGGCACCGTGCGTGTCGTGCCGATGCGGGCCTTCTCAATATGCCAGTACGGGGCTGCATTGGGCCGTTGCTTCGATAACGCTTCTCCCACCGCATCTTGTTGCTCGGGCAGGAACGCCGCCACGCGCGCGCTGACGTTTACATTGCGGGGCTTGGATAGATTCAGCGTGCTTCCTTTCTGCCCCATAACGATACCATCCGCTTGAAAGTCGAGAATGTGAGACTTGCCGTCGCACACATAGTTCTCGCCCAGCTTGAGCTTCTCGACATATGCATCGAAGTCGAGTTTTCCCTTGAGCGGCGCATAGCTGCGCGCAATGCCCACGCGTTCGTCATAGATGCATGGAAAATCTGTCTCGCCGCTAATGCGTGTGGTAACGCCCGTGTTGAGCGTGTGGTACCAAATATTGAGTTCCCATAGATACGGCGTATCGCCAGCGCTGATGAAATCACAGGCTCCGAGCGGGCCCGTCACGATGTATTCGTTAGCGCCTATACCGTCGAATTTCGCCATCACGTAGTTCGGCAACTCGGTAGTGGGTTCGAGCGGCTCAAGTCCCCAGCCGGAATGCGAATAGCCAACTACTGCGCCTTGCTGTTGACCCCATTGCAGCACCGGCATGGTCCAACTCGGCCATTCTTCGATCTTGGTCGTGTTGGTGTAGTCATCCTCTTTGAGTCGAAGCAGGCAAAGGTGGCCTGCATGACTTGACGGGAAGCCCGAGACTTCTACGTCGTACCGCATGACATTGTGCGGGGTTGAAAGCGGGTCAATAGAACCATTGAAATACGTTTTCTGGTGGTACCAGCATGGGCCCCAACTCAACACACATGCGATATTCAGATCCTCGCCGAGCGCCTGCCTGAACATCGCTTCCGGGCTGACTCCTGCCTGCGGACTTTCATAGTGGGAACAACCGCCACCGTGAACGTGGTGATCCGCGCTGTACCACCCCATTTTGGCGAGATGAATCCATCGTTCGAGTTTGAACGATGCCTCGTGCTCGGTGACACCTTCAGGAACTGTCAGTGTCGTCTCGTTTGCGAGATACTCTGGCCCGCGCGTGTACTCGACGCGATATTCGCCCGGGGGAAGCATGACATGTTCGCCGTCGGCGCGATAAATCTGGGGCTGGAAGAAGAAGTCGGGGTATTCATCTTCCTCCGCGAGTCTTCGCGCTGGCAATGGATATATGCCGGTAAAGTTCTGCCCCTTCGTCAAGAGCGCACCGGGCGGTACACCCTGGGCCATCTGCTGTCGATAGTCTGGTTTTATGCTGCCGGCATAGTCCGCTTCCTGCGCGACGCGTTCAATGTTATCCGAAAACACAAAAGAGCCCATCGTCGGTTTTCCATCGTGGTCTTTTACACGTAGCACCACTTTCACGGCGGGCTTGCACTCGAAAAGTATGTCCAACTGGTCTCGGAAACCAAGATCTTGTGTGCCCTGACCAATGTTGAACCCGATGCGTGCTTCTCGACTGCCTGCGTCCTTCGTGTAAATCTGAACTATGGCATATTCCAATGGAAAGCCGGACAACAGCGCGTTCATCGGGCGCCGATGGTACATTTTGATTTCCAAGAACCGTTGGGCGACTTCTCCCGGAGTTATGAGGTTGTCTTTTTTTGGTTCCGGGGCACCGGTCGAGCGGTGGAGTAAGGGGTCCGTATTGGGGCTTTCGGGTAGCAGTTCGGCGCGCGTGCCTGCTTCGTTATGAACCTTGACGAGGTAGCTGGTCCAACCATTTTGCATTAAGGATGCAGCAGCTGGACCGCGGTGGACCTTCACGCGCATTTCCGGATTAATATGGACGAGTGCAAGGCAGTAAGGGTCGAGCACGGCCTGAACAGCTACCGACGTTTCCTCAGACGGAGCGGCGTCCGCCAAGGCCTTAAGCTTGGCCACATCTTCGGGTTTCAGGCTACTACCCAGAAAAGCGAGCGCGTCACTGAGCCGACTGGCCTGCGCAATGACAGGCTGGGGCTCAAGCCCCTGCACGGTGTACATTTCCTGGCCAGAAGCCAGCGGGATGACCGAAAGTGCGAAAATTACAATGGCTGAGAAGCGCATGGAACGTGTCCCCCATCGAATGAACTTTTGGAATCGTGACGGGCTGCCCTCGCTAGATGATAGCAACTAGCCCGGCGGGATTAAATGAGTTTCGCGCGGTCAACAGTCTATTCTTTTTCCATGACATGTGCTAGACTGCGGGACGAAAGACACCGATCACGAAAGGGGAATTGTATGCGGTCGCTTCGTCAACTGATCAGTGGGGCATCTATCGCAGCGGTAGGCTGCCTGATAGCTGTACCGGCCTTCGCACAGGAGGAACCAGGAGCATCGCCCGAACCTGGCGATAATCCAGCCGTCGAAACGGTCGAGGTCTCGCCGTCGAGTGCGGAAACTTCCGTTGAAGCAGCCCCGACTACAGACAGCGCGACAACCACCCCGGGCGTCTTACCAAGCCCTCTGGATTCTTCCGCAAGCCCGAGCACAAATAGCATCGAGCAGCGAGTCGACAACACGCGGACAAACGAAGCCATTCGAGTCGCGCCCAAATCGCGCAAGAATGTCTATCGCATTGACAACCTGCCGAATAAACCGCGCGTGAAGCCGATTGCAGTGATCAAAGGGCCTGTTTCACCTTGGGGATATGCAACCCGATATGCGCAGGGTGAAGTTTCACGTCCATCAGCAAAGGAACTCTCCGGCACTGATTCAGCGCAGCCAGGCGCCCGTGGCCGACAAGGACAGCAGCAGGGTGGTCCGGTCCGCATAGGTGGTGGTCGACGCGCTGCACTAGAAGGCGAAGAGAATTAGAATCTGAAATGCTGTCGAATGACTTCGCAGGCGCGCCTGCGAAGTCATTCTTTTTCTGGCCCGTCTGACTTCTGCGACTCGTCTTCGTGAGCGGTCCACCAGTCTTCTCGAGATAGGGCGTTCCAGTAGGCTTGTTCGAAAATCAGCGAAAACTTTCGCAGGCTGAATGGCTTGGATATATACCCGTCTGCGCCCGCACGCAAGGCTTCGGACAGCGGATGCGCTTCTGTGTACCCTGTCATCAGAATAATGCCAATGCGAGGATACTTCCCGCGAGTTTGGCGCAAAAGTTCGAATCCGTTAATTCCGGCCATTTCGATGTCGCTTATGACGAGATCATATTGATCGTCATCCAAGTAAACGAGCGCATCGCGCCCGTTCTTCGCCGTGCGAACAGAATAACCGCGCGATTCCAGGTACGCCCCGAGTAAATCAATTACGCCGGGGTCATCGTCGACAATGAGAATCTTTAGATGTTTGATCATGGTGCCGGGCTCCACCCCCGAATCCACAGCACACCGAGCCCCCGCTCGCGATGCTCAACCTACCCTTGCGCGTCTTGGGCGAGTCGCTGGTCTTTTATTTTCATTAGCCGGCTTGTGTTCGAGCGTTCCATCTCGTCCAGCTTGTTCTTGATGTACTTAATCGTCTCGCGCATGCGCGGTATAAACGAATGTTCAAGTGCGTTTACACGGCGACGGGTCTTCTCGATTTCTTCACACAGCCTGCGTACAGCTTCTTCCCTTTCGGCCATAAGCAGCAACTTCGGCATGAACTCTCGCAAACCTTCTATGGCTCGGTCAAGTTCAATCGAGGTGTGAATCGCGCTGTAGCCGCCTTGTATCTCACCAAAGACGACTTCAAGGTGTGGAACGGAAACGCTCATGACACGGCGCATCGAGCGTGTTATCGCAAGATCTTGCCGGGTGTTCTCCAATGCGTCTTCGGTAATCAATCGTGATGAGGTGACCTCGGCGAGCACAAAGAGCTTCAACACGCGCGGCAGTTCCGAATCGACTGCTAACCGGAGTTCACGATAGCTCTGCGCGATCTGCATGAACTCTTTCATCAACCCGTCAAGCTTGTCTTTCAAGAGCTTGTGGCCGCGCACGGCTACCTGAAGCCGCTTACGCAACCGCAGCATCTCCATGCGGGTCGGATTGACTGCCAAACGCGTCGCCATGGCGCGTGTTTACCCTTGCCCTTTGTGCGGGTGATACTTCTCAATCCATTTATCCCGCACGCGTTTAAGCTCGTTTCTCGGCAGCATCGCGAGTAACTCCCAACCAATTCGAAGGCTTTCTTCGACAGTACGGTTTTCGTTCTCCCCCTGTGTAACAAATCTGTCGTCAAAGGCATCTGCGAACTTGACGTAAAGGAGGTCTGCCTCGCTCAACGCGGACTCACCCAACACCACCGCAAGTTCCTTGGCGTTCTTGCCTCGCGCATAAGCCGCGTAAAGCTGGTTCATCACATCACCATGGTCTTCGCGCGTTTTTCCATCGCCGATGCCCTTGTCCTTGAGGCGCGACAGAGATGGCAGCACGTCGACCGGCGGATAGATACCCTGCGCGTGTATCGAGCGGCTTATGATTACCTGTCCCTCGGTGATGTAGCCGGTCAGATCGGGAATCGGGTGCGTCTTGTCGTCTTCCGGCATGGTTAGCACCGGAATCTGCGTAATGGAACCGTTGCGATCCTTAATGCGGCCCGCGCGTTCATACAGGGTCGATAAATCCGTGTACAAATAGCCTGGGTATCCGCGACGGCCTGGCACTTCCTTGCGGGCCGCGGAAATTTCGCGCAACGCTTCGCAATAGTTCGTTAGATCGGTGAGAATTACAAGTACGTGCATGTCCTTTTCGTATGCGAGATACTCCGCCGCCGTCAACGCCATCCGCGGCACCGCGATGCGTTCAATGGGCGGATCGTCCGCGAGGTTCATAAACAGCACGGCGCGTTCGAGCGCACCCGTGCGACGAAAGTCGTCGATGAAAAACTCGGACTCTTCAAACGTAATGCCCATCGCAGCGAAGATAACCGCGAACTTGTCTCCTGTCTTGAGCACGCTTGCCTGACGCGCAATCTGCGCCGCCAGGCGAGAATGCGGCAACCCCGATCCACTGAAAATCGGAAGCTTCTGACCACGAACCAGCGTATTTAAGAGATCAATCGTAGAAATACCGGTCTGGATAAACTCGTTTGGGTAGTCCCGCGCATAGGGATTCATCGGATTGCCGTTGATGTTGATCCACTTCTCGGGAATGATCGCAGGGCCATCATCGATCGGGCGACCAAATCCATCGAAGACGCGGCCGAGCATGTCCGGAGAGACTGCGAGTTCAAGTCCTTTGCCCAGGAATTTGACCTTCAAGTCCTGCGGGGAAAGCCCGCTCGTACCCTCGAATACCTGCACCAGCGCCTTGCTGCCGCTCACTTCAAGCACGCGCCCTCGCCGCATCGAGCCATCTGCTTCCCGGATTTCAGTAAGCTCTCCGTAGGTAATGCCTTCGACGCCGTCAACCAGGATGAGCGGCCCTACAACCTGCTTGACGGTGCGGTATTCTTTTGTGATCGCAGCCATGTTCCTGATCTACCCTTTACGTTGTTGGCACTGCGCGTATGTCGGCGTCGATTTTTTGTTCGAGCGCGGCAAATCCGCTGGAATTGTCTTCGGCAATAAGTTTTGCTTTTGCGATGTCATCAAGCACGGAAAGATTCAATAGCGCGTTTAGCCCGGCGCCATCCTTCAATGCCGCGCGCGCGTCATCGTAGTAGCGGAGAATGATCTTCAATAATCTCAGTTGTTTGCTGAGTGACGTATAGCTGTCCCGTTCGTCGAATGCGTTCTGGTGAAGGAAATCCTCCCGAATCATCTTCGCCGCCTGCATCAGCAGACGATCATCGTGGGCGAGTGCGTCCATGCCGACGAGACGCACAAGCTCTTCCAGTTCGGCTTCGCGTTGCAACAGCGCCATCGCGCGCTTGCGGATTGATTGCCATTCGCCGTCGAGATGGGCGCCGGCGTAAGCGTCGATCACTTCTTGATAAAGCGAATAAGACGTTAACCAGTTGATTGCGGGAAAGTGGCGCGCAAACGCAAGTTTGTCATCAAGACCCCAGAAGACTTTTACAACGCGCAAGGTCGCCTGGACGACCGGCTCGGACATATCGCCACCCGGGGGCGATACGGCGCCGATGAGCGACAGTGAACCGGGGCGCTTGTCCGTCCCAAGACACAAGACATTGCCCGAGCGCTCGTAGAAACTGGCAATTCTTGAACCCAAATACGCGGGATATCCTTCTTCGCCGGGCATCTCTTCGAGTCGCCCTGAAATCTCGCGCATGGCTTCGGCCCACCGACTCGTGGAGTCCGCCATTAGCGCCACCGAGTATCCCATATCGCGAAAATACTCCGCTATCGTGATTCCAGTGAAGACGCTTGCTTCGCGCGCGGCTACGGGCATGTTTGAAGTATTGGCCACCAGCACAGTGCGTTCCATGAGCGGTTCGCCGGATTCTGGATCCTTCAGATGAGGAAACTCCATCAACACATCAGTCATCTCATTGCCGCGCTCACCGCAACCCACATAAACAATTATGTTTGCATTCGACCATTTCGCAAGCTGATGCTGTACGACGGTTTTGCCGCTGCCGAATGGTCCGGGGACGCAAGCAGTCCCGCCTTTCGTTAGCGGGAAAAACATGTCAATAACGCGCTGGCCGGTAACCAGGGGTTCGATAGGTGGTAGTTTTCGGGATACTTTTCGTGGGTGTCGCACTGGCCAGCGCTGCACCATGGTGACGTTCACGGATCCGGTCGCGCCTTCAATCACGGCGACAGTCGTTTCCACGTTGCCGGATACCGGGCTGATTTGCCTTACTTTTCCCTGAACGCCAACCGGCACGAGGATCTTATGAAGGACAAGCTTACTTTCCTGCACCGTGCCAAGAATATCGCCGGGCTCGACGGCATCGCCGATCGAGGCCACCGGCACAAAGTCCCAAATGGCGGCACGATCGAGGGCAGGGCTTTCAGCGCCACGAACGATGAAATCGCCGGTGTCTCGCGCAAGTTTGTCGAGTGGGCGTTGAACACCGTCATAAATCGAGCGTATCAGGCCGGGACCCAGCTCCACACTTAGCGCTTCGCCAGTGCGAAATACCGGCTGGCCAGGTCCGATTCCTTCTGTCTCTTCGTAGACCTGAATCGAGAACTCGTCTCCCCGTATTTCGATTATCTCGCCAAAGAGCCGCATCTCGCCGACGCGCACCATCTCAAACATGCGCGCGCCACCCAAGCCACGGGCCACAACGAGAGGCCCGGAAACTTTTATTACTTCGCCCTGACTCATGCTCACAGAACGAGTCCCCTTTTTTTGATCGTTAGACCTACGGTAAAACTGGGCAAAAAACAGAATCAATGCACGGGGCGATCGCGTCAATCGCGCGCATCACGTGCCTTGTTGCTGTTTTCCCAGAATATCCACGCCAATCGACATCTCAATCATTTTCTTCATGCGTTCAAAGCTCGTGTGCATACTTCCCTCGTGCGTCGGAATCACGGTGAGAATCGTGTCGCTTCGGCCACGAAATGCGTCCAGAGCATCTGGCGCTTCGGCGGCGATGCTCTCAGTAACAATCGCCAGCGCGATATCGGTTTCGCGGGAAAGGCGATTCAATTCCGCGCGAAGCGTGACCGCGTCATTACATTCCACGATCTCGAATCCGGCTCCCTTGAATCCGAGTATGAAACGCTTCTCCCCGACCGCTACTGCTCTAAGCATGAGTTCTCCGCAGTCTGGGCTTGAGCATATCGCCGTCAATTCTGCTAAGTCGGCCGCAAACCGCCAGCTTCAAGTTATAGGCCTCTGTAGCCAACGCGCAGAGAAATGAAAATACTCGCTCGGGTCCGGACACTTGACCCTGACCACGGCGCGCGTGGTCAAACAGCATGTTGTCAACGGCGAGTTCAAACTGTTGTGGCGAGCTATTCGAAGTGGACTCTGCATGTTCGCTTACAAGCCTGCTCAACGCTGTAGGCAATACATCGGCCCAATTCTTGGAATCTTCCGTATTTATGAGGGCACGTGCCGTTTCGGTGAGTGAACCCATGGGAAGCAGGTGTTCCGATGCGGCGCGCGATAAACCGCGGGTTCGCATGCCACGCCAAAGAAATACAAGTATCCGCGACAGCACCAGTGTCTCGTAGTATTCGGTGATATGGGGAACTTTGATCTCATTGGCGGATAGCAAGAGATGCCGCAGGTAGCAGCCATCCAGAATTGGATCGAGCCCGGTAATTTCGCCCTTTTCGAGCGCGAGCGATCCCGCTTGGGCCGCGCCACGAAACGGAATGGGCAATGCCATGAAGTCGGCGTTCGCTGCGGCATTCAGCAATTCAGGCGTCAACACCGCGTGGTGAAAAGGATAAAGCCTTTGTCCAATGAGCGCGCGTTTCAGATTCTGATAGTCTCCCTGCAACAGAAACAGATCTGGAATGCGCGTATCCGGACAATCTTTGCGGATTGACGCAACCTGATTGTAAAAATGCTGATCGATCGTTGCGCTCCAATCTTCCCAATCACCTGCCGCGGTAACCGCTTCGCGCAGCGATGTTTCTTGCAACTGGCGAAGGATATCTTCCGGCCGGTGCTGCGCCAGCAGAGTCTGGTAGAAGTCGCTTCCCAGAATCGATCGCTCCAGCACGGCTATCCTGCCGCAAACAAATCCCCAAGCATGCGCGTTTTGTAGTAATGCAGCCACCGCTTACCCCGGAAACAATTCCGCCGCAATCTGCGGTCCGAGTTCATAGCGCAATTCCGCCAGAATAGTGTCGAGCGTTTGATCCACTTCATACGCGCTGGATACAAAAACAAACCCGCCACGTTCGGCGAGCGGGTTCTCCGCGTCGAGGACAACGCGCGCGTTGGCGCTGCGGTTACTATTGAAACGCTGCAACATCGCCTCCACCCCGGCACGGTCGTCGGGATGCACACGAATCACCCCGCCGGAGTCGCGTGCGGCCTGCTCAAGTCGACGCCCCAATTCCGCAACGTATTCCGACGCTGGCAACGCCAGCGTCTGCATCTTCGCTTCCGCGAAAACCGCGTCAAGTATCTCGTTGCGCCGTTCGAGCAATTGCTTTGCGTATTCTCCGCGCGCGCGCGAAACCACGCGTGCTGCTGCATCCTCCATGCTTCGCGCCGCCGCATCATATTGTTGGGATGCCTCGCGCTGAATGGACTGGGTCTCATGCTCAAGCCGCTCATGTGCGGATTTCGTGGCCGCGCGCAAGATGCGGTCCGCCTCGCTCTTCGCAGATCCGAGCACTGTCTCCTGAATTTTTTCCAGCGGCACGTGTGCGTCCTCTATCCCTGGGGTGCCAGCGTCTTATATC
>ERZ761602.8292-NODE-8292-length-10533-cov-4.772953_pt1 | contig 10533 bp, 7 predicted proteins | sample MGYA00512165_ERZ761602 | MGnify/ENA primary metagenome ERZ761602 (study PRJEB28899, sample SAMN02445085) | bioreactor sludge metagenome | biome: EBPR sludge; isolation source: Thorneside wastewater treatment plant | place: Australia: Brisbane, Thorneside...
GAGACCGTGTCGGTGTCGGAGACCGTGTCGGTGTCGCTGCGCGCGGGTTCGCGCGGCCGCTCACTCGGGGACACGCTCGCCGCGGGCGAGGCGCTCGTCGCGCTCGGCCTCGATCGCTTCGACGAACGGGTGGGCGACGTCGGGATCGAACTGCGAGCCGGCACAACGCTCGATCTCGTTCACCGCGATCTCGTGGGGGAGCGCCTTGCGATACGCGCGGTCGCTGGTCATCGCGTCGTAGGTGTCGGCGACCGAGATGATGCGCGCGATCACCGGGATCTCGGCGGCCTTCAGCCCGAGCGGGTAGCCCTGGCCGTCCCAGCGCTCGTGGTGGAGGTGCACGCCCGGAATGAGCGGGTGGAGGAACGCGATGGGCTCGAGGATGTCGCGGCCGTAGTCCGGGTGTTGCTTGAAGACGTCGTACTCTTCTTGCGACAGTTTTCCGGGTTTGTTCAGGTTCATCACGCAGCCGATCTTGCCGATGTCGTGCATCAGCGCGGACTGCCGGACGATCTCCTGCTGGCCCTCGTCCATCCCGAGCTTGATGGCGAGCACCTGCGCGTAACCGGCCACGCGCTCGGAGTGCCCCGAGGTGTAGCGGTCCATCTTGTCGATCGCGCTCGCGAGCCCGCGGATGGTCTGCTTGAAGGTGGCTTGCAGGTCCTCGTATAGCCGCGCGTTCTCGATCGCCGCGGACGCGCGGTTGCTGACGATGCTGAGGAGCTTTCGCTGGCCCTCGTCGAAGCGTTTGCCGCGCGTGTACGCGATCGCGCAGAGGAACCCGATGATCTCGCCGCGGATTCGCAGACGCGTGACCACGAGCGAGCCGACCTCCGGGTTCTCCGGCGGTTCGCGGAAGAAGGGAAGCGCGAGCTTGCCGTGCACCCGGAGCGGCTTGTCCTCGGCGAAGAAGCGCAGGAGCTCTCCCGCGTCGAGCGCAGCGAGCTCGTCGATCCCGTAGGGCAGGCGGTCCTGCACGATGTTCACGCGCTCGTAGAAGCCGCCTTCGCCGTCCTTGAGGAGCACCACGACCTGGTCGGCGTCGATCTCGTTCAAGGCGGCGTCCACGACGGTGCCGAGCACCTGTTCGAGCGAGAGGCTCGACGCGATCGCCTCGCTCACTTTGTAGAGCGAGAGGGCCTCTTTGAGGCGGATGTTCTCGGCCTTCAAACGCTGTTTCTCGAGGCCGCGGCGGATGGTGTGGACGACCTCTTCGACCTTGAAGGGCTTGAGGATGTAGTCGTACGCGCCGCGCTTCATCGCGTCGATCGCGGTCTCGACGGTGCCGAAGCCGGTCATGATCACGGTGACCACGTTCGGGGTGTGCTTCTGGATCGCACCGAGGAGCTCGAGGCCGCCCATCTTCGGCATCTTCAGGTCCGTGAGCACGAGGTCGTAGTGCGCGCGGGAGAGCTCGACGAGGGCCTCGCTCCCGTCTGCGGCCGTCCGCACCACGAAGCCCTCCATCGAGAGGAAGTCGGCCAAGATCTCGCGGATGACCTGCTCGTCGTCGACGACCAGGATCCGGGCCGCTTCTTCGTCGGAGTTCAGCATCGATCTCGGCGTCCTCGCCTCCGCCGACGCACGCCGCGGGCGCGCCCGCCGACCGAGAACCAGCGTCGTTGGTACATGGATCGGCGCGGAAGCGTCAATCGGGACCGTCCCCACGGGTTTGAAGCCACGAGCCGAGGGTGGTAGTCCGAAGGGCCTCGCCTGGTCTCTCCGTGACCCGCCGCCAAACCCTCACCGCCCTCGCGGCCTACGCCGCCCTCGGGGCCCTCGCGTCGACGTGGGCGTGGGCCACGGTCTGGCCGGACGGGGGCTCGCTCTGGCGTCACCCGAGGCCGTGGCTCGCGTTGGAGCCCGAGCAGGCGCTCGTCGCGTCGCTCGGAGGCGGCGTGGTCCTCGCGCTCGTCGTCGTCGTCGCGTCGCGCGTGCTCGTTCGGCGCGTGCGCTGGGCGCAGCGGCTGCACCTCGGGTTTCGCGCGCTCCTCGGCGAGCTCTCCGAGGGGCAGGTGGTCGCATTCGCGCTCGCGTCGGGGCTCGTGGAGGAGCTGGTGTTCCGAGGCGCGCTGCAGCCGGTGCTCGGGTGGGTCCCGACCGCGCTCGCGTTCGGGCTGATCCACGTCGGCCCCGATCGTCGCTTCGTCCCGTGGACGATCTCCGCCGTCGTGGTCGGGCTCCTGCTCGGCGGGCTCTTCGAGCTCACCGGCCACCTCGGGGGATGCGTGCTCGCGCACGTGCTCGTGAACTTCGTGAACCTCCGGCACATCCGCGCGGACGATCTCGGCGCGCACGGGCCGACGCAGCCGCGCGCGCCGTCTCTCGTGGGCGATCGCACGCGGGCGACGCGGCGTTGAACGCTCCTGGCTCGGACGACGCGGCGTCGAGCGCTCCTGGCTCGGGGCGGAGCGGCGTCGAGCACGCTCCCGGCTCAGATCGGCGCGCGGCGCAGACGATCGAGGATGAAGAAGTTCGAGAAGACGCGGGTCACGCCGAGGTCGAGGAAGGCTTTTCCGAGGTAGAGATCCGGATTGTCCGGGTCGACTTGGACCAGGAAATCACGAATGCGCGACTCGGGATTCCAAGGAGAGTTGCGGCCCGATCCGTAGTCGAGCAGGACCGCATTCGGGAAGTCGTCGTAGCGCGTGCCGGCCACGACGGGCACGACGTCGTAGAAGCCGTGTCGTGTGCTCGGCGCGCCGCCGCCCTTCGGATGCCACGGGCGTCCGGGGCCACCGCGCGGACGATCGACGAAGAGGTTGTAGCCCGCGAGGCGGTCGCGCTCGTCCACGAAGAAGCCCTTCACGAACTTCTGGAAGCCGAGGACCTTCGCGAAGACGGGCGGGTTGAAGCCGCGCCACTCCCAGCCCGCGAGCGCCTCGCGCGTGGGTCGCGCGCCCGCCGCCATCACGCGGTCGAGCTCTGCACGCGGCATGCGGACGAGGTCGTCGAAGTGGGCGCCGGCGAAGGGGTGCGTCATGCGCGCGAGCATACCCTCTGCGAGGCGTGCTCGCGCGCCTCACGCAGACCCCGAGCGCTCCGGTTGTGCTCGCGATCGGTCGCGGTAGGAAGGCGTGATGAAGGTCGCGATCTTCGACTTCGACGGCTTGCTCGTGGACTCCGAGCCGCTCTGGCGGCGGACGGAGGTGCAGGAGCTCGCCGCGATCGGGGTCTCGGTGACGGAGGCGGAGTGCGAAGCCACCACCGGGCTGCGCATCGACGAGGTGATCGCGCATTGGCGTCGGGAGCGGCCGTGGACCACGCCCGAGCCCGCGGTGGTGGTGGAGCGCATCGTCGACGCGATGGTGCGAGGGCTGCGTGAGGCGCCGGACGGCAAACCGGGCGTTCGTCACGCCGTGCAGACGTGTCGCGCGGCGGGGCTGCGGCTCGCGGTCGCGTCGTCGTCGCCGTCGCGGCTGCTCGACGCGGGGCTCGAAGGGCTCGGTCTGCGTGGGCTCTTCGAGCGCGTGGTGAGCGCGGAGCACGAGCGCTTCGGCAAGCCGCACCCGGCGGTGTTCCTGCGGACGGCGGACGAGCTCGGCGTGGCGCCGACGGAGTGTGTGGTCTTCGAGGACTCGCTCAACGGCTGCCTCGCCGCGAAGGCCGCGCGCATGCGGTGCGTGGCGGTGCCGGAGCGCGAGGATCCACGCTTCGTGATCGCGGACGTGATCCTGCGCTCGCTCGACGAGCTGCGCCCCGAGCACTTGCGGGGGTGAGCTCACCGAACGACGAAGCCCTCCGACCTGAAGGCCGAAGGGCCCCGTCGTCCTTTGAGCGAAGATCACAGACCGAGTCGGTACGGGAAGGAGATCGCGAACGAGCTCTGCTCGAAGCGCGGTACCTCCACGTCGTCGAGCACGGCCTCGATGCAGGCGTGGCTCGTGGGGGTCGCTCCGACCCAGCTGACGTCGCGGACGCGGCCGGTGGCGCCGTCGATCACGAGGCGCGCGGTCGCGGTTCCGGCGTCGTCGGGGGCGCAGCGTGCGATGCGGGCTTCGAGGCTTCGCAGCGTCGTCGTGAGCGCGCGAGCGTCGGGGCGCGCGGGGAGTGACTCCGTCGTCGTGGTGGAGGCGCGGCCTTCGAGGGCTTCGTCGAGGAGCCGGTCGAGCTCGCTGCGTTCGCGCGGGCTCGTGGTGCTCGGCGTGGTTTCGGTCGCGACGACCGGCGCGGCGCGGCGTGGTGCGCTCGGGACACGCGTCCGGCGCTCGGTCGGTCGCACGTCCGGCGCGAGCGTCGTGGGAACCTGCGACGGCGGCGCGACCTCGGGGAACGCCTCCGGTGCGGCAGGCGGCGCGTGTGGGACGACGTCGGCGACGAGAGCCGGCGCCTTCTGCTTCGCGTCGACGGTGGCGAGCGTCGGGCGCGGGGTCGCACCGCGCGGCGCCATGGCGAACGCGAGCGCGGAGAGCGTGAGGACCGAGGTCGCGAGGGCGACGCGAGCGGCGAGCCCCAGCGGGCGACGCACGCTCGGCGCGTCCGTGGCGCGCTGCGTGGTCTGCGTGCCGAGCGTGAGCTCGCTGCCGATCGGCGCGAGGAGGACCGGGAACGAGACGCGGTCTGCGGTCGCCGAGGCGGTCGCGCGCGTCGTCGCCACGCGGGCCGCGAGCGCTCGGAGGTCGTGGAGACCGGAGTGTTCGGAGCTCGAGTCGGACATGGGAATCTCCTTCGCGTTGGCCACCGGGCGGTGGTCGCGGGGTCCGACGAGCCAAATCTTGAGCACTCCTGAAGGAACTGGACGACGCTCGGATCGCGTCCGACCGGGGTCCCGAAGTTGGCGAGACGGTCGGCAATGACGTTCGCGCGAACGAGGGTTCGAAGGGGCGAAGCCCCTCGCTGCCGGAGGCCCGAAGGCGACCGACCGGAGCGAAGCGCAGGGAGCGTCGCCGAGGAGGGAGAGGGCTGGGGAGCTGGCGACCGCCCCTCGAGGAAGCTGACGCGAGGTCGCGTGGGCTCAGCGCGCGAGGACCTTCAGCTCCGCGACGTTGACGCGGTTGAAGGTGCCCGAGCTCCCGCCGGTGCCGCCGGTGTAGGCCTCGAAGTGCGCGAACGACGACATGTTCACCGCGCGGTCGTCGCCGCGGATCACGAAGCGGTAGCTGCGTCCGGCTTCGAGGCGCACGCGCACGAAGCTCGAGTCGGCCCAGGTCGACCACGTGCCGAGGTGCGGCATCATCACGATGCCGTCGCCCACCTCCGCGCCGCTCGTCGCGTCCGTCACCACGACGCGTTTGACCGCGCAGGTGATGCCCGTGTTGATCGCGCCCGCGCCGTTGCCGTACGTCAGCTGCAGCCAGTGCTCGCCCGTCTGCGTCGCGGTGAAGCTCGGCGTGGTCAGCGAGTGGCCCGCGTCGCCCCAGTTCTCGTAATGGAAGCGGCCGTGGTTGGTCACGCCGGTGCCGCCGACGTTCGTCATCGCGCTCGCACCGAAGGTCGTGATCCGCGAGAAGCCCGCGCCCCACCAGCACGCGGGCGGCGAGTGTTGCGAGTGGTTGCCGCTCGAGCTGAACGTCGCCTCGACGACGTAGCAAGGCGTGCGTGCGCTGCCGGCGTCGAAGCTCGTATCCATCCACGTCGTCGTGGTGCCGGGCAGATCGTCCGCCACCACCGCGCCGTCGCGGTACACGCGAAGGCGCACGTCCGCGGCCTCCGTGGTCGAGAGCGTGAGCTGCACGCGCCCACCCACCGCCGCGAGCGCGGTGATGCGCGGCGTGCGCGGTCCGAACACGTTGCGCCACTGCGCGTCGGTCGTCTCCGTGATCGTCGCGCTCGGGTCCGTGCCCGCTTCGAGGACCACGTCGAGCCGGTTCTCCGCGCCGAGCATCGCCTCGTCGATCACCTCGCCCGAGAGCGCGGCGCCGTTCAACCGGCGCGACGCGATGCGCAGCGCTCCCGTTCCGGCGCTCTCCGGCAAGCGCAGCACCACCGTGATGCGGCGCCCGCGGTACGGGTAGTCGTTGAGCACGAGCTCGTCGGTCCCCGCGAAGAGCGAGCTTCGGAGCGACGCCGGCACGTACGGGCTCACGCGCAGACCCTCGTCGGTCGCTTCGAGGCCGAAGAGCGTGTGGTGCACCATCGAGAGGTAACCCGCGACGCTCCAGAGCTGCCGCTGCGAGTTCACCACGGGGCCGCTCGTCGCGCCCTCTTCGACCCACGCCGCGCCGCTGCTCGCCTCGAAGTTCTCCATGTTCGAGAGGTTGATCGCGGCGCCGCGCATCAACGCGCGGATCATCTTGGCCGCCACCGCGTCGTTGTTCGCGTGCTTCGCCGCACGGAGCCAGTACGCGGTGACGAAGGGCCACTCACCGCGGTTGTGGTAGATGGGCGTCTGCTGCTGCTGCGGCCAGATCACCGGCACGCCGGGGCCGTAGTGCGGATAGCTCTCCAGGATGCGCTCGGCCTGTGCTTCGGTCGCGACGTCGAAGAGCACCGCGAAGGCCGAGGCGAGCGCGTCGTAGCGGCGCACCGGCGCGGGATCGAGGCTCGTGGTCACGAAGGTCGAGAACTGCCCCTCCTCCTCGAGCCAGAAGCGCTCCGAGATCGCCTCGCGAAGATCCGCCGCGTAGCCCGCGAAGCGGGTGCGTTCGCTCGCCTCGCCACGCTCGTCCGCGAGGAAGGCCGCGAGCTCGATCGCGCGCAGGTGCAGGAGGTTCGTGCCGAGCGACTTGCTCATGCCGAGATGCACGACGTCCGTCGCCGTCCACTCGGGGTAGGTCTGCTCGCGCCAGTCGAGGAACGATTGTTCGCCGCGGTAGAGCCCGTCCTCCGGATCGAAGGCGACCTCGCGGTCGTGATCGATGGTGTTGCTGACCGCTTCGTACGCGCGCGCCGCGAAGGCGTCGCGGGTCGCGCCGTGCAGATGACGCAGCAGCTCCCACGCGCCCACCGCCCACGCGACGCGGTCGGTGCTGATCGGGTAGGAGCCACCGGAGCCGGTGTCCTGCACGATCTGCAGATCTCCGCCGCCGCGTCGTTCGCTGAGCTTGAAGGAGAGCGAGTTGAGGCTGCGCGTCGGATCCATGCCCGCGAGCCCGAGGTCGACGGCGTAGGCGGTGTCGCGGGTCCAGACGTAGTTCCACAGGCGCCCGGTCTCGAAGCAGCCGCCCTCACCGCACGGCACGCCGGCGCCCGAGTTGAACGCGCCGTCGCGGATCTGATCGACGCTGCACTCGCGGACCTCGGCGAGCGCGAGGGCGTGGAGCGCGTCGAAGAAGTCGTGGCCGGTGCGCACGGTCGGCGCGCCCGCCTGCTCGATCACGGTGCGCGGGTTGCCGGGCTCGCCGTGTCGCAAGGTGGCGGTGGTGGTGAGCGTGTACGCGCGCTGACACGCGTCGCGATCCGAGATTTCGACCGTCGCGCGACCGAGCGCGTCGTCCCAGCTCGCGGTGCCGCTCGGATCGGCGCCGCTCGGGCTCACACAGCTCGTCGGCACCGGTCCGCCGTCGACCGGTGGACCTGCGTCGAGGTCCGGCATCTGGGCGTCGTCGAGCTCCGCGTCGGGCACGTCGCCTCCTGAATCGGTTCGTCCACCGTCCCGTCGCCCCGCGTCTTCGTGTCCTCCATCGGGGACTGTTCCTGGTCCCTTCGAACAACCGAGAAGAAGGGCGAAAAGAACCGAGGCGATACGGCAAAGGTGAGACGATTTCGACATCCGTGACTCGCGAGGTAGATACGTCCGAGAAACCTTTGTGCCACGGTTGAGACGCGATCGACAACCGAGCGCCGATTTTTCGAGAGCTCGTGACGTCGCGGGTCTCCGCGCGTCGGCGCGTCGGCGTACGTCACGCCCGACGTGTTTTCCTCGTCGTCGTCGTTACGTTGACGTGGTCGGCGACGTGAACGGCGACGAAGGCAAACGAAGAAGACACGATCGACGACGAGGCAAACGACGACGCGACCGACGACGACGCGAACGACGGAGCGTCACCCGCCACGCACACGCCGCCGTCGCGCCACGACCGGCACGACGCCCGCCATCGCGAACCCCGCCAGCGTGAGCCCGACCGTCAGCGGCAGCTCGTCCGGGAAGAAGCGCAGCGTGATCGTGTGCCGGCCCGAGGGCACGTCGTGCACCTCGATCAGCCCGGACGAGCCTCGCGTGGTGCGTCCGACCTCGCTGCTCCACCCGATCGCCCACGTCTGGTTGACGACGATCGGCGCATCGCCCTCGCGTTCGACCTCGAGCGTGATCGTGTTCGCGGTGCGCGTCATCGCGATCAACCGCCCGCCCGGCACCCGCGCTTGTTCGCGTCGACCTTCCCAGAGCCCACGCGCCGCCTCGAAGGTCATGCCGGTGTAGCAGCCGCGCGTCGACACACCGCGCGCGGGGAAGGACGCGTAGGCGTGGTACTCGCCGCCCGAGGTGAGGAAGTACTCCGGATCGCGATCGATCGCGGGCGGCGCGGGCTCACGCCAACGATCGATCACCGCGGCGTTGCCCCAGTAGAGGTGCGCGCTCATCCCGACGAGCAAGAGCGCGGGCACGAGCGCGTGGGCCCTCGTCGCACGTTGCTCGGCGAGGCGCGCGCGCAGCCACTCGATCGCGAACGCCGCGGACAGGCCGAGGTAGAAGGTCGTGAGCACCGCGAAGCGCGAAGGCACGCGCAGCGATCCGAAGACCGGCAGGTGATGCAGCAACGGCCACGGATGCAGCGGAGTCACGCGCCCCATCATCGTCGCGCCGAAGAGCAGCACGCCGACCACGACCCAGCGGTGCCCACGTCGCCACGCGAGTGGTGCGCCCGCGAGCGCCAGGAGCAGCGCGGTCCACCCGATGAAGGTCCCGTACTCGGCCCACACGTACTCGTGGCCCGGGAAGCCGTAGTCGTACTCCTTCGAGGTGAGCATCGCGATCACCTCGTCGAGCGAGAGGCGATCGGACTCGAAGGTCGGCCGCGGGTACCGCGACATCGTCACGAGGATCGGCACGAGCCGCCACGCGCCGAGCAGGAGCATGAGCGGCGCGACGATCACGCCTGCGCGGAGGATCGCGAGGCGCGTGGACCGCGCCTTCGGGCCCGAGGCGCGCACGAGCTGCACGATTCCGTCGAACGCGAGCAGCAGACAGAAGTACGGGAAGGGGTAGACGCCGCCCTCCCAGAGGGTCAGCGCGAGCACGAACGCGGTCGCCACCGCGTAGCGCGGATCGTTCGGCGCGAGGCGCCAGAAGAGCAGCAGCCAGGGCGCGAAGTAGAAGGGCATGAACGCGCCGTGGCCGCCCGAGCCGTGCCACGCGAAGAAGCCCGAGCCGGCCCAGAGGATCGCGGCGCCCATCGCCGCCGGCGCGCCGACGCCGAGCAGACGACGCGACGCGACGAACATCCCCGCGAAGCCGAGCGCGGCGTGCGCGATCACGAAGAGCTTCCCGCCGAGCACGGGGCCGAAAGGACCCACGGTCAGCCAGAAGATCGGGCCGTAACCCTGCGCCTGTGGATCGCCCCAGAGCAGCGTGCCGCCGCAATGCCAGGGGTTCCAGAACGGCAGCTCGCCGTAGCGCAGCACGCCGACGCGCACGGCCTCCCATTGGTGGATGAACTGCTGCCAGTCGCCGAAGCCGGTCTCTTCCCAACGCCAGAGCGCGGGCGACCAATAGAGCGCGGCCGCGATCAGGCCGAAGAGCGCGACGTGATGCCGACGCATCTCATCGACTCGCGACGGGAACCCCGTACGTGCGCCCGAGGCGCGCGAGCTCGGCGGCCGCGCGCAGGCCGTCGCGCGGCGTGACCTTCGAGCCCGGCACGTCGGTCCACGTGCGCAGCGGGACCTCGACGATCTTCGTCGACGGATCGGCGCCCTCACGCTGCCAACGACCGACGAGGCGCATCAAGAGCTCCACGTCGAAGATCCACCGCGATTGAAAGGGGCGCTCGAACGCTTCACGCACGGCGGCGGTCGTGCGGAGAAGCTTGGCGCCGCATTGCGTGTCGTAGACGGGAAGCCCGAGCATCAGGCTCACCGCGGTCGCGAACGCGCGCCCGTAGACGTGTCGGTGAAAGCGCCGTTCGACGTTTCGTCCGAGGAGCTTCACGCGCGAGCCGAGCACCACGTCGACCGAGGGGTGCACGTCGACGACGGAGAGGAACGGCGCGAGCTCGTCGAAGGGCGTCGCGAGGTCGGCATCCCAGTAACCGACGAGCGTGTCGCCCGCCGCGCACGCTGCGAGCACACCGCGCCGCACCGCCTCCGCCTTTCCGCCGTTGCGCTCGAGCGACTGCACGACGATCCGATCGGGCCGACGTGCGCGCAGGGCCTCGAGCACCTCGAGCGTAGTGTCCTTGCTCCCGTCGTTCACGAAGCGGAGACGGAGCCGCGGGATCGCGTCGAGCGCCTCGACGAACGCATCCGGACGAAGGCGCCGCGCCTCGTTGAAACAAGGCACGACGAGCGTCACGGGCTCGGCGGACGTCTCCATGCCCGGCTGCATAGCACGACTCGACTTCTTGGCTGGGTCGGCGGGGTCAGCCGCCGACTTCTTGGCCGGGTCGGCGGGGTCAGCCGCCGACTTCTTGGCCGGGTCGGCGGGGTCAGCCGCCG
>ERZ761602.8293-NODE-8293-length-10532-cov-377.009067_pt1 | contig 10532 bp, 12 predicted proteins | sample MGYA00512165_ERZ761602 | MGnify/ENA primary metagenome ERZ761602 (study PRJEB28899, sample SAMN02445085) | bioreactor sludge metagenome | biome: EBPR sludge; isolation source: Thorneside wastewater treatment plant | place: Australia: Brisbane, Thorneside...
GTCTCGCGCAGTCCGACCGGCCGCGCTACTGGTACTTTCCGCGCTGACGCCGGCGCCGCCCGGGTGTCCGAAGCAGCGCCCCGGAGGCGACGCCGTCACCGCCCCCTTGCCACGATGCGGGCTTCGCCGATCGTGCAGGCGAACGATCCCGGCTGCTCCCCTGCCCGGCGCTATTCGTAGTGCGTCCACATCCTGAGGACGCGGACGATCTTCTCCGCCGCGAAGATTTCATACACCAGTCGGTGTTGAATGTTGATCCTTCGCGAATAGGCGCCATCGAGATCGCCCACGAGTCTTTCGAACGACGGCGGATTCTGCAACGGGTTCGCGGCGATGATCCGAAGCAGTTCTTCGGCCTTCGGCTTCAGGCCCCTGGCAGCAAGCTTCCTGGCGTCCTTCTGCGCCTGTCTGGCATAGACGATCTGCCAGCTCACCAGTCAAGCACCCTGGCGCTTTCAGCGAGTGGCTCCGCCATCCCTTCCTTGATCGAGTCGCGGAGTCCGGGAACGGAAAGCAGGAACAGTGTTTCCTGAATCGCCTGCCAGTCCTCTGCAGAAACCAGCACGGCGCTGGTTCTCCTGCCCGAAATGAAGATCGGCTGATGTGACTCCGAGGTTTGATCGATCAGGCGGTACAGATTTGCACGCGCCTCGCTGGCGGTCAGGATGGTCATTCGTGGCTCCTCATGTCGGCAAAGCGTACGGAAACGCGCACGCCAGGTCAAGCCGCGTGACCGCCTGTCAGGAAGGCTTCGCTGTCGTGTGGAACAACGACGAAGACGCTGCTTGTGGCCCCGGAATCAGATCAGCCGCACCAGTTGCTTGCCGAAATTCTGCCCGTGCAGCAGGCCGATGAATGCCGCCGGCGCGTTCTCGATTCCCTGCGCGATGCTCTCGCGATAGCGCAGGCGGCCGCTGGCGACGAGGCCGCCGAGTTCGCGCAGTGCCGGCGGCCAGAACTCCATGTGCTCGCTGACGATGAAGCCCTGCAGCTTCAGTCGCCGCAGCAGGATCAGTGGCGCTTCGCGGATCGGTATCGCCTCGCCGTCGTAGCCGGCGATCAGGCCGCAGATGGCGATGCGGGCGAAGGGATTGCAGCGCCGCATGACGGCATCGAGCACTCTGCCGCCGACGTTCTCGAAGTGGCCGTCGACGCCATCCGGGCAGGCGGCGGCGATGGCATCGGCGAGCGCGCGGGTGTCGCCGTGCTGCCGGTGGTCGATGCAGGCGTCGAAGCCGAACTCCTCGACGACGGCGCGGCATTTCTCCGGCCCGCCGGCGATGCCGACGACGCGGCAGCCGCGCAGCCTGGCGAGTTGGCCGACGACGCTGCCGACGGCACCGCTGGCGGCCGAGACGACGATCGTCTCGCCGCTCTGCGGCGCGATCAGTTGCAGCAGGCCGTACCAGGCGGTGACGCCCGGCATGCCGACGGCGCCGAGGTGGGCCGAGAGCGGGATTGCCGTGCCGTCGACCCGGCGCAGCGCGCCGGCGCGCTCGCCATCGACGATCTGGTATTCCTGCCAGCCGCCCATGCCGACGACCTGGTCGCCGACGCGGTAGCGGGTGCTGCGCGAGGCGACGATCTCGCCGACGGTGCCGCCGATCATCACCTCGCCGAGCGCCTGCGGCTCGGCGTAGCTCTCGCCGGCGTTCATGCGGCCGCGCATGTAGGGGTCGAGGCTGAGGTAATGGTGGCGCACCAGCACCTGTCCCTCGGCCAGTTCGGGGATCCCGGTGGCGACGAGGCGGAAGTTGTCGTCGCCGACTTCGCCGCGCGGGCGCGCGACGAGCAGGATCTGGCGGTTCAGCGTCACGCCCGCTCAGCCATCAATGAAGCGCTTGATGAAGGCGGCGACTCTCGCCTTGCCGACGAAGATGCCGTGATGCCCTTCGCAGAGGATGTCGGCGTCGAGCGCCAGCAGCTTCTGCAGCGATGCCCGGTAGTCCCTGACGTTCGAGCGCAGCGCGGCGTGGATCGGGCCGTGCACGTCCTGCGCGAAGACGACGCGGTGGCCGTCGGAGTTGACGACGAAGGCAACCGATCCGGGCGAGTGGCCGGGGATGTGGATCACCTCCAGTTCGCGGCCGGCGAGCAGGATGCGGTCGCCGCCGGTGAGGCGCCGGTCGACCGGACACGGCGGCAGGTGGTCGCCGTACCAGCAGGCGGCGCTGACCTGGCTGTCGCCGGCTTCGAGCCAGTCGGCCTCGAGTTCGTGGATCGCCACCGGCCAACCGAAACGCTGCCGGAATGTCGCCGCGCCGCCGCTGTGGTCGTAGTGGCAGTGCGTCAGCAGGAGGTACTCGATCTGTGCCGGCAGCACGCCGGCGGCCTCGATGTTCATCAGCACGCGCTCGCTGGCGCGGCCGCTGCCGGCATCGATGAGCACGGCGGCGTCGGCGAAGTGGACGAGGTAGATCGCCGCGTCGCTCTGGTCGGTTTGTCCCGGCCCGCCGACCTGGCAGATCTCGGAGGTGATGAAGCGCGTCTGTGGTCCCATCGGCTGGCTATTCCCTCTCGGTTTCGGCAAGGGCGGCGAGCAGTTCGCTGCCGCTGTCGGCGTAGTCCTCGTAGCGGCGACCGGCGCTGCGCTCGTACCAGTAGCGGCTGTTCCAGGCGTCACCCTCGATCTTGTGCAGGATGGCGTGAATCCAGCTCGCCAGCGGGTCGTCGAGCTCCTGGACGATGGCGTGCGCCTGCTGCCAGTCGCCGGCGAGAGCCGCCTTGACGGCGCGCGCACAGTCGCGGCGTAACGGGTTGGCACCGGCGATCATCGCGACGGCGAACCGGCCTGTGGCATCGGTGGCGGCAGGCCGGGATGCAGCAGCGGTGCTGGCGGTGGTGGCGGCGGCGTGGTCGCGAGTGGCGGCGCTGACGGCATTGGTGGCGGCAGGCCGGGATGCACCACCGGCGGCGGCAATGGCGGCGACGGCTGCGGCCCCGCCGGTGGCCGCGGCGGTACTGCCACGGGCGGCCGCTGCCAGTGCCGGCGCTGCTCGACGAAGGCATGCCGCATCTGGAAGGTCACCGGCCGGGCGCGCAGCAGCACCCTGTCGGCGCGGTCGACGATCGCCGCATCGAGCTGGTGGAACTGGTTGGGAGGCGGCAGCGTGGCGCCCCAGAACTCCGGCGGAATCATGAACTCGCTGGCGGTGAAGCGCTGTTCGACCGGCCGGCCATTGATGGCGACGACGAAGGCGTGGCCCTCGCCGAGCCGCAGCGGCGGCTCGACCGCCAGGCGGACCTCGAACAGCGCGGTGTTGGCGACGACGGCGCCGCCATCGTCGGGAAAGACGATCGCCAGGCGGCGGTAGCTTGCCGCCGCCGCTTCACCCCGGCCGGCGGCTTCGCCAGGCGTGCCGCTCGCCGGCGTCGGCGGCCGGCCGACCGGCACCGGGTCCATGACGTTGAGCGGCGGCAACTGCAGCGGCGTCGAACCGGGCTGTGCCTTGTCGGAGAACACCGGGCCGCCGGCGCCACGGGTCACGAAGACCTCGTCCGCACTCAGCGCTGCCGGCGCAGCGAGCAGCAGACAGCAGCCGGCGATCAGCAGCCGGGCCTTCATCGCCGGCTGCCTGCGGCACGGCCGGCCGCGGCGAGCGCAGCCAGCAGCGCGATGGCGACGCGTGGCGAGAAGAGCATGGCGAGGTGACCGAGACCGTCAATCGCCCGCGCAGTGGCTGCGGGCAGCTCGAGGTTGGCTTGCGGCATCACGAAATTGTCATGCGGGCTGTAGATGACCACAGTATCGAGCAGCGGCGCCGGGTTGGCAAGAGCCCGCAGCCAGTCGCTGCGCGGCCGCATCTGGCGCGCGTTCTCGCCGGCGCCGATATGGGCGAGCTGGCTGCCCTGGTGCGGCGTGCCGAGCGTCACCAGCCTGGCCACCCGGGCGCTGCCGCAGCGCTGCAGGTAGCGGCGCGCCACCAGCCCGCCCATGCTGTGGCCGACGAGCAGCAGCCGGTCGGCGCCGGTCTGCGCCAGCACGGCGTCGATCCGCCGCGCGAGCGGTTCGACGTAGTCGTCGATGCTCGCGTAGACCGGTTCGAGGCTGATCGTCGCCACCGTCCAGCCGGCGGCCTCGAGCCGCCGCCGCAGCCACCACCAGGCGCCGCGCGAGCAGCCGTAGCCATGCACCAGAAGGACCGGCGGTCGCCGCCCGGCAGCGCCGCGGTTGGCGCCCGGCAGGCGGTCGGTGCCCATCCACCAGCGCTCGACGGGAAAAATGAGGACGAAGCAGACGACGAAGGCCGCGTACTCGGCGAGGACCATCCGGATCGTCTGCGCAGCGCTCAGCCGAGGCGCCGGCGAATGCCAGGCGAAGGCGCAGGCGTAGCTGGCCGCGACGAGCAGCGCCCGCAGTCCGAGAACCCCCGCCAGTGCCGCCAGTCCGGCCGCCGCCGGCGAGGCATCGAAGATTTCGCTGGCGACGGCGACGTAGAGCGCCACTTCGAGCAGCAGCGACAGACACAGGGCACGGGCCAGCACGCGAGCGGCTCCTCTTCAGGGAATCAGCGGTGGTGGCCTGCCCGACAGGTCGGCGGCGAGCAGGCTGGCGTTGCGGGCGACCAGGCCGTAGATCGAGAGCTGCGGATTGGCGCCGAGACTGGTCGGAAAGACCGATCCATCGAGCACAGACAGGTTTCCCAGCCAGAAGTGCCGGCCGCGGTGGTCGACGACGCCGCGCTGCGGCGCGTCGGCCATGCCGCAGCCGCCCATCACGTGCGCGCTGACGACGCGGCAGAGCAAGGGCTTCAGCGGCAGTTCGGCGATCCCCTTCTTCGCCTGCGCCCAGCTCGAGTAGAGCGGCGCGGTTTCGTGCACCGGCGTCACCGCGCGGGCGCCGGCGGCGAACTGGATCTCGGCCATCGCCAGCAGCGCGCGCCGCGCGGCTTCCCAGATCACCTCTCCCAGCGGGTAGTCGAGGACCGGTAGACCATCGCGGCCCAGCCGCACCTGGCCACCCTGACTCTCCGGATTGAAGCCGTCGCGCAGCAGCGCCAGAATGACGTTGACGCGGGTGAACTCGCGCATCAGCGCCTGGTGCGCGGCGCCGAAACCCTGCAGCGTCGTCGCGTAGAGGACCGGGTGCAGCGGCGGCGTTTCGAGCTTGAAGCCGAGCGGACCGTCGATGGCGGCCTGCTGCAGGAAGAAGTCCGAGTACAGCGTCTGCGGCGCGCCGGCGTAGGCGTCGACACGCTCCGGCATCAGCGCCGACGAGATCACCACCGGGTGCAGGAAGGTACGCTTGCCGAGCAGGCGATGCGGGTCTGGGACGCCGCTGCGCAGCAGCAGCGCCGGGCTGCCGATGGCGCCGGCGGCGCTGACGAAATGCCTGGCGCGCAGTTGCACCCGCTTGCCGGAGGGATGAATGCCGTCTGGCCGCAGCGCCATGCAGTCGAGAGCGCTGATGCGGCCGCCGCTGAAGCGCAGACGCTCGGCACGCAGCCGGGTATAGAGCGTCGCGCCACGGTTCAGCGCTGCCGGGATGGCCGTCAGCAACATCGACTGCTTGGCGTTGGTCGGGCAGCCCATGCCGCAGTAGCCGAGGTTCCAGCAGCCCTTGACGTTGCGCCTGATGGCGTCGATCGGGATGCCGAGTTTTTCTGCTCCGCTGCCAAGGACCCTGTTGTTCTGGTTCGGCGGCGTCTCCCACGGACGGACCCAGAGCTTGTGCTCCATCACGGCGAACCACGAGCTCATCGCTTCGGCACTCAGTTGACGCAAACCGAAGTGGCGCTGCCAGTAGGCAAGGACTTCCGGCGGCGTGCGGAAGCTGCTCGTCCAGTTGACGGTCGTCGAGCCACCGACGCAACGCCCCTGCAGGATGTTGATCGCCTTGTCGGCGGTCTTGCGCGCTGCCGAATCCTGGTAGAGCTCGGGGTAGGCGTCGGACTCGCGCATGCGGAAGTCGGTCGAGGAGCGCAGCGGCCCTTCCTCGACCAGGATGACGCGCAGTCCGGCGGCGCTGAGAATATCGGCGGTGACGCCGCCGCCGGCGCCGCTGCCGACGATGACGACGTCGGCCTCGACGGTCTGGCCCTTGCCGAGCGTCGAGGCATCGACATGTTTCCAGCCTGCAGCGAGGCCGGCGCGGATCGGATCGTGCATCAGAAGTTCCCTCGCGGCGGTCCGGGGTAGGCAATTGCCTCCCAGGTGTCGGGACGCGCATACCAGGCGCCGAAGCTCAGGTCGTGCAGCGCCCCGTAGGCGCCCTGCAGCAGAGTCAGACGGCTTGTCCGCCAGGATTGCAGAAACTCGCTGACTTCGCCAACCGTCGCCTCGCGCCACGGTCTGCCGACGCCGGCGAGGGCCATTCGCCCGGGCGCCGAAACCAGCAACCCGAACAGTTCGCCGATCTCGCGCTGGCTGGCAAGCGAGAGGCCGGCGATCGTCGTGCCGATGCCGTCGACGGTCAGCGCGACCAGGCGCCGTCGCTCGTCGCCCGCGGGTGGCAGCGCGCCGTCGAGCAGGGCGCCGCAGATCGCCGCCAGCATCTCGCGCTCGCCGCTGCTGAGCTGCCGCCCGCCGGCGGCGTTGAGCCAGCCGGCGAAGGAGAGCAGCAGGCCGCCGGCAAGACCGGTCTTGATGAACTGGCGGCGGCTGAGTCTCATCGCAGCAGAATCCTCGTCAGGCGGTCGAACAGCGCACCGTAGGGCGGCTTGAAGAGGCCGATCGCCGACAGCCGCGACTGCCGGAAGACCGCCTTGCGGACCGAGAAGGTCTCGAAGCCGGCGAAACCGTGATAGCAGCCCATGCCGCTCGGGCCGACGCCACCGAAGGGCAGCTCTTCCTGCGCGATGTGCAGGATCGTGTCATTGACCGTGACGCCGCCGGAAACCGTCGCGTCGAGGACGCGCTCGATGTTGCTGCGGTCGCCATCGAAGTAGTACAGCGCGAGGGGCCGCGGCCGCTGGTTGACGTAGCGGATCGCCTGCTCGAGGTCGCGGTACGCGATGATCGGCAGCAGCGGTCCGAAGATCTCCTCCTGCATCACGCGCAGCCCGTCGCCGGCGTCGAGCAGCGCCAGTGGCGGCAAGTGGCGCCGCACCGGATCGGCAACGGCACCGGGCAGCAGGTCGACGATCGTCGCTCCGGCGGTCCGCGCCTCGTCGACCCAGGCGGTCAGGCGCGCATACTGGCGCTGATCGACGATCGCCGAGTAATCGGCGTTGCGGTCGATGTCCGGGTAGCAGCGGCCGAGGATGCGCTGCGCGTGCTGTACGAAGGCCTCTTCCTGTCCGGCCGGCAGCAGCACGTAGTCGGGCGCGATGCAGGTCTGGCCGGCGTTCAGGCACTTGCCGATGACGATCCTTTCGACGGCACGAACGAAGGCCGGGCTCCCTGGCGGCAGCGGACCGATGATCGCCGGCGACTTGCCACCGAGTTCGAGGGTCACCGGCGTCAGGTTGTCGGCCGCCGCGCGCATCACCTGTCGGCCGACCGCCGTCGAGCCGGTGAACAGCAGGTGGTCGAAGGGCAGCGCCGCGAACGCGCGCGCCACCGTCACGTCACCCTCGACGACCGACAGTTCGTCGTCGGCAAAGTAACGGCCGGCGAGTTCGGCGAACAGTGCAGCGGTCGCCGGCGTGATCTCCGACATCTTCACGAGCGCGCGGTTGCCGGCCGCCAGCGCCGCCGCCAGCGGCGCCGCAGCGAGGAAGATCGGGTAGTTCCAGGGGACGATGATGCCGACGGCGCCAAGCGGCTGGTGGCGCACCTCCGCCCGGCCGGGCTGGAACCACAGCGACACCGGACGTGCCTGCGGTCGCATCCAGCGCCGCAGATGGCGGCGGGCATGACGAACGGCCTCGTGGCTCGGGAAGATCTCGAGCAGCCTCGTCTCGGCGGGCGAGCGGTGGCCAAAGTCGCGCCGTACGGCGTCGGCGATCGCCTGCTCGTTATCGAGCAGCAGGCGGCCGAGCGCCTGCAGACGACGCTCGCGCACCGCCCGCGGCGGATTCGGCTCGCCGCGGGCTGCCGCCTGCAGCCGCGCGAACCGGTCGGCCAACGAATCAGGATGAGGCATGCGCTGCTCCTTCAGAGGTTCGGTCAGGAGCAAGTGTAGTCGCTGCCGCTGACGCCGGTTAGGCAGTGGCCTCTAAACAGCAGCCGCGCGCCGCGGCATAATCCGTCCCCATGGATGATGCGACGGTCTCGATCGAGAAAGAGCAGTGTGCCGATGCACTTCGGCAGCACCTGCAGACGGCCAAGCACCTGCGGCTGCAGGCGAACCGCGAGCCGACGGCAGCGACGAAACGGCTGCGCCTGCGTGACTGGCAGGCGGGTCGTCTTGCGCGCACGCATGCCGAGCTGCTGGCCAGCCCGCGCTTCGGCGAGGCGGCACAGTTCTTTCTTTCCGATCTCTACGGCCCGAAGGATTTCAGCAGTCGCGACGAGGAGGTCGAGCGCATCCTGCCGCTGCTGATCCGGATGTTGCCGGTCTCGGCGCTGCGTACCGTGGCGCTGGCTGTCGAGGTCGACGCGCTGTCCGAGGAACTCGACTCGGCGATGGTCGCCGAACTCGAGCGTGCCGGGCTGCTCGAGCGCATCGACGAGGACTCCTACGCTGCCGCCTACCGCGCCGTCGGCTGCCGCGCCGAGCGGGAACGGCAGATCCTGCTGATCCGGCAGACCGGCGAATCCCTCGATCGCGTCGCCAGGAAGCCCCTGCTGAGCACCATGCTGCGGCTGATGCGCGGTCCCGCGCACCTTGCCGGACTCGGTGAGTTGCACGAGTTCCTCGACCGCGGCCTCAATGCCTTTCGCTGCATGGGCCGTGCCGACGAATTCCTCGACTCGATCGAGCGCAAGGAGCGCCGGCTGCTCGAACGATTGTTCGCCGCTGCCGACGATCCCTTCCTCTGATCGTCTGCTACACGTTGTGACACAAAAGGCCAACTACTGCACAGATCCCGAGGCCTCGAGTCTGTAGCATTCGTTCTGTCGCCGGAGCACTCACCTCCCCCTACTCCTCCCCCCAAAGTGGCTCGGCGACTGCTTCACCCGGCCCGCCTAGTCCACCCCCTGGCGGGCCGTTTCTTTTTCTGGCGCCGCGTGCCGGCATCTCCCCTGCGAATTACTTCACAGATCCCGCGGCCTCGAGTCTGTAGCATTCGTTCTGTCGCCGGAGCACTCACCTCCCCCTCCTCCTTCCCCCAAAGTGGCTCGGCGACTGCTTCACCCGGCCCGCCCAGCCCCCCTGGCGGGCCGTTTCTATTTCTGGCGCCGCGTGTCGCCGGTTCGTCCGGGAAGCGGCATCTGGTGGCCCGCTGGCCGCGGGTCGCGGGTCGCTGCTGCGGCGCGCGTTGCGGCCCGCACGGTCCAGCGACGAGGCGAGAGGCAGGCAGTCCGGGATAGCCGGGGCGCGCAGTGCGCCCGGCCGGTCAGCGCGAGCGGATCGGGATCAGGCGATATGGCGCCAGCTCGGCGTCGGCCAGCCGCAGCCCTGTGGCATAGGGATGGGGCAACGGAGCCGGCGCGATCGACGGGTCGCCGTAGTCACGGAGGATCCGCGCCACATAGCCCCTGGTCTCGGCATAGGGGGGGATCTGGTTGCCATGGCGCATGACGGCCCCCTCGCCGGCGTTGTAGGCCGCCAGCGCCAGCGGCACGCTGTTGAAGCGGTCGAGAAGCAGCCGCAGGTACGCCGTCCCGGCACTGACGTTGCTCTCGGGATGCTCGCGATCGACGACACCGAAGCGCCTTGCGGTGGCCGGCATCAGCTGCATCAGGCCGACTGCTCCCTTCGGCGAGATGGCGTCCGCCCGGTACGCCGATTCGGCGCGGATCACCGCGTGCACCAACTCCGGATCGACCCCTTTCGCACGCGCCTGGCGTTCGATCAGGGGCGCAAAGGGGCCCGCGGTCGTCATCCGCCGCTGCCGGCTCGTCCCGGCACTGCCCGCAAGCCCAGCGTGGTTGCCCTGCAGGACGTACTGCGAGCGCTCGATGCGCAGACGAAACGGATCCGGCCCCTTCGCCAGCCGGGGTAGCGGCTCGTGTACCCGCCCCTCGGCAGCCGCCGCTGCGCCTGCGACGGCCGGCGTCAGGGCGAGGAGCATCGCTGCCCAGAGCGGCCGCAGCCGGCAAGACCAGCCCTCAGTACGCACCGGCATCCTTGAAGACGAGGGCGATGGTGCGGAAGATGATGTACAGGTCGAGCTTGAGCGACCAGTTGCGCAGGTACTCGAGGTCGTAGGCGACGCGGCCTTCCATCTTGTCGAGCGTCTGCGTCTCGCCGCGATAGCCGTTGACCTGCGCCCAGCCGGTGATTCCTGGCTTGACCTTGTGCCGCACCATGTAACCCTTGATCAGCTTGCGGTAGGTTTCGTTGTGGGCGACCGCATGCGGGCGTGGCCCGACGATGCTCATCCTGCCCTGCAGGACGTTGAAGAACTGCGGCAGCTCATCGAGCGAGGTCCTGCGCAGAATCGCCCCGGCACGGGTCACCCGCGGGTCGCCGCGGCACGCCTGCGCGACCAGCGGCCCGTCCTCGCAGACCGACATCGAGCGGAACTTGTAGACGATGATCT
>ERZ761602.8294-NODE-8294-length-10532-cov-6.241290_pt1 | contig 10532 bp, 8 predicted proteins | sample MGYA00512165_ERZ761602 | MGnify/ENA primary metagenome ERZ761602 (study PRJEB28899, sample SAMN02445085) | bioreactor sludge metagenome | biome: EBPR sludge; isolation source: Thorneside wastewater treatment plant | place: Australia: Brisbane, Thorneside...
CAGTGCGCGCCTCCACATCTGACTCGCCGCCGGTGTCCGAACGGAGCGAGCGCAGTGAGCGAAGTGAGTTGGGCGGCGCGACCCCGAAGCGAGCAGCGCAGGGGAGCCACCGCCGCAGGCGGTGGCCGCGGAACCCTGAGCCGGCAGCGGGTACCGCCTGGCGCGATGCGCTGGCGCTTGCAGTCCGAAGAAACGGCAGCGAAGCGCAGACAAGCAAGCACGGGCCGGACGTCCGCAACGCGCCGACAGCCACCATCCTCCGTCTCGCGTAGACGGGCTGCTCGTGCCTTGCCCCGACGCGGTTCAGCGTGCAGACACGCCGGACCGGCCACGCGACAATGCTCGCCTTCACGGAGACCCCCGCAGCGATGAGCACCGCCACCCCCACCTACGACACCCTGGCCGGCACCTGGGGCCGGTTGCACCGGCTCGGTCACCTGCAGTCCATCGCGGGCTGGGACCAAGCCGCCAACATGCCGCCCAAGGCCAACGAGGCGCGTGCCGCCGCGATGGCCGAGATGGCCGCGCTGCTGCACCGCATGGTCACCGACCCGGCGCTGCCGGGGCAGCTCGAGCGCGCCGAGCAGGAGCCGCTGGACGACTGGCAGCGCGCCAACCTGCGCGAGATGCACCGCCAGTGGCACCTGTCCAACGCGCTGCCGGAGTCGCTGGTGCAGCGCATGCGCATGGCCACCGCGCGCTGCGAACATGCCTGGCGCCAGCAGCGCCCGGCCAACGACTGGGCCGGCTTCCTCGCCAATTTCCGCGAGGTGCTGGCGCTGGCGCGCGAGGAGGCGGCGCTGCTCTCGCAGCAGACCGGCCTGTCCAAGTACGACGCGATGATGGACCGCTTCGAGCCCGGCATGACGAGCGCGCAGCTCGACCGCGTCTTCGGCGAGGTGCGCCAATGGCTGCCGGGACTGATCCAGCGCGTGCTGGCGCACCAGGCGGCGCGCCCGGCCGTCGACCCCGTCGGCCCGTTCCCGCTGGCCGCGCAGCGTGCGCTGTGCGAGAAGGTCGTGCGCCTGCTCGGCTTCGACTTCGAAGCCGGCCGGCTGGACGTCAGCACGCACCCGTTCTGCGGCGGCGTGCCCGAGGACGTGCGCATGACGACGCGCTTCCGCGACGACGAATTCCTGTCCAGCCTGATGGGCACCATCCACGAGACCGGCCACGGCCGCTACGAGCAGAACCTGCCCCGCGACTGGCTGGGCCAGCCGGTGGCCGAGGCGCGCTCGGCCGCGCTGCACGAGAGCCAGAGCCTGAGCTTCGAGATGCAGCTCGGCAGCCACCCCGGCTTCGTCAACCGCCTCGCGCCGCTGGTGCGCGAGGCCTTCGGCGACCAGCCGGCCTTCGCGGCGCAGAACCTGCACCGGCTGCTGACGCGCGTGAAGCCGGGCTTCATCCGCGTCGACGCCGACGAGGTGACCTACCCCGCGCACATCATCCTGCGCTACGAGATCGAGCGCCCGCTGATCGAGGGCGAGATCGAGCCCGAGGACATCCCCGCGCTGTGGGACGCCAGGATGAGCGAGCTGCTGGGCGTGGACACGCGCGGCAACTTCAAGGACGGCCCGCTGCAGGACGTGCACTGGCCGGAGGCGCTGTTCGGCTACTTCCCCTGCTATTCGCTGGGTGCGATGTATGCGGCGCAGTGGTTCGCCGCGATGCGCCGCACGATGCCGGACCTGGACGCGCGCATCGGCGCAGGCGACCTGGCCCCGGTGTTCGGCTGGCTGCGCGACAACATCTGGAGCCAGGCCAGCCGCTGGACCACCGACGAGCTGGCGCGCCGCGCCAGCGGCGAGCCGCTGAACCCGGCGCACTTCAAGGCGCACCTGGAGTCGCGCTACCTGGGCGACTGAAGGCCCGGCGGCCAGCGCGCCCGCGGGCGCGCCGCGGGCTTCAGCCCTGCGCGCCGCCCTGCTCGGCCGCCGCGGCCATGAATTCGCTGTGGCTGATCTCGCGGATGACGACCGTGCGCTCGGGGTCGAAGGCCGGCTCGCCGCGCGGGCGGCGGCTGGCCTCCAGCGCATTCAGCAGCCGCTCCTGCAGGTCCTGCAGCGGCTGGTCCCCGTCGGGCAGCGGCAGGCTGGACAGCTGCGTGCAGATGCGTGTCAGGTGCTGCGGCGCGATGCCGGCGATCGCCGCCGTGCCGCGCTCGCCGAGCGCCTGCTCCAGCGCCGCCAGGTGCGGCAGCACGTCGCGCGCGCCGCGCACGCGGTCCAGCAGAGCGGCCAGCGACTGCTGCATCAGCCGGCCACGCACACGGTCGTGGCCGGGGTCACGGTCGCGTGGCGGGGTCGACTGGGTCATGGCGGCGCACTCCGGGATGCACCGGTTATCGGCCGCAACCCGCGGCGGCTTGAGTCCAGCGGCGGTGCCGCCGGGCCGGCCCTCAGCCGCCGCGCAGCGCCAGCGTGCGTTCCAGGTCGCGCAGCACCTCGTCCAGCCGTGTCAGCGCGTGGGTCGCGCCCGACTGCACCGGCGCGCGCCGGCGCGCCAGCAGCGTGCGGTGCGGGTCGTCCAGCACCGCATGGTCCAGCGCCAGGCCATGGCGCGACAGCAGCGCGGCCACGCTGCTGCGGCGCGAGCGCAGGTCGGCGCGGGTGTGGCGGTAGGCGTGCTCGGCCAGCGAGCGGCGCTGCGCATAGCCGAAGACGTTGGCGAGGAAGATCTCCGGGTCGCGCTGGTCCGGCTCCAGCAGCAGGATGTCGGTGCCGGGATGGCTGGTCTCGTAGCCCTTGAGGCCCAGTTCCAGCCGCGAGTGGATCAGCGAGCGGAAGGTCTGCGACAGCACCACCGGCAGCCCACCCTCCACCAGCCGCGGGATGCGCCCGCCGGCGGCGACACGGTGCGGCGTGGCATGGCCGGCGTCGAAGGGCACCAGCGGGTTCAGGCACAGCAGCAGGTCGATGCCCTGGTCCAGCAGCACGCGCGCGTGCAGCGTCTTCTTCAGCGCGCCGTCGACGTACCAGCGGCCGTTGATCGGCACCGGCGGAAACAGCCCCGGCAGCGCGGCGCTGGCCGCCACCGCCTGCGAGATCGGCACATGGTCCCAGCCCGGCAGGCCGAAGGGCGCGGCCCGGCCGCTGTCCAGGTCGGTGGCCACCAGCACCAGGCGGCGGCCGCTGGCGCGGTGCAGCACGCGGAAGTCGTCGCTGCGCCCGGGCGCGGCGAAGACGCGCCGCAATTCGGCCTGCAGCGGCGCGTTGCTGAAGAAGCCGGCCGGCAGCGCGCGGCCCAGACGCTCCAGCGCCGCCAGCAGCGGCCGCCGGCGCGTCGCGCCGACCCAGGCGGCCTGCATCACCAGGCCGGGCAGGCGCGCCAGGCGGCCGGCAAACTCGTCCAGCGCCGGCCGGATGAACAGCGACGGCCGCACGATGTCGCGCTTGGGCCCGGCGTTCTCGATGAACGAGGTCGCGAGCTGGCGCGGCGTCAGGCCGTTGGCCAGCCCGGCGGCGACGAAGCTGCCGGCGGAGACGCCGACATAGCCGTCCAGCGCGTTGAAGTCCAGCCCGGGGATGGCCTCCTCCAGCGCGCACAGGGCGCCGATCTCCCAGATCGCGCCCAACGGCCCGCCACCGGCCAGCGCGAGGCCGATGCGCGGCCGCCGGCGCTCGCGGCGGGTGCCCGCGGTGGGGGCGGCGGTGCGCGCGGAGGCGGTGCGGTGGCTCATCGGCTGCAGGCGGGGGCGGTGGGCAAGTCAGGCACGAAAAGGGGCGCCCGCGGCGCCCCTTTCACCTTCCAGGCGCCGGACGGCGCGGTGCGGTCACTCGGCGCATCGGCGCTCAGGCAGCCTTGCGCGCGCGCCGGGCCGTCTTGGCCGGCGCTGCCGGCGCGGCGGCGACCTTCTTCGCCGCCGTGCCGCGGCGCGCGGCCGGCTTCGCACCGTCGGCCTTCGCGAGCTTGGCCACCGCGGCGGCCAGCGCGTCGACACGCCCGGTCAGCGCCTCGACGTCCTTGGCCGTCGGCACGCCCAGCTTGGCCAGCGCCTTGGCGGTGCGCTGCTCGAAGATGGCTTCCAGCTTGTCCCAGTTCTGGCCCGCCTTGGCGGTCACGGTGCCGGCCATCGCGCTCATGCGGCCGGTGACCTCGTTGATCTTGTCCTCGGCCAGGCCCTGCGTCTTCTTCTGCAGGTTCAGGCCTTCCTTGACCAGCGTCTCGAAGACCTTGCCGCCCTCGGCCTGGGCCTTGGAGAAGGCGCCCATGCCGGCCAGCCAGATCTGCTGCGCCGAGTCCTTGACGGCGCCGGCGAGATGGCTGTCCATCAGCCCGGCGGCTGCGGCGGTGCTGTGGCCGGTGGTGGCGCTCTTGATCTTCTTGACCATGGGGTGTCCTCGGATGCGTTGACGTTGACTTGACGGGTGGGGTGCCGGTGGTCCGGCGGCGGCCGGGCCCTCGGTAGCGGCCGCCGAGGCCGCAGCACCGTGACGGCAATATAGGGTTCCCCCCTGGGGCGCGCAGCCTAAATCTCTAGTGAGACGGCTCTATGCTCCCCGCGGTCGACACCGCGCTGCGGCGGGTCCCGTCCGGCTCCGCGTGCGGCCGCCACCCAACCGAGAAGGGGCAGCCATGCAGTATTTCGTCACCGGGGCCACCGGCTTCATCGGCAAGCGGCTCGTCAAGGCGCTGCTCGCGCGCCGAGGCAGCACCGTGCACTTCCTGCTGCGCCCGGGCAGCGAAGGCAAGGTCGACGAGCTGCTGGAATACTGGGGCGTGTCCAGGGCACGCGCCATCCCCGTCGCCGGCGACCTGACGCAGAAGAAGCTGGGCGTGGCCGCCGAGACGATCAAGGCGCTGAAGGGCCGCATCGATGCCGTCTACCACCTGGCGGCGGTCTACGACCTGGCGGCCGACGAGGCCTCGCAGGTCCGCATCAATGTCGAGGGCACGCGCCACCTGGTGGAGTTCGCGAGGGCCGTCGACGCGGCTCACCTGCACCACGTCAGCAGCATCGCCGCCGCCGGCCTGTACGAGGGGGTCTTCCGCGAGGACATGTTCGAGGAGGCCGAGAACCTCGAGCACCCGTACTTCATGACCAAGCACGAGAGCGAGAAGATCGTGCGCAAGGAGTGCAAGGTGCCGTGGACGGTCTACCGCCCGGCGCTGGTGGTCGGCGACAGCCGCACCGGCGAGGCCGACAAGATCGACGGCCCGTACTACTTCTTCAAGCTGATCCAGCGCATGCGCCAGATCCTGCCGCCGTGGATGCCGGCGGTGGGCATCGAGGGCGGGCGCATCAACATCGTGCCGGTGGACTTCGTCGTCGCCTGCATAGACCACATCAGCCACGCCAAGGCGGACAGCGCCGGCAAGTGCTACCACCTGGTGGACCCGCAGGGCTACCGCGTCGGCGACGTGCTGGACATCTTCGGCCGCGCCGCGCACGCGCCGAAGATGAACCTGTTCGTCAACGCCGCGCTGCTGGGCTTCATCCCCAGGAGCGTCAAGAAGGGCTTGATGGCGCTGGCGCCGGTGCGCCGCATCCGCAGCGCGGTGATGAAGGACCTGGGCCTGCCCGAGGACATCTTCACCTTCGTCAACTTCCCGACCCGCTACGACCGGCGCGAGCTGGACCGGGTGCTGGCCGGCAGCGGCATCGAGTGCCCGCGGCTGGACGACTACGCCTGGCGGCTGTGGGACTACTGGGAGCGCCACCTGGACCCCGACCTGTTCATCGACCGCAGCCTGAAGGGCACGGTCGGCGGCAAGGTCGTGCTGGTCACCGGCGGCAGCTCGGGCATCGGCCTGGCGGCGGCGAAGAAGTTCGCCGAGGCTGGCGCGGTGACCGTGATCTGCGCGCGCGACGAGGCCAAGCTCGCCGAAGCCGTGAAGGAGATCCGCGAGCACGCCGGCAAGGACGCGAAGGTCTTCAGCTACAGCGTGGACATCGCCGACGAGGCCGGCTGCCGCGAATTCGTCGCCACGCTGGAGCTCGAGCACGGCGGCGTCGACTTCCTGATCAACAACGCCGGACGCAGCATCCGGCGCGCCATCGAGAGCAGCTACGACCGCTTCCACGACTTCGAGCGCACGATGCAGCTGAACTATTTCGGCTGCCTGCGCGTCACGCTGGGCCTGCTGCCGGGCATGGTGAAGAAGCGCGAGGGCCATGTCGTCAACATCAGCAGCATCGGCGTGCTGACCAACGCGCCGCGCTTCAGTGCCTACGTCGCGAGCAAGGCCGCGCTCGACGCCTGGACACGCTGCGCCAGCAGCGAATACGCCGACATGGGCGTGACCTTCACGACCATCAACATGCCGCTGGTGCGCACGCCGATGATCGCGCCGACCAAGATCTACCAGAACGTGCCCACGCTGAGCCCCGAGGAGGCCGCGGAGATGATCGCGCAGGCCTGCATCGCCAAGCCGGTACGCATCGCGACGCGGCTGGGCATCACCGGCGAGCTGCTGCACGCGGCGGCGCCGCGCATCGCGCAGATCGTGATGAATACCAGCTTCCGCATGTTCCCCGACAGCGAGGCGGCCAAGGGCGAGAAGGGTGGCAAGCCGCAGCTCAGCGCGGAGGCGATCGCGATGCAGCAGATGATGCGCGGCATCCACTTCTGACCGCTGCACGGGAGACGGCCACGGCCACCGGAGTCCACCCCCGCCGCCGCGCCGCACGGGCAGCGCTGGCCGCTGCAGCGCTGCTGGTCGCCGGCGCTCCAGCCGCCTTCGCGCAGGCGGCCGCCGCGCCGCCGCACATCGACCGCGTCGGCATCTTCAGCCTGCTCGGCGATGCGGTCGAGGTCACGCAGGCGGTCGATGCCGCCGAGGCCGCCGTCGCGCCCGTCGCGCGCAGCGCGCGCGAGTCGCTGATCGTCGGCGGCAGCGGCTTCGACCAGGCCGCGTTGCGCGGCGCCGCCGCGGCCTTCGCGGCGCAGCTGGCGCAGGCGCGGCTGTTCAGCTACCGCGCCACCCAGGTGCTGAGCACGGCCGAGCAGCGCGCGCTGGCCGAGGGCGTGCAGCGTGGCGAACTGCCGGGCTGGATGAACGGCGTGGTCGCGCCGAACCGGCTCAGCCACCTGCTGATCGTCACGCGCACGCGCGGCGAGGCGGCCTTCGTGCTGCCCGACGGCGGGGCCGCGCCGAGGTCGAGGGCGTGGGCATGCACCTCGACCCGCGCGGCGACCCGGTCGGCGCCGGGGGCCGCCCGGTCCCGGGCGGCTTCCTGGGTCCGCATGCCCTGGTGCGGCTGCAGCTGGTGGACGCGGCCAGCGGCAGCATCGTCGTGCAGCAGGACCTGCACGAGGCACGCGCGATCGCCGGCCGCGGCGACGACGAACCGGGCCAGCCCTGGAATGCGCTGGCGCCGGACGAGAAGGTCACGGTGCTGCGCGACCTGCTGCAGCAGGGCGTGCAGCGCGTGCTGACCCGGATGCTGGAAGACGCCGGCAGGTCCTGAGCGGCCGCGCTCAGCGCGAAGGCGCCGGCGCGCCGCGTTCCAGCAGCGCCGGCAGGTCCAGCATCACCGGCTGCCAGTCCCAGCCGGCGCCGGTGACCGCCGCGATAAACGGCGCCTTCAGCTCGTTCAGGTTGAAGCGCCAGGCGTAGCTCAGCGCACCGGTCGGCCGCCCGTCGGGACCGAACTGCAGGCCGAAGACACGGCGGTGGTCGACCTGGAAGAAGGTGATGCCCAGCCCGGTGCGCCAGCGCAGCGAGGCACCGCCCAGCCCCGCGCGGGCATCGAGCTCGGTGGACTGCTCGGTGACGTGCACGCGCCGCGCCGCCTCGTCCAGCCGCAGCAGCAGCCGGTGCGTGCGCACCATCCGGTGCGCGCTGGCGAAGTCGACGAAGCGGGCATCGGCATGGCGCCAGGTGACGGCGATGCGGCCGTCGGGCAGCGCCTCCACCTGCATCGGCACCTCGGCCTGGTTGACCGCCATCAGGCGCGACTTCAGCACCGCCGCGGGCAGCGGCGCCGCGCCACGCTCGGCCGGCACGCGGCCGGCCCAGGCCGTGCCCACGAAGAACCACCACGCGACGATCGCCAGCATCGCCAGCACGCCGGCGACCTGCAGCGCCACGTTGGCGCGGAACAGGTGCACCAGCGGCTGCAGCGCCGGCACCAGCGGCGCGCCGGCACTCGGCGCACCCGGCGCCGCGGCCAGCGCCGCCTGCAGCAGCGGCAGCGCGGCCAGCCGCGCCTGCAGCGCCGGCTCGTCGAGCGCGGTCACGGCCAGCAGCGCGGCGCCGCTGCGCCGCAGCCGCACGACGCCGCCGCCCAGGCCGCGTGTGCCCTGCAGCTCCACGCCGCCGCGGTCCAGTGTCGGCGCCACCTGGTACAGGCCCAGGTACGCCAGCAGGCCGGCCGCCGCCTGGTCGGCACTGCCGAAGACCAGTGCCGTGACGCTGTCGCCGGCCGGCCAGTGCACGGCGTCGGCGACCGTCAGCCCGGGCATGCGCGCGGCGAACAGCGCGCAGCTGTCACTGCGACGGCCCAGGGCGTGGTCGGCGCCGAAGACAAGGGCCGGATCGCGCACGGCCTGGCCCTGCAGCGGCAGCACGAATTCGGGCAGCCCGGCCGCCGCGCGCGCGGCGTCCACCGCCGCGGCCCGTGGCGCCGTGACGGCTCCCGCCCCGGTCGCCGGCGGCTTGACGGCCATCGCCAGATGCCCGACCAGCTGCGGCAGCACGACCAGCGCGAAGGCGACGGCCACGAAGATCACGCCCCGGTAGGCCGCGCCCGAGCGCAGCATCAGGCCGCCGAGCAGCGCGAAGACCAGACCGCCGCCCAGCAGCAGGGCCAGGCTGATCAGCAGTCCGGGGTTGTGCAGGAGCACGGCTTTCATGGTGCGGGGTCCTCGGATCGGTACGGGGTCAGCGCGCCGCGGCGACCAGCCGCGCGGGCTGCGCCGGCAGCGCCAGGACGTGCCCGGCCAGCAGTTCGCCGCGCCAGCGCTCGGCCTCGGCCAGGAAGCCGGCGGCGGCTTCGGGCGCGTCGTCCAGCGCGGGCGGCCGGTAGGCGTGCGTCGCATAGACGACATAGACGCTGCCGCGGTCGGCCAGGCGGGCCACGACCTGGCTCTCGAAGTCCATCACCAGCCAGTCGTCGTGCGCCGTCGGGCGCACCAGGCGCGTATAGCGCCAGCTGCCGCTGTCGGCGTGCCAGTACAGCATGCGCAGCGGCAGCGGCCGCGGGCCGGCGGACGGGTCGGCGGGCGCCAGCGGCAGCTGCGGGCGCCCCTGGCCGTCGCGCTGCACAGCGGGAGGCAGCGGCACCTGCGCCAGCACGCGCATCGCGCGCAGCGACTTCAGGTCGCCGTCGAGCCAGGCCGCGGTGTCGGCGCCGAAGCTGGTGCCGCCCGGCGCCGGCCGCACCACGCCCAGCGGCGCCAGCGTGGCGAAGAACTGGTCGATGCGCGACTGGCGCATCACGGCCATGCGCTCCTCCTGCGTGCCCGGACGCTGGAAGTGCGCGTCGCGGGCGGCATGCACGACCAGCGTGTCCAGCGTGCGGGTCAGGAAGGCACGTGCCTGGTCCAGCGACATCTTCCTGCGCCAGACATAGAAGTCCAGCCGCAGCGCACGCGCCGGTTCGTACACCGTGACGGCCCAGCGCGGCGCCTCGTCGGTGCCGAAGTGGTCGTTCATCTCCAGCCAGCGCCAGACGCGCTCGACACCGGCCGCGGTGGTTTGCCGCTGCTCGTTCCAGCGCGGGTCGTCGAGCGGGATCGTGTCGCCGGTGGGCGAGTCGTAGCGGCCGATCGAGAAGCGGCGCTGCGCATTCGCGGCCGGGTTGGCCGGGTTCATCAGCACCACGTTGAGCAGCATCGGGTCGCGCGCATGGCCGCCCCAGTCGTTCCTCGCATGGGCGTCGAACCGGAACACCAGGCCATGCGGGTCGTCGTGCTGGGCCAGCTGCTCGGCCGGGCTGAGGTGGCCGTTGTAGACGTCCAGGCCGCGGAAGCGGAAGGCCTTGGGCAGCGGCACGCGCGCCAGGCCGTGCAGATCGAATCCGCCGCCTTGCTGCGGGTCGGCATTCACCGCGGTCTCGCGCGCCGCCTTCGCCGGCTGCGGACCGACGACGATGCCGATCACGAGGAACAGCAGCAGCACCCCCAGAACGCCGGCGCCCAGCATCAGCGCGATCTTCATCGTCGTGGCCCTCGGTCGGCGTGTCGTCGCATCAGAGCGCCGCCAGCAGCGTCTCGCGGATGCGGCCGTCGGAGATCATGCCCTCGGCGCCGCGCGCATAGGCGCAGTGCATGTGCAGCACGCCGTCCTCGAAGGCGATGTGCCGCTGCGCCGGGTCGGCGACATTCTTCAGCGCGATGCGCTTCACGCCGTCGCGCACGGCCTCGCGGCCCATGTCGTCCATGCAGATCATGCGCAGCGCCATGTTCAGGCGGTGGCACGACAGGTTGTCCAGGAAGTTCAGCGCCTCGGCGTCGTGCTCCAGGCTGGCCCAGTCGACCTCGTAGGGTATGGCGGTGCCGCAGATCTCGGCGATCTCGCGCTCGCGCGCGGGCAGCACCTCGTCCTGCAGTTCCTTGATCTTGCGGCGTTCGGCGAGTCCCATGGTG
>ERZ761602.8295-NODE-8295-length-10528-cov-4.925714_pt1 | contig 10528 bp, 7 predicted proteins | sample MGYA00512165_ERZ761602 | MGnify/ENA primary metagenome ERZ761602 (study PRJEB28899, sample SAMN02445085) | bioreactor sludge metagenome | biome: EBPR sludge; isolation source: Thorneside wastewater treatment plant | place: Australia: Brisbane, Thorneside...
GATCCGCTACGAGGAATCCGCCGTCGCGAAACCGCTCGTCGGCGCGGGTTCGCCGCTCCAGCTCGGCGCCGGCGCCGAGGAGCTGGGGCGGATCATCGCGGGGCTGCGGACGGAGTGGGACGGCGAGCGGGACCCGGCGCTCGTGCACCATTGGGTGAGCCTCGCGCACGGCTTTGCCCGACGCCTGGCGCGGCCGTGGCGCAGCCAGTCGCGGGTGGCGGAGCTGTGGGAGGCGGTGTCGCGCGACCTCGCGACCGACTGGAAACTCGCGCGCCTGGCCGCCCAGAGCGCGCTGAGCGCCGAGCACCTTCGCCGGATCTGCCGCCGCGAGCTTGGCCGCACGCCCATGGAGCACGTCACCTACATGCGGATACAGCGCGCGCAGGAACTGCTCGAGGCGAGCCAGGACAAACTCGACGCCATCGCACCGCAGGTGGGCTACCGGAGCGCGATCGTGTTCTCGCGGGCGTTCGCGCGCTGCGTGGGCATGACGCCCTCCCAGTACCGCGAGCGGCGGGGGAAGGTTTGAACCCGGGCGTGAACGGCCTCCGGTCCCGGTTGTTCGTCGTGTCAGGAAGCGGACGGGACGACAGGATGAGCCGGATGCTCCAAGGGGTCTGAAACCCAGCGATTGCCGGGCCGGTATGCGGCCACGCGGCACCCCCATGGCCCAACGGCGAGAACGGGCCCTACCTCGCCGCGGGCGCGCGCACCTGGCCGACGAGCTTCTGCACGCTCGTGGCGATGGTGAACTCGACGTCATCGGCCCACCGGTGCGCCGGCTGCCCGTAGACGTACATCGAGGTGTTGCCTTCGTAGCCGGAGCGGCCGGGCGCGCGCGGCGGCTTGTCCTCGTCGAGCACGCGTTTCGAGGGGATGTAGGCCATCACGTCGTTGGCGTAGCCGGCGACCCACGTGCCGCGGCCGAACTCGCCCTTGAAACGGAGGGCGTAGTCCACCACGACCTCGCCGCCCAGCGCGATCCACAGTTGCGAGCCGCCGAGCTGCCAGACCTGCACGGGATAGCGGTATGAACGCGCGAAAGGCTTTCCCGCCTCCATTTCGCCGAGCAGCCGCGCGGACCACCGCTGGAGCGTGGAGGGTTTCTCCTTCGCGCCCTTTTCCAGCTCCTCGCGCGTCGGCGCCTCGCCCAGCTTCAAGGTGGCGAAGTCGTGGGCCGTCCGCAGTCGCGGCGCGAGCGGCGCGGGCTGCTGCAGGAGGACCTCCTCGACCGCCGCGGCCAGCATGTGCCCGTAACGCTCGGCCAGATGCACCTCGCGGCGCGGCAGGGGATTCTGGTCCGCGCCGCAACCCATGAAGAAAAGCGCGACCGCGCCCGGATGGCTGCGTTCGAGCGCGTTCTGCGCGAAGCCCGCGTAGTCGCCGGCCCACTGGTAGAAGCTGAGCACGGTGTTGTGACAGGCATAGCCGAAGACGACGGCTTTCAGTTTCCCGTCCGCGCCCGTGACGCTCAGCACCGGCACGTCATGGTCGACCGGTCCCTTGAGCGCGCCAGACTGGATCAGGCCGGGCACCCCGGCCTCGGGATTGTTGCGCCGGTTCACGGCGAACCGCGTGACCCCCTGCCCCGCCGCCAGCGTCGCCGGCGCAAGGCGTCCGAAGGCCTCGCCGACGGTCCGCTCGATCTTTGCCTCGAGTTCGCTGGAGAACTTCTCGATCACCGGGCGCTGGCTGTCCGGCAGCGGATAGGCGTCGTAGAGGTGGTGGCGCAGCACGGGCGTGCAGTGCGAATGCGACGCGTGGATCATGATCTGGTCGCGCTTGAGGCCGAACGCGCGCTCGAGGCGGGCGCTGACGTTGTCGTAGACCGACTGCGGGATGCCGAGCAGGTCGGTCGCCAGCACGACGGCCCGGTGCCCGCCGGCGTCCTCGAGCGCGAGCACGCGCACGTACAACGGGTGCAGCGTGCCCTCGGCAGGCTTGGTGCGGCCGCCGTATCCGGACATCCATTGCGGCTGCACCGGGGTGATGTCGACGGTGGCGGTCCCCGCCTTCCAGCCGGCCTCGGCCGCGCCGACGGGGCGGAGCGCGAAACCGACCAGCATGACGAGGACGAGGCGGACCAGCGGGGAGAGGCGGCGTGGGTTCATCGCGGGAGGCGGACGAGCGTCGGCCGCGGCGGCAAGGCGCCGCAAGCGCTATTCTCTGCGCCAAAAGTGCGGGGAGCAGCGATGCCGCCGGTCTGAAGCGACGGCACGGGAAGTGACCTCGACTCGTGGCCTCAGCGGTTCCGGACAGAACCGTCGAACGTCAGCCGCCTGGGGACAGGCGGCTCCACCCTCGCGACGAGCCGGCCTAGAACAACCGCGCGAAGCTCAGTCGCGCGAAGAGATTCCCGCGCGAACCCAGCCGCGGGCCGCTCAGCGTGCGCATGTAGCCCAGGTCCAACTTGGCCGTGACCACGACCACCTGCACGCCGGTGCCGGCAGCCGTCCACGTGGAGCGTTCGAGCCCCGACTCCAGCGTGGCGGCATCGAACATCAGCAGCGGTTTCACCGCGAAGACGTTGGCCTGCTCGATGACGAAGTGCGTCGCCGGCCTGATCTCGCCGAAAATCCGCTCGGCGCGGCGACGCGCTTCGTCCGGGGAAAGTCCATCCGACACCTGGAGGCTCGACTGCAGCAAATTCGGGCCCGTGCGATCGACCTGCGTGCGCAGCACTTGCTGCAGCGTCTGCGGGGTCCCATCGGGGCCGGGCAGGTCGGTGGGTTCGTCGGGGATCAGCGGGCGCGACCAGCGCGCGACGGGAAGTGAGACGGTGAGGTTGAGATGCCGGAATCCCCGTCCGCCCTGGCCGGTGCCAAGGACGCCCTGCGCCCGGCCCAGGCTCCGCACGAGGGGACCGTCCGGCAGCGTCGGCACCACCGGACCCGCGGCGTTCCCCGCCAGGAAGTCGCCCTGGCTCCCTCCGGCGAAATAGCGCCGGGATAGATCCGTGGCTCCGCGCATTTCGCCGGCGCCGGCAATCATTTCGAACCCGATGCTGCGGTTGCGACCCACGGGAAACTCTTTCGCGTAACCGGCGCGCACCACGACGCGCTGCGCCGTGGCCGCGTGCCGCGGCGCGATGGTTTCATGCCAGATCGCGGCGCGCATGAAACCAAGCACGCGTGCCGGGATGGACTCGAATCCCAACCGCTGGGTCCACTCGCGAGCGTCGCGCCAGCGGTCGTCAGGCCCGGCGCCGGCGAGTCGCTCCCGCACGCCGGCCCAACGGGTGTCGAAGCGGAAGCGCGTGTTGGCGTCGAGGGCCAGCACCGCTGCCGCCGTGCCGCCGAACGACCTGCGGTCGAGACGCGCCGCGCCGCGCGGCGTCCGGGTTCCACTGGCTTCGATCCCCGCCGACACGTGCCGCCACGCGCCGGAGGACCGGTCCAGCGCCGCCCGCGCGTCGCCCGCGGCCTCGTGCCAGGACTTCGTCAGTGCGGTGGTGCCGGCGAGCCGGAACCGGAACAACCGCGCCCGCTCGTCCGCCGCCACCGGCCCGGCCTGACCCTGCCAGCGCGCTCCGGCCGTCGGACCCAGCACCCGGTCGTGTCCGAACTGCAGTCCCGCCGGCCACCACGCCGGCGTCGCCGCGCGTCCGGGGACCAGGCTGAACGCGGGGTCGCGCGGACCAGGCAGAATCCGCGCCGCGGGATCTCCCATCGGCAGGCTGAGATGCACGGGACGCAGCGTCACGATCACGCCGTCGCCGGCAGGCAGGTCGGGGAATTCGAAGTCCGCCGTCACATAGGTGAAGCTCAACACGCCCCCGCCCGTGAACGCCGCCAGCGTCTCGCCGCGGCGCCCCAGGTGGTTCCTGATCTCGTTCATCGCCATCGACAGCCCGGAGGACGTGAGCACCTGGCCGGGTTGCAGCGAGAGCTGCGCCACCGGCAGCGGGGCGGGCCGCGAACGCACCTCGAGGATGCGCCGCCCGTATGGCGAGTCGGAGTCCGCGGCCGCGACCGTCGCCGCGACGAGCAGGAAGCAGAACAGGCCTCCGGCTGGTCGCGCGCCACGACCGCAGCCCGCGCGCGCGGGCCGGAGGCTGCGGAGTCGCGCCACGGCTAGAGTTCGACGTGCACGACCTCGGCGATGGCGGCCTTCAGATCTTTCTTCTGCGCGACGGAGGGCGGACGACCCGCCTTGATCTTCTTCGCGGCCGGGTAGACCTTCTTCACGAGCACATCCGCCTGCGGCGGACTGACTCCCTGGGCCGCCATGACCTGCAGGGCTTTCTCCTCGACCGGCGAGCCCGCGGTGAACGACACGTGCACGAGCTGCTGCTCGGTTCCCGCCTTCAACTGGAAGAGATCGAACACGAGCTTCCAGAGCGCGTCCGCTTCCGGAGTGCAGGAACGCTCCACGTTCACCTTGAACTTGTAGCCCGCCTCGGGGCAGAAAACCATGATCTCGAGCAGGAAGGGGCGGCAGACTTTCCGACCGATGGCAACGACACTGAGGTGGGAGGGCATGAGGGAGGGGGAGTTGAAGCTCGAATGCAGGCAAGGGAGGCGCTCAGGCGGCTGGAACCGGTCGGCCGGCGGATGGAAAAAGCCGGTAAAACCTCCTGCCACTTTTACGCACGGCCCCAGCGTAGCGGCCCGAATGGTCGAATCCAGCGGCAAGTGGCACACTGGAGGCATGGAAACGCTCCACTCGCTGCTCTGGTTTCTTCCGTCGGTCCTCTTCGGCGTGGGCATCGTGGTCACCCTGCTCGCCGTCCGCCGCGCTCCGGCAGGCTCCGAGAGTCGGGACGGTTTCCACTATCAGCACGCGGTGAACCGCTCGCTCGAGTCGCGCCAGCAGACGTCGTCGGGCACCGTCCCGCCGATGGGCATGCACATCGCCTGACCAGAGCGCCGCGAAGGCGTCCGGTCACGACCCTTACGCCGGCCGCCTCCGGACGCGAGCAGCAGAGTCCACGAGCGCATGCCGCGACCCCGCGAGGGCCGCGCGAACGCCACCCGTAGACGCAAATATCCTGCAGGCGGCGGCCAGATTTGCTGACCTCCGTTCTTGCGACCTGGCGCGGACACTGGCACAGCAACGGCTGTCCGGGCGGCACCTTTCCCACGCCGCTTCCTTTTCTTCTACCGCTGCGTGGCTCGCCCGCTCACCCGGGCGATTCCCACGGCGGCGGCGAGGCCCCGAGCCTTCCCTTCACTCCATTCGCGTCCCGCCGCTTCGCCCCGATCCGCCGCCCAAAGGGCGCGTGAATTTTCGGTCGGCTGCCCGCGTCTCAGGCGGGCTCCTCCCACGCGTATCCCCATCGGCATTACCCCGCGCCTGCGCCTGCTTTCCCCCTGCCCCATGCACCCTCGCGTTCTTGTCTGCACCGCGGCCTTGTCCGCCCTCCTCGCCGGCGCCGCCACCGCCCAACCCCGGGTCGAGGAGTTTCCCCTCGGCCCTTACTCCCCGACTCGCACCGCGCCCACCTTCAGCAAGGATGGCCTGCACATGGCGCTGATCGTGCCCAAAGGCAGCAAGTCCGTCATCAGGGTCGACGGCGTCGAAGGGCCGCGGTTCGATACGCTGGTCAACCAGGTGGTCTTCTCTCCCGACGGCGCGCGACACGCTTACGTCGCCGTCTCGGGCACCGATGGCATCCTCGTGCTCGACGGCAAGGAGGTCGCGCGAGAGCCCCTGATCGATAACGTTCCTCCCTACCACTTCCTGACATTTTCGCCCGGAGGAAAGCGCTTTGCCTACCATCGAAACGAGCGGGAATCCAAGGGCGCCTTCAAGTGGCTCGTGATGGACGGCAAGCCCGGCGACAAGGTCTCCGCCATCCAGGATCTGGTTTTCAGCCCCGACGAAACCCGCTTCGCCTACCTTGCCGGTCACGAGTCGGACCAAGGCGGCCAGACCCTCGTCGTGGACGGCCGGAATGTCGGCAAGCAGGGCGTCAACCCGCAATTCTCCCCCGACGGCAAGACCATCGTGACCGTCGGCCACACGCCCAACGAGAGCGTGCTGCTCCTGAACGGCAAGCCCGGCTCCCGCGCCCGGAGCATCCGCGGGGTCCATATGTCGACCGGCGGGATCAACCTGCTCGTGCTCGGGAATATGTCGCAGGCGGGACAGGGCACACCCGGCGAATACCTCGGCCGCGGCGGGAAGAAGATCGAGGGCAGCGACTGCCAGCAGATCAAATGGGTGAAGTTCAGCCCCGACGGCAAACGCTACGCTGCGCTCTGCGCGGCCGGACCGGGAATCGAGTACGTGATCGTCGACGGCAAGAAGGGGGAGCATTATCAGGGAGTCACGGAATTCGAATTCTCTCCCGATTCCTCCCGCTACACCTACCTGGCGCGCAGCAGCAGCGGCAGCTTCCGGGTGGTGGACGGCGAGGAGTCGCAGGGGTTCAACACCTATCAGGCATTCGCCTGGGGCGGCGGCGGCAAGCGCTTCGGGTACGTCGGCAACGGCACCATGATCAAGGAGGGCGACGTGGTGATCGACGGCAAGGCCACGAAGTTTCCCGGGCCCCGCCACGTGGGCTTCAGCGCCGACGGGAGCCGGTCGGCGTTTATCGGCGGCGACGCCTTCTTCGGGTCGCTCTACCTCGACGGCGTGGAGCAGAAGGACGTGGCCGTGATCGCGCCAAGCAGCGGCCAGTCCAACCCGAATGCCGCGCACTACGCGTTCAGCCCGGACGGAAAATCCATCGCCCACCACGGTTTCGCGGGCAATCGGGACAAACGCGGTCTCGTCGCGAACGGCCGGCTCCTGGCGGAATTCGCGCAGCTCTACACCGCGCCTTTCTTCACGCCGGACGGCCAGCACGTCGTCGCCATCGTGCAGAACCCCGGCGACGGCAAGAGCCACGCCGTGCTCGTCAACGGGAAACGGGTGTTCACGCTCGACGCCTTGCCGTTCTCGAGCGCCGGAGGCGCCCTGTCGGTCACTCCATTCGCGATGGGCGCGGACGGCGTGTTCACCCTGATCGGCGCCAGCGGCGGAGAGTTCAAACGCTTCCGGGTCACGCCGTCCGCCGATCACACCCTCGCCAAGGCCATCGCCGACGTCGAAGCCGCCGCGGCGAAGGCCCTCGCCGACGCCGACGCCGCGAAGAAGAAGGCCGCGGACGACGCCGCCGCCCTGAAGAAGAAACAGGAGGACGACCGTGCCGCCGCCGCCGCGAAAGCCAAGGCGGCCGCCGATGCGCGGGCCAAGGCCATCGCGGATGCCGCCGCCAAGCGCAAGGCCGATGCCGAAGCCGCGGCCGCCGCCCGAGCCGCGAAACAGAAAAAGAAATAGCGCTCCGACGCTTCGCCGCCTGCCCCGCACACCATGGAATCTATGCTCATGAAAACGCCCGCGCTACCCGCTCTGTTCCTTGCCGGCCTGCTGGCGCTCTCGCCGTACGCCATGCAGGCCGCCCAACCCAAGGTCGAGGAACTCGTCGTCGGCCCCGGCAACGAAGGCGGCAGCTACATCCTCGCGCCGAAAGGCGTGCGCGTCGCCCACATCGCCTCCAAGGGTACCCGGATCGCCGTCGTCGTCGACGGCGTGGAAGGTCCCGTGGTCGACGAACTCATCGGCGGTTTCCCCATGCAGACGCCGACGCCCAACAAGGCGCCGGGCGTCTACAAATCGAAGTATACGTGGAAGACCGTTCCCGGCATGGCCGGCGAAGGCAGCGCCGTGCTCTTCAGCATCGACGGCAAACATTACGCCTACATGGCGCGCCAGGGCAGCGACTACGTCGTCTTCCACGACGGCAAGGAGATTGGCCGCGGTCCGCGCCTCTCGCTCGGCACCAACTACAATCCCGTCGCGATGTCGCCGCTCGGCAAGTTCGTCACGTGGGGCGACATGAAGACCGACAGCGGCCGTGGAAGGTGGCGGCTTTTCGTCAACGGCAAGCCGGGCCCTGAAACCGGCCACCACGACATCCCCATCGTCTTCAGTCCCGACGAGTCGCGCTATGCCTACACGTTCGCATCCGCCGAGGATAACAAGAAACAACTGCTGCTGGTGGACGGCAAGGTCGCCAGCTACACCGGCCACTCCCCGCAGTTCACCGCCGACAGCAAACTCCTCCTCACGATCGGGCCCGACAGCACCGTCTTCGTCGACGGAAAGCCCGGCCCGTTCAAGGGCATCGGGCTGGAAAAAGTCGTCACCGGACCCGTCGGCAGCCGGTATGCGGTGATCATGCGCAAGCGCACCGTCAACTACGAGGGTGTCGGTACGCTCTACCTCGACGGCAAGGAAGTCCCGGGGACGGACGGTGCGGTGGACATTACCTTCAGCCCGGACGGCAAGCGGTACGCGCTCCGCTGCAAGAATCCCGAGGCGCGATCGATGTTCATGATCATCGACGGGAAGAAGGGGAACGAGTACCAGAGCATCTCGGACAAGGTATACTGGACGCCCGACTCCTCGAAGGCGATCTACCAGATCACCAGCGGCGGCCGGAATTTCGTGGTCGTGAACACGGAGGAGTTTCCCGTCCAGAGCATCAACGCGCTCATGACGTCCCCGTTCCCGATGGCCGGCAGGGGGGATCACTATGCCTTCACGTCCGGCGACGGCTCGAATCGAAACTTCTCCGTCATCGTCAACGGCAAGCAGGTGCTGCCACCGAACATCTGGCCGGACGGCGCATCCTTCACCTTCAGTGCCGACGGATCGCGCTACGCCTACGTGGCGCGCCCGGTCGGACGCAACGAGATCATCGGCCTCGTGGTCGACGGCAAGCTGAGCAACGAACTCGCCGTCTCGGAATTCAACCAGCGGGGGTGGACGGAGAAGCAGCTCAACACCTACTTCAGCTTCAGTCCCGACGGGAAATACTTCGCCCGGATGGCGCGCAAGCCGGACAACTCCGGCGCCGGTCTCTACCTCAACGAAAAGCTCGTGTTTCCCAACACGACCGGCGTCACCCATTTCAATTTCACGCCGGACAGCAGGCACGCGTCGTGGCTCGCCCGCGAAAGGAAACCCAACGCCAACCAGATGGAGTACATCGCCTACGTCGACGGGCAGCCGGTGGCGAAGTTCGATGGCGACACCTTCCAGAGCACCGATGGCGGCTGGGAAGTGGGCAACGACGGCGTGCTCTCCTTCCTCGCCATCCAGGATGGCGTGGTGAAGCGCTTCCGCGTCACCCCCGCCGCCGACATGGATATCGACAAGATGGTGACGCAGGCCGAGGAAAAGCAGGCCGCGGTCCTCGCCGCCGCGGCGGCGGCGAAGAAAAAGGCCGACGATGAGGCCGCGGAAAAGGCCGCCAAAGCCAAGGCCGACGCCGACGCGCTCGCCGCGAAACGCAAAGCCGATGCCGAGGCCGCCGCCAAGGCCCGGGCCGACGCGGCGGCGGCGAAAACCAAGGCGCGGCAGCTCCAGCTCTTGAACGCTCAGCGCAAGCGGAAGGGACTGCCGCCGCTGACGGAGTTGCCGTGAGCCACGGCACCCGATCCCGTCGAGCAACATCCGCCCATCACACCATGAAACTCCGCCTCCCCCTCCTCCTCGCGGCCACCGCCGCGCTCGCCGCCCCGGCCGCCTTCGCCCAGGACCTCACCCTGGCCGAACTTTCACGTCGCCCCGAGTTCCTTCCCGCCCAGGTCACGCTGAAGCAGCCGGTGAAACTTCAAGGCCGGCCGCAGCTCAACGCAGGACAGAAGCTCACCCTCGTCGCGGTGCGCGGTGCCAGCGTGGAGGTCGAAACCCCCGACGGTCGCAGCGTCTTCAACGTGAAGGCGGATGACACCGACGTGCTCGCCGCCGCGCAGGCCATTCACGGGAAGCTCACTCCGGCACAGCGCGCCCTGACCTACCAGGCCGTGCTGCAGAAGAAGGAGCTGTGGCCGTATCGCGTGAAGCTCACCCAGACGCAGCGGTTGAGCGGCGGCGACCTCAAGCCGGGCGAAGCCGGCATCCTGATCGGGACGGAGGGCAACGACCTGCTGCTCGTGTACGAAAAGGGAAAGTTCCTCTTCAACGTCACCCCCCGCGACACCGACCTCCTGGAGTCGGCGCGCAAGCTTGTCGCCGACCCGAACGCGTTTCCCAGCCGCGTGAGCGAGGATCTCGTCGGCAAGATGGTGAACCCCGGCACCCAGGCGGCCGCGGCCCTTGGTGGCGCGGCGAACCTCAAGTATTTCGTCTTCTACCGCGGCGCCGGCTGGTGCGGACCCTGCCGGCAGTTCTCGCCATCGCTCGTGAAGTTCTACAACGAGGCCAAGCCGAAGTACGGCAACTTCGAGTTCGTCTTCATCAGCGGCGACAAGACTCCCGCCGAAATGCGAAACTACGCGAAGGAAATGGGCTTCGCCTGGGCGAGCGTACCGCAGCAGCGCCAGCCGGAGATGCAGATCGTGAACCGCCTCTTCACGAACCTCATTCCCCAGCTCGTCGTGACCGACCGCCACGGCAACGTCGTGGTCGACAGCGCGAAGATTGGCACCGCCGCCGCGCTGAAGCAGCTCGATGCGCTGGTGAAGAAGGGCTGAGGCAGCCTTGCGCAGCGGGAAGGGGTCAGGCCGTTACCTGTTACAGCGGCTGTAAC
>ERZ761602.8297-NODE-8297-length-10525-cov-5.513754_pt1 | contig 10525 bp, 10 predicted proteins | sample MGYA00512165_ERZ761602 | MGnify/ENA primary metagenome ERZ761602 (study PRJEB28899, sample SAMN02445085) | bioreactor sludge metagenome | biome: EBPR sludge; isolation source: Thorneside wastewater treatment plant | place: Australia: Brisbane, Thorneside...
GGCGTCGCCATGCGGGCAGGTGCGGCCCGAGGCCATGCCGCCGCAGCGGTAGCACCAGAAGGACACGTCGATGCGCAGCGGCTGCGTCTGGAGCGCGTCGCCGGGGATCTCGTCGAAGATGCGATGCGCGTCGAAGGGTCCGTAGTAGCTGCCGACGCCGGCGTGGTCGCGGCCGACGATCAGGTGCGAGCAGCCGTAGTTCTGCCGGAACAGCGCGTGCAGCAGCGCCTCGCGCGGGCCGGCGTAGCGCATGTCCAGCGGGTAGCCGGCCTGCACGATGGTCGACGGCACGAAGTAGTGCTTCGCCAGCGCCCCGATCGCGCGCGTGCGCACGTCGGCCGGGATGTCCCCGGGCTTCAGCGCGCCCAGCAGCGAGTGCACCAGCACGCCGTCGCAGACCTCGATCGCGACCTTCGCCAGGTACTCGTGCGAACGGTGCATCGGGTTGCGCGTCTGGAAGGCCGCGACGCGCGACCAGCCGCGCGAGCGGAACAGCCTGCGCGTCTGCTCGGGCGTCATGTACAGGTCGCCGTACTTCTCGGGGAAGCCGCCCTGCGACAGCACCTTCACCGGCCCGGCCAGGTTGACCGGCGGCTGCTCCATCACCATCCTGACGCCCGGATGGGCCGGGTCGGTGGTGCGGAAGACCATCGCGCACTCGTGCGCCTTGTCGATGCCGTACTTCTCGGTGACCCGCATCGTCGCCAGGATCGAGTCGTCGTCGGGGTCGACGAGCGCGATCTCGCAGCCGGTGGGGAGGCTGCCGGCGCTGGCCTCGTCGGCCGACAGCGTGATCGGGATCGGCCAGAACAGGCCGCTGGTCATGCGCATGCCGTCGCACACGCCCTGCCAGTCGGCATGCGTCATGAAGCCGTCCAGCGGCGTGAAGCCGCCGATGCCCATCATCAGGAGGTCGCCGCGCTCGCGCGAACTGACGCGCAGCCGCGGCAGCGACCGCGCACGCGCCAGTTCCTCGTCGCGCGCCGCGCCCTCCAGCAGCAGCGGCTTCAGGGCATCGGCGCCGTGAGGGCGGACGAGCGCACTCACGGGCGCGAGGCGCGCGGCGGCTGCCGGCAGGGATCGTTGCGCATGGCTCGCGTCATCGGCTCGGGAAGCGGCAGGACGCGCCTGCCGGGATGCCGGCATCGACAGCCCGACACGGGACCCATGCTAAGCATCCGGGGCGAAAAGAAAAATCAGACAATACCGATCAAGGTGAAGCACAAATCCGATCATGTCGACCTGCTCGCGCCGGGCGGCCCGGCGGGCCTGCTGCCGGCGCGGCTGCGCCTGAACCTGCGCCAGCTCGAGGTCTTCGTCGCCACCGCGCGCGCCGGGTCGACTCGCTCGGCCGCCGAGCGCATCGCCCGCTCGCAGTCCGCCGCCAGCGCGGCGATCGCCGAGCTCGAGGCCACCCTCGGCATCAGCCTGTTCGACCGCGTGCGGCGGCGCCTGCTGCTGAACGAGAACGGGCGCGCACTGCTGCCCAAGGCGGCCTCGCTGCTCGACCAGGCGGCCGAGCTCGAGCACCTGTTCACCGGGGCCCATGCCGCGCCGCTGCGCGTGGCGGCCAGCCTGACCATCGGCGAGGTGCTGCTGCCGGACATCGTGGCGCGCTGGAAGCGCGCGCATCCCAACAGCCCGGTCCACGTCGTGGTCGCCAATTCGAGCGAGGTCGTCCGGTCCGTCGCCGCCTTCGACGTCGACATCGGCTTCATCGAGGGCCCGCAGGCCCACCCCGATCTGGCGGTGCGGCCCTGGCTGACCGACGACATGGTCGTCGTGGCGGCACCCGGGCATGCGCTGGCCGCGGGCCGGCGCGCCAGCTTCGAGCAGCTGCGCGCCGAGCGCTGGGCGGTGCGCGAGCCGGGCTCGGGCACGCGCGAGGCCAGCGACCGCTGGCTGCTCGACCACCTGGGCTCGATCGAGATCGGCTTCGAGATCGGCAGCATCGAGGCGCTGAAGCGCCTGGTCGCCACCGGCGTGGCGATCGGCTGCCTGTCGCGCCACGCGGTCGCCACGGCCCTGGCCGACGGCAGCCTGGTCGAGCTGCGCACCGGCCTGCCGCCGCTGCGGCGGCGGCTGGCCATCGTCGTGCACAAGGACAAGCAGCTCGGCCGCGGCGCCGAGGACTTCGTGCAGCACTGCGTGTCGGCCGAAGAGCGGCGCCTGCGGCCGGCCCGGGCCCGGCCGCGCTAGTCCGCGGGCGCGCGGCCGCTCCTCGACCCAGGCCAGGCCGCCGGGCTTGGCCGCGGCGATCGCCTGCTGCCGCGTCGGCTTGGCGCCGACCGCGTCGAAGACGACGTCGAAGCGGGACTCGGCGACCGGCGACGCGCGCAGGTCGATCACCGTCGCGCCGGCGTGGCGGGTCACCGCGTCGCGGCGGAACGCGTGCACCTCGACCAGCGTGACTTGCACGGCGCCGCGGTGGCGCGGCAGCAGGGCCGCCAGCCTGCCGCTGGCGCCGCCGCCGATGACGCGCATGCCGCACCCGTGCATCGGCCGTGCGAACGCTCGCAATGACAGGCCGATCGCGTGCCAGGCGGTCGCCGCCGGTGCCGCCGCCGCACGTGGTGAAATAGGGGCCAGGGTAAAGTCCCGATGTCCGCCCGTCCCCGAGGATCCCAAGCCATGGACCGCCCCGTGCCGATGCCGGGGGACGGCGTTGCCATCGCCTGCGGGTCCGTCGGGGCGGGCGCGGGCCCTGCCCCGCGGCGGCACCTTCCGGCCGGCGCGCTTCCGGCCAGGGTGCGCCGGGCGAGGCCGGGTGGCGCGCCGCCCGCCGATGCGGTCCAATGGAGCGCGGTGCGCCGACGGTCCGTCGGGGTCCGCGCTGCTGCTGAACGCCCGATGCCCACCCTCGCCCCGACCGCCGATCCGCCGCTGCAGGCCGCCCGCAGCACGCCGGAGATCGGCCTGCTGGCCGAGATCACCGCCGATCTGGGCGCCGGCCACGACGTCGAGGCGCTGCTGCAGCGCTTCCTGCTGCCCATCGTCGTGCTGGCCGGCGCGCAGGCCGGCGCGGTGCGCGTCTTCTGCGACGACGCGCGGCGCCTGCGCCTGATCGGCCAGATCGGGCTGCCGCCCGAGGTCGCGGAGTCCGAGCGGTCGGTGGACCGCCACTGCGGCGTGTGCGGCATCGCGGCGGACGAGCAGCGCCTGGCCTGGGCCGGCGGCCAAGTCGACTGCGGGCTGCGCGCCGCGGCCGCGCTGGACGGCTGCGCGCAGGTGCTGGCGGTGCCCTTGACGCACCGCGGCCGGCTGCTCGGCCTGTACAACCTGTTCTTCGAGGCGACGACGCCGCCCGAGGCCGGCGTGCAGTCGGTGCTGCGCGCGGTCGGCGACCTGCTGGGCCTGGCGCTCGACCACCTACGGCTGGAGCGCGAGAACCTGCGCGCCAGCGTGCTCGCCGAACGGCAGGCGATGGCCGCCGAGGTGCACGACTCGGTCGCGCAGACCCTCACCTTCGTCAAGATGCGGCTGCCGCTGCTGCAGCAGGCGATCGAGGACAGCGACGCCGACCAGGCCCTGCAGTACGTGGGCGACGTGCGCGGCGCGGTCGCGCAGGCGCATGGCAGCCTGCGCGAGATCCTGACCCACTACCGCGCGCCGGTCGACCCGCAGGGCCTGCTGCACGCGCTCGCCGACTGCGCGCGCGAGTTTCCGCAGCGCACCGGCGTGCCGCTGGAATTCGACAACCGCGCCGGCATGCTCGCGCTCAGCGCCGAGCAGGAGGCGCAGGCCTTCCATGTCGTGCGCGAGGCGCTGGCCAATGTCGCGCAGCACGCGCACGCCCGCCATGCCTGGCTGTCGGTGCAGGCGCGCGACGACGTCGTCGAGATCGTCGTCGAGGACGACGGCGACGGCCCCGGCGCAGGCCCGGCCACCACCCATGGCCCGGCCGCGCACCATGGCCTGACCATCATGGGCGAGCGCGCCCGCCGCCTCGGCGGCTGCCTGGAGGTCGCGGCCCGCGACGGCGGCGGCACGCGCGTGCGGCTCGCCTTCCCGCGCGCCGGCGCGCAGCCGCAGGGGGCGCCGTGACGACGCCGCTGCGCATCGTGCTCGTCGACGACCATGCGCTGTGCCGCAGCGGTCTGACCGACCTGCTGACCCACCGCGGCAAGATGCAGGTGCTGGCCGCCACCGCCAGTGCCGACGAGGTGCTGCCGGTGCTGCGCGACCAGAAGCCCGACCTGCTGGTGCTGGACCTGCGCATGCCGGGCACCGACGGCCTGACGCTGCTGCGCCGGCTGCGCGCCGAGGGCATCGACACGCCGGCGCTGGTGCTGACGATGAGCGACTCCGAGCACGACCTCGCCGCGGCGCTGCGCGCCGGCGTGCGCGGCTACCTGCTCAAGGACATGGAGCCCGAGGAGGTGATCGCCGCGATCGGGCGCGCCGCGCGCGGCGAGCTGACGGTGGCGCCGGCGATGACGCTCAAGCTCGCGCAGATGCTGCAGCAGCCGGACGGCAAGCCGACCGACCGCGCCGGGCTGCTGGCCTCGCTGACCGATCGCGAACGCGAGATCCTGGACCACCTGGCGCGCGGCTACAGCAACAAGGCGATCGCGCGCGCGCTCGACATCAGCCACGACACGGTCAAGCTGCACGTGCGCCACATCCTGGCCAAGCTCAACCTGAGCTCGCGTGTCGAGGCGGCCGTGCTCGCGGTGGAATCGCGCGCCGCCGGCGAACGGCTGTCCGACCCCGGCGACGGCCCGCGCGGGTCTAGCCGCTGACGGCGCCGGGCACGCCTGGCGCGGCCGGCACCGGCGGCGTCGCGCCGGCCAGGCCCTCGCCGGCCGCTGCCGCAGCCGCCGCCGTCTCGAACCACGCCAGCCGGTCGTGCAGCCGCACGACCTCGCCGACGATGGTCAGGCAGGGTGACTGCAGGCCGGCGGCCGCCACCCGTGCCGGCAGGTCGGCCAGCGTGCCGGCGACCACGCGCTGCTCGGGCAGCGTGCCCTGCTGCACGACGGCGGCCGGCATGTCCGCGCGCTGGCCATGCCGCACCAGCTGCGCGCAGATGTCGGCCAGCGCGCCCAGGCCCATGTAGATGACCACCGTCTGCCGCTCGCGCACCAGCGCCGGCCAGTCGAGGTCGGCACTGCCGTCCTTCAGGTGGCCGGTCACGAACAGGCAGGACTGCGCGTGGTCGCGGTGCGTCAGCGGGATGCCGGCATAACTCGACACGCCGCAGGCCGCGGTGATGCCCGGCACGACCTCGAACGCGATGCCGGCCGCCGCCAGCGCCTCGATCTCCTCGCCGCCGCGGCCGAAGATGAAGGGGTCGCCGCCCTTCAGCCGCACGACCTGCCGGCCCTCGCGCGCCAGCTGCACCAGCAGCGCGTTGATCTCGCGCTGCGGCATGCTGTGCTGGCTGCTGCGCTTGCCGGCATACAGGCGCTCGGCCTGCGGCGCGACGAAGTCCAGCACCTCCGGCGCGACGAGGTTGTCGTAGACCACGGCGTCGGCGGCGCCGAGCAGGCGCATGGCACGCAGCGTCAGCAACTCGGGGTCGCCGGGGCCGGCGCCGACGAGCGCGACACGCCCGCGCGGTGGCGCCGCAGGGCGCGGCAGGCGCAGGATCCAGTCCGGCAGATCGATCATCGAATTCATGCGCAGGCTCCTGGCGTGTGGGTCAGCCGCCGCAGCGCGAGCAGCCGCCGCTGCCGCATCCGCCGGCCGCCGGCCGCTGCGCGGCGGCGTCCGCTGCCTGCTCCGGCGGGGTATCCGGCGCGACGTCCGGCGGGACGAAGATGAAGCGCCGCTGGCCCGGCTCGAGCTCGACCCAGTCGAGCGTCGTGCCCTGCAGCAGCGGCCGGCTGGTCGCCGCGACGACCACGGTCAGGCCGTCGAATTCGATCGGCGCGTCGTCCTCGTGGGTGTCGTCGAAACCCATGCCGTACTCGATCGAGCCGTCGTCCGCCCGGCGCGCGGCCACGCGCAGCGCCATGCCCACGGCGCGGCCCTGCAGCGCCGCGGTGCGGATCTGTTCGACGGCCGCCTCGGTCACCTTCAGCATCGCTGGCTCCCCGTTCAATGTTCACCCTTGGTGCGCAGCAGCCCGGCCAGCCGGTTGCCCTGCTTCTGCGGCCCGCCGACCGGAAACAGCTCGTGCAGGTAATGGTTGTTGCCGCGCCCGGGGCCCCAGTGCTGAGCGAAGTGGCGGATCATCACGCGCACCTGCGGCTGCACGCCATGTTCCTGCCAGTACTCGCGCAGGAAGCGGATGACCTGCCAGTGTTCGTCGGTCAGCGCCAGGCCCTCGCGCCGCGCCAGCACGCGCGCGAAGTCCTCCGACCAGTCGCCCAGGTCGAGCAGGTAGCCCTCGGCGTCGACCTTCACCGGTCGGCCGCGGACTTCCAGCACCCGCGGCGTCAGCACGCTCGTCGTCATGCTCATGTCCTGTCGGCCCCCTTCATGCCGCCAGCGCCAGCGACCCCGGCTGGCCGCTCGTGCCCACCGCCCCGCGGCGCTGGCGGCAGGCGCGCACGAAGTCGACGAAGCGTGGCGCCCAGTCGCTGCCAGCGCCCGTGCGCAGGTGGCTGTACGACGCGACGAGGTTGCCGACGACGAGGCCGTCGTGGCTGCCGTCGATGCCCTGGCCGCGGCGCACGCGCAAGCCGAAGACCGCGTCGCCGGGCAGGTTCTCGAGGCTGGAGTGGTGGAATTCGTGCCCGCGCAGGACACCGTCGGCCGACGGCGCCCAGGGATGCGCGGCGGTGGCCTGCAACTGCACGTAGCCGCGGCCGACCGGGCGCGCGTGCATCACGACGTCGCCCGGGATCGCGCCCACCATCTCGGCGCTGCGCTCGCCCCAGCGCATCGAGCGCGCCAGGTACATCAGGCCGCCGCACTCGGCATAGGCGGGCAGGCCGGCGGCGAGCGCGTCGCGCAGCGCGCGCCGCAGCGCGACGTTGGCCTCGAGCTCGGCCATGAACATCTCGGGGAAACCGCCGCCGATGAACAGGCCGTCGGCCGGCGGTAGCGCGGTGTCGCGCAGGGTGTCGAAGGGCACCAGCTGCGCACCCGCCGCCTCCAGCGCCTGCAGGTCGTCGGGGTAGTAGAAGCCGAAGGCGCGGTCGCGCGCGATGGCGATGCGCAGGCCGGCGCGCGGCGCCGGCCGCGCGGTCGTTCTCGCGGCTGTCTTCGCGGCCGTCCACGCCGGTGCCGCCGCCGCCGCCGCGCGCACGCGGTCGAGGTCGACACCTGCGGCGACGAGGGCCGCGATCTGGGCCACGCGCGCCGAAGCGCCGTCGAGCTCGGCGTCCGGCGTGAGGCCCAGGTGCCGTTCGGGCAGCGCCAGGCGCTCGTCGCGACCCAGCGCACCGAGCACCGGCACGTCGGTGTAGGCCTCCAGCGCGGCACGCAGCTTGCCCTCGTGGCGCGTGCCGCCGACCTGGTTGAGGATCACGCCGGCGAGGGGCACGCCACGGTCGAAGGCCTGGAAGCCGAGCACCAGCGGCGCGATGCCGCGCGTCATGCCGCGCGTATCGAAAACCAGCACGACCGGGGCGCCCAGCTCGCGGGCCAGGGCCGCATTGCTGTCGCTGCCGTCCAGCGCCATGCCGTCGTGCAGGCCCTTGTTGCCCTCGATCAGCGCGAGGTCGGCGCCGGCGCTCTCGCGGTCCAGCGCGGCCGCGATCGCCGCCGCGTCCATCAGGTAGGGGTCGAGGTTGACGCAGGCGCGGCCGGCGGCGCGCGTCAGCCACATCGGGTCGATATAGTCCGGGCCCTTCTTGAACGGCTGCACGACGCTGCCGCGCTCGCGCAGCGCCGCCGCGAGGCCGATGGCGACCGTGGTCTTGCCCGACGACTTGTGCGCCGCCGAGACGAACAGCCGCGGCAGCGCGCTCACGGTGCAGCCCCCTCGGCAGGCTGGCCGGCGGCCGGGAAGTCGTCGGCGGGCATGAAGTCGAGCACGCGCACGCCCACCGTCGTCAGCAGGAAGGCGGCACCGAGCCCGCCCAGGCCGAGCAACCACTCGGGCAGCCGCGGCACGTAGCGCTCGATCGCACCGTCGCCGAAGCTGCTGCTGACCGCATGCCCGGGCAGGATCTCCAGCGGGAAGGCCTGGCCGCCGATGATGAAGACGAACAGCCACGCGAAGGCGCCCAGCACGACCAGCGCCGCGGCGGCGAGCAGGTCGCGGCGGCCCGGCTGCGGGCGGAAGACCAGCACCAGCGGCAGCACCGAGCCCAGCAGCACGTAGCCGCCCCAGAACAGCCACGGGAAGATGCCGGCGCCGTCGCCGCGGCCGAGCAGCAGGAAGGCCGCGAAGTCGACCTGGCGCGCGTAATACAGGTTGGTCAGGTGGTAGACCGCCACCAGGTACAGCGCCGCGGCGACGAAGACGCCGAGCAGCCGCGCCATGCGGCGCTGGATGTCGGCCGGCAGCGCCTGCCGGTTCCAGGCATACATGGTCGCCTGCACGACGAGGAAGACGGCCAGCCCCCAGCCGAACGAGAGCACGATGAACAGGGGCGCCAGCAGCGCCGACTGGTAGGCCTGGCGCGCGACCAGGAAGCCGAAGATCGAGCCGGTGCCGGTGGTCAGCACGAAGCGCCAGACCAGCGCCGCGATGCCGGCCGGCCGCGACCAGCGGTTCATGCGGCGCTCGAACATCGTCCACAGGTACAGCGCGACGATGGCCACCATGCCCGAATACAGGAAGACGTTCCAGGCGAAGACCGACTTGAAGTTGTAGTGCGTCGCCGCGACGATGATGCGGTCCGGCCGGCCCAGGTCCAGCATCAGCACCATCAGGCCGCCGGCCAGCAGCGCCAGGCACAGCAGCCCGGACAGCGGCGCGCGCCGCTTGTAGACGGTCTGGCCGAAGACCGAGCCGACCGAGGCCACGTTGAGCACGCCCGACGCGGCGACGATCATGAAGATCGCGAACACGTGCGGCAGCCCCCACACGACCTGGTTGGTCATGCCGGTGACGACGTGGCCGTGCACGTCCATGTAGTGCGCCGCGCCCAGTCCGACCGCGGTGACCAGGGCGCCGGCCAGCACCAGCAGCCAGAAGTCGCGCGCTTCGCGCGGTGCGCGCGCCAGCGCCGTCATGCGCCCAGCCCCTGGTAGCGCACGCCGGTGTCCAGCCGCAGGTCGGCACGCAACTGCACGCTGGCGACCTCGCGCAGGCGCTGCGAGATCTCGCTCGCCGGGTCGTTGAGGTCGCCGAAGACGATGGCGCCATGGCCGGCCTTCGTGCAGGCCTCGGCGCAGGCCGTGGTCTTGCCGCCGGCGTCGATGCGGTGCACGCACAGCGTGCAGCTCTCGACGCAGCCCTTGCCGCGCGGCACGTCGGGCTTCTGGTCGGTCAGCGGCTCGTGCACGAAGGAGCGCGCCTTGTACGGGCAGGCCATCATGCAGTAGCGGCAGCCGATGCAGGTGTGGCGGTCGACGAGCACGATGCCGTCGGCGCGCTTGAACGAGGCGCCGGTCGGGCACACGTCCACGCAGGGCGGCGACGCGCAGTGCTGGCACATCATCGGCGCCGAGCTGGTGCGGCCGGTGCGGAGCTCCTTGATCTCGATCTTGCGGATCCACTGCGCCGAGGTCGGCGTCGGCCGCGGGTCGAGCCCGTTCTCGGTGTTGCAGGCGTCGACGCAGTCTGTGCAGCCGCTGGCGCACTTGGTGGTGTCGATCAGCAGGCCCCAGCGCACCTTGGGGTTGGCGCCGGCGGTGGGGCCGGCCGCCGCACCGGTGGCGGCCTGGGCGACCTCGATCAAGCGGATGCCCGGCGCGACCATCACGCCGGCCAGCCCGGCCGCGGCGACGCCCAGGAAGCCGCGGCGCGAGGAGCCGGCCGCGCCGGCGTCGGCACCTGGGCGGTCCGCGCGTTCGTTCACGGCTTGACCCCTGGCAGGTCGGCGGGCGCGATCGTCGCGGCGCCGTTGAGCTGCCTCGCCTGCGCGGCGAGCCGCATCGCCGCACCGGCCTGCGGCCCGGCGGGCACGATGGGATGGAAGGCGGTGGGCCCGGGTTTCGTGGCGTGGCACTCGAAGCAGTCGATGCGCACCGCGGTATAGCTGTGGCAGCTGATGCAGAAGTTGGTCTCGGCCGCGGTGACGCTGTTCGTGGCCGGGCTGGCGTGGCAGGCGATGCAGGCCTTCAGGCTGGCCTTGGCGCCGCGGATGCCGCCGTGCACCGTTTCGTCGCGCTGGTGCTCGAGCATGCGCGGATGCTCGCGGCGCATCGTCGCCGGGTCGGCGATGCACTGCGTGCCGGCCTTCGCCGGCTCGATCACCGGCTTGGGCGTGCGGCCGCGCTCCTGCGCCGGTGCGGGCAGGCTCGCCAGCACCAGCGCCGAGATGGCCAGGACACGCCCCCAGGTCATCGTGCCTACTCCCCGAGTCCCATCTGGATGTAGCCGGTCGGGCACACGTCGTGGCAGATGTGGCAGCCGATGCACTTGGTGTAGTCGGTGTCGACGTAGCGGCCGGTCGTCGACTGCGACTTCTTGACCTTGAAGACCGCCGTCTGCGGGCAGTAGACGACGCAGTTGTCGCAC
>ERZ761602.8298-NODE-8298-length-10521-cov-9.796293_pt1 | contig 10521 bp, 10 predicted proteins | sample MGYA00512165_ERZ761602 | MGnify/ENA primary metagenome ERZ761602 (study PRJEB28899, sample SAMN02445085) | bioreactor sludge metagenome | biome: EBPR sludge; isolation source: Thorneside wastewater treatment plant | place: Australia: Brisbane, Thorneside...
CGGTGATCCTGGCCCACTACTACCAGGAGCCCGACATCCAGGACCTCGCCGACTTCATCGGCGACAGCCTGCAGCTCGCCAAGGCGGCCCGGGACACCAAGGCCGAGGTGATCCTCTTCTGCGGGGTGCACTTCATGGCCGAGACGGCGCTGATCCTCAACCCCAGCCGCACGGTGCTGATCCCGGACATGAAGGCCGGCTGCTCGCTGGCGGACGCTGCACCAGCGGCGGCGGTGGCCCGCTGGAAGGCCCAGCACCCCGGCAGCGTGCTGGTCAGCTACATCAACTGCTCGGCGGGGGTGAAGGCGATCAGCGACATCATCTGCACCAGCAGCAACGCCGAGAAGGTGATCCGCTCGATCCCGGCGGACCAGCAGATCCTGTTCTGTCCCGACCGCAACCTGGGGCGCTGGCTGATCAAGCAGACGGGGAGGGACATGGTGCTCTGGCAGGGCACCTGCATCGTGCACGAGACCTTCAGCGAGCAGAAGCTGGTCCGCTTGAAGGTGCGGCACCCCGACGCCCAGGTGATCTGCCACCCCGAGTGCGAGCCGGCCCTGCTGGCCCACGCGGACTTCGTCGGCAGCACGGCGCAGCTCTTGAAGTACGCCACCACGTCGCCGGCGACGACCTACATCGTCGGCACCGAGCCGGGGATCCTCCACCAGATGGAGAAGGCGGCTCCCGAGCGGACCTTCCTGGCCCTGCCCGGCATGGACGAGACCTGCGCCTGCAACGAGTGCCCCTATATGCGGCTGAACACGCTCGATCGCATCCGCGACGCGCTGCGCGATCTGCACCCGCGCATCCAGATGCCCGAGGCGCTGCGGCTGGCGGCGCTGGCCCCACTCGAGCGGATGATGGCCCTGGGCGGCTGAAGGCGATCACAAGGCGACCAGCCAGGGCCATCGATAGGCACCCCCTTTCCCGAGGTGCCTCGTGGTTTTCCTGGCTCTTTCGCTGATCTCCTGTTCGGGCGACAAGCCTATCTCCGATGCAGACACCGGCATCGACACCGGCATCGACACCGGCATCGACACCGGCATCGACACCGGCATCGACGGCGGCGCCCCCGAAGACCTCTTCATCCCACACTACTTCACCATCTACGGCGCCTTCGGCGTCAACGCCGAAACGGGCACGCTGAGCAGCTTCGAGGTCAACGGGACCACCGTCCTGCCCTGGACCGCCCTTCGAATCCTCAACGAAGATCTCGATCGGGAGTGCTGGGTGGTCTTCACCGCCCCCGCGGCCGATGAGGTGCCGCTCGAGCTATGGACCTGGGAGGACGCGACCACGGGCGAGCTGATGGAGCACACCGGCTTCCTCATGCCCGAGGACTCCAGCGTCGATCCCGACGAGGGCTGCGCGGACTGGGACGAGGAGAGCTGCGGCCCGGTGGAGTCCGTCTGGACCCACGCCTGGGGCGTCGGGATCGGCACCCTTCGCCAGGACGTGCGTGAGGAGATCTCCTCGCCCGAGGGCGATCCCTGGCTGGCCGGGCTGTTGGACGCAGACGAGCTGCTCGGCGCGAGCTGGTCTTCGGATATCTTCGGCGCCGAGCCCCGCTGGGCCAGCCACACCGCGATCGGCTCCTGGGCCGAGGGAGGGGTGCTGACGCTGGACGAGGAGGGCCGTCCCCTGGACCGGATGACCAGTCAGGAGGTGCTCGACGCGGGACACCCGATCTCCAGCGGCGTCTACGTGATCCAGCCCGTGTTGCTCTGGGTCTACGAGACCTGGTTCCCGCTGGACTAGATCGACACCCCCGCCGACAGCCCATGCTGCCCGCCTGCCGCGGTGATCCGGTATCGGTACCCGACGCTCAGGCCCAGGTCCCCGACGGTGAAGCCGACCCCGCCCAGCCAGGTGAATTCGTGGCCGAAGCCGGGCACCGGCTCGCTGGACCAGTCCACGCGGCGATCGGCGTTGCTCAGCCAGGCCGGCTCGACCCCCCCATAGGCGCTCAGGCTCTTGTTCCAGGCCCGGCCGATCACGGGCCAGGCGAGGCCCAGGGTCGGGTCCAGGGTCTGGCTGCCGAGCGTGTACTGGTTCCAGAAGAGGTCCGGGCCGGTCTGGGCGCCGACGTGCTTCCAGAAGGGGCCCAGCAGGTTGCCGACGCGGGCCTCCATGCCGCTGGCGTCGGAGGTGGTCAGGACGTAGTCGCCCGCGACGCGAGCCACGCCTCTCCAGCGCGGCAGGGGGCGGTTGAGCTGGTTGTAGCGGAGCCCGGCTTCGGCACCCAGGCTGGCGCCGCTGACGGTGCGGTTGCCGTCCGTGAAGACGAAGCCCCCCACCCGGGGCAGGACGTAGGGATCGACCTGCCAGGACTTCGGAGCCGCCAGCGCGGTGAGGCTGGCCAGCAACAGGCTGAGCATCGGCTGTCCTCCGGGAGATCCATTATGCTCCGCCCCATGGCGAAGCAACGCACCGCGGACTCCTCGACCCGGAACGGGACCTACACCCGGCAGGCCCGCATCGGCCAGGGGCCGCACGCCGAGGTCTGGCGGGCCCAGGGTCACCGCGGGCCGGTCGCCCTGAAGGTGGCGACCTCCGAGCAGGGACGCCGGATGCTCCTGCACGAGGGCAAGGTCCTCGATCCGCTGCGCCACGCCTGCGTCGTGCAGCTGGAGGCCCGCGACCCGAAGGGCGGCTGGCTGGCGATGGAGCTCATCGAGGGTCCGCCCGTCGACCGCTGGGCCGTCCAGCGCTCCCCGCGCGAGATCGCCGGCCTGCTGGCCCGGGTGGCCGACGGGCTGGCCTTCTTGCACGCGCACCGGGTGGTGCACGGCGACCTCAAGCCCAGCAACCTGCTGGTCGACGCGCGCGGCGCCCCGCGCATCATCGACCTGGGCCTGGCCACGGTCGAGGGGCAGACGGTAGAGGGCTTCCGCGGGACGCTGGGCTACGCGGCGCCCGAGCTGCTGCGCGGGCAACCTCCGACGCCGGCCACTGACATCTACGCCCTGGGGGCGACGGCCTACCAGCTCGTCACCGGCCACCGCCCCTTCGAGGCCGCCGATCCCGCCGCGCTGGCGGTCCTGCCTCTGCAGACCCTGCCGGCCTCGCCCTCCTCGCGGGTGCCCGACCTCCCCCAGCCGCTCAGCGAGCTGATCCTGCGCATGATGGCCCGCGACCCGGCCTGCCGCCCGGTCGACGCCGGCCTGGTGGCCTCGGCCCTGCGCAGCTGCGGCGAGGGCGCGCCGGGACCGACGCTCTTCGGCATGGAGCGCGAGCGCGAGAGCCTGCGGCGGCTGGTGGTCCGGGGCCTCGAGGGCGAGCCGGCGATGGTGGTGCTGCACGGCCCCCCCGGCAGCGGCCGGAGCAGCCTGATCCGCGAGGCCACCGACAACGCCCGCCGCGAGGGCATGCAGTGGATCCGGCCCGAGCAGGGCGCCGACCCGGGGGTGATCCTGGAGACGATGAGCGAGGAGTCCGCCCGCCGCCCCTGCCTGATCGCGCTGGACACCGAGTGGCCCGAGGCCGAGTCGCTCGCCTCCCGCCTCTTCGCCCGCCGCCTGCCCGGCCTCGTCCTGGTGCGCTCCCCGCGACCGATGGCCTCGCTGCTGGCCCTCGGCGCCCGCCACATCTCCCCCTCCCCCCTCGGCATCGAAGAGATCGAGACGATGCTGGTGCACGCCGGACACGATCCCGCCGGCGCCGCGCCGCTGCTGGAGATGAGCGGCGGGCGCCCCGGGACCCTGCGGGCGCTGCTCGATCGCGAGGCCATGCCCGGTGACATCTCCGATCGCGAGCGGCAGGCGCTGCTCTGCTGCGGTCGAGGCCCCCTGGACGTGAGCGAGCTCGCCCGCCGGATGGAGCTCTCCGAGCACGATCTGCTCGATCTCGTCGAGCCCCTCTTCGATCGAGGGCTGCTGCTGGAGAGCAGCGACGGCAGCACCGTCGAGCGGGCCCGGTGAGCGCGCCCCGGGTCCGGCCGCTCGACCCCTTCGATCGGCGCGCCCTGCAGGGCCTGCTGGAGCGGGAGCCCGAGGCCAACCTCTTCCTGCTGGCGACCCTGCGCGACCTGGGCCTGCGTCCGAGCCTGGACAGCTCCTGGTGGGCGGCCTTCCGGGACGACGCGCTGGTCTCGGCCTGCTGGCTGGCCCGCGGTCGGCCTGATCCGGAGCCCGCGCGGGTCGACGGGCTGGCGGTCCCTTGCGGCGAGGCCGCTCCCTGCGAGGAGATCGGCCGGCGCCTGACCGAGGAGTCCCCGCCTCGAATGGTGATCGGCGCCCGCGGTCCCAGCGACGCCCTCTGGCGAGGCCTGGGCTCCCCCCTCACGAGGGCCTGGTACGACCAGCGCCTGCTGGTCCTGCGCCAGCCGAGCCCGGGGCGGCGGCTGCCGCTGCGACGCGCGCTGCCGACCGAGTGGGCCCTGGTGAGCGAGATGAGCGCCCGGATGATGCAAGAGGATCTGGGCGAGGACCCTCGTCTCCGGAACCTGGAGGGCCACCTGCGGCGGGTGCGTGAGCGCATCGGGCGCGGGGCCATCCTGCTTGGGGAGCAGGACGGCGCGGTCGTCTTCAAGCTGGACCTGGGCAGCCGAGGCCCCGAGGGCGTCCAGGTCGGCGGGACCTGGGTGCCTCCCGCCGCGAGAGGGCGAGGCGTCGCGACCGCGGGCATGAGGGCCGCCGGAGACCTGCTGGTCCCGCGGCATGGCTGGGTCAGCCTGCACCTGAACGAGGCCAACGCCCCGGCGATGGGGGCCTACCTGCGGGCGGGCTTCGAGCAGGGGGCCCCGTTTCGCCTGGCCATTCGTGCCGAAGCGGGCAATCCCGAGTCCCCTGCGGCGTAGAGAGGGCCATGTCGGACACCCCTCTCCCCGTCGCCGAGCTGATGCTGCTGGCCTTCGGCCTCTCGGTGGCGGCCTGGCGCTGGTGGCACCGCGCGGAGCTCCCCGCGCGCCGGCCCCTCGCCGCGACGCTCTTCGAGGAGCCTCCTCCCCCTGCTCCCGACCTGCCCCGACCGGCCGAGCTGCCGCCCGCCGAGCTCCTGATGCGCTGGAGCCCGGGCTTCAGCGAGCCGCTGCTGCACGAGCTGGCCACGGCGCTGTCCCGGGCCGCCCGCCAGGCGCCCGAGGCGGTCCGACCGGCGGTCCTGGAGGGCGCCGCCGAGGCCATCCTCGCGGAACGCCGGGCCAGCGAGCGCCAGCGCCGCGAGCGTCCCGAGGAGACCCTGGCGGGACCGAGCCGGCTGGTCGGCGTCTCGGTCGAAGAGGACTGGACCGTGGCCGAGGTGGAGCGGTGGGGGCTGATCCGCACCAGTCCGCCGCTCCTCCTCCACGAGCGCCTGCGCCTGCGCCGGGAGACGGGCGCCCGGCCCCTGCCCATGGCCGAGGCGATCGCCCGCCTGGGACGCGCCCTGGCCCAGAACGAGCCCCTCGCGGGGCCCGAGGATCTGGGCGGCTGGCAGCTCGCCGCGCTGGTCGAGAGCGAGCACCTGGAGCCGACGCCCCAGGTGCTGCGACGCCTCGCTCCCTCCCTGCCGGCCGAGATGTCCGAGCCGCAGGAGGACCGCCTCGCCCTGCTCCCGCTGTCCGCGCCCGCGCAGCTGACCGGCCGGGTCCGAGACCTCGCCCCCCGCTCGCTGGCGGCGCGCTCGCCCGGCGCCGACCTCGCGCCGCTGGTGGGCCTGGTCTCTGCCCCGATGCGGGAGCTGCACCTCTTCTGGCAGGCGCTGGCCCGACCGGACACCCCTGCCGCCCCGCTGGGCGCCGCCCCGCTGGGCGCCGCCCCGCTGGGCGCCGTGCGCCTCGTCGACGCGCTCGAGGACGCCTGCTTCTGCCTGGCGCGGCTGGAGCTGGACCTCGGCGAGGGCCCGACCGGCCACCGGGAGCGCTGGACGCTCGGCCAGCGCTTGCAGGACCCGCAGGGTCCGTGGATGCTTCTCGACATCTCGGGCGCCCCGGTGCCCGGCCATTCCCATTAAGCAGGCGACGATGCTGCACACCGACTCCCGCTTCGCCCAGGCCGTCGAGGCCGCCGTGACCCGCCTCGAAGCGTGCACCGACGCCGAGATCGTCGTGGTGGCCGCGCCCCGCTCCGCCAGCGGGCTCGACGTGGCCGTGCTCTTCGGGGCGGGCCTCGCCTGGCTGGCCCTGCTGGCCATGCTCTGGAGCCCCTGGGCCTTCCACCCCGCCTGGATCCCCATCGAGCTCGCCCTGGTCGGCGCCTTCGGGGCCTGGGTCGCGCACCGACGCCCTGGGCTGCTGCGCCGGCTGATCTCCTCGCGCCGCCTCCGCGCCCAGGTCGACCACGCCGCCGACGCCGCCTTCCACCAGGAGGTCGTGCACGGCACCCGGGGCCGCACCGGGCTGCTGATCTACTTCTCGGCCCTCGAGCAGCGGGTCGCCCTGCGCCCCGACCTGGGCCTGGACGCCCGGGTGCCGGCCGGGGACTGGAACGCCATCCGCTGGGGAGCCGCCAAGGACCCGCGCTTCTGCAACCGGCTGGAGGACTTCCTCGCCGGCCTGGACGCCGTCGGCGCTGTGCTCGCCCGCCGGGTCCCCCACCTCGAAGACAACCCCAACGAGATCGCGAATGCTCCCCGCATCCGTTCGTGAACGCCTGATCCGGCTCCTGCCGGCCCTGATCGTCCTGCTCCCCCTGCTGCTGGTCGCGGGCGAGGCCTGGGCGCGGGTCGGCGGCGGCCAGGGCTACTCCGGCGGAGGGGGCGGCTCCCGCGGCGGAGGCGGCTACAGCGGCGGCGGAGGGGGCGGCGACGGCGGCGCCATCATCGAGCTGCTGATCTGGCTGTGCATCAAGCACCCGGCCATCGGCATCCCGATCACGCTCTTCGTGATCGGCGTGGTGATCTACACCAAGATGCAGAGCTCCGACGGCGGCTTCGTGAGCCACCAGCCGCAGCGCTCGCAGGCGAAGGTCCGCCCGGCTCGGGCCCCGGTCGGCGGCGCGATGGACCCGGCCGCCGTGGTGGCCGAGGACCCCAACTTCAGCGAGCCCCTCTTCATCGACTTCGTGCAGCTGGTCTACGCCCGCGCCCAGCGCGCCCGGGGCGACGGTCAGCTCGAGCCGCTCCGCCCCCTGATGACCGAGGCGGCCATCGCCTCGCTCTCCAGCCAGCGCGGCAACCTCAGCGAGGTGCGGGACGTCATCTTCGGCAGCACCACCCTGGTCGGCCTGCGCCGCACCGGCGGCCGGCTGCACCTGCTGGTGGAGCTGGAGACGAACCTCAGCGAGGTGCGCGCGGGCTCCGAAGCGCAGCTCCTCCGTAAGGAGCGCTGGACCTTCGGTCGCCAGCTCGGCCAGCTCTCGCCGGGGCCCGAGCGCATGCGCAGCCTGGGCTGCCCCAGCTGCGGCTCGACCCTGGAGCTGACCACCGATGGCCTCTGCCCGAACTGCTCGACCGTGCGCACCGGCGGCGCCAGCCAGTGGGAGGTCGAGACCTTCCAGGTCCTGCACTCGCAGGCGCTGAGCGCGCCCCAGCTCCAGCTCGGCGGAGGGATGGAGGCCGGCACGCGGCTGGCGACCCGCACCGCGCCGGATCTGGGCGTGCAGGCCCGGGCGCTGACCACCCGCCACCCCGCCTTCGAGTGGGCCAGCTTCAACACCACCGTCGAGAGCATCTTCCTGAAGCTGCAAGAGGCCTGGTCCACCCAGCGCTGGGAGCTGGCGCGGCCCTACGAGACCGACGCCCTCTTCCAGACCCACCGCTTCTGGATGGAGCGCTACCGCCGCTTCGGCCTGGTCAACCGGGTCGAGCAGGTCTCGGTGCGGCGCATCGAGCTGGCGCGAATCGGCGTCGACGCCTTCTACGAGAGCGTCACGGTGCGGGTCTTCGCCTCGATGCTGGATTGGACCGAGCAGGGCGCCGGCAAGAAGCTGGTGGCCGGCAGCACCACCGAGAAGCGGGTGATGAGCGAGTACTGGACCTTCATCCGCCGCATCGGCGGGAAAGCGAAGCCCGACGGCAGCGGCTGGGACGCCGAGCACTGCCCGAGCTGCGGCGCGCCCTTGGACCGGGTGAGCCAATCCGGCGTTTGCGGTTATTGCGAGGCGACGATCACGACCGGCGACTTCGACTGGGTGCTGACCCGAATCGAGCAGGACGAGGCGTACAGAGGCTAGATGAGCTCCCAACGACGACCCGGCGCCCACGAGGCGCGCGCTGTTCGAGAACACGGCGACCCCCTGCTCTCCAAGATCCTGGCCGAGGCCCTGGCCCAGACCGGGACCGAAGCCCGCGCCACCCACGGCTGGCACAGCTACCCCGCGGGCCTGCACCCCGACGCCGCCGCGGTCATGCTCGACGCCTTCGACGGCCCCGTGCACGACCCCTTCTGCGGCGGCGGGACGGTCCTGGTCGAGGCCCGCCTCGCCGGCCGGGACTGCAGCGGCACCGACCTCTCGCCGATCGCCACCCTGGTCAGCCACGCGCGCACCGCCGCCGCCGAGCACGCCGTGGCGATGCGGGCGATGTCCCGGCACCTGGCCGAGGCCGCCCGCCGCCGGGTCGACGTCGAGGTGCCCGAGCTCTGCGTGCGCTGGTACGAGCCCCACGTCGCCCAGGAGCTCGGTCGCTTGCGCGACGGCATCAAGGCCGTCGAGCCCGGGCCGGTCCAGGACCTGCTGCGCGCCCTGCTCTCCAGCATCATCGTCAAGTCCAGCTTCCGCGAGAGCGACACCCGCAACACCCGCACCCCGCACCACCGGCCTCCCGGCACCACGGCGATCCTCTTCCACAAGAAGGCCCGCGAGCTGGCCCGCCTGCTCGAAGCGATGCCCCCGGGACCCGCGCCGCGCATCCGCCTCGCCGACGCGCGCAAGGTCGGGCCTCCTCCGGGCACCCGCCTCGTCCTCACCAGCCCGCCCTACCCCGGGGTCTACGACTACCTGCCGATGCAGCAGCTCCGCTACGCCTGGCTGGAGATCGACCCCAGCCCCCTGATGGGCGGCGAGCTGGGCAGCCGGCGGGAGTTCCGCAGCAAGGGCCGCACCGAGGCCCTCCAGCACTGGCGCGAGGACAACGCCCGCTGGATCGCCACCCAGGCCCAGGGCCTCAGCGCCGACGGCTGGATGGCCATCGTGGTCGGCGACGGGCTGGTCGGGGATCGGCTGGTCGACGCGCTGCAGCCGACCGTCGTCGCCATGCAGGAGGCCGGCCTGCAGATCGTCGCCCGCGCCAGCGCCGACCGCCCCGACCACGCCCGCGAGGCCCTGCGCATCGAGCACCTCGTCCTGGCGCACAAGCCCTGAGCCTCAGGCCGACCGCTCCGCAGAGAGCGCGACCGGCGCTTCGCCCTGGGCCCCCAGCCACCACAGCCGCATCGAGAGCGGGTAGGGCAGCGCAGGCAGCCCCTCGGCCCAGGCGATGAGCGGCGCTGCCGCTGTCCCGGCCTCTCCCTCGGACCAGGGCAGGAAGGCGCAGAGGTCGCGGGCCGGGGCCAGGGCGATCACCCCCGCCGTCCCCCGCGAGGAGGCCCCCGCCAGCAGCAGCCGCGAGGCGTCGAGGCCATCGCCCAGGGCCCACCAGGACAAGGTCCCGTCGGTCTCGGGGGCCGGGGTCAGGGCCCGCAGGTTCTCGATCGCCCGCGCCTGGGCGGCGGCCAGGGAGAGCCCCAAGCGGGGCAGATCGAAGGGGCTGAGCAGGCGCTGGCGCAGCGGCGCGTCCAGGGCCAGGGCGAGGTGGAGGCCCGCAGCGAGCGGTCGGCTCCACACCCGCGGGTCGGGCTGGGGCAGCAGCCGCGGGACGAGGCGATCGAGGGCCAGAGGGGTGGAGGACCCGCTCTCGTCGAGCGCGCGGCGCACCTCCTGCGCCCAGGACTCCACCCGCGCCGCGTGCTGCGACGGAGGGGCGAGGCTCAGCACCCGACCCAGCGAGCCCAGTCCAAGCGAGGCCACGGCCTCCCCTCGACGCAGCTCGAGCCCCTCGCTCGAGGCCGACCGCACCTCGACGCCAACCGCCTGAAGGGCGAGGAGGGCGCGCTCGAGCAGCCGCGGCTCAGTCGTCGCAGCTCCCGTCGCTGTCGCCGTCTGCGCAGCCCTCGCCCTCGAGCGCGACGCTCAGCTCGCGCTCCTCGCCCTCCTCCACCATCACGACCACCAGGTCCCCGAAGTAGCTGCCGGCCGCGTAGGGCAGGAACTCGACGGGGAGGGCCGCCTCGTCCCCGGGCTGGAGGACCACGGGGAGGGAGAGCGTGCCGGGCAGGGTGAAGGCCCGCGAGGTGGTCGAATCCAGGTAGGCCTCGACCACGCGCACCGAGCTGCCGCCCTCGACCGTCAGGAGGACGGACTTCTCGGCCGGGTCGGCCAGGGGGGAGCGCGCGCCGAAGGTCAGGGCGGTGGCCGGGGTCAGGCGGAGCTTGCCCTCACCGACCTCGGCGAGCGCTCCGCCTTCGGTCATGGACTCCAGGCCCGGCGATCCACACCCGACGAGGAGCGAGGCCAGGAGAGGCACACGGAGATGGCTGAGCGACACGACGACCATGGGAACGTCTCCTCCGGGGATCTTGTCGAGAACTGCGGGCGGGGTTGGGGCCTCGCCGGCCCCCTCCCCCCC
>ERZ761602.8300-NODE-8300-length-10519-cov-7.051414_pt1 | contig 10519 bp, 12 predicted proteins | sample MGYA00512165_ERZ761602 | MGnify/ENA primary metagenome ERZ761602 (study PRJEB28899, sample SAMN02445085) | bioreactor sludge metagenome | biome: EBPR sludge; isolation source: Thorneside wastewater treatment plant | place: Australia: Brisbane, Thorneside...
GAGATCGCGGCGGCCAGTTCGATGCGGCTGCGTGCGGCCTGGCGCTCCGCCTCGGTGGCTTCGCCCTCGATGCGCAGACGGGTCGGCAGATCGGTTTCGCCGAGGCGGAAGGACTTTTCGAAGAAGCCGCGCGTTTCGCGGGACAACGTAGCGCGGCGCTCGGCCGCGGCCAGCTGCGCGCGTACTGCCTCGACGCGCGCCACGGCGGCCTCCCGTTCCGACTGCAGGCGTGCCCGATCGAGCGCCAGTTGCGCCTGTGCTTCGGTGGCTTCAGCTCGCGCCGTCGCCACCCGGCTGTCGTACCGGGGGCCGCCGCCGAAGGGGATGCGCACGGCGAGCGTCACGGTCTGGCCGTAGCGGTCGCCCGAGGCGCCGCGGTCGCGCGTGGTGGCCAGCGTCAGCTCGGGGTTGGCGCGCGACTGCGTGGCGGCCAGCGCGGCGGTCCGCTCGGCAATGGTGGCGCGGTCCTGCAGTTCCGCCAGTGCCGGATGGGTCTGCAATTCACCCGCTGGCGGCTCTGGCTCTGCCTGGGCTGCCGTGGCGGGCGCGACGGCAGACGAGAGTCCGGCGATGGCCTTGAGCTGCTGGAGCGTCGCCGTGGTGGTCGCCTCGGCAGCTGCCAAGCCCGCCTCCGCGGCCGCGACAGCGCCTTCTGCCTGGTTCTGGTCGGCACGGGCGAGTTCGCCGGCCTTCGCGCGCTTCGACACGTCGCTTGCAATCCGGCGCGCGTTGTCGAGTTGGCCGCGGGCGATCTCGGTCTCGACGATGGCCCGCTGCCAGTTCCACCAGGCGTCGCGCACGGCGGCCGCCAGGCGCAGCCGGGCGGCGACCGCGCGGGAGCCGGTTGCTGCCAACTCCGCGTCGGCCAGCGCCCCGGCGCCGCGCCGCTCGCCCGGCAGCCACAACGGCACCGCAATGCCCACTTCCAGTTCTCGCGTCCCGTCGTTGCGGGTCAGGCGGTCGGTCTTGTGGCTGGCCTCGAGGGCCGGCGGCTCGGGTGTCCAGGCCTCGGCCGCACGCCGCTGGGCCTGTGCAGCATCACGGCGCGCCTGCAGCGCCTGCGCTTCAGGCTGTCGCGACCACGCTGCCTCGAAGATCTCTCGCAGGCCGGGTGCAGCGGCAGAGGCAGAAGTCTGTGCAAACGCGTTGGCTGCAGCGCCAGCCACGATGGCGGCAAGCAGGGCCTGCCGCACACGGTTCGTTGTTCGTGTTCTCGGATGCATCCGATGCTCCAGTGTTGAGGTCGTGACACGGGAGATCGGCGAGTGGCGACCAGAAGGTCGCACCGGGCCTGGCCGGCCGCCCGGGCCATGCCCAGGCGGCGCGCTCAGGCGCGGACGGGTGTCAGAAGGAGAACAGACCCGCCTCGCCGATCAGGCGAGGGGCGCCCACTGAGGGCGTTCGGGTTGCGCCGCGGCATGGGCGGCGCAGGGCAGCTGGATCGCCGGAGCCGGCGCGGCAGATAACCGGGTCAGCGCCGGGTGATCGACAGCCAGCAGCATGCCCGTGCACTGTCCGTGGCAATGGCCGCAGTCGGTGTCGGCACCGGAGTCCGCATCCGTGTCCAGATCGGGCATGTCGGCCGGGCCTGTCGGCGACGCGCCATGAGCGTGGTCCGCGTGATCGTGGTGCCCGACATGGTCCACCGCAGCACCCGTCTCATGGGCGCAGTAGGCCGCAACTGCCGCCCAGGACATCTGGGTCGGAAGCAGGACGAGCAGCAGGATGGCGAGCCAACGACGCATGCTGCAGAGTGTAGCGGCTACAGGGTTGGGCGTGCCGGTGCAAGGCCATGACCGGACGTGACGGACATCACCACTGGCCGGCGCGGATGTGCGCGACATTGGCGTTCATCTGCTTGCGCACGAGGTGGACGAACAGCCATCGCCTCGGGCCGCTGAGATTGACGCCGTGGCGGGCATAGAAGGCATCGGGGTCGTCGAAGATGCCGAAGTCGCCGACGATGCCGTCCTTCTGGATGAAGGTGTCCTGACCGCGCCAGTCCACCGAGGGAGCCGACAGATCCGGCGTCGCCGCGCCAAAGCCGCAGAAGCGCCTTGCCTCGGGAAAGCGGCGCTGCAGGCTGTGCAGGTAGTCCGCGTCGAGGATGAATCCCTCGAGGCACACCCATCGGCCATCGAACCACAGCTCCACCCAGCTGTGGATGATCTCTCGAGGCGCCAGATGGTAGGCCAGGCCGGTGATGGCCCCCTTCTGCAGTGCCTTGTCGATCGTGAAGCCGTGGAACTGGCAGGGAACGCCTGCGGCGCGCAGCAGCGCCATCAGCAGCGTGCCCTTGGTGTTGCACTGACCGAAGCCCTCCGCCAGCACGCGCGAGGCCGACAGGTCATCCGCCTCGTTGTAGCCGAAGGCGATCTCGTCGCGAACGAAGTCGTAGATCGCGCCGATGCGTTGGCGAAGCGCCAGCGCGGACCACCTCCGATCAGAGATCAGGCGTTCGATCTCCGGATGCCGGAAGTCGAGCAGCGGGGTGCAGCGAAGCAGGTGCGAAGGGGCGTCCGTCATGGCTCGTCGATGGTGAAGTCGGGCAATCCGAGCCAGATTGCAGACCCTGGAGCCACTGCAGGGTCAAGCCGCCACCGGTGGCCCTGGGGCCACCGGTGGTTTCGGCCGGCTGCTTCTCAGCGTCGGTTGGCGGGGTCGCGTCCGACGTAGGCGACCGCTGCCTTGGCGCTGAAGCCCGGCGGCGCGATCTTGGCGAGGTCGACCGCACGGCGATCCAGGCCATTGAAGGTCCACGCGAACTGCTGGCCCGCCTCGCCGCGGAAGGCGATGGTTTCGCCGTAGACGACGTTCACGCGCGCGGCCTGCGAGAGGTCGACAGCGCGGGTGGCACTCGTTGCCGAGGCTGGTTGGCCGTAGATCGACTGGCCGTTCGGGAAGGTCTCGCTGGCCGCCATGCTGGCGACCGGCGCGCTCACCGCAACGACGAGAGCAGCGAGGCGAAGAAGGGATGACGATTGCGATTGCATGGGGTCCTCGTGACGTGGTGGTCGGCTGCCTGGCAGCCGCATGCCTGATTGGCATGACGAGGACTCTAGAAATCGCCCGGGAACAGTTCTTGAACCGCCAGATGACAGTTCGGTCATCTGCGCCCGGTCCCGCGCGGCTCAGTGTGTGCCGTGCACGTGACGGCGCTTCGGCGACCCGGCGGCCGTCGCAGCCGCGCCATCCAGTCCGTTGAGGATGCCGCAATCGGACAGCGCATTCGGCGTGGCGCACCGGGCGCGCAGCGCCTTGAGGTCCCGCTCCAGCGCCTTGAGTTCGCGGATGCGATGCGCGACATGGCCGATGTGCGCGTCCAGCAGGTCATTGACCTCGCCGCAGTCGCTGGCGGGAGATTCGCGCAGCGCGATCAGGGCCCGGATCTCGTCCAAGGCCATGTCCAGGTTGCGGCACTGGCGGATGAAGGCCAGCCGCTCGACATGCGCCGGCAGGTACATGCGGTAGTTGTTGTCCGCGCGCGCCGGCGGCGGCAGCAGGCCTTCCCGCTCGTAGAAGCGGATCGTCTCCACCGGAGTCCCGGTGGTCTCTGACAAGGCGCCGATCTTCATGGCATGACCCTTTCTTCATCCTGCTCTGATTGACGGCCTTGACTCTACACCGGCTACAGGGTTTGCAATGGCGGCAAGGTTATCGAGGATCCCCGCCATGAACCACTCCCATGCAGACCACGGCCATGCGCGCCGACAAGACGGCGCCACCGACCGCGAACACGGTCACCTTCACGAACACGAACACGAACACCCACACGATCAACCGCTCGACCGGACCGGCGCGAGCCCGTGCGGAAGCGACGCCTGCCAGCCCGGCAGGCTCACCGGTGCGCCGACGCATGCGGCACAACCGATGGCCGGCGGTCGCAGCTTCCGCGTCGCGACGATGGACTGCGCCGCCGAAGAAGCCGAGATCAGGCGCGCGCTCGAGCCCGTGGCCGGTGTGCGCGGCGTGCGCTTCCAGCTGGGACAGCGGCTGCTGACCCTCGATGCTGACGAGGCTGCCGTCGCGCCTGCGCTGGAGGCGGTCCGCAAGGCCGGCTTCGACCCGAAGCCCGTGCCGACCCCCGGCTCCGAGGCGGCGCACACGGCCGGCGATGGCCATGAGCACGAGGTCGTGCGCGGGCAGCTGCCCAAGCTCGCCGGCGCACTTCTGCTGGCCATCGGCGCCGAGCTGATCGGCTACTTCGCGCCGGAAACGATGGTCTGGCGTGGTGCGGGCCTGGCCGTGGCCGCGGTCGCGATCTGGCTCGCCGGCTTCGATGTCTACAAGAAGGGACTGACGGCGCTGCGCCATGGCCGCCTGAACATCAACGCGCTGATGACGGTGGCCGTGACGGGCGCCTTCGCGATCGGCCAATGGCCCGAGGCCGCGATGGTGATGGCGCTGTATGCGATTGCCGAGGCGATCGAGGCACGGGCCGTCGACCGTGCGCGCAACGCGATCAAGGGACTGCTCGCGATGGCGCCCGAGGAGGCGTCCGTTCGGCAGGACGACGGCAGCTGGGCCACGCAGCCGGTGGCCGAGGTCGCGGTGGGGGCGATGCTGCGCGTGAAGCCGGGTGAACGCGTGCCGATGGACGGCGTCATGCGTTCTGGGCAGACCAGCATCAACCAGGCGCCCGTGACCGGTGAGAGCATCCCGGTCGACAAGGCCGCCGGCGATCCGGTCTTCGCCGGCACCATCAACGAGTCGGGTACCTTCGAGTTCGAGGTGACCGCGGCGGCGTCCGATTCGACGCTTGCGCGCATCATCCATGCCGTTGAAGAGGCGCAGGCGACAAGGGCGCCGACGCAGGGCTTCGTCGACCGATTCGCCGCTGTCTACACGCCGGCGGTCTTCGTGATCGCGCTGGCAGTGGCGCTGCTCGGGCCCTGGCTGCTCGGCTGGACCTGGATGCAGGCGGTCTACAAGGCCCTGGTGCTGCTGGTCATCGCCTGCCCCTGTGCGCTGGTGATCTCGACGCCGGTGACCATCGTCAGCGGCCTTGCGGCTGCCGCGCGCCGCGGCATCCTCATCAAGGGCGGGATCTATCTGGAAGAGGCGCGCAAGCTCAAGGCCATCGCGCTGGACAAGACCGGCACGATCACCGAGGGCAAGCCCCGGCTGGTGGACTGGGCCGTCGTCGATCCGGCGATCGAGCCGAGCGCGGCGGAGCACATCGCCGTCGTGCTGGCCGGCCACTCCGACCACCCCGTCTCCAAGGCCATCGCCGCGGGGCTGAAGCTGAACAGCGTCGAGGCGCGGAACTTCACGGCGCTGGCGGGTCGCGGCGTCCAGGCCGATGTCGACGGCGTGACCTACGTGCTCGGCAACCACCGACTGATCGAGGAACGCGGCCAGTGCTCGCCGTCGCTGGAAGAGCGCCTCAAGCAACACGAGGATGCCGGCCGCACCGTGACGCTGCTTGCCACGCCGGAACGGGTGATCGCACTCTTCGCCGTCGCTGACACGATCAAGCCGTCTTCACGCGAGGCCGTCGCGTCGCTGCGAGCACTGGGCATCACGCCGGTGATGCTGACGGGCGACAACCAGGCGACCGCCAGCGCGGTCGCGCACGAAGCCGGCATCGACCAGGCACGAGGCAATCTGCTGCCCGAGAACAAGCTCGAGGCGATCAAGGCGCTGCAGCGGGAGATCGGGCCCACGGCCATGACCGGCGACGGCATCAACGACGCGCCGGCCCTGGCGCAGGCCGACATCGGCGTGGCGATGGGGGCCGCGGGTACCGATACCGCGATGGAAGCGGCCGATGTGGTCGTGATGAACGACGACCTGCGCCGCATCGCCGAAACGGTGCTGCTCTCGCGCGCCACGCACGCGGTGCTGTGGCAGAACATCTCGCTGGCGCTCGGCATCAAGGCCGTGTTCCTCGTCCTGGCCGTCTTCGGCAACGCGACGATGTGGATGGCGGTGTTCGCCGACATGGGTGCGAGCCTGCTGGTCGTGCTCAACGGCCTGCGGCTGCTGAGGCAAGGGGAGGGCAGGTGATGAAGAAGACAGGTTCACGGCGGATCGAAGCCTTCGAGGCTGCGATGTCCGAGGCCGCCCGGCACAGGGCCTCCGGCGACGTCAGGAGCGCGTTCGCGGCGCTAAAGCGTGCGCATGTGCTGGGGCAACTCGACTTCGTCCCGCACCTGCGGGTGCACTGGCAGATGCTTCGGGCCGGCTGGGCGACGGGTGACCGGCGCGAGGTGACGGGGCAACTCATGCGCATCGCGCTTGTGCCGGTGGGCCATCTGTTCGCGCGCCTGCCGGTGGGCAACACCGGCGGTGCGAACGTCAGCGCGTTCAAGCCGATGGCCATCCCGCCCGAACTTGAGCGGCTCATCGAGGATCGCGACCGATGACGTCTGCCAACGCCGGACTCACGGAACCCCATGCCGCAGTGGTTGCATCGCGCGGCCGCTGGTGTCTGCTCATGGGCGCCGCCGCCTTGCTTCTCGTGCTGGACCAGAGTGTCAAGTGGGCGGTTGCCACGAATCTGCCGCTGGGCGACAGCATCACCGTCACCGCCTGGTTCAATCTTGTCCACGTGCTCAACCCTGGCGCTTCGTTTTCCTTCCTGGCCGGCGCCGGCGGCTGGCAGCGCCACGCGCTCACAGCGGTCGGGATCGCCGTCAGTGTGGCGCTCGCCGCAATGCTGCGCCGCAGTGTTCGCAGCCGCCTGGAGACGGCCGCCTACGTCGGCCTGATCGGCGGCGCCCTCGGCAACGTTGCCGACCGGCTGCGTATCGGCGCGGTGGTCGACTACCTCGACCTTCACTGGCGCGGCATGCACTGGCCGGCCTTCAATCTGGCAGACATCTTCATCGTCGGCAGCGCAGCGCTGCTCGTGCTCGCCTCGTTCGGGGTGGGAGCCGCCGCGCTTGGGGCCGAGCGAGAGAGCGCGACGTGACGCCCACGCGCCAAGTAGAGAGTCCCAGACGAGAATACCGATGATGAGATTCGCTGTTCCCCATCGCCGCCAGCTACGCCGCTGCGCGGCGCTGCTGGCGGTTGTCGCAGTGTCGGCCGTGCATGCTCAGGTGACGGTCGACCGCGCCTGGGCGCGCGCCACCGTGCCGAACCAGTCCGCCACCGGCGCCTTCATGCGGCTGACCGCCCAGAAGGATGTCGTGCTGACCGGAGCGACTTCCCCGGTCGCGGGCATCGTCGAAGTGCACGAGATGTCGATGGACAAGGGCATCATGCGGATGCGCGCCGCCGATCGTGTGCCCTTGAAGGCTGGCCAGACGATCGAACTGAAGTCGGGCGGTCTGCACATCATGATGATGGACCTGAAGAAGCAGATCAAGGCGGGAGAGAGCGTGCCCTTGACGCTCTCGTTCACGGCGCCCGACGGCAGCGTGTCGACCGTCGAGGCGAACGCGACGGCGGGCTTCGCTCCACCGGCACGATGAGCGGACATCATCCGATAGTGCCGCACGGCGATGGCAGGCATGCCACGTTCTGGTTGCCTCTGTTCCTGGCCTGGCTGCTGGCGCTGCTGGCCACGGCCGGTGCGTTGTTTCTGGGCGAGGTGATGGGCAAGACGCCCTGCGTGCTGTGCTGGTACCAGCGCATCGCGATGTTCCCGCTGGTGCTGGTGCTGGGCATGGGGCTGTTCGCGTCGGACGCGCGCAGCGTTCGCTATGCAATGCCGCTTGTCGGCGTGGGATGGGTCATCGCCGCATACCACCTGCTGGTCTTCTGGGGCGTGGTGACGGAAGGGCTGGTGCCGTGCGGCAAGGGATCGTCCTGTGCCGATGCCGACGTGCAGGTCGCCGGCGTGGTGCCGATTCCGCTGCTGTCGCTGGCGGCGTTCACGGGAATCCTGGTGGCGTTGTGGGTGGCTCGAAGAAGGGCTGGAAGGGCAGGAATATGAACAGGAAGTCGATCGTTCTGGGCACCGTCGTCGCGGTCGTCGTGGCTTTCGCGGCCGGCGTCGCGGTTTTCACGAACCGCTCCAACCAGGAGGTGAAGCAGGCGGTCCAGACGAACAGCGATGCGCTCGTGAGGCCGCATTCACCGGTCTTCGGCAATCCCGCGGCGAAGGTGACGATCGTGGAGTTCTTTGACCCGTCCTGCGAAACCTGCCGGGCCTTCTATCCCATCGTCAAGCGCATGGTCAACGCGAGCTTCGGTCAGGTCAGGCTGGTGGTGCGCTATGCGCCGCTGCACCAGGGGTCTGACACGGCCATCAAGATCCTCGAGGCGGCACGGCAGCAGGGCAAGTACTGGGAGGCGCTCGAACGGGCCCTGGCTGCCCAGCCCCAATGGGCCGCGCATGACCGCCCCCAACCCGACATGATTTGGAATCTCATCGATGACATCGGCCTGGACATCACGAAGGCCAAGGCGGATGCCAACGGGCCGGCGGTCGAGCAGGTGCTGCGGCAGGACGTCGCCGACATGCAAGCCTTGAAGGTCGACCGTACACCCGGGTTCTTCGTCAACGGCACGCCGCTGCGCGAGTTCGGTGAGGCGCAGCTGAAGGCGCTCGTCGAACAGGAGCTCAAGAAGGTCGGCGCGTCCTGAGCAGAGTGCGGTTCACCGCCCAATCCGCAAGCGGTTGTTCACGCGTTCGACCACAGCCAACAGCAGTCTTGGCTTGCGCCCGGTGCAGTGCGGCCCTCTGCCGCCGTCACGGCCGAGAGACCTTTCGGGTACATCACGGCGCCCTCTACGAGAAAATAGGTTCTGATGTTGAACGTGGCAGGTGCTTCGGACTCGAACGACCAGCCGAGCACTGTCCCGGGCTGCAGCTTGGTGCACGGTTCGACGAACTTGCGCGGTGGCGCGCTCAACTGGCAGACCAGCGCGCGGTCGATCGGCAGCGCCAACTCGACTAGTTGCCTCTGCGCATGGCTGGCCTGAGCCAGGCAAGCAATGACGGCGCCGGGAAGCAAGCGGCCTGAGCACGGCATCGCGGACTCCCGGGCTGCGGTCTGCCGGGACGGCAGGGCACCGACGCTTCGATGCCGGACCGGCCGTTGCGTTCAACGACCAGACGAGGAGGGCGTCGCCTCATCTGGGGCGGTGGGGCTCGGCAGGCCGGACGCGGCGGCGTCCTTTAAGCTCATGCCGATCGACGAGATCCCGCCCGAGGACGTCGCCAGCGGTCGCCCGCCGTGCATGCGCGCGATGGCGGCCACGATGGACAAGCCGAGCCCATGGTTGCGATCGGCATCGGTACGCGAGGTATCGCCGCGGTAGAAGCGGTCGAACAAGCGCGGAAGGTCGTGGGGCTCGATGGTGACGCCACGGTTCACCACCATCAACTGCACTTCACCGGTCGGAGCACTTGTGATATCCACGCGCACGGAAGAACCGCGCTGCGCGTAGCGGGTGGCGTTGCCGATCAGGTTGGATAGGGCGCGCTGCAACAACGGGGCGTCGAAGCTGCCCTGGGCATCGCCAACGATCTCCAGTGCCAGTCCGGCGTCCACGAGGGCCGCCTCGTGGTAGTTGCACACCTGTTGTGCCAGCGCGGCCAGGCTTTGGGTCGCAACCCGGCGCGCCGAGGCGCCGCGATCCGCCTGCGACAGGAACAGCATGTCATGGACGATGCCGGCGACGCGCTGCAACTCTTCCAGGTTCGACCCGAGCACCTCGCGCAGTTCGTCGGCGCTGCGCGCTTTGCGCAAGGCCAGTTCGGTGCTGCCGATCAGCGTCGCCAGCGGCGTGCACAGCTCGTGGGCCACATCGGCGTTGAAGCCCTCCAATTGCTCGTAGGCCAGTTCGAGCCGGCCGAGCAACTCGTTGAACTGTGCGATCAGCGGCTCGAGTTCTTCGGGTTGGGCGGAGCCGTCCAGCCGGCGATGCAGCGTGTCGGCCGCGAGTTGCCGAGTCTGGTGGACCAGATCGCGCAGCGGTCGCAAACCCAGGCGCACGAGCAGGAAGCCGCCGGCCGACACGAGCAGCGTGCCGGCCAGCGCGGCTGCCGCGAGCGTGAACCCGATGCGGCGCAGCAGTGCCGCGTCCTCACGGATGTCCAGTGCCAGCACGGCATCGAGCGATCCTTGCTCCGGCGCTGGCGCAGGCAGCGTGAAATGCGCGACGCGCACGTTGCTCTTAGGTGGCGGCGACGCGCGCCGATAGAACTCCGATCCATCGCTGACCCGAGTCAGCGCAAGTGCCATGTCGGGATGGCCGATGAAGAAGTCGTCGAGCTTGTGTTTGAGCGTGGCAACGTCACCATCGCGCGCTGACTCCGCGAGCAGATGTCGAAGCTGCACCTGCTTCTGCACGAGTTCTTCCGACTGACGAGCCTGGAACCCGAGGTGCGTGGCACCGTAGACCGCCGCGCAGACCACGAGCAAGCCGGCCAGACTCTGCAGGGCCAGCCAGTACGACAGCCGGCGGCCGAGGGACCCGATGCGGCTGCGGCTCATTCGTCGCGCGACTCCAGCACGTAGCCCATGCCGCGGACGGTGTGCAGCAATGGTCTTTCGAACGGTGCATCGAGCTTGTTGCGCAGGCGGCGGATGGCGACGTCGATGACGTTCGTCGCGCTGTC
>ERZ761602.8301-NODE-8301-length-10519-cov-5.423643_pt1 | contig 10519 bp, 18 predicted proteins | sample MGYA00512165_ERZ761602 | MGnify/ENA primary metagenome ERZ761602 (study PRJEB28899, sample SAMN02445085) | bioreactor sludge metagenome | biome: EBPR sludge; isolation source: Thorneside wastewater treatment plant | place: Australia: Brisbane, Thorneside...
TCGCCCGCCGTTTCCGTGGCGTTTCTCTCGCCGACCCCCTCGCGCTCCATCGTGGCGGTCGGGCGCGGTGTTTTGCCTGATAGCGTTTTAGATCAACGTGTTATCTAAATGGCGGGCCGCTGCGGTCCATGATTATCCGCCGGTATTCTTCTACGGAACAGTTTTTCAAAGCGATTTGGACAACATTTAATAAATAAATATTTGTTTAAATGATTTATTTAATAATTTAAATATGATATTAAAATTTAGATATCAGCATTTGACGGGCCGTGACGGACTCGGGACGAACCGTGACGGGCCGATGACGGGCCGTGACGGACGCGGGACGGGCCGTGACGGGCCGATGACGGGCCGATGACGGGCCGGTGACGGGCGCGGGACGGGCCGGTGACGGGCGCGGGACGGGCCGGTGACGGACGCGGGACGGGCCGGTGACGGGCGCGGGACGGGCCTAAAATGGCTGATAATCCGACCGTTAGGAGCGTGCGATGCCAGAAGATAAACGGCTAGAAGCCGACTCGACACAGAGAGCCAGCGAATGGTTGGCCGAGTTGCCGGACGTGCCCGCACCCGCGACCAAACGCGAAATCGTCGCGCTGTTGGCGAGCGATATCCAGAGCGCCAGAAGCAAGGGCTACACCATCAAAGCCATCGCCGGGTATCTCCAGAATCGCGGGCTCGACATCAACTACAACACGCTCCGCGACGCGCTACCGCGCCAAAAAAAATCGCGGTCGGGGAAGAAAAAACCGCGTGCGGCCACGTCGTCGGATGGCGCGCGGACGAACCGTGACGGGCCGATGACGAACCGTGACGGGCCGATGGCGAACCGTGACGTGGCGCGGATGCGCGCCGTCTTGGTGTCGGGTGAGCCGGGGCGCGACGCGATTCCTCCCGGCGCGTTCGCGCGGCGCCCCGACCTGAAAGAGTTGTGAACCTGACCGAATCGACTGGAGAACCTTCATGGGCAAACCCATCTATTTCGTCGGCGGCGGCAAGGGCGGCGTCGGCAAGTCGCTGGTGGCCATCGCCCTGGCCGATTACCTGGTCCACCGGGCCGGCGAAACGGTGCTGGTGCTGGAAACCGACACCTCGAACCCGGACGTGGCGCCCTGCTTCGAGGGGGAGCCCGGCGTGCGGGTCGAGTATGCCGACCTCGACCTGGACACGGGCTGGATGCGGCTCGCCGACCTGTGCGAGCGCCACCCCGACGACGCCGTGGTGGTCAACACCGCCGCGCGCAACCACGCGGGCGTCGCCGAGCACGGCTACATCCTGGACGCGGCGCTGGCCGAGCTGGGCCGGGAGCTGGTGGTGCTGTGGGTGATCAACGCGGAGCGCGACGGGCTGCAACTGCTGGATGCGTTCATGGGGGCGATGCCGGGCCGCGCGGTGCACGTCCTGCGCAACCTCAAGCACGGCGCGGAAGCGAGCTTCGACCTGTACAACGGCTCCCGGCTGCGGAAAGCGGTCGAGGCGGCCGGCGGGACGAGCGCGAGCGTGCCCAAGCTGGCGGCCGACGTGGCGAAGGGCCTGTTTTCCGAGCGGCTGTCGGTCGCCGCCGCGCTGCGGGCCATGCCCATCGGCAACCGCGCCGCCCTGGCCGGCTGGCGGCAGCGCTGCGCCGTCGCGTTCGATGGGGTGGTCCGCCGTGGCGAAGTCGCTGAACCTGTTTGATCCGCCCGGATCGGCGCCCGCCGGCGAGCGGGCCGCGATCCCCGGCGCGGCGGGAGCCCGCCCGGCCGCCCGGCCGCCCGTCGCCGCCGGACCCGAGGCGCCGCCGCTGGACCGCTTCGCCGCCCTGTTGGGCCGCGCGCCGACCGACGCGGAAAAGCTGGAGCTGGTCCGGGTCAAGGAGGCGCTGGACCTGGACAACAACGACGCGCTGTGGCTGCTGATCATGGGCCTGGACCACCTGCGCGGGCGGTTCGAGCGGTCCGTCGAGGGCCAGCGGCGGCAGTTCGAACAATCCGCCGAAAGCCAGCGGCGGGCGTTCGAGCAATCCGTGGGCGAGCGGCTGGACGAGACCCGCCAGGCGGCGGACGCCGCGATCGAGTCGGCGCGGGCGCGGTTTCTGGAGCAGTTTCCGGCCGCGCTCAAGCAGGCCGCCCGCCGGGTGTCGGTCAGGGCGCTGGGCCTGGGCGGGCCGGTGGTGCTGAGCGGGCCGGTGGCGGGCGCGGCGCTGGCGCTGGCCGGCCTGCTCGCGGCCGGCGCGGTCGGGCTGGCCTACGGGCTGGGCGAGCGGTCGGGCTACGAGCGGGGGATGCTGGTCGCGCGGGCCGACGCCGCGCCCGCGCCGAAGCCGGCCGCGCCGGCGGGCCGGGGGCGGTGAGGGGTGGTCCGGTTGCGGCTCAATCCAAGGTGATCGACAGCCGCTTGCCCAAAGCCGCCGCCGCTCGCTCCAGTTGTTTGAGCGTGGGGTTGGCGGTGGCCTGTTCCAGGCGTTGCGCCGAGGGCCAAGAGGTTTGCAGGGCGCGGGCCATCTCGGCCAGAGTCCGGCCCTGCTCCTCGCGGGTTGCGCGCAGCAGCAGCGCCGCTTGGACGCGGGCTTGGGGGCGCGCGACCGGACGGCCTTCGTCGGGCGAAGGCGACGGGACCGGCTGACCGTCGGCCAAGCGTTGCTCGATGACCAGGGATAGAACCTCGGCGGCATTGAAGGCCGCCTCTTCCGCCGTGGCGCCCTCGGTGAAGGCCTCCTCGAAATCGGCGAACTGGACCAGGTAGCCGCCGCCTGCTTGCGGTTCGAGGGTGTAGGGATAGGCGGTGTTCATACGAGCTTGACTCCGGTTTGTTTCTCGATCTTCTTGAGCAAGCCGATTTGCAAATCCTGCGTCCCGTGGACGGGAACGGGGACCGTGAGGTTGCCTTTTTTCAGCATGTGATGGCTACCGTTGATTCGGGCGAGGGTCCAACCGGCCGCTCGCAGAGTTTTGATGACTTGTTTGCCGTTCATGAATGCGATTATATATCCTATGATATATATTTCATAAAATATATCTCTTGAGACGCTCTGGCCGCACCGCGTCCTTTGGGATGGAGGCGTGCCGGCACGGGCCGCCGCGCCGAGGACGGCGAGGGCCGGGATAGCCGGGGACTCGCTTTCTCCCGCCGGCGCGGTTGAACGGACGAGGCGCAGCCCGTCCGTGTGGGGGTTCGGGGGCGGGACTTCCCCGATGATCGCGCCGGTGAGCGTGGCGCGTCGCGGGTCCGGTGCCGAGCGATGGCGAGGGAGCGGACCCGCAGCGCCCGCGAACTCCTCGATTACGGCGCCGCCCGAAGGGCGGTGAGCCGGCGGGTCAGCTCGGCGCGGGCCGGGCGGCGACGCTCGCCAGCACCGCCCGCGCCCGGCGGCCCATGCTGCGGCGCGTGGCCATGGCGGCGATCTCGGCCATGGACGCCCGACGCCAGGACATGCCCGGAACGGAATCGAGCCGCACCGCGCCGTTCTCGTCGATGCAGGTCCGCGAGTTTGGCAACCGGTAGACGCTGTGGGATACCTCGCCGTCGCCGTCCACGCGGACGAACGCCTCGCCGCCGCCGTGGCATATCCGATCAACCGCGAGAGTGAAAGCGTGGCAGTGCATTTGCGCCTCCTCCGCTCGGCGGGCGAAGCGTCCGGCGCTTCGCCCGCTCCCGCTCAAGCGGCCAGCCGCGCGGGTTCCTCGGTGGCGGCGTGGGGTTCCGCCAGCGCCAGCAAGAAATCGGCGGCCTTTTGGGCGTGGCTGGCGGCGGCGAAAATGGCGCGCTTGTCGTCTTCCAGCACGCGAAGCCAGTCGGCGACATAGGCGGCGTGGTCGTCGCGGACGTCCGGGGTCAAACCGAGTTCGGCGCACAAAAAGGCGCTGCCGATCTCGGCGACCAGCTCCTCCATCGCGTAGCCCGCATCGCCCCATTGCTTGCGCCCCAAATCGCGGTCGAGGCGCGATGGGTGTCGCTTCCAGTGGACACCTTCATGGGCCAGCACCGCGTAAAAGCTGGCCGAGTCGCGGAAGCTCGCGAACGGCGGCATCTGGATGAAATCGCGGTCGATGGCGTAAAAAGCCCGGTCGCCGCCGTGGCGGATGTCGGCCTCGGTGGCGGCGAAAAAGGCGTCAAGCCGGGCGTGGCGCTGCGCGGCGTCCAGTGTCGGCGGGGTGCTCGTGGCGTAATAGTGCGCGGGCAAGTCGTCTATCTGTTCGACGTTGAACACGCTGTAAGGCTTCATAAAAGGGATTTCGACCTCTATATCCTCGCCGCTCGCTCTGTCTATCTCGGTCTTCTTGAAGGTTTTGGCATACACAACAAGGCTGCTACGTTCGTTCTTTCTGACGTATCCGCCTAGCTCTTTCGCTTGGTCGTAGGTCATCCATATCGGCGCGGTATAGCCCTTGTCCATCGCGGCCAGCCACAACATCAGGACGTTGACGCCCTGATAGGGTTTGCCGTTGTGGCGCAAGGGCCGGGAAACCGGTCCGGCCGCGTGCGCGGCGTTCCACGGCCGCATCCAAGGGCGCGCGCCGGCGTCCAGCGCGGCCACGATGGCGGCGGTCACCCGCTCGTACACGTCGGGCTGGACGGCGGCGGTCTCGGCGGTCTTGGCGGTCATCTCGGTTCACCTCGCTGGTGTCGGTCTCGATCCCGCGCGAAGGACGCGCGGCATGGCGCGGCAGGAGCCGCGCTCCAGGGAAGGGGGAAGGGATGCCCTCCAAGGAGCGCCCCCCTGGGCCGAAGCCGCTGGGGGGCGACGCGCCACCGCCCGACGCGCCGCCGCGCGCAAGGGCGCGACCGGAGGCCGCAGCCCGAAGCGAAGCTGAGGGACCGGGCGAGGATCGCGGCGAAGCGCACCCTTGCGCGCGAAAGGCGGCGCAAAGGGCGGAGTCGCGGATAGCCCCCCGGCTCGGGCCGGGGCGTAAGCGAGCGAACGCGAGCGCGACCGGCAGGGACGCCAAGCCAAGGACGGCGCGAAGCGCGGGGGCGCGGGGGCGGGAGCGCCCCCGGAGTCTTCAGCGGGCGGCGTGCGCGCAGGACGCGCGCTCGCTTTACATGGATGTATGACGGCGGTTCGGGCCGCGAACCGGTGGCGGCGCGAGGACCGGACCGCGACGGGCCGCCCGAGCCGGTTTCGCCCGGTGGCGGGAGACGGCCCACCGATCCGATCGACCCGAATTGTCCGGGCGTGGAAATCCGCGAACAACAGGTTTGGCTCGCCGGATGAAAAACGGCTTCGCGCCTGGGCGGCGGAAAAGCCCCGCCAATCGCCCTGCCCGAGCAAGTCCAGCATCAGGGAGATAATTTCCAAGCCGAAAAATACAGCGCCCATCGGGCCGGCACGGGACCGGCCACCGGAAAGCCGCCCCGCCCGCCGACCCGGATCGAGTCAGGACGCCGAGACGCCATGACGCCATCGCGTCACGGGATCACGGCCGGCCGGCCGGCGGCGGGTAGCGCCCGAAGCGGGCGAGCGACGGCAGCAACCGGCGGCACACCCAGCGCTGCTCGTCGCGGGCCAGCGCGTCGAACCGGCCCTCCCCGACATATTTTCGGATGCGGGCCAAGGCCAGCTCGTCGGGCTCGTGGCCGGAATAGGGCGGCATGGGCGCGTCGCGGATCGCGGCCCCGCCCGGACCGCCGATCCACCGGGCCAGCTCGTCCACCGGATCAAGCGCCATCGTAGGGAAAGGCCAGCCCGTCCAGGGCGGCAGGTCGCGCAAAGGGGATGTCATCGTCCTCGAACCCCCCGCCGTCACCGGCGACGGCCGGCTCGCGCGGCTTCGTCAAACCCGACCGGGCCGGCGCGGGATAGGTCGCCGGGCCGTCGTCCGCGCCCGTTCCCGCGCCCGTTCCCGCGCCCTCGGGCCGCTTGCCGAGCATCTTCAGCTCGTCGGCCACGATCTCGGTCGAATAGCGGTCGGTGCCGGATTGATCGGTCCACTTGCGGGTCCGCAATCGGCCCTCGACGTACACCTGCGAGCCTTTTTTGAGATACTTGCCGGCGATATCGGCCAGCGCCCGGAACAGGGACACGCGGTGCCACTCGGTCTGCTCTCTTCGCTCGCCGGTGCTCTTGTCCTTCCAGGTCTCTGTCGTCGCCACGCGGAGGGACGCCACCGGCGTGCCGTCTTGCAGGTAGCGCATATCCGGGTCCGCGCCCAGGTTGCCGATCAGGATGACTTTGTTCAGGGATGCCATGTCGGATGCTCCTATCGGAAAAATTCAGCTTGAAGAAGCCGGACGCCAGGCCTCCGGTATCGGGTCCAGGCCGGTGATCAGGTTGGTCGTCGGATCGATGGTGTACTCGATGCAGAGCCCCTCCCACTCGCCGCCCGCTCGCGCGATGGCCCGCAGAAAGCGCCGCGTATCGCAGCAGACGACGCGCTCGGGGAAGTCGAAGGCGCGGGGCGTGCCCAGCACGATGCGGGTCAAGTCGCCGTAGGTTTCGTAAGATCGGATCAAGCCATAATTGGCCACTCTGCACCTCCGGTTGTTTCGGTTTCGATTGGTCTCGCCGAGCGTCGAGCCGGGCGAGCCGGGCGATCAGCTCGGGCGACGGGACCAGCACCGCGCCGGTGCAGCCTGGATTTCGGCAATCCCACCAGTCGCCGCAATACCGCCGCTCATAGGTTTGCCCTCGCGGGGGCCGTCGCGCCATGGGGCCGTGTTCGGGACGCGCCGGACAAAGCGGGGCGTCCGGCGGCGGTGGCGGTGCCGCCGCCGCCGCCGCGCTCTTGCGCCGGCGCGGGCGGTCGCCGCTCATGGCTGGCCCTCGCGCTGGCCGGCGCGGGCGCCTTTCCGCAAATGCGCTTCCAGCGCGTTTCGCAAACAGGCATCGCACACATCGCCGTCGTCGGTTTGATAGGGCGACACCAGCCGGACATCGAAAACGATTTCCCGGACGAGCTCCCGGTCGTGGCCGACCACCACCGAAAATCGCCTGACCGGCTCGCGTTCTCCGCCGCACGCATCGCAGGTGATGGTGCGCGTCGTCACTTCTGTTTTCATCGGCGTTCCTCCCGCGCCGCGCCGCGCCGCGCCGTCTCCGGCGCGGGCGATGGCGATCTACAGTTCAAGCTCCCCTTCCTCGACCGCGAAGCGGGGCCGTCCCCCGCCAACACCCGGCTCCAGCGCCTCCACCGGATAGCTCGGCCACTCGCCGCCGGTCCAGCACTCGTCGAACCGAGCCAGCGCGGCTTCCCACAAGCCCCGCCCCTCCGCCAGCAACCGCTCGGACGTGGGGTAGACCGCCACGGCATACGGGTACTTGGGTTCGGCCACGACAAAGGTGTGCGGGATGTCGGCCTCGGGCGTGCCGGTCGCCCGGCCGACCAGCATCCGGTAATAGGCGGCCGACAGGTGGTAGCCGTGGCGGTAGACCGCGCGCAAAAAGCTCTCCCGCCCGGCGTCGCTCGCGGTTTTGAACTCCACGATGGCCGGCTGCGGGCTCAGCCAGTCCAGCCGGCCCTTGAGCGGCAACAGGTGGGGCTCCCGCCCCACGGTGACGACCTTCTCCGGCTCGCCGGCTTTGAACAGCGTCCCGGCCACGGGATGTTTGCGGATCGCCTTGGCGATCTCCAGCGCGGCGGCGTAGTCTTCGCGGGACACCGGGAGCTTGCCGGTCGCCGCCAGCGCGGCGAATTCGGCCTGGCCCTCTTTCGTGCGGCGGTTGATCGCGCCGGCCAAAAAGAACTCGTCGGCGAAGGTGGCCGGCGTCAGGACCAGCGCGTGGACCAGGGTGCCGAACCGCATGGCGGCGGTCGGCTCCCCGTCCGCCCGGTCGGGGTCCACGTACTTGGCCCAGCAATGCAGCGGGGACCGCCACATCTCGATCAGGGCGTGGCCCGACACGCCGGGCAGTCGGAAATAGTCGCGCGAGCCGTTCACGGGCGCGCTCCCGCAGCGCCGGATTCCGCGCCGTCCCGCCCGCTCTCCAAGCCGAGCCGATAGGCCAGCGTCAGCGCGACGGGAGCGCCGATTTTTCTTAGCGCGAGCGCCCGGCGAATGCCGGGCAGCGAGCCGGCCTCGACGGTCCCGCCGTCGATGATTCGCGCGGCGAGCGCCATCAGCGCCCGCTCGTGGGCTTCGTCCGCCAACAGCTCTTCTCGGTCGATCACGGTTGTCGCTCCTCGATGGTGCGCCGTCCTTGGCGCGATTTGTCTTTAGGCGGCCTTGCGCGCGGCCTGCTCGCCCGCTTCAAAGCCGAGCCGATAGGCGCGGTCGATGGCCTCGTGCCCGGTCAAGGTTCCCGCCGCGAGCGCGTCTTTGATCTCGGTCAGCGGGTCGGCCTTCGCGGCTTTCCGGGTCCGGGCGGCCTTCGCCGTGGCCTCGGCCTGCTGCCGGGCCTCCTCCTCGGCGCGGGCTTTCGCCTCGGCCTCCCGCCGCTCGCGCTCGGCGCGGGCCTCGGCCTCCCGCCGGGCGGTTTCCTCGGCGCGCAAGCGGGCCAGCTCCGCCCGCTCGGCCTGCCGTTGGGCCTCCTCTTCCGCCCGCTGCCGGGCCAGCTCGGCTTGCTGCCGGGCCAGCTCCTCCCGCTCGGCCTTGAGGCGGGCCGCGTCCTCGGCCTCGCGCGCCTCCCGCGCCTCCCGCTCGGCCAGCGCGGTTTCCAGCGCCAGCCGGACCTCGCCGATGGCCTTCATGGCGTCCGTCCAGCGCTCGGCGAACTCGTCGGGGTCCGGCTCGAACGCGCGGGCCTCGTCCAGCGCCAGCCGGATCGCGGCGGCGTCCCGGTGCGCCACGGCCAACGCCCGCTGGCGGATCGCGTCGATTTTGGTTTGCAAGCCCGCGACGCGGGCCGCTTCGGCGCGCTCGCGGGCGGCCTTTTCCTCGGCCTTGCGCCGCTCCTCGGCCTTGATCGCCGCGTCGATGGGCTCCTCGATGGCGAGCAGTTCGGCGTTGATCCGCTTCGCCTCGGCGTCGATCAGTTGGGCCTGAGCCAGCACGGGCGCCTTGATCTCGGCGCGGGTCTTTTCCAGCTTGCCGCGCAAGTCGCGAATCTCGGCGCGGGCCGCTTTGGCGGCGGCCATGCCGGCGGCGGTGGCCGCGTCGAACGGCGCGGCGTACTTGTCCCGCAAGTGCGCCAGCGCGGCGGCGGTGGGGCGGTACTCGGCGATGGCGGTCGCCTCGGCGGCGGTCTGATACTCGATGGTCTGTTCGGTCATGGTCTTTGCTCCGTTCGCTGCGCCGTCCGTGGCGCTCTCGTGGGATGATGGGTTACTTTTTCTTGCCCTTGCCGGTCTCGGCGGTGCCGTTCTCGGCGTGGCCGTTCCCGTTCCCGCTCTCGGCGGGGCTGGGCAACAGCCGGTGCAGGTCGGGGCTGTAGTGCCGCTGGCGGAAGTCGGCGATGGCGGCGGCGTACTTGCCGGGGCTGACCACCTCGAACTCCACGGCGTAATAGGTTTCGCCGTGCGTCCTGCTGGAGCGCATCGCCATTTGGGCGCGGATGGTTTGGCCGAGCAGGCTTTCGCCCTTCAACCGATATTTCCGGCGCAACTCCTCGAAGTTGTCGAGCGATTCTCCTTTGAAGAGAATCGAGGACAAGACGCGATCCGAATCGACGAACAGAACGGCCAACCATTTTTGCAAGGGGTAGGCAAAATATTCGCCCTCGCTAATTTGAGCGCCGACGATCTCCATATCCATTCGGTTGCCGTGCATGGCGCCCGCGCCGATCTTGAACTGGCCGGCCTTGCAATCGCTCCGCCACTGACGGATGGAATCGACCAAAATTTGGTCTTCCGGCAAGCCGGTCTCGTCCAGGGCGATCTCGATGGGGGTGCTAAAAGCGTTCATCTGGTTTTCTCCACGTCGGTAGATGGGTCTGGTCTCAGCGGTCCACGATCTCGGCGCGCTTGCGCTCGGCGTTCCAGCGCACCCGCTTCCCTTGCCGGGCCAACGTCTGGCCCACCGTGGAAACCGCCTGTTTCACTTTGCCGAGCGGCTTGCGGCCGTTTCGGCGTTCGCCCTTCTCTGCTACCATCGCGATACCTCGTTTCGTGTAGGTTCGGGGTTGAAGTGGGGCGCTCGCGTTGTTAGCGTCAACGCAAGCGCCTTTTTTTACGCGGCTATTCGCCGCTCCCTGCTCCATTCCTTCCTGACGGCTGCCCGAACGTGTTTGTCCAACAGCTCGTGCAGCGCATCCTTGGCGCCCTGGTCGCCGCCCGAGCAATACAGCGCGAACAGGGCGTGATCGAACCGGGCGCTGTCCTCGTCGTCGGCGTACAAGTCGCTCATCGCCTCGCCCATGACCTCGGCGATTTCGGCCTTGGCGTTCGGGCACTCCCGGTCCACGTAAGAAAACTGCCGCCACAAATTGAAGTGATCCTCGAAAGCCGCGTCCTGCGCTTCCCGCTGCCGCTCCTGCGCCTCCCATTTCTCCCTGGCGCGGTCGAACAGGCTGGGGCCGATGGCGGAAGCATTCGGATTGACTTTGATCGCTGCGGTCATTTCTTTGCCATCAATCTGGTTTAATCAATCCTTCTCTTTACTTCATCCTTAAATATATTTTAGCAATATGCTAAATATAATGCAATAGTTAAATCAAATATTTTTC
>ERZ761602.8302-NODE-8302-length-10518-cov-3.624295_pt1 | contig 10518 bp, 11 predicted proteins | sample MGYA00512165_ERZ761602 | MGnify/ENA primary metagenome ERZ761602 (study PRJEB28899, sample SAMN02445085) | bioreactor sludge metagenome | biome: EBPR sludge; isolation source: Thorneside wastewater treatment plant | place: Australia: Brisbane, Thorneside...
GGCAAACGCCCAGCCCTGTTTCATCCCGCTCGCGAGGAACGGGAGCACCGGCGGGTGATGAGAATGCTGAGCAGCACGCCCAAGCCGACCGCAAGCCCAATGACCGGGTACGGGTGCTGGCGGCTGGCGGCACGCACCCGCCGGTCAAAGGAGACACCATGGACGGCGGGCACTTCAGCCGGACTGCTGACCCGGAACCCCGGGCGAACCGGACGAGGCGGAACGACGCGGGAGAGGGTTGAGCGGGATGGATTCACTTTGACCTGCCTTGACTTGGTTTGACCGGGGCGTGGCGGGGGCTGCTTCCGCCGGCGGCTCCGGCGGCAGTCCACATATCTCGCGAATGCGCCGGGCGCGCTCCTCCGGGCTGGTCCATTCCCGGTTGATCCAATCACGCACTTCGGGATGGCGCGCCCAGCGCTCGAAATGCGCCACCACCTGCTCCCCGGTCTTGTCGCGCTCGCGCTCCAGATGCAACCGCGCGCCGCTGTGATCGCCGCGTCGCAATTCCACAATGTCCTGGCACCCCATTCGCAAAGCCGGCACCTGCCGCCGCAACCCGTCATCCGTCTCCCCGTTCCATCCGGAGACATGCGCCGCATACCGCGCCCAAAGGGAGCCCGCCCCGGGTGCGAAGCGCAGGCCGCTTTGGTGGCGCGAGCGGGTCGTAGCGAGTCTGGGAAGAGGCTTTGATGTCATGGGCTGCGTTGACCGTAGGCACGCTCGAGGTCGGCAAGGTAGTTATCGAAGCGAGAGGGCTCCGGCGTTCCGTCGGCGGAAGGCAGGCCGCAGGCAAGCGCGCCGAAGTCGATGGCGATTTGAATCAGCCGCGCGACCTGGGTTAAGCTGGGCACCGCGTGAGGGCGCCGTTGCCGATGCCGGACCCAGGCGAGCTCGGCCGCGGCCATCCAGAGGTCCCAGCCCGCCAACTCCCGTTCCACAGCGTGCTGGGTGCGCCGCGACGGGAGCGGTGGCAGGTCGGCTTCAGGGTTGGCAAACGGGAGGTTTGGCGCGGGGCCATAGACCTGGTGGAGCGCCGCCGCCGACAGCCAGCTCGTGCGGCGGAGTTCCGCGCGATGGCGCGCCTCGCGATTTGTGACGGTGGCGTCGAAGAAGCGCGGGGCGAGCCGGGCGAACCGGCGGTGGCACCGGATGGCGCGGGTAAAAGCGGTGAGGGCCTGGGCGAGATCACCCGGGCCACGTCGATGACCGGGCAAGGCGCGCAGGCAACTACCATCCAGGCGCCGCAACGGGCGGCGCAGGGCCCGCCGAAGCGGGGAACGAGAGCTTCGTCGCAAGTGGCGAGACCGGTTCCGGAAGCCTTTCATAATTCAATTGCCCTGCTCCAAACAAGCACCCGACTCCAAACCACCCCGACCAGTGAGTGGAATATTTTACCGCCGCTTCACCCTTGCTTCACCGCGGTTCTGATCGCATGCCGGGGCGGCCCGCCAGGAGCCCCGCATCACCCCGCAAATTCAAAATGCCAACGGACCGGCGGGCAAAAAGCTTCACCGTAACTTTACCTTTTCCTTACCGGATTTCGGCTGGGTGACGGTAAAGCCAGCCCCGGCCGGGCTAGCCGCGCCAGTCCTGGACTTGTTCGTGGTAATCGGCGGCGGGAATGTGCGCCGTCGGGAGCGTGAACTGCACGGGGCCGGTGGCCTGCTCGATCTGCCGGCGCAAACTGCGGGCCAGCGCAAACAACTGCGGCGTGGACAGCGTCGTCAAGTCGCGCCGCCCGAGTTCGGCTTCCACGCGCTGCAACTGCCCGCCCAGGTGATCGACGCGGTCCGTGGTGGCGGCCAGCCACTTCGCGCGGAGCGCCTCCAGTTCGATGGTCTGGAGGTTTTGGATTTCGAATTGATGCTTGTGACTCCAGGCGATGAGGGTGGGCTTGGAGACGGCGAGTTCGGTCATGAGGCGGGCGTACGTCCAGCCTTGGGCGCGCAACTCAATGAAGCGTTGAACGGTTTGCGGTTCGTGCATGGCGGTCCTTTCCAGCCGCCGAGCCCCACAGGTTCGACAGCGAAGTCCACAAAAGATTTTTGCGGAGGTGGTTAACAGGTCACAACAATGCCAGCGTGTCGCCACGCCGAGCGTCATTCCCCCCTTCCCACCGGGAAAGGCCCAAAAACAGTTTGGAAGCAGCCACACCCTGAAGTTGCGAACCCCGTCCGCGGTCGAGATGCTTTTGCCGGTCAACCGCGCCGCGCCCCGCGAGGCCGTTGACGGCCGAACCTTACGCCATACGCGCCGGGGTGTCCACCGAGTAATGGGCGGCAGCCCCACGAAACTGCCGTTGGTATCGCGCATACTAATACCCGCCCGCCGGTCTGGCATCCCGGAGGACCTTGACCGGGCGCAGTGCAGGCGCCGACGGCAGCCGTCCCACCAGCACCACCCCGCCAAACGAATCCCGCTCCGCCGCCGCTTCACCGGCCGAAAGATGCGGCCCGTGGCCGACCGCATAGCCAGGCTCCCCCAGCCACTCCTGGATCAGGTATGCCGAACGTAAAAATCGTCGTTCCGCTCCTTGCTGACCGCGATGGCGTCCTGCTGTGGCTTCAGCCGTGGCAGCGGGCCTCCTGGTTCGAGGTCCATAAGTGGGTTCAAGCTATTGTAATTGCACTCCGTCTTGAGCACGGCGCGAACTTTCGGAATCGCGTTGAGCCAACTGCCGGGCGATCGGCCAGAAGGCATCCGGAAACCGGTTGGCCAGGTTTGCGCGGCCTATCCCCTGCGCGGCCGTCTCCCACGCAAGCTGCCCAGCCACTTCGCGGACCGGCGGAATCTGCTCCGGGCCGGGACTCATCCGGTTCTCGATACGCCTGCACCGTCACGTGGTCAAAGGTTTGAAACCATTGATCGGGAGATTGCTGAGCCACATTCTTACACCCACTCCGCACACAGCAGTTCCGCCGGCATGAGAAAGGTCTTCACCGCCGCCGCCTGCAAGTCCGGCGGGCAGCCCAGCGCACCGAACCATTCGAGGGCGGCAGCTGCGACGATGGATTCGTTCAGGCTCATGCCTCGGGAAAGGTCAGCCGGTGCGTCTTTTCGATTTTGTCGCGCCAATCGTCCGCGACTCGCGCCTGCGCCGCAAACTCCGGCCAGCGCCGCACCGCCGCCTGCACTTCCTCGATGATCTTCCCGGCCCGGCCCCGCTTCATCATCGCCGCTTTCGCGCCCGCCTCGAAATCCTCCACTGTGAAGCCGGCGCGTTTTCCGTTCAGCGTCATCTGGTGCGTGGCCGTCCACGAGCCCGAGGGATTGTAGCTGTAAGTCACGTCAAAGGCCGGCGCGAGCGACCACTCGCCCTGCTGGTTCATGAGGAAGGCGATGTTCTTCACGTGATCGTCCTGATTCCGCGCCACGATGTTGAACACCATCCGCCGGAACTGCTCCTCCACCGCTGCCATCGGCAGCTTGAGCTGGCGGATCGTCAGCAGCGCCTGCTCGTAGGCGTAGGCCCCGGCCTGGTTGAAATCCAAATGCGCCAGCGCACAGAGCGACTGCATGTGCCGCTTCGCGCCACCGGCGAGCCGGTCAAAGCGCCGCGTCATGAAATGCCGACGCCCGTTCTCTTCCAGCAGCCGGCACTCGCTCATCGTGATGCCCGCCGCCTTCGCCATCAGGTGATACGCAAACTCGATGGCCCCGTAGCCCTTCGGGTCTTCCAGTTCCTTGTCCTTGTTGCCCGCCACGCCATCGAATTTCAGCAGCCAGTACTGGAACCCATCGCCCGCCTTGACCTGGCCTGAGCGCACTTCGTTCGTCGCGCGATTCCACGCGATCACCGCCTTGGCCCGCGCGCCGCCGGCGGACGTGCCCACGCGCAGGATGTCGCGCAGCGCCTTCTCCTTCCCGGCGTCGTAAAAATGCCCCTGCAAGCCGCCGCGATGTCCCAACCCCCCCCCCGCCAGCCGCACCAGCGCGTCCACCTCGATCTTCGTCGCCTTGCCCGGCTTCGGCCCCAGGGCCGGGACAAATTCGAGCGCGCCCATGCCCCGCGCGCCGGTGTAGCACAACCGCTCGACCGCCTTGAAGCTTTCCGCCGTGCGCCCTTGCGTCGCCAGCCAGGCGTCGATCAGGGCGTTGCCGAACTTGTCCGGCAGTGAATCCGCCAGCAGCCCGGGCAACCCGTGAAACGTGTTCCGCGGCAGCGCCGGAAACTGATAGACCTGCTCGCTCAACGGCATCACCAGCGGCGACAGCTCGATGCCGCTCCCGGCGAACTCGTGGTCGTATTGGAACGCCGCCAAGTCGCGCCCCTCCTCGAGCGAAACCGCGCCGATCGTCCGGCCCCAAAGCTGGACCTCCGCGATCATGACTCGTCACCCCACGTCCATTTCTTCGGCTGGGGGGCCGCCACCTTCTTACCCGAGGCCCGCTGGCGTTTCCGGCTCTGCCGCTTGAGCTGCTCCATGGGAGTCACCACCGGTTCGGGGATGAGCGTTTCAAATCCCTCCACCAACCCGAGCACGCGGCACACCCGCAGGAAGCCGGACAACTGGGTTGCCACCGCCCCGGATTCCAACCGCTGCAAAGTGGGCTTCGAAATTCCCGCCTCGTGAGCGAGCTGGACTTGGGTAAGGTTCCGTTCCAAACGCACTCTTGCTAGGCGCCCCCCAAGCTCGACCATCACGGCATCATCTGTGGCATTTGAATCAATCTTCATAACGCACCAAATATGATTTATAAATTAGAAAAAGCAACACTATGCATCTTTTGTGATTTCTAGCGACGGCTCCCGTTCTGCTCACAACTTCCGCCGGGGAATTCGCGCCCTTTCTCTCAACGATTCTCCCATCTCAAGCTGGGCAAGAAGATTCTCCAAGTTCAGGGCCCGGAGAACAGCGACGAGATGCGGCCCTTGCCCGCCCGCTCCAGCACCCGCTTGAAGCTGCTCTCGCTCGGCACTTCGCCGCCGTGCTGCCGTTGATACAAGGCCTGGATCTTCCGCGGCCCCCAGTGCGGATGCGCCTGCTTGAGCCGCACCATCTCACAGACCACCGCTTCCCCAAGCTCAGCCGCATGCTCGTTGGGTCGCCGGCTCAAATCGTTCAGCCCACTCAACCCGTGCCGCACAAACCGCTCCCGCCACTTGTAGCCCGTCTTGGCACTGATCCCATACTCCCGGCACAACTCCCGAAAGTTCGGGTGCACCAGCGCTTTCAGCGCAAACTCCATTCTTTGGTCCATCTTTTGGGTCTCTTTCCAGGGCATCCGCAACGTTCAAAAACGCCGCTGCCGCTTGTAAAGTGTTACCCAGGTATTGAACCAACCCCGTTACCCATTTTCTGAACCTGCACCGCAGTGGGCGGTGGGATTAGGAGGAAGGAGGAGAGGGAAACGGTCGGGCTGGAACCCCCGACCCACGTTGGGGGAGCAGGAGTCAGCCGGGTTTCCGGGTGGAAGGCTGGGAGAGGCGTTCCCGCATACGCAGTTCCCAATTCCGCAGGGCGGCCGGTTCGCCGGCCGGGCCGGCGATGTCCGACAGCGTTTCGCCGCCGAACTGCCGCAGCTTCAAATACAGCAGGGCCGGCACGATGGACACCAATGGCAACACCACAATGCTCACCAGGGACGCAAACTGCGAAATCACCTCGCCACGGCTGCCCGACCGGTCCGCGAAGTCGTACCCCAGCAACATCTCGAGCCACGTTTGGAGCAGCACGGGAACGCCCAGCAAGAACAGGGTCGCCAGCACGACATCGCGCCGGGAACGGGCGGTGAGCGCGGCGGAGCGCTGCAACGCGCCCCCCCCTTGCAGGCCCTCCATCAGCACCACGGGCGCCCACAGGAGATAGCGCGCGAGCAGCACCAGGCCCGGAATGACCAGCAGCACAAAGCCCAGCAGGACGCGCAGGCTGCCCTGGACGCCCGTCCACACAAACGGCCGCCAGCGTTGACGCAAGACGGCGAACGCCTGCCGGAACCGGACCTCGCGCAGCGGCGCGACCGAAAGCTGGGAAACCAGGATGGCCATGGTGCCGGCGATGCAGGAGGTCGTGATCCAGTTGGCGACGATTTCCAGGAGGCTCAAGCCGATCGCCCCGACCGGAATCTCGCCGGTGAAGAGGCCGGGATGGCTCCACCGCAGACCGAGCGAGAGCAGGAAAACGAGAAACACGGGAACGTGCGCCAGCAGGGAGAGCTTGAGCACGGTGGGGAAGTGCTCGCTGTAGAGCGCGAAGCCGCGCCGGTAGAGGGCGCCGAGATCGTCCGCATTGGCCCGCAGGGCGGCGGCAAAGGCCAGCGCCGACGGCGGGCGGGCGGCAGGATCTTTGGCGAGCGCCGACATCACCACGCGGCAAAGGCCGCGCGGAAGTTTCCGGCGCAACCGTTTCAAGGGCGGCGGCTCGCTTTCCCGGTGCGCGCGCATTACCGCAGCGGAATCGCCCGCAAACGGTGGCGCACCGCCCAGCAGGAGGTAGGCGATGACGCCGAGGCTGTACACATCCGAACGCGCATCGAGGTTTTCACCGCGGCATTGCTCGGGTGACATGTACTGGGGAGTGCCCAGCAGGGCTCCCGCCCGGGTCAGCCCGGCCGGCAGAGCCGGGGTGGGGGCATTCGAATCGCCGAGGCCGGTGACGGTCTCGACCAAGGTTTCAGCGTCGGCCGGACTTGCCTGGTCGGAGGCGGTTGGTGGCGGCATGCCTTCTGCACCGGGCTCCGAGGCGGCGGCGGTGGCATCGTCGGTCGCGTCGTTGTCCACGATCTTGGCGATGCCGAAGTCGAGCACCTTGACGCGGTAACCCCCAAGGCTGTTCGGTTCGAGCCAGATGTTGTCGGGTTTCAGGTCGCGATGAATGATGCCCTGCCGGTGCGCCTCGTGGACGGCGCTGCACACCTGTTCGAGCAGATCCACCACCCAGGCCGGGGGCAGGGCCTGCTCCTCTTCGAGCACTTTGCCCAAGGTGCAGCCATCCAGATACTCCATGACCAGGTAGGCGGCACTGGCCCCATGAAGGGTCGCGAAACCGAAATCCGTCGCATCCACGATGTTTGGATGGCGCAACCGCCCGGCCGCGCGGGCCTCGCGCTTGAAACGCGCGACAAAACGTTCGTCGCCCATGAACCGGGGCGCGATCAGTTTCACGGCCACGACGCGGTCCGTGCCCAGATGCGTGGCGAGATACACCGCGCCCATGCCGCCCTCGCCGAGCAGGCGGTCAAGCCGGTACTTTTCATCCAGCGTCTGACCGACATAGCGATCAACGCGGCTCAACAGAGAGTCAGAAGCCATGGTGAACTTGCGCCGCGGAACTTAGCGGAAGGGGCGGGAGAAGGAAGGCGGAAAACAGGAGTCAGGAGTCAGGAGTCAGAAAGCAGAAGCCAGAAGCCAGAAGCCAGAAGCCAGAAGCCAGAAGGCGGGAGGCGGGAGGCGGGAGGCGGAACTCAGAAGGGGAGAGTGGGATTAGGTTCAAGGTTAAGAGGGAATGGGAGATTGAAGATCGGGAATCGGGGAGAGCAGATTAAGATTGGGATTATGAGCAAGAGGGACAGGAGCCGGGAGGTCGGGCGGGAAGCGCCGACCCACGTGTAGGTGGTCAAGATCAAGGCGGAGGGACTTGGAACTACACCCGCCCCGTACCCCAGCGGCGGTGCAGGAACCGCTCGAAGGGCGAGAACATGATTTTGTCCGCCAGCAGGCCGATGCCGACGATCACCAGCATGATGCCGATCACGGTGTCCATTGCGTGCAGTTCGCGGCCGAAGTGCAGCAGATGCCCCAGGCCGAACCCGGTCAGGATGGTGATGTAAATCTCCGCCGCCATCAGCGAGCGCCAGGCAAACGCCCAACCCTGTTTCATCCCGCTCACGATGAACGGGAGCGACGCCGGCATGATGACGGTGAGCCAGGTGTGCAGTCCGCTGGAGCCCATCGTGCGCGCGGCGCGGGCGTAGATGGGCGGCACGTTGCGCACGCCCTCGTTCGTCGCCAGCATGATCGACCACAGCGAACCCATGATGACGATGAAGAACATCGCCGCCTCGGTCTGGCCGAACCACAGCAACGCCAGCGGCGCCCAGCACACGCTCGGCAGTGTTTGCAATCCCAGCCCGAGCAGACCCAGGGTGTCGCGCACGGCCTGGAAGCGCGCGTTGAGCAACCCGAGCGGCACGCCCACGAGCAGGCTGAAAAAGTAACCGAGCAGCAGCCGCTTCAAAGTCACCGCGCTGCCCTCGAGCAGGCTGCGGTCGAGCAACGCCTCCCACAAGTAGCGGGCGACTTCCAACGGCGAAGGCACCACGTACGGCGACCAGACTTCGCGGCGCACGAGCACTTCCCAGAGCACGACCAGCGCGGCAAAAAACAGCGAGGCGGTCAGGAAACGTTTCATTCGCCCACCTCCTGGAGATCCGGCCGCAGCACTTCCTTCAGCGTGCGCGTGATCTCGGTGGAATACTTCGCCAACTCGACGCTGTTGATGTCGCGCGGGCGCGGCAGGTCGATGGCGAACTCTTTCCGAATGCGGCCGGGATGCGGCGAGAACAGCACCACGCGGTCGCCCAGGCACGCGGCCTCGCGGACGTTGTGCGTGACGAAGATGATCGTCTTGCGGCGTTGCTGCCAGATGTCCTGAATGTCGCCATAAAGCTGTTCGCGCGTCATCGCGTCCAGGGCGGCGAACGGCTCGTCCATGAGCAGCACACGCGGATTCGGCGCGAGCGCGCGGGCGAGGGCCACGCGCTGCTTCATGCCTCCGGAAAGCTCGTGGATGCTCGCGCGACTGAACTTCTCCAAACCGACGAGCTTCAGGTAAAACCGCGCCACCTCCTCGCGGTCGCCCTTCGCCAGCCCGGGCTTGAGCTTGAGGCCGAACAACACGTTGCCCAGCACATCGAGCCAGGGGAACAGCGCGGATTCCTGGAACATGACGAGCCGGTCGCTGCCGGGGCCGGTGATCGGTTTGCCATCCGCGGAAACCTTGCCGCAATCGGGTTGTTCGAGGCCCGCAATAATGCTGAGCAGCGTCGATTTGCCGCAGCCGCTCGGGCCGACGAGGCAGACGAACTCGCCCTCGCGCACGGACAGGCTCACGTCGTCGAGCGCATGCACGGTCTGGTTGGTCGAGACGAAGGACTTCGAGACGCGCTCGACCTGGAGCTTCGCGGGGGCTTCGGGTTGCAAAGCTTCCTGGTCCATCAACGCACCGCCTCCTTTCCTTGTTGGTGCAGCACTTCGTTCAACAGTTCGAGCGCGTAGATTTGTGACAGGTCCGGGGCGCGGCGCAAAAAGCCAAGCGCATGAGCGCCCTCCGCCGACTTGCGCAGCGACGCCGAGATCGGATCCCAGGTCAGTTCGAGTTTGGACCATGCGCGGTCGAGCACTTCCGCCGGCAGTTCGCGGGTGGTGAGCGCCTTCATCTCCGCGTTGAACAACCGCTTCGCCTCGTCGGGGTTTGCCCGAATCCACTCCGTCAGCTCAACATGCGCCGCGAGAAATTTTTTTAGCAGCGCCGGCTGCTGCTCGAGGAGTGCCACCGAACTGACCAAATGCGTGGTGACGTAACGGCCGTTCGTCTCCGGCCAGACCGCGCTTTCCTCGAAATACACCTTCGCGCCGGCTTCCAAAACCAGCCGGCTCACCCACGGCTCGATGGTCCACACGGCGTCGATCGTGCCCCGGCGGAGCAGGGAGAGTTGATCCGGGTTGGCGGCGGGCACGACCAGCACGTCGCCGCCGGTGAGGGTCACGCGGTTGCCGAGACTGCGCAGCCAGGCGCGCGCGGCCACATCCTGGGTGTTGGCCAGTTGCGGCGTCGCCACCTTCCGGCCCTTGAAATCCGCGTCACCCTGGATGCGCCCGTCGCCATGCACGACGAGCGCCGCGCCGCCGCTGCACGCACCGGCCACGATGCGCACCTCTTTGCCCCGCGCACGGAGGTGGGCGTTGATGGCGGGATTGGGCCCGACGTAGGTCAAGTCCACTGATTTGGTAAAGATGGCCTCCATCGCGGACGGGCCGGCGTTGTACACGAACCAGCGAATCTCCACGTCCGGACCGAGCCGCTCCTCGAACCAGCCCCGGCCGGCGCGGGACAGCCCGTGCGCGATCACCGCCTGGGCGTGGGTGACGTTCGGAAAATGGCCGACACGCAGGACGGTTTTCTCCGCGCGCAGATGCTCCACGGCGAATCCGCCCAGCAGCAACGCAATGAGGAGCCAGGACTTCATGCACGAGGCGACTTCGCGAACGGCAGCGGCACCTTGTCGCGCCGCATCTTGCGCAGGGTGACCTCGACCACCTGCGCGAGTGAATAGTTGTCGAGGATGCTGGCGATGGCGTTGCGCACGTCCAGCATGAGCATGCGCAGCCCGCAGTGGTCTTCATCCGGGCAGGAACACTTCTCGTAAAAATTCTGGCTCACGCAACCGATGGGTGCGAGCGGCCCCTCGATTTTCCGGATCACGCCGCCGAGCATGATGGTATCCATCGGCCGGGCGAGGAAGTAGCCGCCGTGCTTGCCGCGCTTGCTGTCGAGGAAACCCGCTTCCTTGAGG
>ERZ761602.8303-NODE-8303-length-10518-cov-3.522890_pt1 | contig 10518 bp, 7 predicted proteins | sample MGYA00512165_ERZ761602 | MGnify/ENA primary metagenome ERZ761602 (study PRJEB28899, sample SAMN02445085) | bioreactor sludge metagenome | biome: EBPR sludge; isolation source: Thorneside wastewater treatment plant | place: Australia: Brisbane, Thorneside...
CGCCGCGGTAGGATCGCGCCGCGGCCGCCTATCGATCCACGTAGCCGCTCACGCTCTTGATCGCTTTCATCGGCTCGGGCGCCTTCGTGTCCTCTTTCACCTTCTTCTGGACGAAGGCGTCGCTGAGCGCGAACGCGAGCTCGTGGCTCGGGTCGATCCGGTAGACCGAAGTCGTCGCGGCAGATGTCGCCGTCGCCGCCTTGTACATGTCGATGTTCGAGCTCAGGCCGAGGACACCGTCGGGAAACTGGCCGAGCGCCCCCTCCTTGGCGGCGAGGGCCTTGCGTCCATCGACGTCGATCACCTTGTCTGCCGCCTCGAGCACGCCCGACTTCTCGAGCGCGGGGATGATGCTGTCCGGCTTGATCGCGCCGCCGAACGCGAACACCCACTGCTCCTGGTTCTTCGCCGGGCCGATGTTCTTCACGCACATCGCGCCGTTGTGGATGCTCTGTAGCGTGAGCCCCGCCTCTTTCATGAAGGCCTGCACCTTCTTGGTCGAGGCCTGCTTGGGATTGGGGCTGGCGATCATCTCCTCGAGCAGCGGCACGATCTCCTTCGTCATCGCCGGGTTCTGCATCAGCTTGGAGAGGTTCACCGTGATCACGGCCTCGCAGTCGGCGGGCATGTGGGCCGACGAAGCGGACCCGCCCGCAGGCGAGGCAGGCGTGCTCGGCGCCCCGGAGCTGGGCGCGCGCGCCGACTTGTCGTCGCCCTTGTCGTTCTTCTTTTTCTTCTTCTTGTCGTCGTCGTCCTCGTCCTCGTCGTCGGACGAGTCCTTCTTGGCCGACGATTTGTCACCCGTGAGCTCCTTGAGCTTGTCACAGCCGCCGACGGTGATCGGCAGCGTCATCGCCAGGGCGAGGGAGAGCACGAGATGCTTCATGGACGCTCCTACCAGGTCGGGTCGGTGTCTTCGGGACGCTCGATGCCGACGAGCTTGTACCCCTTGCTGCCGAGATCGTAGAGGTGCGCGCGCAGCGGCCCCTCGGATGCGCCGTTTTGCACGTCGACGACGGCGTAGCGCTCGGGGTGGGCGTCGGCCAAGCCGTCCTGGCCCAGGCGCGGGAGCTTCACGCAGACCGCGCCGTCGGGCCCGAGGCGCGTCGTTGTCGACTGCGTCTTGTCGAGCATGGTCCCCGACCACACGTTGGCGCTGTACTTGAACTTGTTCTCGGGCCAGGTCTTGGCCTGGCGAGCCAAGTCGGTGGCGCAGAGCTCGTCGCCCTGGACGCGAACGTCGGCGAGCGACGAGAGCTTCTCGAAGTAAAACTCGCGGATCTTGTTGCGCCGCTTGATGAGCGTCTTGGTCAGGACCTGGGAGTGGAACGGATTCGAGTAGTCGCCCACCGCCACCGCCTCTTTCACCAGCTCGTCGTCGAAGCGCGTGATGATGCGGGCCGCCCAATGACCGTCGAGCGTCGTCATGCGCGCGAAGGCAGGGTTCGGGTACCCGCCCTTCCAGCCCTCGGGCTCGAACTCGTCGGCCGGGAAGTACGCGAATAGCTCGGCCCCGGGGGTGAGTTTGGCGCGGTCCCACGGACGCTCGAGGATCCCCAGCGTGATGAAGTCGAGCGCGACGTCGCCCGGATCGAAGTAGTAGCTCTTGTTGATGCGGCGGTTGAGGCTGTCCCACTCCCAGTGGCTGCCGAAGCAGTCGCCGAGATCGATGTACCAGTGGATCGTGTGGCCCGGCGAGCCGTCCTTGTACTCCTTGTCGGCGGCGTGCCACGTCGTCATCGAGTTCTGCTCGCGTGAGTCGAAGTGTCCGAGCCACGCCGCGATCAGGCGCGCGCCGCGGAGATCGCGGCGATCTTCGTGGGGGATCACGTCGTTCGGATCGTCCTTGCGCGTGCCCTCGTACTTGAACGGCCCGATGGTGCGGCCGCTGAGCCAACGTGACGCGAGCATCCGGTACTTGCCGTCGCGCTTCTGCGCCCCCTCGAGGATGCCGTTGAGCTTGGCCTCGTCGAACGGGCGCTCGACGCCGCTGTTGTCGGCCGACATCAGCCCTGGCTTGAGCTTGAGCAGGCTCTTGTCGATGTAGACGGGGGTGTCGCAGGCCGCGTACCAGCCTGCCGCGTGGTAGAAGCGCGAGGCGATCGCAGTCGCGCCGGTCGCTTTCTCGCCCTCGCGCGCCTGATCCGCCTTGAGCATGAACTTGCCCTTGCCCTCGATGGTGATTCGAAAGCCGGGGTTCGCGCCGTTGGGCTTGCCTTGATCGATGACCCATGACCCGTCCGGATCGGTCGTCGGGTCGAGGATGTCTTTCGGGCACGAGCCCTGGCGGACCTCCTCTTTCGTCATCGGGCGCACGCCGATGCGGTTCGTGAACCACGAAGAGTCCGGCACCTCGTCCATGGAGTTCACGTTCTTCGCCTCGAAGCCGAGGTCGGCGGCGAAGAGCTGCACGAGGGGGCGGAAGAGCGTCTTTTCGGCGACGTCCCAGGCGAAAGGCGAGATGTACTCCTTCGGCCGGCAGTGCTGCTCGACCTCGCCGTCGTCCTCGTGCTCGTAGCAAGGAACCGCCACCGGACGGAGATCGTCGTCGACCCAGACGGGATCACGGAGCGGGAACCGGCGCGGCTCGCTGGAGCAACCCAAGGAGCCGAGACAGCCAACGCCCGTGAGCACGAGGGCGACTCCCAGGACCGGACGGCGCATCGGGCACACTCTAACGTCTCTTTTGGCTCACGGGAACTCGGGCCAGGGGTCGCCCGTGGCCCACCGGTATCGCAGGCCGATCTGGCCCAGATCGGCGCCCGCGAGGCCGATCTCGTCGGGCGACAAGAGCGTGAGCGCGGCCACGCCGACGGCCTCGAGGTGGTGGGTGAGCGATATCGCGATCGCGGGACCGGTGCGGACCCACACCGCCTCGCGCTCGGGGTTGCCGATCACGTCGACCACGCCCCCGATGCGGAACGTCGGCGGATCGCCGATGCCGGCGAGGTACTGGGCGCGTCCGCGGATGACGAACGGCGGTTCGACGATGGCGCGCAGAGCCTCTTCGTAGACGTAGTAGGGCTCGGGCACGCCGAGGATGCCGTAGGCCGAGATGGACCCGCCGATTTTCCCGATCGGCAGCGGTATCTCGAACGCGAGATCGCCCTCGAGGCTGAGGTAGCGAGAGCGCTCGCCCTCGTCGACCTCGAGCTCGGGTCGCGTGATCTGCGGCTTGGGCTCGACGAAATTCTGGGTGATCCCAGCGAAGTATCGAGCGCCGGCGCGGATGCTGCCGAAGGGCGCGACGCCGCGGAAGCCGCTGAAGATCGTGCTGCCGCGGAGGCTGATCTGCGAGGTCGCCTCGGCGCCGACCCACGCGTAGTGCGGCCGACCCCAGCCCGCGTCGAGCTCGGTGCGGAGCGAGATGCCGCCCGACTCGAAGACGGCCGCGAGGAACGGGCGCGCCTCGCCCGCGCTCCAATACGGCCGCTGCACCCCGATGTTGGAGCGCAGCTCGGCGGGGAGCGCGGAGCCCGGCGGCAGCCCCTGGACGTCTTGCGCGGACGCGACACGCGTGAGCGCGAGCACGGCGGCGACCGTCGCGAGGCAGCCTGCGGCGCGACGAACCTGGCGCGCGCTCAAAACGCCCCCGTGACGCTGAGGCCGCTCCCGGTCGGGAGGACCGATATCGACGGCGCGATGCCGCCCATCTTCTTGGCGTTGTCGTCCCAGGCGTAGTGAAACGCGTATGGGATGGCGACGCCCGAGATCGTGCCGAACGCGGCGCCGGTGAGGACGTCGGTGATGTAGTGCTGATCGGCCGAGACGCGCAGGATGCCGACCGCGCTCGCGAGCGCCATCGACGTCACGCACGGGACGGCCTCACCGGGGCCGCCGCCATAGAGCGGGAGCTCGGCGTGGTGGACGCACGTGAGCGTCGCCATCGTGAAGGCCGCGGTCGCGTGGCCGCTGAAGAAGCTGCGGTATCGGTTGTTGCCCAGGCAGTCGGTCGACTCGGCCTCGGGCGAGCGGTTGCAGTACCCGCGCGCGTAAGGGCGCTCGCGCCCGGCCGCGCCCGCGATGAGGCTGTTGATCGCGGCGCTGAACGAGATCGTCTGCACGTCGACGAGCGTCATCTGCCAGGCGGTCGAGCCCTTGTCGTGAAACCACCACGTGACGATGAGGTTGTCGACGAAGCGCTGGTTCAAGAGGAGCGCGAGCCCGATGTCGCTCGCGTCGCGGGCGTAGCGGCCGCCCTCGGGGATCTTGATCCTGAGCGCGTCACGCGCGGCCTCGTCGAGGCCGTTCCTGGCCCGCATGCGCTCGCCGCCGGGGATGGCGACCGAGCCGACGGCGGCGAGCGCTTGACCGATGACGATGCCGATCTGATAGGTCCGGAACTCGGGCCATCGCCACGAGAGGCGTGCGGCGAGGGACGGTGACTTTCTCTCGACCTGCGGCTGGCGAGGGCCCGGGGGCGGCGGCTCGGGCTCGAGCTTGGGCTTGGGCGCCGGGAGCGGCTGCACGACCTTGGGCGGCGGCTGGCCGGCGGACGTGACGACGTCGGGCTCGGGATCTTGCTTCTTGGGCGCAGGGCTCGGCGACGGCGCGGGCTGCGCCGACGCGGCCGCCGACCAGAGCGCGACGACGAGCGCGCTCGAGAGCACACGACAGCCCGTGACGACCCCCCTCCAGCGGCGCGAAGGCTCTCGAGTCAACCGGTCTTTTCCGTCAGGCGAGCGTACGCAAGGTAGACCGACTCGAGGAGCCCCGCGAGCCGAATGGCGCGGTCGACGAGATCGGCGCGCTCTTCGGCCTCTCGCGGCTTTGGCGGTAGGTCGACGGCGGCGCGGCGGTGCGACCGTCCGAGGATGGTGCCGACGGAGCGCGCCACCTGCGACAGAGTCTTGCCGACCGACAGCCGAGCGAGCTCGAGCTTGTCTTCTTCGGGGCAGAGCTTGCGGCCCAGGAACGAGCCGAGCGGCGTCTCGGGGATAGCCGCGAGCTGGCGCGGAGGCGTGGAGACGAGCGCGCGCGCCGCGCTCACGACCCGCGTCGATGGGCACTCGTCGACCGGGCCGAACAAGGCTTCCATCGCCGACGGCTTGGCCTCTTTGAGCTCGAAGATGCGCTCCTCTTTCTTGTCGTCGACGAGCAGAAGCGCGATCCGCCGGCGGCCGAGGCTGCCATTGCCGGCGACGCGGTGCGCGGCGTCTTGCACCGACCAGCTGGCGGCGTGGGACGGCGCGGCCGAGCCGAGCGCGGCCTTGTAGGCCTCGATGAGCCCGGGCAGCTCGGCCGTCTCGTCTTCATCGAGGTCGAAGTACCGGTCGCCGCGAGAGAAGCGCCGCTGCCCGTTCTCGACGGGGGCGCGCATGTCGAGGAGCTCTTTGCGCGAGCGCTTCGCGGCGCGGTCGCAGAGCTCGGCGATCGGCTTGGGCAGGTTCTGCGGCACCTCGTTGCCGGCGAGCGCTTCTTCGTACGCGTGCAAGAGATCGTGAACGAGCCCCAGCGACTCGTTGGCGGTGGCTTGAAACGACCGACCCGCGAGCAGGACGCTGGTCGAGAGCCGGAGGGTGTCGACCCAGAGCGGCGCCACCCCGGCGTCGTCGAAATCGTTCAGGTGAAAGACGATCTCGTCGGCCTCTGTCCGGTAGGCGCCGACGTTCTCGAGGTGCATGTCGCCGACGACGGCGCCGCGCGGGCCCCCCTCGAGCCCAAGGCTCGGCTCGAAAGCGAGGATCTCGTAGAACAGGCGCGCGCTGCCGCGCAGGAAGCCGAGCGGGCTCTCCTGGAGGCGCTTTTTCTTGCGCTCGAAGAGACGGTTGTGGCGCGCGGTGCTGGCGCGATCGATGACGATCTGACGCGCCGCGAGCGCGAACGGATCGAGCGAGCTGACGGGACCGTCGCTCACGCCTCTTTCCCACCCTTGTCGGCGCCCGGATCCTTTTCGCTCTTTGCCGCGGTCAGCTTGGCGTTCTCGCGGATGATGGCGGCCGCGATCACGAGCCAGAGCAGCACCAAGCCGGCGTTGATGAACCCGAACGTGCGCACGCCCAGGTTCAGGAGCTGCGCGAAGACGAGCACGCAGAGGGCGGACGTAACGTCACCCAGCCGAACGAAGAAGGTGTCGACGGCCTGCTTGGCGAGGTACTTCATCCGCCGGGTGGTCGGCAGCCAGAGCATGTTGCGGAGCGTGTTGTTCAGCGAGTAGTCGACCGAGTTCTCGGCGATCTTCGTCCACTTCACGATGCTCCATAGCGGCACGAGGGCGATGGCGGCCGCGTCGACGAAGGCGACGACCGGCAGGATGAAGAACGCGCGCTTGAGGCCGAGGTACTTGACCGCGCGCGACACGACGAAGCTCTGGAGCACGACCCCGAGGATGTTCACCCAGTTGTAGAACTCGCCGAAGAGCGCGGTGCGCAGGCTCTTGATCCCGTCCGCGTCGAGGCCTTGGGCCTCGCCGCGCTCCTTGGCCAGGGCGGGGATGAGCTCGTCTTTGACGTACTCGGCGTTGGTGTTGACGAGCGTGAACACCGTGGCGAACGCCGCTATCAAGAGGAGGTAGCGGTGCTTGAGGACGAGCTGGAACGGCCCGTCGTCGCCCTCCTCGGCCTTCTTCGGCTCTTCGGCGTCCTTGTCGGCGGCGTCCGCCGCCTTGGCCTTGTGCGCCGCGACCGCGTCTTGCTCGCGGCGCGACACGAGCAAGGTGAGCGCGGTGCTGACGGCGAGGAGCACCGCGCCGACGATGAACATCGGCTCGGTCCCGATTTTCTTCGCGTAGGTGGTGACGACGGTGGAGCCGACCGCCGACCCTACGCTCTGCCCGATCGCGACCAGCGGGAACAGTCGCTTGCCCTGGTCCTCGGAGTAGATGTCGTTCGCCAGCGCCCAGAACTGGGCGATGATCATCATGTTGAAGATGCCGACCCAGAGAAAGAAGCCGAGCGCGAAGACGAGCAGCCCGGTGCCCTCGCGGGTCTGAGGCAGCAGGCTGAGAGCGAAGAAGCCGATCAGGTTGAGCACGAAGAACGTGCCCACCCCGAAGAGGAGCTTGTTGCGCGGCACCCGCGAGGCGAACCGACCGTACGCCGGCACCGCGCCCAGGAGGGCGACCGCGATGGCGGCGCCCATGTAGCTCTTGTACTTCGCGCCGTCGGGGACGCCCGTGATGAGCGAATCGCGGACGGGCTTGAGCACGTAGTAAGCCGCGAGAAGAAAGAAGATCCCGAGCGCGAGGAGGAGCGCGGTGATCGACTCGCCGCGGCGCACGTCGGCAAAGACGCTCAACACTCGCTCGAGCGGGCCCTTGGCCTTGTCCGCGTCTTTTCCGTCCGACTCCGCTGCCAAGATGTCCTCCGTCTCGCGCGCGCCGCCCAGGGCGCCGGAGACGAGCGAGGCTAGCTGTCCAGGAACAACCTCGCCAAGCTCATCCTGAGCGCCGACGCCAGCTCGGGGTGGACCTCGAGCACGGCGAGCTGTGTCGAGGCCTCGAACCGGGTCGTGATGAGCGGGGTGAGCGCCAGCGCCTCATAGGCGCGTGGGACACCTGCGAGCGCGTCCATGATCCCGAGGACCGTCCCGGCGCCCACGACCACACTCTCTCCGTCGGCGTTGGTGCAGCGGACCTTGCCGAACTCGATTCGCGTCGAGAACGCGGCCTGATCGCCGATGTGCCAGAGCTCGGCGGCCTCCGGGTAGCGCACCTCGGTGGCCCGACGCGCGATTTCGGCGACGGCGTCGAGGTGCGCCCGGCCGAACAGCGGACCGCTACGAATCATGAGCACGCGCTCGACCACGGTCGGCTCGCGATCACGCCACACCCCGACCTCGGGCTCCCCCGCGACGCGCGGGAGCTTGCCGCGCCGATCGAGCAACCCGGCCGCGAGCAGGCGCAGCGTGTTCCGAGCGATGGCGAAGCTCTCGAACACGTTGATCCGCACGACCTCGGCCGGGAGCTCGAGCAGCACGCTGTCCTCGAGCACCACCGCCGACGGCCCTACCTCGAAGCCGGCGAACAGCGAGAGGAGACCGACACCACCCTGGCCGCGCATATCGGCCACGAGCCTGTCGTCGTGCCGGACCTCGACCCGGCCGTCGGTCACGAGCCACACCCGCTCGAGCGGGTCGCCCTGACGGGAGAGGACGGTGCCCTTCTTCGCCTTGCGGAGCTTGGCGTGCCGCGCGATGCGCAACAGATCGTGGTCCTCGAGCGGGGCAAAGTTCGGGTTCTTGCGGAGCATGAGCACCCGATCTCGGACCCCGGCCTGTGCCAGATCACCCAGCACGAGCGGCCTCCGCGGCGGGCGTGCCCCCGAGCGACGGCGGCGGCCGCCCCTCGAGGATGTCGAGCGCCCGCGACACATCCGACGAGCCGCGCCCCGCTCGCTGCATGTCTCGGAGCTTTTCGGCGGCGCGCTCGAGACCGAGCTCGGCCACGTGAAAGGCCGCCATGTCACGCACGATCGCGCTCGAGCTGCCGAGCAGCATGATGACCATGGCGTCGTAGTCGCGCTCGAGCGGCGTGTGGTACTCGGCGGCGGCGGCGAGGCGCGCCTCGTCGTCGATGTCGTCGACGAGGCCCACGACCGCCTCGCGCAGCGGTGACTTGAGCAGGTTGTCGGTCAGCTCGACCGCGTTCGACCGAAAGCCCCGCTCACCGCTCTCGATGGCGAGGTAGATGTCGCCGAACCGATGCTGGGGGAACGCGAGCCCGAGGAGGCGAAAGATGCGCCCGACCGCGCTGTTCTGCTTGTCCGACAAGAGGTCGACCAAGAGGCCATGGCCCACCCCCGCCCGCTTGGGGTCGACCGCGGCGCCCGCCTCGAGGACGAGGCGACGGTCGAGGTAGCGGTACGCGCGCGACACGTTGATCCGGATCTCGTCGTCGATGAGACGCCGCTCGAGGCGCACCTCGGGGTGCTGCTCGAGGATGTTGCCCAAGGCGACGATGCTGCGAAACCGCACCATGCCGTCCGGCTCCTTGCGCAAGTTGCCCAGCAGGGTCGGCGCCGCGCGCGCCGCGTCGAGGAGCGCCAAAGCGGACGGCACCGCCCACCGCACCGCCGCCGGAGAGTCGGTGTCGCACAGGGCCGCCTCGAGCGCGGCGAAACCGACCGCGCCCGTCCGGGGCAGCGCGGCGCGGATCGACCGCTGGAGCTGCTCCTCGCCGAGGAGGGCCACGAGCGCGCGCGCAGCCCGAGGGGTCGCCACGTCGCCGAGCGAGTGGACGGCTGACTTGCGCACCTCGAACTCTCCGCTGCGCGCGAGGTCTTCGAGCACGTCGTCGAACCGCGTCGCGCCGCGCCAACCGAGGACCTCGCAGACGACGATCTGCGTCGACGGCGCCGCGCCGTCGAGGACCGCGAGCAGCGCGCTCCGCGCGGCGGCCGCGTCGCCCTGGGGGCTCGTGGCCAGGATGGCGGCGATGGCGGCGCGCCCCTCGGGTGAAGGCTCCTCGTCGTAGGCGCGCTTGAGAAATTCGACGTTGGGCTCGATGGCTGCGCGCGCCGCGTAGGCCTCGGCCCGCAGGCGCGGGCTCTTGCTCGCGAGCAGGTGGCTGTCGATCGCGTGCAACGCCGCGCGCCGGCGGGTGCGCGAGAAGAGCCGGAGCGCGGCGACGACGACGTCGGGGTTCGGGTGATAGAGGATGAGCGTGGGCACGAGGTGCGCCTTGCGCTCGCGCTCGAGGATGCCGAGCGCCGCCAGCACCTCCTCTTCGGACTCGCTGTCGAGCGTCGCGATGAGCGTCTCGAGCGACGCGAGGTCGAGCTGCGGCGCGTGGAAGCTCCTGCGCCGGGCTCCGCTCAGCACGACCGGCGTCCGAAACTGCTCGACGTAGTGCGGCCGCAGGCGCAAGCATCCGATCGCCCAGGCGAGCGCCGAGGCCGCGAGCGCCCAGGCGACGCCGCGGTGGACGCCGATCGCCTCGGTGCCGAGGATGACGGCCGAGGCGAGCACCTGGCCGCCGCGCTGACCGATCACTTCCATCGCGGCCTTGACGGTCCCCCGGGCCGACTCCGAGAGCGGCACGATGAGCAGCTCCATCGCTGTCTTGTGCAGGCTGTACCGGAGCGCACCGTCGGTCGCCTTGACGGTCAGCGCGGCGCCGAGCACGCCGGTGATCGCGACGCCGCTACCGGAGATCGCAAGAAGCGCCGGCAAGATGGCGAGCACGATGGGCGGCGCCAGGCGGCGCAAGACGTAGCCGACGCCGGCGAGCTGGACGACGAGCGACAGCGCGTTCAGCACCGTATAGGTGGCGCCGAGCGCTTCTGCGAGGCGGTCCTTCGGCAGCGCGTCGACGATCGACGTCTTGAACACGTAGTCGGCGAAGACGAGCGTCGCCGAGGCGAGCAGCGCGATCGCGACGAGGCGGCGCGCGTACGGACCGCGAAAGATGTGCGCGTACCCCGCGATGCCGACGGGCGCGCCCTCTTCGCGGGTCTTCTTCTCGGGCACCGCGCCCGGCTCGAGCCTCAGAAAGACCAGCGGCAGCACCGACGCGACCAGGAGCCCGAGGCCCGAGACGGCGACGAGCCAGCGCGGGGGCGCGACGCGGAGGGCGAGGGT
>ERZ761602.8304-NODE-8304-length-10516-cov-5.177899_pt1 | contig 10516 bp, 9 predicted proteins | sample MGYA00512165_ERZ761602 | MGnify/ENA primary metagenome ERZ761602 (study PRJEB28899, sample SAMN02445085) | bioreactor sludge metagenome | biome: EBPR sludge; isolation source: Thorneside wastewater treatment plant | place: Australia: Brisbane, Thorneside...
GCTCTGACGTATTTGGAGCCGACCGGCTGGCTGGCGTCGGCGGCGGGCGGGGAGTCGAGGCGACGAAGGAGCCGGTGCCGAGGGCAGCGTGGCGGCGACGTCGAGATCGCCCTGGGCGAGCGCTGTGTCGAACGAGCGGGCGACGCTTTCGTTGCGTCCGCGCGCCACCCGCGATAACGAGCCGCGTGGCGAGCGACGAACCCTCCGCGACCTCCGAGCCTGCGCGACCGCGGCGGACCGTGCTGCTCGTGGCGATGTGGATCGGCGCGGCGGCGGCGATGCTCGTGCTCTGGCTCGGGCGCGATCCCGATGCCTCGTTGAATGCGCCACGCGCGGCGCCGGGCGTGCCGGTGCGCGCGGACGCGGCGGTGCCGGACGGGCCCGAGCTGGCCACGGTGTCGGAAGGTCCACCGCAGCAGTACCGAGGCGACCGTCGCCACACGGGCCGAAGCGCGTATGCCGGGCCACGAGCGGCGGAGCTCGCGTGGAGCTTCGCGACCAAGGGGCGCATCACTGCGCAGCCGGTGGTCGGACCGAGCGGCGAGGTCTACGTCGCCGATCACGGCGGCAGCTTGCACGCGCTCACGCCGTTCGGGCGCCTGCGCTGGGAGCGCCCGCTCGGAGGGCCGATCTACTCGACGCCGCTCGTGGACGACCAAGGCAACGTCTACGTCGGCACGGATGCGCGCTCGATCTCGAGCTTCTCGCCGGAGGGCGAGCTGCGCTGGCGTTTCCCGACCGAAGGCGACGCGGACACCGGGCTCACGCTCGGACCGAACGGGCGCTTGCACGTGGCGGCGGGGAACGACCTCTTCGCGATCGAGCGCGACGGCAACGTGCGCTGGAAGTTCCGCGCGGGCGGCAAGCTCTTCGCGACGCCGGCGATCGCGGACGACGGAACCATCTACGTCGGCTCGCAAGACGACCACCTCTACGCGGTCTCGCCCGAGGGCGAGCTCGTGTGGTCGTACCGCACCGAAGGCGACAACGACTCGCCGCCCGCGATCGGAGACGACGGCACGATCTACTTCGGCAGCGACGATCGCCGCGTGTACGCGCTCGCGCGCGACGGGAGCCTGAAGTGGGCGACCGCGCTCGAAGGCATGGTGCGCGCGCCGGTGGGGCTCGGTCCGGCGGGGGCGATCTACGTCGGCGTCTTCGGCCCGCGTCCGCGTGTGGTCTGCCTCGACGCCCGCGACGGTTCGGAGCGTTGGCACTTCGCGGTCACCATCGCGGACACCACCGAGATCGGCGTCGCGTCGGGACCGCTCGTCGATCGCGACGGCAACGTCTACTTCGGCGCGCACGACGACTACGTCTACTCGCTCACGCCGAACGGCGATCTTCGGTGGGCGTTCCAGACCGACGCCGACGTCGACTCGAGCCCAGTGCTCGCGCCGGACGGCACGCTCTACATCGGAAGCGACGACTCGAAGCTCTACGCGATCCGCGCGCCGTGATCGTCGCGCGCGGTGCCGTTACTTCTTCTTCGAGCCGAAGAGCTTCGACAGCAGGCCGTCGTCCTTCGGCGGCGGGGACTTCGAGCTTCGCGGCGGCGGCGCCTTCGATCCGCCGGGGGGCGGCTTCGACGGCTTCGACGAGTGCCCGCGCATGTCCGCGATCCGCTTCATGCGCTGCGCTTCCACGTTCCGCGGGTAGAGCTCGTGCACGCGCTTCCAGATCGCGAAGCTCTCGTTCTCCTTGCCGGTCCGCTGCAGGACCTCCGCCTTCGTCACCAACGCGCGCTCGCAGCGATCGTCGCGCATGAGCGCCGCGTCGAGCGCGCGCAGGGCGGCCTCGACCTGCCGAGGATCCTGCGTGCCGTACTGCTTGAAGATCACTTGCCCACGCGCCGCGTGGTAGTCGGCTTCGTCGGGCGCGAGCAGCAGGATCTCGTCGAGCAGCCGGAGCGCGGTGCCGAAGTCGCGCTTGCGCACGAGCACGTCGATCTTCTGAAACTGCATCGCGGCTTCGAGCACCGCTTGCAGCTCACGCTCGGCCTTCGGCGTGCCACCCCCGCCTTGCACGGCCTTCAGATACGGGCCGCGTTTGTCGACGTCGACGAGCGTCTCGTGCGCTTCGGTGAGGTGACGGAAGATGCGTTCGGCGGTCGGCTTGAGCGGCAGCAAGTCCGGGACGAGCCGATCGGGATGCCACTTCTTCACGAGCGCGAAGTACGCGGTGCGTGCTTCGTCGGGGCTCACGGTCTGCGGGACGCCGAGCATCTCGAAGAAGGTCTGTCCGTCGATCTTCTCGGCGTACGCGACGATCTCGCGCCAGCGTGCCGCGTGCTCGGCCGCGAGGTTCGGGGGCATCGCGGGCGGAGGCTCGGGCTCCCCGGGGCGGCGGGTCGAGTTGGAGCTTTGTCGCGCGCCGGAGGACGCGCTCGATGCGCCGGCATGGGTCGCCGAGCTCGGGGTGTTCGACGAGCTCGACGCGCTCGGCGCGCTCGGTTTCGAGGTCCCCTCCGCGCTCGGCGGCACGAAGAACGACTCCTCGAAGGTGTCCGGCTTGCGTGCTGCGGCGGCCATGCTCGACGTCGCGGCGGAGGATGCCGTCGCGGCTGCGTGTGGTCCTGTCGCACCGCCCGAGGTGGCGCCCGAAGTCACGCCCTCGACCAGGCTCTTTCGTCCGACCTCGCCGCTGAAGATCTCGAGCTGCTGCGTGATCGCGAGCAGGTAGAGCAGACGCGTCGCGACCTTCGGCTCGCCCGTCGTGCCCGCGCCGACTGCGGCTGCGCGCGCAGCACGTCGAGCACCGCGCGCTCCTTCGGCACCAGCTCGAAACGCCCCAGCGCGGTCGAGGCGTTCACGCGCACCGGGCGATCGCCGTAGCGTGCGAGCACCGCGTCGACCACGTCTTGCCGCACCCCGCCGCGCAGCGCGGCCGCGAGCAGGTGATACGGATCGACGGTGTCGCGGAGCTTGGTCTGGCCGACGAGGTCCGAGCCGTAGAACGCGTAGGGCCCACGGACACGATGGAAGAGCGGCAGGAGCCCACGCTCGAGGGTGGCGGCGGGCTCCAGCAGACGCGCGTCGACGGGGACGCCCTTCGCGAAGAGCACGCGGTCTTGGCCGGCGCGCTCGGTCTCCGGCCAGATCGCGAGCGTTCCGTCGAGGCCCCGTTCGAGCAACGAGAGCAAGACGTGCGCGAGCGGGGTCTGCGCGAGGTCGCCTTGCGCGAGCGGTTTGGGGGCTTCGGTCATCGCGCCGAGGTCGAGCATGCCTCAGCGCCGGGCCAGGGGGAAACCCGATCGTGGACACTTCGGGAGGCCCGCGAGAAAGCGCATTCGGTGGGTCCGAGCGTCGCGAGCACGAAGGAGGAGAGCGCTCGGAGCTCTACGTCTGCGCTCACGCTCCCGCCCTCGCGTTCACGTCGCGTTCCCCGCTCTCGCGTTCGCGCTCTCGCGTTCGCGTCGCGTCGCGTTCGCGCTATCCCGTTCGCGTCGCGTTCGCGCTCTCGCGTTCAGGCCCTCGCGCTCACCCGAGCATCGTCCACGTCGTGCCCGAGGCTCCGTCGTGCAGCTCCACGCCTTTGGCGGTGAGCTCCGCGCGGATCGCGTCGGCGCGCGCGAAGTCCTTCGCCGCGCGGGCCTCGACGCGCGCTTGGATCTGCGCCTCGACCCACGCACCATCGACGCCGGCCTTCTCGGCGCGACGATCGCGGATACGACCGAGCACGCGGACGGCGTCTTGCCCGCCGAGCCCGAGCCGGGCGTCGAGCACCGCGATCGCGGCGTGAGCGGCCTCGACGGCGCTGCGCGCGACCGAACCCTTCTTCGCCGCTGCGGCGTCGCAGAGCTCGTTGATCCCCTTGAGCAGCTCGCTCGTCGCCGCGAGCGCGACCGGCATGTTGAGGTCGTCGTCGAGCGCGCGCGCGAGCGCCTTCTCGAAGCCCGCGATCTCGGGCGCGGGCTTCTCTTCGCGCGGCACGATGCGACCCTCGGGGATCGACGCGAGGCGCTGCTTGGTGCCGTAGACGTACGCAACGCGGCGCTCGGCCTCTTCGAACTGCGGGAAGCCCGTCACGTGACCCGCGTCGTCGAGCGTCCAGTCGAGCGCGAGCGGGGCGCGGTAGTGGACGGTCATCGTGAAGTAGCGGACGGCCTCCGGCTCCACGCGCTCGAAGAGATCGCGCGCGGTGAAGAAGTTGCCGAGGCTCTTGCTCATCTTGGTCTTGTCGACCTCGACGAAGCCGTTGTGGACCCAGTGATCGCAGAACGTGTGGCCGGTCGCGGCTTCGCTCTGCGCGATCTCGTTCTCGTGGTGCGGGAAGACGAGGTCGAGCCCGCCGCCGTGCAGATCGAGGGTGTCGCCGAGGTGCTCCGTGCTCATGGCCGAGCACTCGATGTGCCAGCCCGGACGACCACGACCCCACGGCGAGTCCCAGCCTTCGCCGTCGCTCGCCTTCTTCCAGAGCGCGAAGTCCGCCGCGTGCTTCTTCTTCGCGCTCTGCTCCGCGTCGAGGCGCTCGCTCGCGCCCGCCTTCATCTGCGCGAGGTCGCGGTGACTGAGCTTGCCGTAGCTCGGGAACGACTCGACGCCGAAGTACACGTCGCCGTCGACCTCGTACGCGTGACCCTTGTCGATCAGCGTCTGAATCATCGCGAAGATCTGCGGGAGATGATCGCTGACCTTCGGCTCCACGTCGGGCGGCAGGTTGCCGACCCGCGCCATGTCCTCGTGGAAGAGCGCGGTGAAGCGCTCCGCGAGCTGCCGCGGCGTCTCGCCGTTCTCCGCCGCGCGCTTGAGGATCTTGTCGTCGATGTCGGTGACGTTGCGGACGTACTTGACCTCGAGGCCGCTGTGCCGGAGGTGCCGGACGAGCACGTCGTAGACCACGTAGCAGCGGATGTGTCCGAGGTGCGCGTAGTCGTAGACGGTCGGGCCGCAGACGTAGACCTTCGCCTTGCCGGGCTCTTGGGGCGCGAAGGGTTTCTTGTCGCCGGACAGCGTGTCGTGGAGTCGAAGCATGGGCCGCGGATGATGCGCACCGGAGCGGGCGTGGGCAACCGCGCGGCGCGGAGGAGCGCGACGTTCGACCCCGCGACGAGCGCGGAGCCAGCGTCGATGCGTCGCGCGGACGTCGTGCGGACGTCGTGCGGAGGGGCTGCACGTGACGACGGCGCGCTCAGCGGCGGTTGCGTCGATCGCGGTCGTCGAGCCACTTCGCCGCCAGCGGGGCGACGAGCGCGAGGGCCACGAACACGAGCCAGGCGGGCGCGAGCACGCCACAGCGTGGCGCCCGGAGAGACACACGAGCAAGTCCGGCAGGTCGGGCAGTTCGGGCGCGCCGCCTCGCGGATCGAGCGGCGCCTCGGCAGCGACCGCGGCTTGCGAGGCGACCGGCCGCGCGATACGGGGGCGCGCGATGTCGCACTCGTTCCCCTCCGAGCCCTGGACCGCGGCCTTCGCGGACGCCGTCAACGCCAACGAGGTCTACCGCAAGCACGGCGCGCCGTGGACGTACGGCGCGGTCGCGATGGTCTGCAGCGCGGACCCCTCGCTCGGCCTCGAGGAGGACGTCGGCATGATCCTCGACGTCGATCGCGGCGCGTGTCGCGGCGCCAAGCTCGTGAAGGGCATGGACGCCGTGATGGACACGCCCTTCGTCATCGTCGCGCCGTACGCGCGGTGGAAGCAGGTCATCCGCGGCGAGATCGACCCCATCAAGGCGATGATGGAGGGCAAGCTCAAGATGACGAAGGGTCATCTGCCCACGATGCTGCGCTTCGTCGAGTCGTCGCGCGCGCTCGTCACCAGCGCGACCGCGGTGCCGACGACCTTCCTCGACGAGTGAGCGGCGCGCGCCGCGAGAACGCGAGAGCATCGTCGGAGCCGAGCCTACGAGAGCCTACGAGCGAGAGACGCGAGCGAGAGACGGAGCACGCACATGGAGCCCTCGATTCACCTCGCGCCTCGCGCGGAAGAGAACGGCTACGCAGTGATGGTCGCGCAGCTCCTGCGGCAGGGCCTCGACGAGCGAACCGCCAAGAAGAGCACGCTCGCGAAGATGCACGGCCGCGTCACGCTGGTCGTGACGGATCTCGGGCTCACCGTGACGATGGTCTTCGACGGCGGCCGCGTGGTCGTGCACGACGGCTTCGCGGGCATCCCGGACGTCACGGTCCGCGCGCCGTCGGAGTGGCACACGAAGATGAGCCTCGTGGAGCTCGAGCCGCGCCTCGGCCTGCCGGACCCGCGCGGCGCGGTGACCAAGGAAGTGCTCGAAGCCTCCAAGCGTGGCGAGATCCAGATGCACGGCATGTGGACCTCGCTCCCGCTGGTGCTGCGGATGACGAAGATCCTCAGCGTGGCGTGAGGCGCGGCGCTCGTGATCTCGCGAGCGAGTGGGGCGACTGAAGAGAAGCTGATTGCCGACTACGCAAGCCGCCCTACCGGACGGCGCGCAGCGAACGCAGTGAGCGAAGGCTCGTGGGAGGGGGCCCCATCGGGGCTTCATGCCCCGTGGGGGAGGGTCTGGCGACAGACCCTCAAAGAAGCTGAATGGACGCCGCGAGGGGCGACTACGCGACAAGGAGCTCGCGCCATTCGGCGAGCGTCTTCTCTCGGTGGTCGGGTGAATGAAAGCCGAACGGCAACCCGACCAAGAGCAAACGAACCCGTCGCCGACCCGATGCCACCGTCGCGATGGCCGGTCGCCCTCGGTCGTCTGCGGAGAGCTCTGGGTAGACCAGTAACGAATCGACGCGCGCGACCTCGTCCAACGCCGCGTAAGCGAGTGCTTGATGCAGGTCTGCGCGGTGGGCATCGCGCGTGTGCTCTTCGAGCCCCGACCAGCCTCGGTGGGTGAGAAGCTGGAGATGCGCTTTGTACTTCGCGTCGATCCAGACGACCCGGTCGGGACCACGGAGGCCGCTGTCAGGGATCAGCATCCGCAGCGAGCTCGTGCTCGTAGACCAATTGAGTCGCCTCGTCGTGTCCCCCCGTCGCAGCGCGTTGAACCCGCAACGAGGCGCGAGCTCCGCAACGAATGCGTCGACCCACGCTTCCCACACTTCATCGACGGGTAGATCCCAGCTCATTCCATCCAACACTCGGGAGCCCCCCAAACCACGCTCCTCCGCGACCCACCGCATCGCCTGCGTGGCCTCTGCGATCCACCCGTCGCCGCCGTCTCGAAACTCCGTCGATGGCCGCCGGACCAGACCTGCCCCGACCTGCGCGCGGAGGTCCGCGACGCGTGAGCGGAGGAGCTGCGCGGCGGTCGCCTCGTGGAACACAGCGAGCTCATCGTCGAGTCGGCTCAGGGTCCAGCGGACGGCGGCCATGAGCTCCGGGTCATCGTCCGGCTCCGAAAAGTGGCAGGGCAACGTTCCCCAACGACCGGATGGGACGTGCGTCCTTGCCCACCGGGACCAGTCCACACGGCCACGTGGGCTCTGGCGCGTCTCCGTGCGCTCGGAGAAGCCGCGCTTCCGATGTCGAAGGAAGGCCTCGAGTCGTCGCACCACCGGCGCGGCCAAGAGCCACGCAGGGACCTCGCGGGCCGAGCCAGGGACAGGCGGTGTGCCGCCGAGCGATGGCTCGGTGGCGAACCCGATCTCCCCGAGCACCGCGCCAAGCGCGCTCCAGCGGAAGCGAGGCGCAACGAGTAGTCCGGCGGCAACACGGCGGGTCGCAGGCGACAGCAAGGGAACCGCACCGATTCGAGAACCCGGGGTCAGCCTCAGTGAAATGCCGCCCCGCGTCTCGACGGTCGCCGTGACTCGAAGCCGCTGGAGATGCGCGCGATTCGCTTCGAGGAAGGGCTCAATCCATCGGTCGCCCGATGCGTTCAACGTAGCCGCGTCAACTCGCACACCCGGGCCGTGGTCGATGGCCTGAATGAGAGGACGCCCGGTCGGGATCTCGAGCAATCCCCTGGAGGCGCGTGCGCGGCCGCGCTGCGTCCGTCCACGCGTCATGTGCGTTCCAAGAGCCTCGACTCCACCCGATCCGCGAGGCCCGCGATGGCCTCGGATGCGCTTCCGCACATTCGCTCGTCGAGGTAGTCACGGAGGAGTGGGAGCAGCTCGAGCCGAAGTCGTCGTGCGACGCGGTCAGCACGGCCAGCAGGCTCGAGGTCGGGGCGTGGGTCGAGGAAGTACGCGTGCCCCGGCACCAAGCGCAGCGTCTCATCGTCTGCGTACTCGGCGAAGGTCTGAACGGTGTCGGAGAACAGTGCCTGTGCGAAGTCGATGCCTTCACTCTCGACCGCGCCGAGATCCGGCCAAATCTCCACGAACGCGAACCGCCGACGGATCGCGACGTCCATTCGAGCGATGGAGCGGTCGGCCGTGTTGCGTGTCGCCAGCACGCGGAGTTTGGGGTGGAGCCGCAGCTTCTCAGGATGACCCTCCGGCACGTGGGGCAGGTCCACCGCCCGGTCTCCTTCGCCTGCCTCGAAGAGCAGGATCGATTCGCCGAGAACGCGACCGAGGTCAGCGCGATTGATCTCGTCGATGACCAGGACGTGCTCGCGGTGTTCCGCTGCCACGTTGGCCCGCAGTAGATCACCTGCGCGTACCTCAAACGCGAGACCACCTCCTACTGGACGCGGGAACAATCCGACGACGAAGTCTTCGTACGTGCGTGCCGGGTGAAACTGGATTTGGGTCGCCGATCCGATGCGCTTTGCGATGCGCCACGCGAGCCTCGTCTTGCCGGTTCCAGGTGGTCCCTCGAGGACCACGAATCGTCGCTCTTTCAAGAGATCCAGAACTTCGGCCTCGCTCCAACTCGGGAAGATCGCGCCGGAGACCTCTCGGGTGCGTTGGTTCCAGCGATCCTTCGCCTTGCCAGTTAGCGGCGTCCGGTGCTCGTCGAAGAAGAGATCGAGCAGGTCCGCAACGCGTTCACCGTCTTCCGGACTTCGGACGGGGGTGGCCGCGTAGATGACCTTTGTGTAGGACTTCAGGGCCGCGGGGATGCGGGGCCACGCCGACGAGACCGCGTCCGGGACCTCCGTCGCGATGTCGAGCAGGTCTGGCTTGACCCACGTGCGCCCGCCGTGAAGCCGCGAGAGAGCTTTGAGACGTCGACGGTGCTCCGGCCGACCGAGGATGTGTGAGTCAGCGCCGAACCCGTCCGTGCCGATGACCAGCACGGCGACGCTGCCTTCGTCGCCTGGAAACCACACGAGCGACGTTCCCTGGTAGGGCCCAGACGCCGGATTCTCTGCGGTGATCCAGCCGGCGTACGACGCGGCGTCGTCCTTCTTCTGCAAGTTCACGCGAAGCTGGTAGGCCTCGCGGTAGTGCAGCGCCTTGTGGCAGCGCTCGTCGTACACGCGGTTGAGCAGGCCGCGCACGGCGTCGCTGTCGCCCGTGAGGGGCCACGTGCGCCCCGCCGCCATGCCGGCGATGAGTTCGTCAAAGGCCGTCATCAATGGGAACTCCGCTGGTAGGTCCGGTACGTGGCAAGAGCGCGGGAAGCGAAGCCGCACCTCGATGCCGCCGAGCACCTGTGAGTGATTCGTTCATCGCGTCACGACGGTACCCCGAGCTCGTCCCGCCCGAGGGGGCGAACGGTCTGGCGACGTGCGTCGCCGCTTCGAGCGCCGCTGACCTGGCGGAAGCGCAGAGGGATCCATCTGAGACACCATCAACCGAGAGGCGCAGGCTTGGCACCTGGAGTCGCAGTGTTGAAGGACGACTCCGCTCCCTGTTGCGTCGTGCCGGATGTCGCCTCGATCTCAACGACGCACTTCCGGCTCACGGCGGTACTCGCCGATAGAGCGTTCTTGCGTTTAGACGATCGCGCGCGCGCCTACCCACACACCACCTCCACGCACCACGAGTACTCCGGCGTCTTCCCGTTCCACGACGTCAGCCCCGTCGTCGATCCGATCTCCAGCTCGGTGTGTGCCTCCTCGAGCTCGGCCACCGCATCCTCCACCCGCAACGGCTGCGGCCACACGAGCGGCGTCGCGTCGGGTCGGAAGAAGCGCGCTTCGGCCTCGTCGAGCTCCACCGTCCAGCCGCCCTCGTGTACCAGGCGGTGATGCGCGCTGCAGAGCGTGAGCAGGTTGTCGAGCTTGGTCTCTCCGTTGTTGGACCAGTGCTCGATGTGGTGCCGGTCGAGGAAGCGGCGGTGGTTGCAGCCGGGGAAGCGGCAGCGGCCGGCGTCTCGGACGTCGAGGGCGCGGGTGAGTGCAGGCGGGATCGTTCTCGTTCTTCGGCCAACGTCGAGGACCGAGCCTGCTTCGTCGACCTTCACGAGATCGAGCGCGCAGTCGCACGCGACGCGGCGCCAGGTCTCGGGGGCGATCCAGGTTCCGTCGTCGAGGTTGGCGACGAGGCCGTCGGACAGGAGATGCGGCGCGAGCTGGATGAGCACGCGTTGGGTGTCGCCGCCGGAGACCTTCTTCTTGGCTCTTCGGGCGATGATGGGGTTCGACTCCGCGGAGTGACTGGCTGCGTTCTCGTTCGCAGCGAGGTTCGACTCCGCGGAGTGGCTCGCGTCGAGGTTCGACTCCGCGGAGTGGTTCGTGGCGTCGAGGTTCGACTCCGCGG
>ERZ761602.8305-NODE-8305-length-10516-cov-5.021030_pt1 | contig 10516 bp, 6 predicted proteins | sample MGYA00512165_ERZ761602 | MGnify/ENA primary metagenome ERZ761602 (study PRJEB28899, sample SAMN02445085) | bioreactor sludge metagenome | biome: EBPR sludge; isolation source: Thorneside wastewater treatment plant | place: Australia: Brisbane, Thorneside...
GCTGCGCGCCGTCCGGTAGGGCGGCTTGCCAAATCGGCCACCAGCTTCTTTTCAGAACACGTAGGTGCCCCCGAGCGTCACGTGGTGTCGCGAGACGGAAGCGTTCGGTCGCCAACGACGTTGAATCACAGCGCCACCGATCCAGAACGCCACGTCGACCACGCTCGTCGTAGCGAGGGTGATTCCGAAGGCACGCAGTCGCGGGCGTACGTCGGCGAGGGCCGTACCGAGCCCGAGACCGATCGACGCCAGCACCGCGAGCCCACCCGCGAGCAGCCGACCGCGCCGGTCGCGCTCCAACCAGATCGGAAAGAGAATCAACGACACGACACCGCCGACCGCGAGCCCGACCAACCCGAGCCGGACCCGGCCGTCGTCCAAGAGCCCACCGTTGGAGCGAGCCGTCGCGGGGATCAGCGCCAACCCGAGGACGAGCTCCATCGCGCCCACCAGGAGCGGGGTCAGACGCCAGTTGGGCTCGACCTTCCGTTCGTCCGGGATCGGGAGGCGGCCGTGGCTCGCCACGTAGAAGGCGGATGCGATGTTCCACGCGTGAGACGCGTCGCGCGCGTCAGGTGGGTCACGGGGGTCGATCGATGGAGGCGCGAGCGCACCTGCGGTCGGCCCATCGCTCGGCGAGCTCGAATCGATCTCGATACCGACCGCGGCGGCCAGGCCGGCGTGGGCTTGGACGAGGTCGTGGGACGCGATCTGGGGTGCGAGACGCGAGAGCTCGTCCTCGCGCCGTGCGAGGCTCCGGAGGGCGTCGTCGAGATCGATACGCACCGTGCCGCTCGAAACGACGAGGGGGCTCGGCTCGACCGTGAGACCCGACGCGAGGCAGCGACGGTGAGCGCGGAGCGTGCGCTCGAACGTGCGGGTCACGCGCTCGTGGGTATCGGCGAAGAGACGCGCGCTCAAGCGGTCGACCGGAGGCTCGCGCGGGAGGTACGCGGCCTGGAGCTCGAGGTCGCGGAGCACGGCCTCTGTACATGCGACGCCTGGGCTGAGGGGCGTCCGCGCGGCGTCGATCGCGGCGAGGGCGGCGTCTCGATCTCGAGCCCACAGGGCGTTGCCGAGCCCCGCGGGGACGACGTCTCCGAAACGGAAGAGCTCTCGAGGACCTTCGACGGGGGACGGGGCGACGGGCGGAGGCGGAACCAAGCTCGTCGACCCCGCGCTCGACTCGGGTGAGGCCGTTGGGTCGCTCGGCTCGGTCGGAAGCGCCGACCTGGTGGAGTCCGCGTCGCCCAGCTCGGTCGGAGTGGCCGACGTGGTGGGGGAGTCGGCGGTGTCGCTGGTCTGCGCGGCCGCGGGGAGCGCCCACGAAGCCACGGTGAACAAGAGAAGCAGTCGCATCGCAGCCCCGCCGGACGCACGCGCGTCAACGCGTGCCCTGACGTGCCGACTCGGGCCGAGATTCATCGATTGGCTCATTTTCGCGCATGTCGAGCTCGCGACCGCAAGCTCCAGGTCGTACCCGTGAGAGCGCGAAAGTCCACCGTGAGCGAATCGAAGCGGTGTAGTCCTCGTCTCTGGGCCCGCCGCGGGCTCGCGGGGGAGGCGTCATGATTCGAGGCTGGGGCGTGCGTGTGGGGTCGCTCGTCGTGCTGCTTTCGACGATCGGGTCGAGCGGCGCGGCGGAGGCCCAAGAGACCACCGTCGACGGGAAGCGCGCGTTCTGCCTCGGGCAGAGCGGCGTGTGTGTGGTCGGCGGCGCGTGGACCACGACCGCGGCCGGGTTCACCGTCGGCTCCACGGAAGCCGAGCCGGTGGAGCTCCGCATGCCGGGGGAGCTGCGCTTCGCGATCACCCCTGGCTCCTCCTTGAGCCTGAGCGCCGGCCGCGACCCCTCGATCGACGGCACGGTCGGCCTTGGCTTCGAGGGCACGAACGGCCCGCTCTCCGGCCTCGCGATCCGCGGTCCGCGCGTGACCTTGAAGCTCGGCCGCGGCAGCGCGCTCTCCGGTCGCTCGTTCGCCGTCGGCTCGCACACCGTCCGGAAGGAGTCGGGGTGGGTCTACCTCTACGCCGCCTTCGAGGGCGCCACGACGATGCGGGTCCCCGGCACCACGGTCGAGGTCCCCGTGCCCACGCCCGCCGAGGGGCTCTCCTCGCAGCTCCTGGTCGGCATCGACCCTCGCTCGCCGAACAACCTCGTCTTCTACCTCGGAGGTGGCTTCACCGCGCTGCTCACGTCGCAGACCGTCACCGACGGCTCCGTGCTCTTCCAGCTCGGCGCGAGCACGAGCCTGAGCCTCGGTTCGTTCCGCACCACGCCGACCGGCAATCCCATGTCGGTCGTCATGCAACCGACGGTCGCCGCGCAGGGCACGCTCAGCCTCTTCAGCGGCGACGACGCCAACGCCTCCAACTCGAGCAACTCGAGTGGTTCGCAGAGCTCGTCGAGCGCTCCGAGCAACGCGCAGCCCCAGCCCCGCAAGCGCAAGCCGATCCCGATCTCGATCGGCGGCGGGCTCGCGATCGACTTCGACGGCGACCGCGACGGTCGCTATTTCGAGTCCTTCGCGGACACCCGCTTCGGCGGCAACGACGTGAACCTCACGATCGACGACGTGGGCCTCGGGCAGAGCATCGAGGTCGGCCGCGGCTTCTTCTACTACGACCCCTCCGCGACCTCGCAGTGCGGCGAAGTGGGCCGTGTGCTCGCCCGCGTCGACTCCGTCCAACAAGCGCCGCTCCGCGATGCGCTCGCGAGCACGCCGCTTCGTTTCCTCGATCCCGGATCGGCGGGTTTTCGCTTCGACGCCGCCGCGTGCGGCACCGCGTCGATGGTGCGCCTCACCGCCGCCAACGAGACGGCCGGCGTGTTCCCCCTCGCGAACGCGTCGATCTCCTTCGGCGGTAGCGGCGTCTCGGTGCGCGGCACGATCGACTTCCTCGGCAGCGACGTCGAGCTCCGCGGCACCGTCGACGGTCGCGCGCTCCGCCTGCGCTCTTCGTCCGCGCTCCGGATCGGAAACAAGACCATCTCGAACGGATCGCTCGAGCTGGTGCTGAGCGAGACGCCCTCGCTGCGCTTCCGCGGCTACGTCGAGCTCCGCGACCAGCGCTTCGCGATCGATCACACGTTCACCTCGCCGCCGACGAGCTTCTCGTTGCCCGAGATCGAGATCTCGCAGACGATCGAGCTTCCGGGCGTCGACGTCGCGACCCTGCAGGCGAGCGCCTCGATCACGCTCACCGGCACCCTGCAGGCGCGCTTCTCCGACTCGTCGTGGAGCCTCGACACGAGCGGCCGGTTGCGGTGGTCCGCCAGAGGCGCGATCGCGGGCCGGAGCCAGAGCTTCGGCGACAGCTACTCGGTCGACCTCACCGTCGACTCGGCCGGCATCGAGGCCGCCGTGCGCGAGTGGAAGTGGCCGGGCACCAACACCGTGATCATCCCGGCCGACCGCGATCGCCGCTTCAACCGCGCCTACGAGCCACCGACCGAACGTCCGTCCGCGCTGATCCTGGCGCCTCCGCGTTCCGCGAGCCTAGCCCTCGCGCCGAACGTGCGTGCGCCCGCCGCGAGCACCGGCCTCGCGGGTCCACGCGTGCACTCGCAAGACGTGATCGTGACGCTCGGAGGGACGATCGAGCGCGCGTCGGGGACGCTCTCGCTCCTCGGGACCCTGCCGCCGGGGCTGCGACCGAACGGGATGCTGAGCTTCGGTGCATTGCAGACGCCACGCGCGACCCGTGAAGGTCCCGTGGCGGTCGAGGTGCTCCCGACCGGCGAGGTGCGTTTGGCGTCGCCGAGCACGACGATCACCGCGGTGAGCCTGGAAGGCATCTCCTTCACGCGCGCGCCGGACGCGGGCAGCGCGCTCCCGCTCGCGAGCGGATGCCGCGCGACCGGTGGCGCCCACGAGGCGCCGACCGTGGTGGGGCGCGGTTACTTCGTCCGCACGCAAGGCGCGGTCACGTGCACCGGCACGATCGAACGCATCGCACGCCTTCCGTCCGAGCTGCGCCGCACCGAGCGCACGCTGACCTGGGAGCTGATGACCTCGCACGGCGCGATCCAAGTGAACCTCACCGACGACGGCTGGCTCACCTGGGAGTCCGGTCCGCGCAACTTCACGTGGGTGAGCCTCTCGGGCCTCGAGCTCACCACCGCTCCGTGGGCGCGTCGCGTGTTGGATCCCGCCTCCAACGTGGAGCACGGCGACGGCAACATGCTCGGCGCGCGCATCCAGCGCTACGGCGGGTTGGTGTGGTTGCAGGGGCGGCTCGAGCGCGGCTCCGCGAACGTCACGAAGCTCGCGCCCCTGCCGATCGGATCGCGGCCGAGCTCGACGCGGGTCTTCCACGTCTCGCAGACGTACGGAAAGACCGCGCGCCTCGAGGTACGCGCGAACGGCGACGTGGTGATCTCGGGCGCGGATCCGGAGCGCACCGTGAGCCTCACCGGCGTGCGCTTCTACCTCGACGACACGAGCGAGCTCGCGCTGCTTCGGCAGGCGATGGTCGATTTCGCGAAGGGGATCGAGAACCCCGACATGAGAAATTCGTGGGGGAACGCGGAGGGAGCCTGGCTCGACGCGGTGCGCGCCTCGACCACCATCGCGCAGCTCCGCGCACAGCTCACCGCGCTCGTCGGACACATGAACTCGGACTCCACGCGCCGAACCTTCGACGGCGTGAAGACCGCGTGGCTCGCGCGCGTGGCGGCCGCGACGGAGCCCGCGCAGCTCGCCCGAGAGCTGCGCACGCTCGAGTCGCACATGGAGCGCGGCGCGCTGACGGATACGTGGGACGACGTCGACTCCGCGTGGCGCGCGGAGCTCGATGGCTACGCGGCACCCGCGCCGTGAACGGCCGCGCGTGACGCGTGACTGATTCGACACTCGTGAACGACGGCTCGTGCTTCGCCGCATCGCAGGTGCTCGCGGGATGAACGGGCCGCGGCTCGCACTTCCACGCGCGCGAGCCTCGTGGTTCGAGAGCGGCTCGAACTTCCGCGCGCCTGTACTACCGTCGGCGCCCATGACGCAGCGCGACCTCGGGCTCACCTTCGCCGGCGGCGGCAGCCGCGCCTTCTACCAGCTCGGCCTGCTCGAACGTTGGGGCGACACGATCCTCCCGCGGGTCGGTGGAGTCGCGGGCTGCAGCGCAGGCGCCGCGATGGCGGTGTTGCTCTTCTCCGGTCACATCGAGCGCGCACGCGTCTTCTTCGCGGAGCGCCGTCAGGGCGTGAAGGGCCACGTGCAGTGGTCGCGCGTGCTCGAAGGCAAACGTCCGTTTCCACACCACGACATCTACCGCGCGACCTTGCTGCACGCGCTCGCGGACGGCGGCCTCGAGCGCGTCCGGGCGCAACCCTTTCCGATTCGGTTCTTGTGCGCCGCGTTCCCGCGCGCGCTCCCGAGCGTGGTCGGCGTCGCGCTCGGGCTCGGCGCGTACCAGCTCGAGAAGGCCGTGCGTCCGACGATGGTCCACCCGACCTTCCCGCAGCGCCTCGGCTTCTCGCCGCGCCCCTACGACGCGCGCGACTGCGAGTCGGCCGAGGAGCTCACCGAGCTCGTGCTCGCGTCCTCGTCGACGCCGCCCTTCACCCGCCGCGGCCGCTTCGCGCGCGAGCTGCTCCTCGACGGCAGCATGGTCGACAACGCGCCCGCGTACTTGCTCGACGACGTCCCCGGCATCCGTCGCCACCTCGTGCTCATGACGCGGCCCTACCGTCCGGAGCTCGTGGGGGTCCAAGGCGCGCGCTGCTACGTCTCGCCCACGCGTCCGCTCCCGATCTCGCGTTGGGACTACCGCCAGAACGCGCCGGTCGACGAGACCTTCGGCATCGGACGCGACGAAGCCGAGGTCCATCGCCCGATGGTCGAGAGCTTCCTCGCGCGCTGATCGCGTCGCGGCTTGCGGGCTCGTTCTTCGCGCTCGCGATCGCGCGTCGTCGTGTTCGCGACCCCGCGTTCGTCGTGCTCACGCTCGCGCGTCGTGCTCGCGCTCGCGCGTCGTGCTCGCGCTCGCGCGTCGTGCTCGCGTTCGTCGTGCTCGCGATCGCGCGTTGGTCGTGCTCGCGTTCGTCGTGCTCGCGAACGCGCGTTCGTCGTGCTCGCGATCGTTTCCACGCGTGAACGAACGTGCGGCCCCCACGACACGAATGTCTCGGTGTCGGTCCCGACCGAGAGCACGCAAGCCCGCGAGATCACACGATCGCGACGCGTGCACCCAAGGATCGCCCGTCGCGGCACGTCGATTGCGTCGTCGAGGTAGCGCGGAGCCTCCCTCCGCCGACTCACGAACCGAGGTGCCCGATGGACACGCTGCTCGAGCTGATTCACGAGTTTCGAATCCTCCGCACGCGCGCGCACGCGGGTGAGCTCGACGCCGAGGCCCACGCGCGCCTCGTCGGCCTGCGTCAGCTCCTCGGCGACGACTCCGCCTGGAAGGAGACGCGCGCGCGCAACGGCCAAGGCATCTACCCCGTGCGCTTCACGGTCGGGGGCGCCTTCGAAGAGGGCAGCCTCCAGCTCCTCAACGGTGCGGGCGTCGTGATCGCCGCGCGCCACGTCCCCGACGCGGGAGCCCGTTTGCTCGTGCGGCTCGACGGCGAGCGCGAGGACGTCAGCTACCTCTTCCCCGCCTCCGTCTCGTGGTCGCGCCCCGGTCGCCTCGGCGTGTTCGGCGCGCTCTTCGACGGCGCCTCCGAACGCACGGACACCCACGAAGGTTGGGCCACCTCGATGCGCCTCGGCGACGGCGCGTCCGTGCCGATGGTCGCCTGACGAAGTGCCGCGGCGCTCTCGTGGGCGCACGCGGATTCCCGGCTCGAACGGTCGGGTTCACGCGTGATCGAGCGGCGTCTCGCGAGACGCGCTCGTCGCCTGAACCGAGCGTCGCGGACGAACGACCCGCGACGACGGCGATGTCGCGCGCATCGGCGCCCAGGCTCCCCGTCGAGGCCCGAACGAACCCACGATCGCGTCGCGGGGATCCCCTGGCTTGCCGCACCTCGCGCGAAGAAGTAGATGCCCGGCGGTCGGGCGCGTGTTCCCGACCGAATGGGTCGACAATCGTGAGCCAAATCGACGTCTCCTCCGTCCTCGCTCGACGCCTGACGCACCTGCAGCTTCTCGAAGCGGAGAGCATCCACATCCTCCGCGAGGCCGCGGCCGAGTTCGATCGTCCCGTGATGCTCTACAGCATCGGCAAGGACTCCTCGGTGATGCTGCGCCTCGCGCTCAAGGCCTTCGCGCCGAAGGGAGCCATCACGACCGAAGGCATCGGTCGCGCGCTGCCCTTCCCGCTCATGCACATCAACACGACGTGGAAGTTCCGCGAGATGATCGCGTTCCGCGACGCGACCGCGAAGGGCCTCGCCTTCAACTTCATCGAGCACATCAACGAAGAAGGCGTGAAGGCGGGCATGAACCCGTTCGATCACGGATCGAACGAGTACACGGGCGTGATGAAGACGGTTGCGCTCAAGCAGGCCCTCTCCAAGCACGAGTTCGACTGCGCCTTCGGCGGCGCGCGTCGTGACGAGGAGCGCTCGCGCGCGAAGGAGCGCGTCTACTCGTTCCGCGATCGTTTCCACCAATGGGATCCGAAGAACCAGCGCCCCGAGCTCTGGAACCTCTACAACGGCCGCATCCGCAAGGGCGAGAGCGTGCGCGTCTTCCCGCTCTCCAACTGGACCGAGCTCGACGTCTGGCTCTACGTGCTCGTCGAGAAGATCCCCGTCGTGCCGCTCTACTTCGCGGCCGAGCGCCCGGTCGTCAAGCGCGACGGCACGTGGATCATGGTCGACGACGACCGCATGCGGCTCGAGCCCGGCGAAAAGCCGGTGATGAAGAAGGTCCGTTTCCGCACCCTCGGCTGCTACCCGCTCAGCGGCGCGGTCGAGAGCGAAGCGACCACCGTCGAAGAGATCATCCAGGAGATGCTCCTGACGAAGGTCTCCGAGCGACAAGGTCGCATGATCGACCACGACCAAGACGGCTCGATGGAGCTCAAGAAGCGCGAGGGGTACTTCTGATGCAGTCGACGGAAACGGATCTGATCCGCCGAGACATCTCCGGTTATCTCGCGTCGTATCAGCAGAAAGAGCTGCTCCGCTTCGTCGCGGTCGGCAGCGTCGACGACGGCAAGTCGACCCTCATCGGCCGCCTGCTCCACGACACCGGCATGGTCTACGAGGACCAGCTCGCGGCCGTGAAGCGCGCCACGCAGATGGAGGGTGAGGAGATCGACTTCTCGCTCTTCACCGACGGCCTCAAGGCCGAGCGCGAGCAGGGCATCACGATCGACGTCGCCTACCGCTACTTCGCGACCGAGCGCCGCAAGTTCATCATCGCCGACACCCCGGGCCACGTTCAGTACACGCGGAACATGGTGACCGGCGCGTCCACCGCGGACGTCGCGATCATCCTCGTCGACGCGCGCCTCGGCGTGCTCCAGCAGACCAAGCGCCACGCGTACATCGCGGCCCTGCTCGGCATCCCGCACTTCACGATCTGCGTGAACAAGATGGACCTCGTCGGCTACGACCGCGGGGTCTACGAGCGCATCCAAGCGCAACTCTCGGAGTTCACGAAGGACCTCGGCTTCACGAGCGTCACCTTCATCCCGATCAGCGCGCTCAAGGGCTCGAACGTGGTCGCCAAGAGCGAGCACACGCCCTGGTACGAAGGCAAGACCGTGCTCGAGCACCTCGAGACGGTGCCGGTCGGTCTCTCGTACGAACAATCGCACTTCCGGATGCCGATTCAGTTCGTGATCCGTCCGAACCTCGACTACCGCGGCTTCGCGGGACAGATCGCGGGTGGCGTCCTGAAGAAGGGCGACGAGGTCATGGTGCTCCCGAGCGGCAAGCGCTCGCGCGTGAAGAGCATCGACACCTTCGACGGCTCGCTCGACGAGGCCTTCGCGCCGCAGTCGGTCTGCGTGCGCCTCGAGCACGAGATCGACTGCTCGCGCGGCGACATGCTCGTGCACCCGAACGACCTGCCGGTCGTGGAGCGCCACGTCGAGGCGCACCTCGTGTGGATGAGCGAGAAGGCGCTCGATCCGCAGAAGACCTACATCCTCAAGCACACCTCGCAGTCGGCGCGCGTGCAGATCGATCACGTCCGCTGGAAGAAGGACCTCGACACCCTCCAAGAGGTCCCTGCCGCGACGCTCGATCTCAACGAGATCGGTCGCATCGCGTTCTCGACTCACCGCGCGCTCTTCTTCGACGCGTACACCACGAACCGCCAGACGGGCGCGTTCATCCTCGTCGACTCGCTCACCAACGACACGGTGGGCGCGGGCATGATCGTCGGCCCCGCGGACGGCGCGGAGAAGCAAGACCTCGACGCCGCGATGAAGGAGCTCCGCGCGGGCTCGGGTCTCACGCCCAAGACGCAGGTCAGCCCGCGAGAGCGCTTCGAGCGCATGGGCCAGAAGGGCGCGGTGGTCTGGCTCGTCGGCCGCCCGGGCTCCGGCCGCTGGTCGCTGGCCTACGCGCTCGAGCGCCGGCTGTTCGACCTCGGCCGCACGGCCACGGTCGTCGACCCGACGGACGAGGACCTTCGCTCGATGCTCAGCGCCGCCAAGGCGGGCGCGGACGCGGGTCTGGTGACCGTCTGCGCGTTCCCGAGCTACCAGCGCGCGGACCGCAAGGCGCTGCGGGACAAGGTCGGCAGCGAGCGTCTGGTCGTGGTCTACGTGAACACCGACGAGAAGCTCTGCCGCGAACGCCGGCCCGACGCGGATCACGACGCGTTCGAGGCGCCGCAGCACCCGGACGTGACGGTGGCGTTGGATCAGGTGCGGCTGGACGAGGCCGCGGAGACGATCCTGGACGTGTTGGGGGAGCGCGGGCAGTTCACCGACGCCCGTGCTTACGCACGGGGTCGGTAGTCTCACGGAATCGTGCAGCTTCGCGGACTGGCGTCCGCTTCGCCTTGCACGTTTCCGTTTCGAACCGCGCGCTGAGCGCGCATCCCTCGGCGTCGTAGAAGCGGCCGCTGCCCACTCGGGCGGCGGCCGTTTTTTCACGGTCGGGCCGAACCGCGCGACGCTCGCGGATGCCAGGTGCGCTCTGATTGGGTGCGGGGGGCTGCTTCGGCTTCTTGGACGCGTGTGCGCCGAACCGGACACGTCCCTGCGAAACCCGGTGGAGCGCTCGGAGCCGAACGCGCAGGCGCGTCGTCTCCTCGTCCACAGGGTTTCTCGGGCCGCGTCCCGTTCGGCTTGCTCACGGTGGCCTTCGGTTTCCACTGGGGTTTCCGCCGCTCTCTCTGGATACGTGGCGGCTCGCGTCACGAGCTCCCGCGCGTGACACGAGCCGCGCACGTACGGGCCCGTGGAGCTTCGGGCGTGCGTACGTCCGCCTCGTGTCGTGAGCGGAGCACACGACGCGAGGCGTGACCGATGGCGCCTCGGTGCTCCGGGGGGATCGATGGGTGCGGTCCGGGCGAGCTTCGCTCGCCCGGTGCGCGCGGGGGTCGCCGAGCCCTATACGTGCGGCGCGCGTGCGTACGTCGCCGTGCGAGATCGCGTCGTGAGC